>ERZ857480.28772-NODE-44412-length-11756-cov-10.0000_pt1 | contig 11756 bp, 9 predicted proteins | sample MGYA00519767_ERZ857480 | MGnify/ENA primary metagenome ERZ857480 (study PRJEB31778, sample SAMEA3449210) | human gut metagenome | biome: human gut; feature: human-associated habitat; material: faeces | place: United Kingdom | collected 2010/2012 ...
ACAGATTTTCTGATCGAGTATTGCAACAGTGCAGATGCAGATACTATCGAACAGTGGAACAAGATGACAGATTTTCAGATCGAGTCCCAGCTGAACCAGGCGGGTGTTCCATTTACAAAAGATAGTTTCCTTGCAGCTCTGGATGCATGGCAGCAGGGAACAAAAGAGTGTGGGGAATATGTAAGCCACGGTGATTACAAATTCGAACCATCCTCTGATGAACTGAAAGTAACGACCAGTGCAAAATTCAAAGACCGTGATGCAGACATTACATTTGTTTTTGATGAGAACCTTTATCTGGACAGTACAACGATCGATGCACATTACAGCATCGGTGAGATCATGGAAAAAGCAGGACTGAATACAATCCTTGGAATGGGTACCGTATTCGTAATCCTGATCTTTATCTCAATTCTGATCTCCCTGTTCAAATACATTCCTGCACTTGAAGAAAAATTCAAGAACAAAGGAAAAGCAGAAAGCACACAGGAAGCGGCACCGGCTCCGGCAGCAGTTGCAGCACCTGTAGTAGAAGAAGCATCTAACGATGATGAACTGGCAGCAGTTATTTCCGCAGCGATCGCTGCTTATGAAGCAGAAGCCGGTGGAAGCACAGACGGCTTCGTAGTAAGAAGCATCAAGCGTCGTCCATCAAATAAGTGGCACGCATAATTAATTAGGAGGATGAATTCAATGAAAAATTATACAATCACAGTGAATGGCAATGTATATGATGTAACAGTAGAAGAAAACGGAGCAGGTGCAGCACCAGTTGCAAGACCTGCAGCAGCACCGAAGGCAGCGCCTGCGGCAACACCAGCACCAAAGGCAGCACCTGCAGGCGGAGCCGGATCCATCGAAGTAAAAGCCGGAGCAGCAGGAAAGGTATTCAAGATCGAAGCAAATGTAGGTCAGGCTGTAAAGAAGGGTGATGCAGTTGTCATCATCGAGGCTATGAAGATGGAAATCCCAGTTGTAGCACCGGAAGACGGAACCGTTGCAAGCATTGATGTAGCAGTAGGCGATGCAATTGATTCAGGCGCTGTTCTTGCTACATTGAACTAACATCATTTATATGGTGTTTATCTAACACGACTGGAGGTTAAAAAATGGAATATATAACGACAACATTAGGAAACCTCGTGCATCAGACGGCGTTTTTCAGTCTTACATGGGGCAATGTAGTCATGATCGCGGTTGCATGTGTTTTCCTTTATCTTGCAATCAGACACGGATTCGAGCCTCTGCTTCTTGTTCCAATCGCATTTGGTATGTTACTGGTTAACATTTATCCGGACATCATGCTTCATGCAGAAGATGCGGCAAATGGAACAGGCGGACTGCTTTACTACTTCTATAAACTGGATGAGTGGTCAATCCTCCCTTCCCTGATCTTCATGGGTGTAGGAGCGATGACAGACTTCGGACCACTGATCGCTAACCCTAAGAGCTTCCTTCTTGGTGCCTCTGCTCAGTTTGGTATCTTTGCAGCATACCTTGGAGCGATGGCTATGGGATTCTCTGACAAAGCGGCAGCAGCGATCTCAATCATTGGTGGAGCTGATGGACCTACCTCTATCTTCCTTGCAGGTAAGTTACAGCAGACAGCTTTACTTGGACCAATCGCAGTAGCAGCATATTCTTATATGTCACTGGTACCGATTATCCAGCCACCAATCATGAAGCTTCTGACAACAGAAAAAGAACGTAAGATTAAGATGGAACAGTTAAGACCTGTTTCCAGGCTTGAGAAGATCTTATTCCCAATCATCGTTACGATCGTTGTGTGTGTAATTCTTCCTACAACAGCACCACTGGTTGGTATGTTAATGCTTGGTAACCTGTTCCGTGAGTCTGGAGTTGTAAGACAGTTAACAGAGACAGCTTCCAATGCAATGATGTACATCGTAGTTATCCTGCTTGGAACATCCGTAGGAGCAACAACAAGTGCTGAGGCATTCCTTAATATGGATACAATTAAGATCGTAGTTCTCGGTCTGATCGCATTCGCATTTGGTACAGCCGCAGGTGTACTGTTCGGTAAACTGATGTGTGTTGCAACACATGGTAAGGTTAATCCACTGATTGGTTCTGCCGGTGTATCTGCAGTTCCAATGGCAGCCAGAGTATCACAGAAGGTCGGAGCTGAGGCAGACCCGACAAACTTCCTTCTGATGCATGCTATGGGACCAAACGTTGCGGGTGTTATTGGTACAGCCGTAGCTGCCGGAACATTCATGGCAATCTTTGGCGTAGGAATTTAAGCGATATATAATTAGGAGGAAAGAAAATGGCAGATATAGTAAAAAAACCTGTAGAGATTACAGAAACGATCCTGCGTGATGCGCATCAGTCTCTGATCGCAACCCGTATGACAACAGAGCAGATGCTCCCGATCGTTGATAAAATGGACAAGGTTGGGTATCATTCCGTAGAGTGCTGGGGTGGAGCTACATTCGATGCATCTCTTCGTTTCTTAAAAGAAGATCCATGGGAAAGACTTCGTAAATTCCGTGATGGATTCAAAAATACAAAACTTCAGATGTTATTCCGTGGACAGAACATCTTAGGATATCGTCCATACGCAGATGATGTGGTAGAATATTTCGTACAGAAATCTGCTGCCAACGGAATCGACATCATCCGTATCTTTGACTGCTTAAATGATCTTCGTAACCTGAAGACAGCGGTTAAGGCTGCAAACAAAGAAAAAGTAGAAGCTCAGATCGCATTATCTTACACTTTAGGTGATGCTTATACACTAGATTACTGGGTAGACATTGCCAAGAAGATTGAAGAGATGGGTGCAAACTCTATCTGTATCAAAGATATGGCTGGGCTTCTGACACCGTATAAGGCAACAGAGCTGATCGGAGCAATGAAAGAAGCTGTAGATCTTCCAATCCAGCTTCATACACACTACACATCAGGTGTTGCTTCTATGACTTACATGAAAGCGGTAGAGGCCGGTGTAGATGTCATTGATACCGCAATCTCACCATTCGCACTTGGAACATCTCAGCCTGCAACAGAAGTTATGGTTGAGACATTCAAGGGAACACCTTATGATACAGGATTAGACCAGAAACTTCTGGCAGAGATCGCTGACTATTTCCGTCCAATCCGTGACGAAGCTCTTGACAGCGGACTCTTAAATCCAAAGAACCTTGGTGTTAACATCAAGACTCTTCTGTATCAGGTACCAGGCGGAATGCTTTCTAACCTGACATCACAGTTAAAAGAGCAGGGTGCTGAAGACAAGTTCTACGATGTACTTGAGGAAGTGCCAAGAGTACGTAAAGACCTTGGAGAACCACCACTTGTAACACCTTCATCACAGATCGTTGGTACACAGGCTGTATTTAACGTACTGATGGGAGAACGTTACAAAGTTGCTACAAAAGAGACAAAAGACCTCTTAAGTGGAAAATACGGACAGACAGTAAAACCGATGAATCCAGACGTAATCAAGAAAGTACTTGGAGACGATCCTGAGATCATCACATGCCGTCCTGCAGACCTGATTCCGGACGAATTAGATACACTCCGCAAAGAATGCGAACAGTGGATCCAGCAGGATGAAGATGTACTGTCTTATGCTCTGTTCCCACAGGTTGCTGTTGAGTTCTTTAAGTATAGAGAGGCACAGCAGACGAAGGTGGATGCGACGGTAGCGGATACGGAGAATGGTAGTTATCCTGTATAGGTTTTAGCGGACGCCAAGTGTAGAAGTGCCTGGCTCAATGCGACTTCGGGGCTTGCAATCCGTAGGCATAAAATGAGACTGTAAAATAAGAACCGAATACATTCGGACGAGAAATCTTGATGATTTCTCGCCTCGGGTATTCTCTTTCGGGATGTGCTTGTGGCACATCCCGAATCTTATTTTACGGTCTCATTTTCTACCAACGGCCTTGCAAAGCGCCCTGCGTATGCATTGAACCAGGCACTTCTACACTTGGCTGTTCACGAAAAATGCAGGGATAGTGGGAGGTGTGTGCCGGGAGCCACACCTATCCCGTAACCACCACCCTCCGACAATCCAACACCAATTGACTATTCCCCCACAAAGCTATATAATAAAACCATTGTTTGAAAAAGAGGTACATCGCATGAGCGCAAAGAATGAACTGCTGAAGATGATCGATGAAAGATATCACAAATTCAGCAAAGGACAGAAAAAACTGGCGGATTTTATCCGTGAGGATTATGATAAGGCAGCTTTTTTGACAGCTGCGAAGATGGGGGGAGAGGTCGGTGTCAGTGAATCGACGGTGGTGAGATTTGCGACGGCTCTTGGATATGACGGATACCCGGAATTTCAGAAAGCTCTGGGAGAACTGGTGAGGATGAAGCTGAATTCCATCCAGCGTATGGAAGTGACGTATGGACGGATCAGCCAGGGGGAGATTCTGACATCGGTTCTGCATTCGGATATTGAGAAGATCAAGCTTACGATGGAAGCAATTGATCATGAAGCATTTGAGATGGCGGTAGATACGATCCTGAAAGCAAAGAGGATCTATGTGATCGGGATACGAAGCTGTTCGCCACTTGCAAGTTTCTTGAGTTTTTATCTGAATCTGATCTGTGAGAATGTGACAGCGGTTAATACGAACAGTTCTAGTGAGATTTTTGAACAACTGATCCGTGTCAGCGAGGATGATGTGGTGATCGGGATCAGCTTTCCTAGATATTCGATGCGTACTTTGAAAGCATTGGAATTTGCAAGTAATAGAAAAGCAACAGTGATCACGTTGACGGACAGTGTACATTCTCCGATGACACTGTATTCTTCCTGCAATCTGATCGCAAGAAGTGATATGGCGTCAATCGTAGATTCGCTGGTAGCACCATTGAGTGTGATCAATGCGCTGGTGGTAGCTCTTTGTATGAAGAAACAGAAAGAGGTTATCACAACACTTGAGACATTGGAGCAGATATGGGATGAGTATCAGGTGTATAGCAAAGATGAATTGAATATGGTGGACGACAGAGTCGAACTTTCCGGAAATGAGAAAGAGTAGAACCGGCAGAAAAGAATATGAAGAAAAAGACAAATAGAAAAGGACAAATAGAAGATGAGTAAAGTAGTTGTCATCGGAGGCGGTGCTGCAGGAATGTTTGCCTCTATTGCAGCGGCCGGGTGTGGACATCAGGTCGTGGTATATGAAAAGAATGAAAAGCTTGGAAAGAAACTTTATATCACGGGAAAAGGCAGATGCAATATTACCAATGCCTGTGATATGGAAGGCCTGTTCGATGCGGTCAGAACAAATGCAAAGTTTTTATACAGTAGTTTTTATGGATACACGAATCAGCAGGTGATTGATTTCTTTGAACGAATCGGTGTGCCGACAAAGATTGAGCGCGGCGACCGTGTGTTCCCGGTTTCGGATCATTCTTCGGACGTGATCCGCGGGCTGGAGCGGGAGATGGACCGCCTGGGTGTGAAAGTACATCTGCGGACAGCTGTGAAAAAGGTTGTCGCAAAAGACGGACATTTTGAAAAAATCATACTTGGAGATCAGAGACAGATTCATGCGGATGCCTGTATCGTTGCAACAGGAGGGTTGTCTTATCAGTCAACAGGATCAACCGGAGATGGATTCCGGTTTGCAGAAAGTCTAGGACATACGGTGACGGATTGTATGCCTGCGCTTGTGCCGATGGAATGTAAAGAAGAGTGGGTGCCTGAATTGCAGGGACTTTCACTTCGAAATGTTAATGTAACGATTCTTGACGGCAAGAAAAAGCTGTATGATGATTTTGGAGAAATGTTATTCACGCATTACGGTGTGAGTGGACCGCTGATCCTAAGTGCCAGCAGTTATGTGGGAAAGAAATTGAAGGCAAAAGAACTGACACTTAAGATTGATCTGAAACCAGCTCTTTCGGAAGAACAGCTTGATCACAGAGTGCTCCGGGAATTTGAAGAGAATCAGAACCGACAGTTTAAGAACGCGGTGCACAAGCTGTTCCCGTCGAAACTGATCCCGGTTATGATTGAACTGAGCGGGATTGATCCCGAGAAGAAGGTCAATGTGATCACGAAAGAAGAACGTCTTGGATTTGTAAGACTGATCAAGGGCCTGACGTGTACATTGACAGATTTAAGAGATTATAACGAGGCAATCATAACTAAAGGTGGAATTAAAATCAAAGAAGTTGATCCTGGAACGATGGAATCCAAACTGGTGAAGGGATTACATTTTGCAGGAGAGGTACTGGATCTGGATGCGGTAACAGGTGGATTCAACCTTCAGATCGCGTGGTCTACGGCATATGCGGCCGGAACGGGGATCCAGATATAGAGTGATAAAAATAGAAATAAGGAGAACGTATCATGGGATATAACGTAGCAATAGATGGACCGGCAGGAGCCGGAAAAAGCACGATCGCAAAACTTGTAGCAAAAGAAAAGGGATACATTTATGTAGACACAGGGGCAATGTACAGAGGCCTTGCAATTCATTTCCTGAATAAGGGCATTGAACCGGGAGAGACGGATAAAGTGATCGAAGCATGTAAAGATGCAGAAGTAACAATCGCCTATGAAGATGGTGTGCAGCATGTATACCTGAATGGTAATGATATTTCATCACGTCTGAGAAATGAAGAAGTGGGAAACATGGCATCTGTAACATCTGCAATTCCGGAAGTGCGTAAGAAGTTACTGGAACTGCAGCAGAACCTGGCGAAGACACAGGATGTAATTATGGACGGAAGAGATATCGGTACATGTGTCCTGCCGGGCGCAGACGTAAAGATCTATCTGACCGCCAGTGTAGAGACCAGGGCGAAGAGACGGTATGACGAACTTAAGGAAAAAGGCGAGGACTGCAATCTGGAAGAAATCGCACACGACATCGAAGAACGTGATCACAGAGATATGACCCGTGAGATCGCACCGTTAAAGCAGGCAGAGGATGCAGTGCTGGTAGACAGCTCACACATGACGATCGAAGAAGTGGTAAAAGCAATCGTAGATTTGTGCAAATAGACAATCCGGCACAAAGCGGCAGACGAAGATAATGGTAATATATTTGAAAAAGAGCTGTGGTACAGAAAGGAATTACACTATATGAATGTTGAACTGGCAAAAACAGCAGGATTTTGCTTTGGAGTAAAGCGTGCAGTAGATACAGTGTATAAACAGATAGAAAAACATCAAAGTGAAAAGATATTCACTTATGGACCGATCATCCATAATGAAGAAGTGATCAAAGATCTGAGAAGCCATGGAGTAGAAGTCCTGAATGATGAAGAAGAATTGAAAACAGTGGATGCGGATGTGGTTGTGATCCGGTCTCATGGTGTAGCAAAATACATTTATGATATCATGGATGAACGCGGGATTACATGTGTAGATGCGACTTGTCCTTTTGTGAAGAAAATTCATAAGATTGTTGCAGAAGAAAGTGCCAAAGGATCGTACATTGTGATCATCGGAAATGGCGAACATCCGGAGGTAGAAGGTATCCGCGGATGGGCAGGAGAACAGGTGACTGTGATACAGACTCCGGAAGATGCAGAAAGATTTGAATTACCTGAAAAAGAACAGAAAGTATGTATCGTGGCCCAGACGACATTTAACTACAATAAATTCAAAGAATTAGTTGAAATTATTTCAAAAAAGAGGTATGATATAGTTGTTTTAAATACGATTTGCAATGCGACGAAAGAAAGGCAGACTGAGGCTCGTCAAATTGCAGCGAGAGTAGATGCTATGGTTGTGATAGGTGATAAGCGTAGTTCGAATACTCAGAAGCTATTTGAAATCTGCAAAGAGGAATGTTTGAATACGTACTATATACAGACACTTGACGATTTGGATATTAATCAATTAAGGTCCGTGGAATCAGTAGGTATTACAGCAGGGGCATCCACGCCCAATAAAATAATTGAGGAGGTTCAAAATAATGTCAGAATTAACTTTTGAACAAATGTTGGAAGAGTCTTTTAAGACAATAAGAAATGGAGAGGTTGTAGATGGTACAGTCATCGACGTTAAACCTGATGAAATCATCTTGAATATAGGCTACAAAGCAGACGGTATCATTACAAGAAATGAGTATACTAACGAAGCAAACGTTGATCTTACAACAGTTGTATCCGTTGGTGATAAGATGAGCGCAAAAGTCCTGAAAGTAAATGACGGAGAAGGACAGGTTCTGCTGACATATAAGAGACTTGCAGCAGAAAAAGGCAATGAAAGATTAAAAGAAGCATTCGAGAATCATGAAGTATTAAAAGCTCCTGTAACTCAGATTCTTGGCGGCGGATTAAGTGTAGTAGTTGATGAAGCAAGAGTATTCATTCCTGCAAGCCTTGTTTCTGACACATATGAAAAAGACCTGAGTAAATATCAGGGACAGGAAATTGAATTCGTAATTAGCGAGTTTAATCCTAGAAGAAATCGTGTGATCGGTGACAGAAGACAGCTTCTTGTTGCTGAACGTGCTGAAAAACAGAAAGAACTGTTTGCTAAGATTAACGTAGGTGACAGAATGGAAGGAACTGTAAAGAACGTTACAGATTTCGGAGCATTCATCGACCTTGCCGGAGTAGACGGACTTCTTCATATCTCTGAGATGTCTTGGGGACGTGTTGAGAATCCTAAGAAGGTTTTCCAGGTTGGAGATAAAGTAGAAGTGATGATCAAAGATATCCATGATACAAAGATCGCACTCAGCCTGAAATTCCCAGAGACAAATCCATGGGCTAATGCAGCAGAGGATTATGCAGTCGGAACAGTAATTACAGGTAAGGTTGCAAGAATGACAGACTTCGGAGCATTTGTTGAACTGGCTCCAGGAGTAGATGCATTGCTTCATGTTTCTCAGATTTCAAGAGCACATGTTGATAAACCGTCTGATGTACTTTCAGTTGGACAGGAAATTACAGCTAAGATTGTTGATCTGAATGAAGCTGAGAAGAAGATTAGCCTGAGCATGAAAGCTTTAGAACAGCCGGAAGAAGCTGCAGAAGAGACAGACGCTGAGTAATATCAAATCAGATATACAGACAGGAAAGGATAGAGGAAAGCCTCTATCCTTTCTATGCCTGAGGATAAAAGGGAACCTGCCATTGGCAGGTTTTCTGTGCGTATGTGCATTTGTTAAAAATGCAACAAGATGTTCAGGAAAATATACAATGAAATTAGTCACTTTCTATAGAAATTTGTCTATATTTCCTGTATATTATATAAAGAGTAAATAGGAAGGAAGGAAAAAAAGGATGGCATTGTTAACATTTAAGGGTGGTATTCACCCGGATGACGGCAAGAGCCTGGCTAAAGATAAGGCAATTGTCGATGTAAAACCTAAGGGCGATCTGGTGTACCCTGTATCACAGCATATCGGTGCTCCGGCAAATCCTGTGGTAGCCGTTGGCGATCATGTTTTAAAAGGCCAGATGATAGCAGAAGCAGGAGGATTCGTATCTGCTCCGATTTATGCATCTGTATCTGGAACTGTAAAAGCAATCGCACCACATCTGAATCCGACAGGAGGAAGAGTGAACAGTATCGTGATCGAAAATGATGGCGAATACAAAGAAGTGGAATATCCAGCTGTAACTCCGATAGAAGACATGAGCAAGGAAGATATCCTGAATGCGATTGGAACAGCGGGAGTAGTAGGTATGGGTGGTGCCGGTTTCCCTACGAGAGTAAAACTTTCACCAAAGGAACCGGAAAAGATTGATTACATCATTGCAAACTGTGCGGAATGTGAGCCATATATCACAGCTGACTACAGAACAATGATCGAGACTCCGGAAAAGCTGGTTGGAGGAATGAAGATTATCCTCCGTCTGTTCGACAACGCGAAAGGAATCTTTGGTGTAGAGGACAACAAACCAGACTGTATCGAAAAATTAAGAGAACTGACAAAAGATGAACCTCGTATGGAAGTTCTGGCACTGAAGACCAAGTATCCTCAGGGGGGTGAGCGTCAGCTTATTTACGCTACAACAGGGCGCGCAATTAATTCCGCAATGCTTCCGGCAGACGCAGGATGTGTTGTAGATAATGTGGCAACAATGGTAAGCGTATACCAGGCTGTTGTAGAAGGAAAGCCTTCAATGGAACGTGTTGTAACAGTAAGTGGGGACGCTGTTGCAGAGCCAGGCAATTTCAGAGTACCATTTGGCATCAATCAGCAGGAGCTTGTAGAGGCAGCAGGAGGATTTAAAACAGAGCCTGAGAAACTGATCTCCGGCGGACCGATGATGGGATTCTCTATGTTCTCATTAGATGTACCTGTAACAAAGACTTCTTCATCTATTCTTGGATTTACCAAAGATGAAGTGGCTAAGATGGAACCATCTGCATGTATCAACTGTGGACGTTGTGTAGAAGCCTGTCCAAGCCGCCTGATCCCATCGAGACTGGCGGATTATGCAGAACATCATGACGAAGAGAAGTTTACAAAACACGAAGGACTCGAATGTATGGAATGTGGTTCCTGCAGTTTCGTATGTCCGGCAAAACGTCCGCTGAAACAGGCAATCGGATCTATGAGAAAGATTGCATTGGCGAACCGTAGAAAGAAAAAATAAACTAGAAAGAAGAAGAGGTGAACAAAAGTGAGTGAGAACAATTTGAAAATGTCATCTTCACCACATATTCGTTCCAAAGCGACTACCAGTAATATTATGATGCTGGTGGCCATCGCACTTTTGCCGGCATCTGCATTTGGTGTATGGAACTTTGGACTGCCGGCATTCGGAATGCTGGTTACAACAACGGTTGTAGCAGTATTGACGGAATACATATACGAAAAATTAATGCACAAGAAGATTACGATCAATGACTGGAGTGCAGCAGTAACAGGACTGTTACTCGGACTGAATATGCCTCCTACAGCTCCGTGGTGGATGGGAGCAATCGGTAGTGTATTTGCTATTCTGATCGTAAAACAGTTATTCGGAGGTCTGGGACAGAACTTTATGAACCCGGCTCTCGGCGCAAGATGCTTCCTTCTGCTTTCATTTACAAGCCAGATGACAAGCTTTGTATATGACGGTGTGACAGGGGCTACACCACTTGCACAGTTAAAAGCAGGTAATACAGTGAATACGATGGATATGCTGATCGGTAGAATTCCTGGAACAATCGGTGAGACATCCGTGATCGCAATCGTGATCGGAGCAATCTTCCTGATCCTTATGGGAGTAATTGATCTCAGAATTCCTGGAACATACATTGTTACATTTGTGATCTTTGTCGGAATCTTCGGACATATTGCAAATCCGGATGTCGGATTCTTTGATCCACAGTACATCACAGCACATCTCTGCGGAGGCGGACTGATGCTTGGTGCATGGTTCATGGCAACCGATTATGTAACATCTCCGATCACGCCGAAAGGACAGTTTGTATACGGTATTATCCTTGGTGTGTTAACAGGTCTGTTCCGTCTGTTTGGCGGTTCCGCAGAAGGAGTTTCTTATGCGATCATCATCAGTAACCTTCTGGTGCCATTGATCGAGAGAGTTACTCTTCCAAAACCATTTGGTAAAGGAGGAGAAAAATAATGAATAAGATTGTTAAGAATACACTGATCCTTACACTGATTACTGTAATTGCAGGAGTCCTTCTTGGTGCGGTATATGAAGTTACCAAGACTCCGATCGCACAGTCACAGGAGACAGCCAAAAAAGAAGCATGGCAGGCAGTATTTTCAGATGTAAAACTGGATGATTTCAAAGCAGAAGATGTAGATCAGAAGGCTGCAGACAAAGCTGTAAAA
>ERZ857480.84417-NODE-130802-length-11745-cov-9.0000_pt1 | contig 11745 bp, 8 predicted proteins | sample MGYA00519767_ERZ857480 | MGnify/ENA primary metagenome ERZ857480 (study PRJEB31778, sample SAMEA3449210) | human gut metagenome | biome: human gut; feature: human-associated habitat; material: faeces | place: United Kingdom | collected 2010/2012 ...
CCGCTTATACCGATACACTGGTACGAGGGGTAGAAATTATAGAAACTGCCAAGCCGGATACTCAGTTCCTGAACGATCGTCAGCGTATGATGATTACTCAAGAGTATACTGTTACTTCTTTTGACTCGGCTTTGTATTATCTACCACCAATGCCTGTTACAGTAGATGGCAAAGAGTATAGATCAAGAGCTTTGGCATTGAAAGTATATTCAATACCGGTTGACACATTACATCCAGACCAATTTTTTGGGCAGAAAACCGTGATGAAAGCTCCTTTCGCATGGGAAGACTGGTATGGGTTAATTGGCTGTTCATTCTTGGCTTTGCCTTTACTTGGTCTATTAATTTATCTCATAGTTCGTATCCGGGATAACAAACCTATTATCCGCAAAATAAAGGTAGAACCTAAATTGCCGCCCCATCAGGCTGCAATGAAAGAGATAGAGCGTATCAAGAATGAGAAAGTATGGCAGAAAGGACAACCGAAGGAATATTACACAGAATTGACTGATACACTTCGCACCTATATAAAAGATCGTTTTGGTTTCAATGCGCTTGAAATGACTTCATCTGAGATTATTGACAAGCTATTAGAAATGAAGGATAAAGAAGCTATTTCTGATTTGAAGGAGCTTTTCCAGACAGCCGATCTAGTGAAGTTCGCGAAGCACGATCCGCAAATGAACGAGAATGATGCCAATCTGATCAATGCTATTGACTTTATTAATGAAACGAAGCAACCTGAAGAAGAAAATCAAAAACCGCAACCAACGGAAATTACAATTATAGAGAAGCGTTCTTTGCGGACAAAAGTATTGTTAATTTGCGGAATCGCAATTTTGTCAACCGCATTGATAGGTACCTTTATATATATAGGTATGCAGCTATATAATCTTTTTGCTTAAAAGTATATATAGCTTGAATACTAAATAGTAAACTGTTAAATCATAAATGAAATGATTTTTGCCAATATTGAATATCTGTTTTTGCTATTATTACTTATACCTTATATTGTATGGTATATTCTGAGGCAAAAGAAAAGTGAAGCAACTCTTCAAATTTCGGATGCTCGTGTATATGCACATACACCTAAAAGCTATAAGAACTATTTGTTGCATGTTCCATTCTTATTGCGTGTTATTGCCTTAGTGCTGGTTATTCTAGTGCTTGCACGTCCGCAAACGACTAATAAATGGCAGAATAGCGAAATAGAAGGGATTGATATAATGCTCGCTATTGACGTATCTACTAGTATGTTAGCCGAGGATTTAAAGCCGAATCGGTTGGAAGCTGCAAAGGATGTAGCTGCTGAATTTATTAACGGCCGCCCTAACGATAATATCGGTATAACTTTATTTGCAGGTGAAACTTTCACTCAATGTCCGCTTACTGTCGACCATGCTGTTTTATTGGATATGATTCATAATATCAAATGTGGCCTTATCGAAGATGGTACAGCAGTAGGTATGGGAATAGCAAATGCAGTAACCCGACTGAAAGATAGTAAGGCAAAGTCTAAGGTGATTATTTTATTGACAGACGGTACTAATAACAAAGGGGATATTTCTCCATTGACGGCTGCTGAGATAGCCAAAAGTTTTGGTATTCGCGTGTATACTATTGGGGTGGGGACGAATGGTATGGCACCTTATCCCTATCCAGTTGGAAATACGGTGCAATATGTAAATATGCCGGTGGAAATTGATGAGAAAACGTTGACACAGATTGCAGGTACAACCGATGGTAACTATTTTAGGGCTACGAGTAACTCGAAACTAAAAGAAGTATATGAGGAAATTGATAAACTGGAAAAAACTAAACTGAATGTAAAGGAGTATAGTAAGAGGGACGAAGAATATCAGTGGTTTGCATTGGCGGCTTTCCTTTGTGTGTTATTAGAAGTGTTATTGCGTAACTCAATACTCAAAAAGATTCCATAAGGATGTTTGTCAATCGTTATTTGTCAATCGTAAAATAAGAAGAAAATGTTCCGATTTGAAGAACCTACATATTTATATTTATTGTTGCTATTACCTTTTTTAGCAGTTTTCTACTTGTATTCCAATTACAGGAGAAGAAAAAATATTCGACGTTTTGGTGATCCGGTTTTACTGGCCCAGTTGATGCCTGATGTATCCAAATATCGTCCGGATATAAAATTTTGGATAATATTTGTTGTTATCGGCTTTTTTTCTGCATTATTAGCACGTCCTCAGTTTGGCTCCAAACAGGAAACAGTGAAGCGTAAAGGGGTAGAAGTTATTATTGCTTTGGATATTTCAAATTCGATGTTGGCACAGGACGTACAGCCAAGTCGTCTGGAAAAAGCTAAAAGATTAATTTCCAGGTTAGTTGATGAACTGGATAATGATAAAATCGGTATGATTGTATTTGCAGGAGATGCATTTACACAGTTACCGATTACCAGCGACTATATTTCTGCCAAGATGTTTTTGGAGTCGATTAGTCCTTCATTGATTTCTAAACAAGGTACGGCTATTGGAGAAGCTATTAATTTGGCTGTACGGAGTTTTACACCTCAAGAAGGAGTGGGACGTGCCATTGTTGTAATTACAGATGGTGAAAACCATGAAGGCGGAGCTGTAGAAGCTGCTAAAGTTGCAGCTGAAAAAGGTATTCAAGTAAGTGTATTAGGGGTGGGTATGCCTGATGGTGCACCTATTCCCATAGAAGGTACAAATGATTATCGTCGTGACCGTGAAGGGAATGTTATTGTCACACGCTTAAACGAAGTTATGTGTCAGGAAATTGCCAAAGAAGGAAAAGGTATTTATGTACGAGTAGATAATACTAACTCTGCTCAGAAAGCTATTAATCAGGAAGTGAATAAAATGGCGAAATCAGATGTTGAGTCGAAAGTGTATACAGAGTTTAACGAACAGTTTCAAGCTATTGCATGGATTATTTTAATATTATTGTTAGCAGAATTGTTAATTCTAGATCGTAAAAATCCTTTGTTCAAAAACGTTCACCTATTTTCTAATAAGAAATAGCTATGCATATGTTAAGAAGTAAATATATTCTATTCACTATTTTTCTACTATCGGTAGCCAGTGTCTCGGCACAGAAAGCAGAGCGTGACTACATCCGTAAAGGAAACCGTTTGTTTAATGACAGCGTATTTGTAGATGCGGAGGTGAATTATCGGAAAGCTTTAGAAGTAAACCCTAAGTCGACAGTATCCATGTATAATCTGGGGAATACTCTCTCACAGCAACAAAAGTTTCAGGATGCTATGGAACAATATGTAGCTGCCGGCAAAATCGAAAAAGACAAAATGAAACTGGCTCATATTTATCATAATATGGGGGTTCTTTTTCAGGCTGGTAAAGATTATGCAAAAGCAGTAGAAGCGTATAAAATGTCGTTACGCAATAATCCAGCTGACGATGAAACTCGATATAATTTGGCACTTGCCCAGAAAATGCTGAAAGATCAACAGCAGAATCAGGACCAAAATCAAGATCAAAACAAAGACCAGCAACAGAAGCAAGATCAACAACAAGATAAGAATAAAGACAAACAGAATGATCAAAAACAGGATGAAAAGAAAGATCAGCAACAACCTCCAAAATCTGAAAAGAAAGACAATCAAATGTCGAAGGAGAATGCAGAACAATTACTTAATTCTGTGATGCAGGATGAAAAGGATGTGCAGGATAAAGTGAAGAAACAACAGAAAGTGTTGCAAGGTGGGCGTTTGGAAAAAGACTGGTAATATTAAGTTGACGATATAAATTTCATAAGCAATGAGAAAACTAATTATTATATTAATGACATTGATGGCATATAGCACCCAAACTTTCGCTGATAAAGTGTCGTTTGTTGCTTCTGCTCCGGACGTGGTGGTGGTAGGCGATCAATTTAGGCTATCGTATACGGTTACAACACAGAAAGTAAAAGATTTTCGTGCTCCTTCTATCAAAGGATTTGATGTTTTAATGGGGCCAAGCCGATCAGAACAAAGTAGTACTCAGATTGTGAATGGTAGTGTATCATCTACTAGTAGTATTACTTTCACTTATATATTGATGGCCAATACTGCTGGTGAGTTTACTGTTCCTGGTGCTTCAATAGTAGCTGACGGTAATCAAATGATATCTAACTCAGTGAAAATAAAAGTATTGCCACAAGATCAAAATCATAATAGTAGCAGGAGGAATAATGATAATAGTTCTTCCATACAGCCTTCATCGAATGCAAGTGTATCTAACCAAGATTTGTTTATTACAGCAACTGCAAGTAAGACAAATGTTTATGAGCAGGAAGCGTTCGTATTGACATATAAAATATATACCAGAGAATCTAACTTACAGCTTAATAATGCCAAGTTACCTGACTTCAAGGGTTTTCATTCACAGGAAATCGAAATGACTACAAATGCTCGATGGACACCTGAGCATTATAAAGGTCGTAACTACTATACAACTGTTTATCGCCAATTCGTGCTCTTTCCACAACAGTCGGGCAAACTATTTATAGAGCCTGCACAGTTCCAAATGACGGTAAATAAACCAGTACAGTCAGCCGATCCTTTTGATGCTTTTTTTAATGGAGGAAACAATGTTATAGAGATTAAGAAGCCTATCACAACTCCTAAAATAGCCATCAATGTTAATCCACTTCCGGCTGGTAAACCGACAAACTTCTTAGGTGGAGTAGGAGAGTTCAACATTTCTTCTTCTATCAACAGTAAGGAGTTAAAAACGAATGATGCAATAACTATTAAATTAGTGATTTCCGGAACGGGTAATCTGAAACTTATTTCCAATCCGGAAATCAAATTTCCAGATGATTTTGAAGTGTACGATCCTAAAGTTGATAATCAGGTGAGATTAACAAAAGAAGGGCTTACTGGGAATAAAGTTATTGAATATTTAGCAATCCCTAGACATGCCGGAACATATAAAATTCCGGGTGTATCTTTTAGTTATTTCGATATCCGTTCCAAATCTTATAAAACTCTGAATACAGAAGATTATGTAATAAACGTAGAGAAAGGTGCAGGAAATGCAGATCAAGTTATTGCTAACTTCACCAATAAGGAGGATTTGAAAGTCTTGGGTGAAGATATTCGCTATATTAAACAAAACGAAGTGACTTTTCAACCTAAAGGAAGCTTCTTCTATGGTTCAATGTCGTACTGGCTATTCTATATTATTCCGGCTCTTGCCTTTATTCTTTTCTTTATAATTTATCGCAAACAAGCAGCAGAGAATGCCAATGTAGCGAAGATGAGAACGAAGAAGGCTAATAAAGTAGCAATAAAACGTATGAAGCTGGCTGGTAAACTGCTTTCTGAAAATAAGAAAGATGCTTTCTATGATGAAGTTTTGAAAGCATTGTGGGGCTATATCAGTGATAAACTGAATATTCCGGTATCCCGTTTGTCTAAAGATAATATTGAGGAAAAATTGAGAAATCATGGAGTGAGTGAAGAGCTAATTAAGGAATTCCTGAATGCATTGAATGACTGTGAATTTGCCCGTTTTGCTCCGGGAGATGAAAATCAGGCAATGGATAAAGTTTATTCATCTTCAATAGAAGTGATAAGCAAAATGGAGAATTCAATAAAACATTAACTTAGAAGAGATTGTGTCATGAAAAAAATATTATTTTTTATATTCTTATCAATGTCGGTAACTTGCTTCGCGCAAGATTCACTGAGCATTGAACCCAGACAAATAAACGAAGCTGATTCTATCCATGTCGATACACATACACTTCTTGATAACAAATTGGAAGATGTGACAAAAACTAAAGGAGATTCCGCATATATAAAAGAAGATTATGCGGCTGCCATTCAAATATACGAAGCATTACTAAAGAATAGAGAAGCATCTGAAGTTTATTATAACCTCGGAAATAGTTATTATAAAATAGGTGAAATAGCAAAGGCGGTTCTTAATTACGAACGTGCCTTGCTTTTGCAACCGGGAAATAGCGACATCCGTGCTAATCTCGAAGTAGCACGTGCCAAAACAATAGATAAAGTAGAACCTACTCCTGAAGTCTTTTTTATCTCATGGACTAAGTCTTTGATTAATTGTATGAGTGTAGATGCATGGGCCACATGGGGAATTGTTTCTTTCATTCTACTGATAGTATCTCTCTACTTCTTTATATTTTCAAAACAGATTATGTGGAAAAAGATAGGCTTCATTTCAGGGATTATCTTTTTAATAATCACAGTATGCTCTAATCTTTTTGCTTCACAACAAAAAGAAAATTTGGTAAACCGTAACGAAGCGATAGTTATGAATCCGAGTGTCACAGTGCGAAGTACTCCAAGTGAAAGTGGTACTAGTTTATTTATTCTTCATGAAGGAAGAAAGGTAAACGTCAAAGACAATTCTATGAAAGAATGGAAAGAAATTCACTTAGAAGATGGAAAAGTAGGATGGGTCCCAGCTTCTGCTATTGAAGTGATATAAAAGGTGTTAATAGATTTTATCAATTTTGAAAAAAAAGATAAGCAAATAATTTGTTTTATCTTTTTTTTTGCTTAAGTTTATAGCGTGATAAAAAATCACATAGTACTAACCATTAAATTTATGAGACATGAGAACAATAACATTTAATGAACTTCGTAAGATTAAAGATTCATTGCCCAGCGGTAGCATGCATCGAATAGCAGACGAACTTGGTTTACACGTAGATACTGTGCGAAACTTTTTCGGAGGCCATAATTTCAAGGAGGGAAAAAGTGTCGGAATACATCTTGAGCCCGGTCCAGATGGTGGGCTTGTTATGTTAGACGATACAACAGTTCTCGATCGGGCTTTAAAGATTCTAGATGAATTGAATATGAGTATGCAAAAAGAACAGGCTACCGAATCTGTGCAAGTTTAAAATATAGCAAACAGAAATCCCAATTGCGTTAAACAATTGGGATTTCTTATTTGTTCACCTTCAAAATGTATCAATTATGGAAGACAAATTAGTAACTCTAGCAATTCTGACATATACCAAAGCTCAGATTCTAAAAAATGTACTTGAAAATGAAGGTATTGAGACATACATTCATAATGTGAACCAAATACAGCCTGTTGTATCCTCTGGAGTACGCTTACGAATTAAGGAAAGCGATCTACCGCATGCACTGAAAATCACAGAAAGCTCTGCTTGGCTATCGGAAAGTATAGTAGGAGAGAAGGAAACAAAAAAAGGAGAAAAATCAAATAAGATTTTAATTCCGGTCGATTTCTCTAGTTATTCGATGAAAGCATGTGAATTTGCCTTCAACCTAGCTAAAACAGAGAACGCAGAGATTATTTTGTTGCATGTATATTTTACACCTATATATGCATCGTCATTGCCATACGGAGATGTATTCAACTATCAAATTGGAGATGAAGAATCTGTAAAAACAATTATTCACAAAGTTCATTCTGATCTCAAAGCTTTATCTGATAAAATAAAAGATAAAGTTGAATCGGGGGAATTTCCAGATGTCAAATATAGCTGTATTTTACGTGAAGGCATTCCAGAAGAAGAAATATTGAGATACGCTAAAGAGCAACGTCCTAAACTCATCATTATGGGGACACGAGGAAAAAATCAAAAAGATATAGATCTGATTGGCAGTGTAACTGCTGAGGTTATTGACCGAAATCGTACAGCCGTATTAGCTATTCCGGAGAATACACCATTCAAACAATTCAGTGAGGTAAAACAGATCGCTTTTATAACTAATTTCGATCAAAGAGATTTAATAGCTTTTGATGCATTTTTCAATAGTTGGAAGTCATTTCATTTTTCAGTATCTTTGATACATCTTGCTGAATCAAAAGATACGTGGAATGAAATAAAACTTGTTGGCATAAAAGAATATTTTCACAAGCAATACCCAGGGCTTGAAATCCATTATGATGTCGTAATGAGTGATAATCTACTAAAAGGACTTGAACAATATATCAAAGATAATCAAATAGATATAATCGCATTGACTTCATACAAAAGAAATATATTCGCTCGATTATTCAATCCAAGTATTGCTCGTAAGATGATTTTTCATTCAGATACGCCGTTACTTGTTATGAACGGATGATCAAAAGAAATAGAATTTTAGTGTTTTAAACAGTGGAATAATCAACATTATGTTTAATAGCAAAAGGGAGCAATAAATAAACTTTGCTCCCTTTTGCTGTTTTTTAATGAACTCATATTTTTAAAAAGCATAAAAAAAGAAGGCAACTTTTGTGTAACCTTCTTTTTCTTCATCAAAGAAATATATTATTTCATCATCTTATCAATTTCTTCGAATTCCGGACCCATATTCAAATTATAGTATACACGGTAAAGACCTTGCAACCATAAATCTTTCTGGTCAGGTTTTAAAGCTCTAGCTTTTTCATAGAAGGGCTTTGCTTCTTCATAGAATTTCTTCACTGCCGCTTGAGCTTCAGCATACTTAGGATCATTGATATCTGTTGTTGCTTTATCTGCATAATCTTGTGCTTTCATCAGATACACTAAACCTACATTAGAATAAGCTTCTGCATATTCCGGATCAGCAGCAATAGCTTTTTTGTAGTATTCGATTGCATTATCATACTCTTTCATATTATGATAAAGATATGCCTTCACATATAAATATAACTTATTATTAGGATCATTAGTTAACATCTTATCAGCAAATTCCATTGCTTTAGAAGCTTGATTAGAAGTATTATAATAATCAACTAGATTTGCAAAGAAATAATCATTTCCTGGAAACTTAAGAATACCTTCTTCCAAAGATTTAATCCATGCAGCAGTATCACCTTTAGCTTTATAAGCATCTGCCATTAACTGCATAGCAAACTTACCTCCATCTTTATCAGACAATGCTGAAGGAGCGTACTTGATAATAGCATCTTTATCGCCTACTCTATCAGCCGCTAATGTTGCATAATATGCAATTTGAGGAAGAAGTGTATCATTTTTAGCTAACTCTTTATCAGCCAACATCGGATAAGAAGCTGATTCTACATAAGTAGCGAAAAATTTTAATGCTTCCTTATTCTTATCCAAATTGAAATATTGGATACCACCATTAATCAAATTAGGGCGTTCAGCCAACATACTAGAAGCATTTGCTTTACGATATTTGTTTTTAATCTTACCTTTTTCATTAGGTACCTGAGCCAAATCGTCGCATTTATTATAGTACTCATACATCTTCAAAATACTGTTGTATACTTTTAATGTATCGTACGGTTTTTTCAGAAAAGCATTTTTCATTTGCTCTTCGTTGATACGCTTCTGAATAAATCCAGCAACGTCCCATGTGTCAGCAAGATCCTTAGTTTCAGGATTCTTCATAGCCTCTTCAATCAGCTGTTCAGCTTGCTTAAAATTAGGTTTCACATCATTGGCAATGCTTTTTGCTTCTTTTACATTCTTCATCTGAGCAAATGAGAAGCTAACAGCCATCAATAAAACCATCGAAAATAATACTCTTTTCATGATTGTTGTTTGATTAATTATTAATATTATGTCTATTCTTCAATATCGTTATTACTTTCATTTACGTCCGTGACGTCTTCAGCATTCGGTGTATCTGCATTAGGATCACTTATAATTGTTCCTTCTTTTTCCTCAGCAGGAATTTCATCTTCAAGACTTTCTGTCATTACTTTACATACCGAGCCTATTTGGTCGTTACGTTTCTCAAGATTAATCAGACGGACACCTTGAGTTGCACGTCCCATAATACGGACATCTGCTACTTTCAGACGGATTGTGATACCAGATTTATTGATAATCATCAAGTCATTTTCATCAGTTACAGATTTGATTGTTACCAGTTTACCAGTCTTTTCGGTAATATTCATAGTTTTTACACCTTTACCTCCACGATTGGTTTTACGATAATCTTCTATTTCAGAACGTTTACCATATCCCTGTTCAGAAACAACCATTACAGATTCTGTTTCCAAATCTTTGATACAAATCATTCCAACTACTTCATCCTGTCCATCATTATCCAATGTTATGCCACGTACACCTGTTGCAGTACGTCCCATTACACGCACAGCAGCTTCATGGAAGCGAATAGCACGTCCGTTACGATTAGCAATAATGATCTCATTGTTACCGTTTGTCATACGAACTTCGATTACGCTGTCATCTTCACGAATAGTAATAGCATTTACACCATTCTGACGAGGACGAGAATATTGCTCAAGTAACGTCTTTTTGATTACACCTTTCTTGGTACAGAACAATACATAATGATTATTGATAAATTCTGAATCATCTAAGTTCTTCACACGCAAGTATGCAGTTACATTATCATCTGAATCGATATTTAGCAAATTCTGAATAGCGCGTCCTTTGGAATTCTTTGTACCTTCAGGTATCTCGTATACTTTCAGCCAGTAACACTTACCTTTTTGTGTAAAGAACATCATAGTGTTATGCATTGTAGCCGGATAAATGTGCTCAACAAAGTCTTCATCACGAGTTTCTGTCCCCTTTGAACCTACTCCACCACGATTTTGTGCACGGAATTCGGTTAATGGGGTACGTTTGATATAACCCATATGAGAAATTGTAATAATCATCTGATCATCAGCATAGAAGTCTTCCGGGTTAAATTCTTCTGAAGAATAAACTATCTCAGAACGACGTTCATCACCATACTTGGCTTTAACCTCTAACAATTCATCTTTCATTACCTTGCGGCATACTTCATCATCAGCCAAAATACTTTCCAAATAAGCGATTTGCTTCATTATTTCTTCGTACTCTGCATGAAGTTGATCTTGCATAAGACCTGTCAACTGACGCAAACGCATTTCTACAATTGCACGGGACTGAATTTCTGTCAGGTTGAATCGTTCTATTAAGCCAGCAATGGCATCATTAGGAGTTTTAGCAGCACGAATAATACGGATTACTTCATCAATATTATCAGAAGCAATAATTAAGCCTTCAAGAATATGTGCACGTTCTCTCGCCTTGCGAAGATCGAATTCAGTACGACGAATAACAACCTCATGACGATGCTCTATGAAATATTTAATTAGGTCTCTTAAATTTAATGTTTTAGGACGCCCATGAACCAATGCAACATTGTTTACACCAAAAGATGTCTGTAAAGCAGTCATTTTATAGAGCTTATTCAGCACTACGCTAGCATTTGCATCACGTTTCACATCGATAACAATACGCATACCTTCACGGTCAGACTCATCGTTGGCATTCGAAATTCCTTCTATTCTTTTATCATTAACAAGATCAGCTATATACTTAATCAATTCTGCCTTGTTTACATTATAAGGAATCTCAGTGATTACGATTTTGTCATGTGTCTGTCCTGTTTCAATTTCAGCTTTAGCACGCATGATCACACGTCCACGACCTGTCAGATATGCTTCACGTACCCCACTTACACCATATATATACCCACCTGTAGGGAAATCCGGCGCTTTAACAAAGTTCATCAACTCTTCTACAGTAATCTCCGGATTATCGATATATGCGTCACATGCCTCAATTACTTCCACAAGGTTGTGCGGGGGCATATTAGTAGCCATTCCTACTGCAATACCAGATGCTCCATTCACAAGAAGATTTGGGATACGCGTCGGCATTACTTTGGGTTCTACCAACGTATTATCAAAGTTAGGCTCAAAATCAACGGTTTCCTTGTACAGGTCATCCATCATTGCTTCACCCAACTTATTAAGACGTGCTTCTGTATAACGCATAGCAGCAGGGCTATCACCATCCACA
>ERZ857480.44220-NODE-68325-length-11684-cov-8.9952_pt1 | contig 11684 bp, 10 predicted proteins | sample MGYA00519767_ERZ857480 | MGnify/ENA primary metagenome ERZ857480 (study PRJEB31778, sample SAMEA3449210) | human gut metagenome | biome: human gut; feature: human-associated habitat; material: faeces | place: United Kingdom | collected 2010/2012 ...
GCTACGCTCCCTGCGAGCTGCACGGTGTTAAGGGCGGCATGACCAACTGCCAGAACGAGATGAAGAAGGCAGTTGAGGCTGGTTACTGGAACCTGTTCACCTTCAACCCGGCCAACAAGGCTCAGGGCAAGAACCCGTTCACTCTGACCTCCAAGGCTGTGGACAACGAGAAGTATCAGGCACTGCTGGCAAACGAGACCCGTTACAGCCGCCTGACTCGTGCATTCCCCGATCGTGCAAAGACCCTGTTCGAGCGCAACCAGCAGGTTGCAAACGACCGTTACGAGCACCTGACTCGCCTGGTCGATCTGTACAAGTAATCTTTCTGCCGGACTGCCTGCTCAAAGCTTTTGCAGCGGCCCCTCAGTCCGAAAGGCGGCGGCTCCGTACTGGCGGTTACTGCGCAACGCAGCAGTGCGAAACTGTGAACCTCTGAGCATAAACGGCTTTTGATTTTGAGTACAAACTCGAGCACGCTTTGTTCGTCGCAAAGCATCTGATTTCAAACCATCCGCCTGCACGCTGTACGCGAACAGGGTGCAGGGCAGGATGTCTGAAATACCAAAGCGCCCGCGAGGGTCCTTGAAAGCACACCCCGCGTGTGTCAGGAGCATAAGGTCTGCTTGCAGATACCTTGTTCCGCCTGCTGCATAAGACCTGTGAAAACAGGCATCTTGCCGCAGTAAAAACAATTGCGTTTTTAGCGCCCCATCCACTGGCAACAGTGAATGGGGCGTATTTTTGTGCGCGAATGCGATAAAAATGTGAAAAATAGTGCGCAAGACGCTTTTTACAGTTTTTTCATAGCTTCTTCATGAAATCAAATGTGAAACCTGCTATACTGCTGTCATAAGGAACCGGGGCCGCAACCGATTCCTTGTACATGATTCCTCCTCACCAAGGCAATATCCAAAAACAGAACGCCTTTTCCAGTGTACCGCAAGCGCTGGAAAGGGCGTTTTGCTTTTTGGTACAGGATTTCCATTTTATAATTCGGCGCTTTTAGGGTTGACCCTGCTTTTTTACGGCGCTATAATAAATCTGTAAGTTAATTTTTTTAGCAGCCCCAGGAGGTGAACGCAGAACAATGGACCCGGATCATAGTCGAAGACGATGGAACGATGCGGCAGATCGGATAACAAAAACAGCTGCGTTCGCCTTTTTGGGCCGGAACCCCGTGTAAGCGGAAGCTTCCGGAGCAAAAGGGCGCGGCTTTGTGCGCATGATCCGTGTTTTTACGCGCGGCAGTGCACCAGAGCGGCGTTTTTGTGATGCGGTTTGCTGCATCCTCCCCAGCCTTGGAACACGAGAGGAGGAGCAAACATGGAAGAAAAGAAAAAAGCGGTTCCGGAGGGGGAAGCATCCCTCCCGGTGCAGGAGCTGCCCGCGGATATCCCTGCGGAGGTGCGCCAGAAGCTGGCCGAAGACCTGAACGAAGAGGCCACCGAAGACCTCAAGCAGGACATCCGGGAGGCGGAAAAAGAGGAGGCCAACGACGAGGAGGTCAAGGCTGACCCCGAGATGCTGACCAAGAGCCGCCTGCTCAAGCTGCTGGTGAAAAAGCAGTACGTCAAGCTGCGCGAAGTGACGGAGGAAGAGCAGCCCGCCGACCTGGCCGAGCTGCTGGAAGAGCTGGACGAGAACAACCGCCTCGTGGTGTTCCGTCTGCTGAAAAAGGACGTTGCGACCGAGGCGTTCGCCTATATGTCCGATGAGGCCCGTGACGATCTGGTCAACGCGTTCTCGGATGTGGAACTGGTCAGCGCCATTGAGGAGATGAGTCTGGACGATGCCGCGGACCTGCTGGAAGATATGCCGGCCGGCGTGGTCAAGCGGGTGCTGGAGAAATCCTCCAAGCAGACCCGTGAGAGCCTGAACAAGCTGCTGAACTACCCCGAGAGCTCTGCCGGCAGCCTGATGACGCCGGAATATGTCCGCCTGCGCAAGGATATGACCGTGAACGACGCCTTTGGAGCCATCCGCACCCAGGGCGAGAGCGCCGAGACCGTTTACACCTGCTATGTCGTCGAGCGGAACCGTCTGCTGGGCGTTGTGTCTGCCCGCAGCCTGCTGCTGGCAGAACCCAAAACCCCGGTGACCGAGATCATGGACGACAACGTGGTCACGGTGAAAGTCACGGATGACCAGGAGTATGTGGCCCGTGAGATGCAGCGCTACGACTTTACCGCCATGCCCGTTGTGGACAACGAGGGCATGTTCGTGGGTATCATCACCATCGACGACGCAATCGATGTCCTGACCGACGAGTCCACCGAGGATATGCAGAAGATGGCGGCTATTCTGCCGGACGACGATGCCACGACTTATTTTGGCACCAGCGTCTGGACCCACGCCAAGCAGCGTATCCCCTGGCTGCTGATTTTGATGCTTTCGGCAACCTTTACCGGCATGGTCACCACCCATTATGAGGAAGCATTCGTCAGCCTGCCCCTGCTGGTCTCGTTCATGCCCATGCTGATGGACACCGCCGGCAACTGCGGCAACCAGATCAGCACCCTGATGGTCCGCGGACTGGCGCTGGGCGAAGTGGAGCCCAGCGATTTCCTCCGTGTGCTGGGCAAAGAGATGCGTGTTTCCGCCATTGTGGGCGCCGTGCTGGGCCTCGTGAACGGCCTGCGCATCTACCTGATGTACACGTTCCTGTACGCCGGGCAGTACGAGAATGTCCTTGGCTATGCCGTTGTGGTCAGCGTGTCGCTGTTCTTCAGCGTCATCCTGGCAAAGCTGGTGGGCGGTATGCTGCCGCTGGCCGCCAAAAAGCTGGGTGCTGACCCGGCCATTATGGCAACGCCGTTCATCACCACCATCGTGGATGCGTGCAGCTTGATCCTGTATTTCCAGATCGCACAGCTGGTGTTCAAGAATATGATGTGATTCTCAAAAAGAAGCTTCGGTGGGTTTCATCGAAGCTTCTTTTTTTTGGTAAAACCGGAGTTTTCCCTCTCTTTTCAACATGGCGTTTTTGCTTCTCTTCCATGTGGAAAACTGCAGCCTCAAAAATTCCAGATTGGAGAGGCTGAAAACACCCCGGTGCGGAAAGCCTCGAAAAATAAATTTTTGCCCTCGACTTTCTTTTGGAAAAAAGAAAAAATCCCTCCATTTCTCCCCAAAAGCTTCCAGCATCCGCCCGGAAGAATACAACAGGTATAACGGAACGCTTCCAAAACGGTGGAAAACTCGGTGGAAAAAGTGGAAAACACTGTGGGAAACCTCGCTTCTTTTTCACAAATCCAGTGGAAAACCCGGTGGAAAAAGTTAAAAGATGATTCCAGTGGGGATAAAACGCGGGAAAGGAACGGGCGGCGGGGCCGCTCTCTGCTGCAAACTCTCGCAGGGATTTTCTTGAATGGCGTGGGCAAACATGATACAATGGTGTGCAGAAAGGCTCTCAGAAAACGGGCCGCAAAATTTAAAACACGGAGGCGTTTGCCTATGAACTGGATCACCAAGCTGGAGCGGAAATTTGGCCGCTATTGCATCCCAAACCTGATCTCCATTCTGATCGGCGGTCAGATCCTGGTCTATGCAGTGGAGCTGTTTGTCAACCAGTATATTTCGTTCTACCTCAATCTGGACCGTGGCGCTCTGCTGGCGGGCCAGATCTGGCGGGTCATCACGTTTATGTTTGTGCCGTTCTCGGGCGGCGGGCCGCTGAGCGTGGTTTTGGGCATCTACTTCACCTGGTTCATCGGCACGGCACTGGAAAAAGAGTGGGGCGATTTCCGCTTTAACCTCTATCTCCTGCTGGGGATGCTGGGGGCGGTGCTGGCCTGCCTGTGCACGGGTTGGGCAGACACCTACTGTCTCTCCCTCTCTCTCCTACTGGCCTTTGCCATGCTCTACCCGGAGGTGCAGGTGCTGCTCTTTTTCGTCATCCCGGTGCGGGTGAAGTATTTTGGCCTGTTCGCGGCGGCGCTCTGGGGGTTCAGCTTCCTGACGGCTGCCCCGCTGGGCAAGCTGAATTATCTGCTCTGCATGGTGGGCTTTGCGGCGTTCTTTGGCCCGCAGGCTGCCCGCAGTGTCCGGGCATGGATCCGCCGGGAGCAGTGGAAGAGGAAAAACAGACGATGATGATCGACCGGATCGAGGGCAACGCGGAGCTGAAAAAGAGCGTCCGCATGATGCTGGACAGCCGCCGAATGACCCACAGCCTCCTGCTGGTGGGCGAAGAGGGGCTGGGCGCGGGCTTTGCGGCCCGCTGCGTGGCGGCCGATTACCTCTACCCCGCGGGCGGAGCGCCTGCCGAGGCCCTGCTGCGGGGCGAGTGCTGCCGCGCCGTGGGTAAGCCCGGCGACCGTGACAGCGGCCGGGTGGAGACGGGCATCGTCCGGGAGGCCATTTCCATTACGGGCATGGGCTCCGGCGGGCGGTATCTCGTCAGCCAGGTCAAGGCCATGCGGACCGAGATCTTCAACACCAGCCTCTCGGCGGAGGGCCGTGCCGTCCTGCTCTACCATGTGGAGCGGATGAATGAGGAATCGGCCAACGCCCTGCTCAAGGTGATGGAGGAGCCGCCCGAGGGCGTTCTTTTTATCATGACGGCAGATTCGCTGGCAGGCGTGCTGCCCACCATCCGGAGCCGCTGCATCAGCTTTGCGGTGGCCCCGGTCTCCCCGGAGGCCTGTGCCCGCTACTGCACCGCGCGGGGCGTGGAGAAAAAGGACGCCGCCCTCTACAGCGAGCTGTTTGACGGCCACATTGGCACGGTGCTTGCGGCGGCCCGGGACGAAGACCGCCGGGCCCTGGTGGAGCAGGCGCTGACCCTGGCAAAGGCCGCACAGGCCCGGGACAGCTATGCCGCCGCCGTGCTGCTGGCGGGATACGAAAAAGACAAGGCTGGTGCCATCGCCCTGCTGGCCGATTTCCGGGCCGCGGCGGCCGCCGGCGTGCAGGGCAGCAAACATTCCCCGGTGCAGGGCGAAACGGCCCGTAAGGCCCTTGGATTGGCGGATACGGCCATCTGGCATCTGTCCACGCAGGTGAACCCCAAAATCACGCTGTCGGTGCTGGCCGCAAAGTTCCGGACGCTCTGAAAAATCAAAAAAAGCTGCCGCGTTTTTCTGCGGCAGCTTTTGCTGTATCAAAGAAATTATCTTCTGCGGGTCTTGCGGCGGCGGCTGAGGTTCAGCGAGCCTCCACCCATGACCATGGTGGCGAAGCTGAGGACGGCTAAGATGAGGATGAGGGCCGCCAGAAGCTCCAGCGTGGCTTTGAGGTCGGTGCGAAAGTCCGAGATATATTCCTGATGGGTCACGAGGTCCACGGTGCCGATCTCGTAGCCGTCCAGATAGACGGTGGCACTGCCGATGACGGCGTTGTCTTTCACGGTGGCGGAGACGCTTTCCGGCACCTCGAACGAATAAGTGATCGGATCGTCCGCGTGGCCGTAGCCGCTGACAGGCTCGGCGGCGTAGAGCTCCACGGCTTCCTCACTGCGGCACTTGGTCAGGGGCACCGTGGTCAGCACCGTTTGGGTGTCGGTCAGCTGGCGGTCTGAGAAGCTGGCAAAAGCCCAATCGAGGATCTCCGCGCACTCGCGGTAGATGTTATCGAGGTCAGAGCCCAGGACGACGAGGCCGTAGGTGTGGCCGTCTTTCTCCGCAAAGGTGACAAAGCAGCGGCCCGCCAGCGTGGTGAAGCCGGTCTTCATGCCACGGATGTAATCGCGGTAATAGGCGTACTCCGGGTTGAGCATGAGGTTGGTGGAGGTAATGGCCCGCTCGTTCTGGTGCAGGTTGGTGGCGGGCAGGGTGTAGCTCTGGGTGTTGGCCACCTGCATGTAGGTCTCGTTGGCGTAGCAGGCGGAAGCAATCCTGGCCAGGTCTTCCGCCGTGGAGACATTGCCGTAATCATACAGGCCGTGCACGCAGGTAAAGCTGGTGCCGGTGCAGCCCAGCTCCTGGGCTTTCTGGTTCATCATGGAGACAAAGGCGGGCAGGTTGCCGCCGGAGACATCGCTGGCGATGACGCTGGCCGCGTCGTTGGCGCTGGCCACCAGCAGGCCGTACAGCAGGTCAATGCGGCGCACCGTCTCCCCGATGCGGAGGTTCATGGTGCTGCCGTTGGCGTTCTGGATGTCCTTGAACTCCTGCGTCAGGCTGGTGGGAATGGTGATCTCCTCGTTCAGGTCCTTGCCGCTCTCCAAAAAGAGCAGGGCCGTCATCATTTTGGTCAGGCTGGCAATGTAGCGGGACTGCCCGGCGTTCTGGTCCAGGATGGGCTTGCCCGTGTCCAGATTGAACAGGTAGACCGACTCGGTATCACTCACGGTCTGGATGGGCATGTCGTAGGTGGCAAAGCCCGCCAGTGAGGCCGAGACGGCCAGCACAAGGGTCAGGGCCAGCGCGGCGGCCCGGCGGAACAGTGATGTGGTTTGCATGAGCATATCCTCCCAAAGAATCAGATCATCCCAGCAGGTTCTGCCAGAACGAGAAGAGCGAGTGCTTTTTGGCTTCGGGGGCCGCCGCCTTGGGCTGCAGGTCGGGGTTTGAGAATGCCCAGTCGAACAGCTCGGCGGCTTCCCGGAAGATATTCTGGCTGTTGGAGCCTAAGATGACAAGGCCGTAAGTTCGGCCGTTCTGGCTGGCAAAGGTGACAAAGCAGCGGCCCGCCTGGGTGGTGAAGCCGGTCTTCATCCCCTGCGCGTAGCCGCGGTAGTACGCGCTGCCCGGCTTGAGCAGCCGGTTGGTGGAGGAGATGCTCCGGGCCGGGTGGAGATTGGTGGCCGGCAGGGTGTAGCTCACCGTGTTGGCTACCTGCATGTAAGTACCGTTGGCGTGGCAGGCCAGCGCGATCTTTGCCATATCCCGGGCGGTAGAGTAGTTGTTGTTATCGTACAGGCCGTGGGGGCAGGTAAAGTGGGTGTTGGTACAGCCCAGCTGGCTGGCCCGGGCGTTCATCCGGGCGGCAAAGGCGGCCAGGTCTCCCCCGGCGGCGTCGCTGGCCAGCACGCTGGCTGCGTCGTTGGCGCTGGGCACCAGCATGGCGTAGAGCATGTCGAGGCGGCGGACGCTCTCCCCGGCCTGCAGGCCGATGGTGTGGCCCCGGTTGGCCCGGATGGCTTGGAACTCCGGTGTCAGGCTGTCCGGGATGGGGATGCTCTCGTTCAGGTCGGCCCCGCTTTCCAGTACCAGCAGGGCGGTCATCATCTTGGTCAGGCTGGCAATGGGCCGTACCTGATCCGGGTTCTGCTCTACAAGGGCCTCCCCCGTGCTGGCGTCAAAGAGATAGACCGCCTCCGCGTCATAGGCCGTCTGGATGGGCATGGCGTAGGCGGCGGCAAAGCCGGGCAGGGCCAGCGCCGCGGTCAGGGCAAGGGTGAGCACCAGCGCCGCCGCCCGGCAAAAAAGGGAATGCTTGTGCATGGAAAAAAACTCCTCCGGAAGTTTTCAGCTTCCTCTTGAACTGTAACTGATAAAAGAATACCATAAATGAAGAAAAAGAGAAAGGTGGTTTTTCACAATGATCCTATCCTTTGGTGGAAAAAGCCCCCGGGACGAGGGGGCGGCCTTTGTGGCGGACAACGCCACCGTGCAGGGCGACGTGCTCCTCAAGCCGGGCACGACGGTCTGGTACGGGGCTGTGCTCCGGGGCGACAGCGGCACCCTGACGATTGGCGAGAACACCAACATCCAGGACAATGCCGTCCTCCACTGCGATGTGGGCGGGAAAGTGCTGCTGGGCAGGAACGTCACCGTGGGCCACTGCGCGCTGGTGCACGGCTGCACCGTGGGCGATGACAGCCTCATCGGGATGCACGCCACCCTGCTCAACCACAGCGTGGTGGGCAAGCGGTGCATCATCGGGGCCGGGGCGCTGGTGCCGGAGGGCATGGTCATCCCGGACGATTCCGTGGCCGTGGGCATCCCCGCCCGGGTCATCAAGAAGATCACCCCGGAGCAGCTGGAGCACAACCGCGCCAACGCCGCAAGCTATGTGGAAGAGGGCAAGGCGCACGCCGAGGCGCAAAAAGAGCGAACCTGAAAAACCGCGTCCGTTCTGGCCAAAATGACCGGACGGGCGCAAATTTCGTTAATCTGGTAAAAAAAAACGAAATATTTATTGGAAATTGTGACAATTGACAATATCTCGAATGGTGGTATGCTTGTTTCAACAAAGAGATGAATCTTTGTATTTGGGAATTTGCAAAAAATTGGAGGTATTGTTCTATGTCTCAGAAATTATCGCGTCGCAGTTTCCTTAAAACCGCCGGTGCGGTTGCAGTTGCGGCAGCTGCCATGAGCACCCTCACCGCCTGCGGTGGCGGCGGGTCTTCCACGCCTGATTCCAAGCCGACCCCCTCGACGCCCGCCACTCCGACCACGCTGGGTGGCATTGAAATTCAGAAAATTTATAATTCTCGCGTGCGGTGGACTAATGAAAACAAAATTCCTTATAGATGGTTTATTTCTTTGACCGTTACGGTTAAGAACACCAATGACAAAGACATTCCTCTGAGAGATTTTGGAATCAAAGCAAAACTTGACTCGATAGATAGAACACCGAACTATGTGGAGTATAAAGTTGGAGACAAAGTTTGGGATTATGCTGATCCATCCACGGTTGTAAAAGCAGGAAACTCTATGACGTTCGAAGTTGAGTATGAAGTTTCAGAAGATTTTTATAATGAGTGGAAAGACGGAAAACATACATTTGAAGCTACTCTGATTTATGGTGGCAAAAAAGTTACCTACTCCAGCAAGACTGGCAAGCTTGGCAATGTTGAAAACGCATAAATGACACTCAACCCCGCAGGTGGAACAGCATCCATCTGCGGGGTTTCTTGTGGTAGAAACTTTTGTGTGAAAACAAAGCGAAAAATTTTCGTTCGGTAATTAACACATTTTTCACAAGAAAGTAATGACTTTTGTGCGGAAATCGGGTATACTATCCTCACAAGGGCGCGGGGCCGCAACCGCTCCCTTGCACATGATTCCTCCTCACACCAAAGCAATACCCCAAACAAAATCCCCCTCCGGTGTACCGCAAGCGCCGGAGGGGGATTTTGGGTTTTATACAGATTTATACCGCGCCGTAAATGCCGTGTACCGAGACTTCGCCGGTGAAGACATGTTCCTCGCCGGAGTCGGTGCGGACAACAAGGCGGCCCTCTTCGTCGATATCCACGGCTTCGCCGCTGCCCTCGCCGCCGCCGGGCAGGTCAAAGGTCACGCGGCGGCCGATGTTGACACAGGCCTTTTTGTACTCCTCCCGGAACGGCGCGAAGCCATCCCGCGCGAAGACGTACATGGGGCGGTCAAAGCCGAAATCCGTCAGGGCCTCGGCCAGCCACTCGGGGTCGGTGGTCAGATCGACATTTGCCCCCTGCAGCGCCAGCGAGGTGCCGTGGGGCAGGTCGGCGGCGTCAAAATAGCTCTGGGGCTGGGCCAGGTTGATGCCTATGCCGCACAAAATGCCCCGGCCCTGCTGCTGGTAGCCGTAGCTGACGCCCTCGCAGAGGATGCCCACGATCTTTTTGCCGTTGAGCAGCAGGTCGTTGGGCCATTTGATCTGGCACTCCACGCCGTAGCGCAGGGACAGCTGCCGCCGCACGGCCAGGCTGGCCAGAAGCGGCAGGGTGGCAGGCTGGGCCAGCGGCTCCCGGATGGCCACGGTGTAGTACAGAGCCTTGCCCTCGGCGTTGACCCAGGTGCGGCCCAGGCGGCCCCGCCCGGCGGTCTGGTTGGTGGTGTACACGGCCCCCACGGGGCCAAACTCTTCAAAATGCTCTTTTACATAGGCGTTGGTGCTGCCGCATTCGGGCAGATAGCGCACCTCATTGATGCTCATGCTTTGGGTACCTCTTTGTGCTCATGGCCCACGACCTTGCCGTCGGCCAGTGTCAGGATGCCGTAGGTGTCGGCCCCGGTGTAGCAGCGGCCGCAGGAGCCCGGGTTGAACAGGAACACCCTGCCCCGGGTCTCGGCCAGCGGGATGTGAGTGTGGCCAAACAGCGCCACCTGTGCCCCGCGGGCGGCGGCGGCGTCCGCCAGCGTATCCAGATCGTATTTTACACCGTACATGTGCCCGTGCGTATAGAAAACGATGACCTGATCGAAAGCGGCCAGCCCGTCGTAGGGCTCCAGCGCACCAAAATCACAGTTTCCGGCCACGGCATAGGTCCGCAGGCGGGGGTATTTGGTCAGTGCAAGTTCTAAATCGCGCAGGCCGTCGCCCAGAAAGATCAGGGCGTCGATGTTTTCCCGTTCTGCTTTCAGGACGCGCGCGATGGCGTCGCTGCCGCCATGGCTGTCGCTCAGGATCAAAAGTTTTGTCACGAAAGGGGCCTCCTCAATATTTTAATACGTCTGAAACCTCTCAGTCTCACATTCGCTCGACAGCCACTCCCCTTTCGGCACTTTCGTGCCACCTCCCCCGGCCGGGGGAGGCTTTCCTGACAGGGGAGCCTTTGGCAAATAGAGAAAGCTTCCATCGACTGCCAAGACCTCCCCTGCTAGGGGAGGTGGCATTGCGTCAGCAATGACGGAGAGGTTTAATTCTGCTGCAACACCAGCAGTTGTTTATAGATCTCGCTCTTGGAGTAGGGCGTGCCCTGGGCCGCGGCTTTGGCGGCTGCCGAGGGGCCAAAGCCCTGCCGGGTCAGTTCCAGCGCCCGCTGGGCGGCTTCGTCCAGCGTCAGCTCGGTGGGCTCCGCGGCGGGGGCGCCGGCCATCACCAGCACATACTCGCCCCGGGGCTCGTTGGCGGCGTAGTGGGCCACAGCCTCGCCCAGGGTGGTCTTCCAGATCTCTTCATGGAGCTTGGTCAGCTCCCGGCAGAGGGTGACGCTCCGGTCCTCGCCAAAGGCGGCGGTCAGGTCATCCAGCGTGGTGCGCAGTTTGTGGGGTGCCTCGTAAAAGATGACGGTCCGCTTTTCGCCCAGCAGCTCGGCCAGACGCTCCTTTTTCTGCTTCCGGTTCACGGGCAGAAAGCCCTCAAACACCCAGCGGGAGGTGTCCTGCCCCGAGACGGCCAGTGCCGTGACGCAGGCCGAGGCGGCGGGCACGGGCACTACTTTGATGCCCCGGGCCAGCGCGTCCCGCACGATGACCTCGCCCGGGTCGGAGACGCAGGGCATTCCGGCGTCCGAGCAGAGGGCACAGTTCTCCCCCGCCTCGATGCGGCGGAGGATGCCCTCGCCTTTCTGGAGGGCGTGCTCGTAGTAGCTGACCATGGGTTTTTTCAGGCCCAGAAAGTTGAGCAGCTTCATGGTCACGCGGGTGTCCTCGGCGGCAATGAAATCCGCCGCGCCGAACGTTGCCGCCACCCGGGGCGGCATGTCCTCCAGGTTGCCGATGGGAGTTGCCACGATGTATAATGTTCCGGCCATAACAGCCCTCCTCAGTGTTTTCCGTACATTGCAGCACCGGCTGCAATGAGAATGTCCGGCTCGATCTTCAAGCCCGTTTTCCGGTTCTTCTGCGCCTCCACCAGAAACAGCCAGGGGGCGCTTTCGGCTCTGTTTTTCACAAACGCCAGCCGCTTGGGCTCCAGCCGGTGGGCCCGCAGCACGGCCAGTACCTCGGCCAGCCGCTCGGGCCGGTGGCAGAGCGCCAGCCGCCCGCCGTCTTTCAGCAGGCGGAACCCGCAGGCGCAGACATCTTCCAGCGTGCAGTCGGTCTCGTGGCGGGCGGTGGCCCGGGCCGCGTTGCTGCTCTGGAAGC
>ERZ857480.71909-NODE-111410-length-11657-cov-5.0000_pt1 | contig 11657 bp, 10 predicted proteins | sample MGYA00519767_ERZ857480 | MGnify/ENA primary metagenome ERZ857480 (study PRJEB31778, sample SAMEA3449210) | human gut metagenome | biome: human gut; feature: human-associated habitat; material: faeces | place: United Kingdom | collected 2010/2012 ...
GCTTATATCTATTCAGATAGCGAAGCAAGCGCGAAACGGTATCCCTGTTGATTTTCGGGCGCTCCTTTCCTCCCGGCGTCATTGCTCCTTGCTGCATCCTGCCGGGCATCATGCGGTTATTCATCGCCATCTTCTGATCCTCCCTTCTGCTGTGAGGTATATACCTCCTGATAAATCTTGTTGGTAAGCAGCAGCTCTTCGTGCGTACCGACTCCGTCGATCCGGCCGTCATCCAACACAAGGATCATATCAGCATCCTGTACAGAGGAGATGCGCTGCGCAATAATAATCTTGGTAGTATTCGGAATCTCCTCACGGAACGCGCGGCGGATAAAAGCGTCCGTTTTCGTATCAACCGCACTGGTGGAATCGTCGAGAATCAGAATTTTCGGCTTTTTCAGCAATGCGCGCGCAATGCATAAGCGCTGCTTCTGTCCGCCGGAGACATTTGTGCCGCCCTGTTCAATATAGGTATCGTACCCGTTCGGAAAGCTCCGGATAAAATCGTCCGCCTGCGCAAGCCTGCAAACCCGGGCAAGCTCTTCGTCAGACGCCTCTTTATTACCCCAGCGAAGGTTGTCTTTAATCGTACCGGAAAACAGCACATTTTTTTGCAGAACCATTGCAACTTCGCCGCGCAGCGTATCAAGGTCATATTTCCGCACATCTACGCCGCCCACTGAAACGATGCCGGATGTCGCGTCGTACAGCCGCGGAATAAGCTGAACGAGCGTGCTCTTTGAGCTTCCCGTCCCGCCGATGATGCCGACCGTCATGCCGCTTTTGATTGAAAGATTCATATCGTCAAGGCACAGCTTATCCGCACGCTTTGCATAGCTGAAGCTGACATGGTCAAATCGAATGCTGCCGTCTTTTACCTCCATCACCGGATTCTCCGGATTGACAAGATCGCTTTTCTCGTTCAGCACCTCGGTGATACGCTCCGCAGACGCGCGGGAGATGGTAATCATGACGAAGATCATCGAAAGCATCATCAGGCTCGAAAGGATCTGCATCGCATAAGAAATCAGGCTTGTAAGCTGGCCGGTCGTCATGCCGACAGCCGGGTTATTGCCCGAAGCGACAATCAAATGCGCACCGATCCAGGATATTAACAGAATACAGGCATATGAACAGATCTGCATCAAAGGGGAATTGAATGCAAGCAGCCTTTCCGCCTTGGTAAAATCTTTATAAATACTGTCTGAAACCTGATTGAATTTTTCTTTTTCATGCTCTTCACGTACAAACGATTTGACAACGCGGATTCCGTGCAGATTCTCCTGCACAACGTTGTTGAGCTTGTCGTATGTGCGGAATACGCGTTCAAACGTGGGATGCGCATGCGACATAATCAGCCACAGGCCCACACCAAGAACCGGAACTGCAGCGAGAAAAATGAGCGACAGCGTCGGATTGACCTGAAACGCCATAAACAAGGAAAAAATCAGCATAAAAGGCGCGCGCACCGCCGTACGTATAATCATCTGGTATACATTCTGCACGTTGGTCACATCAGTCGTAAGGCGGGTTACAAGGCTTGCAGAAGAGAATTTATCAATGTTTGAAAATGCATAATCCTGCACGGCGTTAAACATATCAAAACGCAGATTTTTTCCAAAACCCGACGAGGCAATCGCCGCATGCTTTCCAGAAAGGACGCCAAATGCCAGTGAAAAAATGCAGGAAATAACCAGCGCAAGCCCCATCTTTAAAATGTAAGGCATACTCCCCTGTTCGATACCGTAATCAATCAGATTCGCCATCAGGAGCGGGATAATTACTTCCATAACGACCTCAAGCGAAACATAAATCGGGGCAAGCCAGGAACTCTTCTTATATTCCCGCACGCTGCCGAGTAATTTTTTTATCATTGTGGAATACCTCCTTCGAATAAAAGTTCGATGTGCAAACAAGTTTGAAATCTAACAATCGGCATAAAAAGAAGAAACCCCGTCAATCGAGGTTTTGATCCATTTTCTGGAGAAGCTCGAACAGCTTTCGCTGATCCTCCTCCGATATACCGTTAAGCAGGCGGCTTTCCATTTTTGCCGCATCCTTCGTTGTAATCCGATGTACTTCATAACCGTGTTCAGTCAGCACAAGTTTTTTAAGCCGGGCATCGCCAGAAACCGTCTTCCGTCTGATTAAGTTCTTTTCTTCCATTAAAGAGAGAACCTTTGAGACTGTCGACCGCCGAACGGAAAATTCTTCCTCAATATCCCGCTGAAAAATATCCCGTTCAGAATTGTCTGCGAGAAAATTGATGATGCGGATATTCACGCCGGTTATTCCCTCCGGAAAGCGATCAGCGTGAAGCGTATGCAGTTCCCGATGAAATTTATTGAGCAGCCTGCTCATTTGCAGACCGGCGGCTCTTTGCTGCATGGCTGTTCCTCCCACCAAACAAGATGTTAGAGATAAAACTGTTCTACATCGAACATTATAGCGAAACACAGCTTTTCTGTCAAGCGGCAATTTGTAAACAAACTATGGCACATGCCATAGTTCCTTGTTTTTTGTGATAGACTTTGCTATACTCAAACAAAAAAGGAGGAATATAAATGAAGCTTTCGTTTCTTTTCGTTCACTCCCATTGCGTTAAAATATTAAAGAATGGCCAGCCTGTCTTTGAAGAAGAAGTCGATGCGGGGACGCATGACATCATATTAGAGCAGAATGAAGACGGCCCGGCCTGCGATTTGCAGTTTATTTTATATCCTCCTGTTAAACAGAACAGTCTGTCCAATTACTCATTTAAGCAGATCATCCTGTTTATTCTGCTGTCTCCACTCTTACTGATCGCTTTTCTTTTGCTTGCAATTATTCTGTGCATCTGTACTGTATAGCGGAGAACCTGTATTAAACCGCTTCGTGTTTACAGGTATGAATACAGCTTCCTTTTGTCTAACGCTCCAAAGCAAGCCAAGACAGCTTTATATTCAAGATCCGATTCATGATATGCTGCTTTTTTACATTGAAGATCCTGACAGCGAAGGCTTGCCGCATGTCACGCAAAGGCTTTGTCTCGATCCTAAAAAATTAAAGCGCGCTTATATGGGCTGGATTTTCGAAACAACAGCATCCGCTATTCCAATTCTGCTTATTCTCAGCGGGCTTTCTCTCTTATTCTGGATACAAAACCAACCGCTCGCTGGAGCTGTCCTGCTGCTTTCAGCAGCAATTTTCCTGTTTCTTTTCTTTTTCCATTCCCTGCGCGGTTCCTTTCAGGAATACCGAAAGCTCCGCCTGCTTGCCGGAAAGGGATTTATTCCGGCTAAACAGCTTGAAAAGCTGTTTCCTTTACTGACCTAAAAATATCACGTCCTCTTCCTATAAAAAGGGCGTGATATTTTTCTTTTTGTATTTGTAATTTTCACGCGGCGGCTTTCTCCAAACATGAAACAAAAACTGGCTTTATTCTGTGAATGATTCCGCTTTCAAACGGGCTTTCAAGACCGTTGGCCGTCACATTTTCTACGAAATTCCTGCTCTCTGTCCGTTGTATCATCCGGTCATATATCCTGACCGCCTGCGCCTCGTCTGTCAAAGAAAGCTGCCACACTTGCAGCGCAACGCACGCGGACGATACATAACCCGTCACATAGAACGGGAACTCAAACAGGTGTGTCGTGCCTATCCAATCTTTTTGGTAATATTCATCGTCTGAAACATCAGTCAATCCAAAACGGCACGCCTGTTCTCCTGCAATCTCTCCGAGCCGCTGCGGCGTCAGAGAGTTCGAATCCTCTGCGTAAACCGCAAATTCGACTGCGGCGAAATACGCCTGATATACTATGGTATCGAGCATGTTCAACACCGCCGCCTGTTTTGCCGCTTCAGCCGATTCATCCGAATACAGGCTGTCGTAGTAATTGGAGAGCAAAAGCTCCAGTGTCTGCGAGTACACCTCGGACATATCCGTCGTTTCATAAAGATCATCTGTCTGCATCGCCGCATATGCATGACCGAATTCATGCACAAGCGTGCCAATACTGTAGAAATCCTCTGTATATGACATCAAAATATACGGCGAGCGGTAGGAATACAAGTCGTAGGTTGACGCGCCGCCGTATTTATGGGTTCCCGGCTCGTATCCGATCAGATCGCAGGCAAGCATCTGCTCAAAGCCGGAACGAAGCGTCGGACTTATCTCGCCAAACGCATTCTGCAAAAATGCACTGCACGTATCAAAGGAAATCGTCTCATCCGGCTCATGCCACCACGCTTCCAGATACAATGGCCCGAGTTCTTCTGCGATCTCATCCAGCAGCGCTTCAAAGCTTTGGGACGTATAGTCCTTTTCCCTGCTGAACAAATACTCGGTATAGTGATCGAAGCCGGATTCCTCCGCGATCTGCTGTCTCACCTGCACAAGCGAAATATAAAGCTTGGCTATCCGGTTATAATGCGCCGCATACCACCGCCAAAGCAGGTCCGAATAGGTATCCATATCCTCAACTGCGTAAATATCGTAATAGGTGTATGACGTATCGCCGAACTGTACGGAGGCGCTGGATAAAATCCCGCCGTATTCCTCGCAAAGACGCGCTTCCTCTGCAAGAAGTTCTATCACCTTATCCGTATAATAAACGTCTTCCTCCCAGATATGATCGAAATATGCGTCCCCAAAATTTTCTAAAATCTGCTCTCTGTATGCCGAATCGTATAAAAATGCGTAGCAGCCGTCATATTCACTGGTGAGCGCCGGCTCATTCTCGGCAAGATAAACGCATTCCTCTGCCCAAAAAGTATCGGACATGTCCGTTTCATGGTGAATCTCTGCAAGGTTCATCATCGTACAGTACCAGTCATACAGCAATTCCATCTCCTCAATATAAGACTTTAGTTCTTCAAAAGATGCGCAGGTGCGCATTTTAAATCCAAGATCAGACAAACGCTGTGTCACTGCCTCCGCATCCGGACGCTCATATTTCATTTTAGAAAACGGAACCAACCCGTTCTCTGCGTTATACTGCGGAACAGTCAATTCGGACTTCTCTGTGCCGCCGGAAAGCCATTTATCCACCAAATCACGATAGCGGGAGGCATCCATCATGCATCCGCTTAAGAAAACAGATACGGCAAGAATGAGCGTCAGCAAACGCCCTGTCTTAGGCATGCGGAACTTTGATTTCATACGGCCAGCTCTCCTTATTACTGCTTTAGTTTGAGGGAAGAGGTGATTTCTTGCATTATTCTTTCTCGATCCATACTGCCGAATGCGGCATCAGTATCGTTTCATTCACCGGATGAATAAACGTTTTTTTGCCGGAAAACGCCACAGTATCATAGGGATACGACGTGTGATTCACAATAAACAGCCCGTTTTCAAACGCAGAAAACAGAATACCGCGCGCCGGAACTGCATTTTTCCCTTCCGCTGCAAAGCGTGCGGTCACGCTCCCAGCATGTCGCCGGTAGAGCACGCTGAAGGGATCCTCTCCACTTAAATTCATGGGATAATATGCGCGGTTTCCATACTGAACCGGAACAGCTTCGTTCTCTCTTGCGCAATATTCCGCGCCGGACTCATAGCCGATGGCATAAACCGCACCCTTCCCATACGGAATCCGGGCAACGGCCGCAAGACCGCTGTCCTCAAACTGCGCGACACATTCCCCCTGCGCGCACACAGAAAAGACCGCGCCGGTCGGAATCCATCCCTCGCCAAAGCGAATGCATTCACGCGGATGAGCCTGCTCTGCAATACCGAATGCGGCGGCGGAAACCGGCTCAAACGCACTGCGGAATACAATGCCGCCCCGCGCTGCAAAGGCGCGGATTGCTTCTTCCGCCTTTTCATCCGGTTCTGCATGATAGCAGGAATTGGCCGGAAGAATCAGAATATCATACTGCACAAGGATACCGCCGGCAATCTGATCGAGATGAATTACATCCGGGTTTTGGCCGCAGTCGCACGCCGCCTGATAGTAACCAAGACTGTCAAGCCGTCTGCGCTCGTTTCCTTCGATGGTATAGCCCTCGGCCAGCGCCATCTGAGAAGGAAACAGAATTGCCGTTTTTGTTTCCGGCCGACCCTTTCTCCGCGGTATAACCTGCTTTGCCCAGCGGTTTCCGTCCGCAATCGACTTTTTGAATGCGGAAGAAAGCTTATGCATCACACCGCCGTCGTCTAAGCCGCAGTAGCCGTAGGCATGCAGTCCGTCCGCACCGGACGCCGCCGCTGAACCGATGATCTCGGCAGGTGTAATTTCCCGGTAAATATCATAGGCTGTGTGCCGCCCAAGATAAAATCCGACCGAAAACTCCCGCCCAATATTCATCATGCGGATCATACTGTTTTGATAATCGGAGACATAAGGGTTCGGCGTAGCGTCCGGAAGCTGCGGCACCGTCATAAAGGTCGCCTGATCGACGCTTTTGGCAAGCCGGTACGGATCGATCCCGCGGTTTGCCGTATCCCAAAGATCAAAACGATTGTAACGATTGATATTCAAAAACATGCTCCACTGTGAAAGATTCGGCATCAGCAGGAGAGCAGGCTCCTCTGCATGGAGCTTTTGCTGCATTGCCGCAAAATAGCATGCAAGCTCATACTGCTTATACTGCTGGTTGTCCCAGTACCTCCAAAACGCGGGCGTCCGATTTTGGTAATCGTCTGCGCAGAGTGGCGCTGTACGGATGTCCTGCCAATAATCAGTCGGTTTAAGCTCGTCAAAATCCGCAAAGCTTGTATGGTACCGCTCGTTCAGCAGCGCAATATCGCCTTCATACCGTTGTTTGAGCACACTGCGATAGCGCTCCTGTCCGCTTTCATCAAAGCTTGCCGCCGCAATCGGATCCCACATGGAGCATAGCGGAAGCTGTTTTCTTCCATTCGTATAAACGGCGGCATGATTATTTTTGTAAAGGGAAAAAAGCCCTTTTACATGATGAAGCATGCTCGCCTGCGCTTTCTCCGACCAATAGCGGTAATACCGCATCTGTCTGCCGTCAACATCCACAATACCTTCGCCCGTGACAGGCGGACTGAAGCGAATGTTCGGATACAGGTTGTCCCCGTCCAGATAAATCGCCAGAAAATGATGGCACAGTCCGTTTTCCGCACATTTTTTCATCATGTACTCCTGCTGTTTTACATAGGGACTGGCGGCTTTTCCCTCATAGCGGTCCCAGAAATCCTGCCAGGATTTTGAATCGAGCAAAACGGTATTAAAGCCCATTCCGGCAATATCCTGCATCGCGCGGTCTATGTATTCCCGGTCACTGTACGCCGGTTCAAAAAAATTGCCGAACCAAAGGCTTACATATGGTTCGTTCGCTTTTGTCTGGATCAATTCCTTCACCTCATGTCAACGATACGTTTCGCTTTCTGCTTTTATTATGCATGGAATCACTGCCGTTTGCAAGTACATTTTGTATATTGATTTGCCTCTTTCCAATACAGCATTGATTTTTACGCAGAGGCTTTTCCAAATGTACCCGTTTGTTTATTGTATTTTTCATTGAAATGGTATACAATAAACAGGAAGCGATCCGCCCCTGCATACGATCTCCCGAAAACGGAACTCTGTATGCAAAGAAGCGGTGCGCACCGCCCTAAAACAGCGGTTTTATCATCGTATTATTTGTACAGAAGGGAGTATACCATGATTGCAAAACCAATTTTGGAGGCTGTTCTCGCAAAGGCAATGTCAACAGGCGCTGATTTTGCCGAAGTCTATGTAGAACGCACCAAAGAAAACAACATCGTGATGATCGACAGCCAGGTCGACCGGATCAAAGACAGCCTGTTAAGCGGCGTCGGCATTCGTGTCTTCAAAGGACTGCGCTGCGTCAACGCATCCACAGCCGATTTGTCGTTAGAGGGAATGCTTGCCTGCGCCGGCCGTGTTGCCGACGCTTTAGGAGAAGGAAACGAGGAGATTTCCATCCATTTGACTGAACGTCTTTTCGGCGACATTCATCCGATCCGCATTGTGCCGGATACTGTTTTTAAGGCGCAGAAAGCGGAAATCCTAAAAGAGGCCTACTTTGCGGCAAAGGAAAAGAGTGACCGCATTTCGCAGGTTTCCGCGACGCTTCTGGACGTGGACCATCAAATTATGGTCGCTAACAGCGAGGGCCTTTTTGCACAGGATCGTCAAATTCGTACCCGCCTTGCAGTAGAGGCCGTCGCCAGTAAAAACGGCGAGAACCAGACCGGTTCCTGCTCGCCTGGAAGACGAATGGGGCTCGAGCTGTTCGAGATGATCCCGCCGCGCTCTATCGGGGAAAAGGCTGCCGCACAGGCGCTTACCATGCTGGATGCGGATTACTGCAAAGCCGGAACCAAAACCGTCGCCATCGAAAATGGCTTCGGCGGCGTTATTTTCCATGAAGCATGCGGCCACTCGCTGGAAGCATCCGCTGTAGCGCTCAATCAGTCGCAGTTTGCAGGTAAACTCGGCCAGCAGATCGCAAATCCAAAGGTCACCGCAGTGGACGACGGTACAATTCCGAATGCGTGGGGCTCCATCAACATTGACGACGAGGGCACACCATCCAAACGCAATGTGTTGATCGAAAACGGTATTTTAAAATCCTATCTCATTGACAAGCTGAACGGCCGCCGCATGGGAATGGAATCGACCGGCAGCAGCCGCAGACAGGGCTATACCTTTGCGCCGACCTCCCGTATGACCAACACCTTTATTGAAAACGGACCGGACAAGAACGAGGACATCATCGCCTCCATCGAAGACGGCATTTATGCAAAAGAAATGGGCGGCGGATCAGTCAATCCGCTGACCGGCGCTTTCAACTTCGCCGTACGCGAAGGCTATATTATAAGAAACGGTAAAATCTGCGAGCCAGTGCGCGGTGCAAGCCTTGTCGGAAACGGCAAAGACATTCTGATGAACATCGACATGGTCGGTCAAAACCTTGCGACCGGACAGGGCATGTGCGGCGCTTCAAGCGGCAGTATTCCAACCGACGTCGGACAGCCGCTGATCCGCGTGTCGTCCATCACGGTCGGCGGAAGATAAGGAGGCGTCACTATGGAATACAAGCAGTTAAAGCAAATCATTGAAGATGCCGCAAAAAAAGCCGGCATTATGGAATATGAGGTCTATTATACGGAAGACCGCGGCATGGACGTCAGCGTCTTTCAGTCCGAAATCAAGGAATTCAGCAGTGCAGAAAGCCGCGGCGTCTGCTTCCGCTGCCGCGCGGACGGAAAAATCGGCTATGCTTCCACTGAACTGATGGACGAAGAAGAGCTTCGCGCGCTTCCTTCCCGCGCGGTTGAAAATGCGGCGCTGATTGAAAATACGGACAGCGATGACTTTTACGGAACAGGCGACAACTACCGCCAGACAGAAACGGAAATTGCTCCTCTCGCTGCGACAGGCGATTACATTGACAAGGCCCTTGCCTGCCAGAAGGCCTGCTATGACGCGGACAGCCGCGTCTCTGAAGGAACCGAAACCTCCGCTGGCGGCTACCGCACGGTAATTCGTCTGTTCAATTCAAACGGGCTGGATCTCTCTGCGGCATACGGCTATGACTCTGCTTTCACTATGCCGGTTGTACAGGACGGCGACGATGTAAACGCCGCTTTCTTCTTCCGCATAAAGCCGATTGAGGCTATTGACGCGGCAGCGGTTGCAGCAGAAGCAGTCGCACGCTCCGCGCAAAAAATCGGCGCTGTTCAGCAGGAATCCGGAAAGATGCCGGTTATTATCAGCAACGAACAGGTGTGTACTATGATGAGCGCGTTCCTTTCCGCTTTCTCTGCGGACGCTGCGCAAAAGGGTCTTTCGCTTTTAGCCGGAAAAGAGGGAGAGAAAATTGCGTCCGACTGTGTTACACTGATCGACGACCCGTTCTACCCGGACAGTCCGGTTAAAATGCCCTTCGACGCAGAGGGCGTCGCCACCCGCGAAAAAACCGTGATTGAAAACGGCGAACTGAAGACGTTGCTGCACAATCGCAAAACAGCCAAAAAAGCAGGTGTATCCACTACAGCAAACGCTTCCAAGCACAGCTATGCGGACTCGATCTCAATAAGCCCCTACTGCTTTTATATTAAACCCGGAAACGTTTCCTTTGAGGAACTTCTCTCAGAGGCAAAGGACGGCGTTTATATCACAGAATTTAAGGGTCTGCATGCCGGAGCAAACGCTGTCACCGGTGATTTCTCAATCGACAGCGAAGGCTTTACCATTGAGAACGGCAAAATCGGGCATGCTGTCCGCTCCTTTACCGTTGCCGGCAACTTCTTTACCCTGCTCCAGAATATCCACGCGCTTGACAACCGCCTTTCGCTCGACTATCCCTCCGGCGTAACCGTTCTGGGCGCACCGGATATTCTGGTTGACGGCCTGTCCGTCGCCGGAAAATAATCAGACAGGAGAGTCATCGCTATGAGAAAGAGCACGGCATTTCTTTCAATTCTCTGCGCCCTATTTGCGGGCACCGTTTTTGGCTTTCTGCTCTCTCCAGCCAAAAACAGCAGCTTTGGCGGCTTTGGCAACAACACCACGCATAACACATATAACTATCATTATCTGAATAAATCTGAAAAAGACAGCGAAATATAAGCCGTGTAAACGGCCGCATTTTCAGCTCGTATGATTTTAGGCGCTTCGCCAGTTTTATAAGATCGATGAAAAAGACGCGCAGGAGAAAAACTCCTGCGCGTCTTTTTCACATTTTCAAATTCTCTGCGTATCATGAAATAAAACATTTAAACGAGGTGGCCGACCATGCAAAAAAACCCCGCGTCCTCCGTCGCCTGCATCCTGCAAAATCGCAGACCCTATGCGGCGGCAGAGATAAAAGGCTCCAACCATTTTCCGGACATTCTTGGAAAAGCCGCTTTCTACACAGTACAAAACGGCACGCTGCTGACCGTATTTTTAACGGGCCTGCCCACACAGCCGGAGCACCGCGTATTCGGCTTTCATATTCATGAGGGAGACCGCTGTGCAGGAAACGCAGAGGATCCTTTTGCAGACGCGAAGGCCCATTATAATCCGCAAAACACCCTGCATCCATATCACGCGGGCGATCTGCCGCCGGTGTTTTCCAACGATGGATGGGCATGGTATGCCGTCATCACAACCCGCTTCCATAGTGAAGAAATCATCGGAAAAACCATGATTCTGCACGCAATGCCAGACGATCTTATGACTCAGCCCTCGGGAAATTCTGGCGAAAAAATCGCCTGCGGCATCATTCGCAAAACTGATCTTGGTTTTACGCGGTCACGAATTTTTTGATTCAGGCATCTTAGTACTCGCCCCGATGATACTTTTGTTTTTCCATCGTCCCGTCAGATAGTAAATTAAGCCAATCACCAATCCAATGGCCCAGCCGATGGCATATGAATAAAAGATCGAATCCCTTCCAAAGAAGTGTGCAAGCAAATAAGCAGTCGGCACGCGCGCAATCCAAAGCGAAGTAAACGAGCAGATCATTGGCACGATCATTTCGCCCGCGCCGCGCATTACACCAGAAATCATAAACATCGCCGCAAGCAGCACGTAAAACGGCAAAACGCTGTGCAGATAGGTAATACCAGCCTCAATCACCGCCGTACTTTGGCTGAACAGCCGCATGGTAAGACCGCTCAGAGGATAGAGCGCCGCGCCGATGACAATGCAGGTGACGGCGGATAAAATCATACCGGCGCGCATACCGCTCCC
>ERZ857480.54681-NODE-84651-length-11643-cov-69.2930_pt1 | contig 11643 bp, 9 predicted proteins | sample MGYA00519767_ERZ857480 | MGnify/ENA primary metagenome ERZ857480 (study PRJEB31778, sample SAMEA3449210) | human gut metagenome | biome: human gut; feature: human-associated habitat; material: faeces | place: United Kingdom | collected 2010/2012 ...
AAGCGTCTTGCGGTGCTGGAGGGACTGCTGAACATGAACGACAAAGACATTGTGACCGACACCGAGCCGGAACAACAGTGTCAGACCGACAATCGACAGCGTGGACAGGAGGAACGATAAATTTTATGATTAAAGGCAGAAAGACCAATCGTATACGCGACCACCCCAAGGATGAAAGGAGTAGTTTTTATGAAAAAATCTATTGTTGCATTGGGCATAGTATTGGCACTGTCCGGGTGTGCAGCGGATGAAACTCTTGCGGCTGAACCGGCTGCACTGGTGGAAATCTCACCGGCCACCGAAGAAACTGCGCAGCCGGTGGAAGCTGCTGCAACTGCCGAACCTGCGCAGACAGCAACCCTTGAGCCGACACCAGAACCGACACAGGCCCCCACGCCCGCGCCGACAGAAGAGCCTACGGCAGTCCCCACCGCAGAACCCACGCAAGCCCCGGTGGAGGAAACCGTAGCCGCCACTCCGGCACAGGTTAGTATGAGTTATGGTGCGGTGCCGTTCGACCTTGCAGCCGGTACGGAGCAATGGTGGAGCATCGACAGCAGCGACAGCGCATACTGGGCCGTGCAGGAGAACATCAACGCCATCCGTGCGGCGGCGGGACTTTCCCCGCTGGCAATGGACGGCGGGCTGAGCGCGGCGGCAGATGCCCGCTGCGAGAGCTTTGTCGCGGGCGGTGCGTTCGACCACAGCGGCATGACCACCCGCAGCGAAATCTGCGCAGCCGGTCCTATCGGCTCGGCCAGCAGCGTATGCAGCTATTGGCAGAACAGTCCTGCCCACTATGCCAACATCACCAACGCCAGCTTTACGAGCATGGGTGTGGCCTGTTGGTTTTGCTCCACCGCCGAGGGGCAGTATACCTACTGGACTGTCACATTCAACTAAAACTCCTACTTGTTTTCATACACAAATTATGATATAATTTCTGTATGAAAGAGAGGTGCTATCTATGCCGAACATTCGTTCCAGCGCAGATTTGAGAAACAACTACAATGACATTTCCTCTTACTGCCATGCCTACAACGAGCCTGTCTTTATTACCAAAAACGGTAAGGGCGACCTTGCCGTTATGAGCATGGAAACCTATGAGGAAATGGCGGGCCGCATTGAACTGTACAGCAAGCTGCAAGAGGGCCTTGCCGACATTGACGCTGGGAACACGCGCCCCTTTGCCGATGTTATGGCTGATTTGCGCCACCGCAGGGAGCGCAGATGAAATACAACATTCATGTAACCCAAGCCGCCGAGCGCGATATGGCGAACGCCTACGACTATATCGACCTTGTACTGAAAAATCCAACTGCCGCCGACAAGCTGTTGGATGTGGCCGACGAAAAAATCGGAGCACTGGCAGAATTCCCGCACAAATTTGAAGTCGTTTCCGACAAACTGCTTTCCCTATGGGGAATCCGCTTCACCATCGTTATGAACTACCTTGCGTTCTATACGGTGGACGATGCCACGCAAACCGTGCATATCGTGCGGTTTCTCTACGGCAAAAGCAACTGGATCACCATTCTGAAAACAGATGCAGCAAACGGCAGTTTGCCGATGTTCTCATAACCGAATATTTTATCTGGGCGCTCACTTTTGTGGGCGCTTTTCTTTTTAGGAGGACGTTATGTCTTACGATGATATTATTGAAGTTTTGGCCGCTGCGCTGCTCGAAAAAGCAGAAACCGTAGGCTGTCTTGAAGTGCTGGACGGTTTCAGCCAGCGCCCAGACACAGAAATTGAAGTCAGCGCCCCAATCAGCGAGGAAATGCTGGCGTTGCCGCTGGACAAACAGGCGTGGCCGGAAGAGTGCACACCGATTTTGAAAGAAAGCAGTGCGGCCACGCTGGGCGAACTGGTGGAATATCTGAACCACTGCACAGCCACGGGGAAGAAGCTGAATGTTTCCGAAGATGCAGCGGCAGCCATGTTCCCGGCGCTTATCACATTCTGCTATGATGCTGCGGATATGAACGGTAAACGCTTCTTTTGGGAATATATTCTTGAAAGCAATTCTCTTGTTTTTGAGGATGCCGAATGACCCCGCAGGAGCAGCTCTGCGAAAAAATGCGGGTGGAGCAGAGCGCCTATTGCCTATGGCTGACCGCACAGCCGCCAGAAGAAATTCTACACCACGCCTACGAGTACAGCGTCCGTGAGGACATTATTCTGGCAACGGAAGAAATGAACCTCACCCCTGCACAGGTGCGGGCGCTGCTGAAATCTCCCGCGCCGCTGGCGGATGTATATAAAGATTTTTCCAAGCTGGAAACCGATTATATGAGCATTGTGGCTCAGTGCGTGGAAGACCGCGCAGATGACTTGCTGAAAAAGGAGCAGCAGCAGAACCCACCCAAAGTATATCGACAGTCCGTCACTTATGCCCGCGAACACGGCGAATTGCAGCAGTACCATGCGTCTTGCCACTTGAATGAAAGGTGTCGGGACGAGATTGACGCAGCGCTTGCACAGCGCTTTGATGGTATGCGGCTGGGCGCTGGCGCTGTTGAACAGGTAGTGACAGAATATGGTTTGGAGCGCACAAAATATGTGTTGGCAGCGGCCATTCAAACCCGTGATGGAGATGGTCGCATTTCGCGCACAAATAGAGAATGGGCAGATTCCATTCGCACGATCAAAGATATGGATTGCCGTGGATTTGACCGTTCCTGTTACTACGCTGACCTACAAGCGCATACCTGCCTATTGGACGGTTTTGTAAACCAAGTGCGAAAATTTGAAAAAGCCAAAGCCCAGCCCGCTCAGGATACCCCCGAAAGATAACCGCAGCGTCTGCATTTTGCAGGCGCTTTTTTTCGTGAAAAAATCTCTGTTTTGAAAGGATTTCACAATGAAAGAAACACATTATAAATTGAAGCACCGCGTTACCGCGCTGTTTGCGGCGGCGGTAATGCTCTGCTCCATGCTGCCCGGTGCAGCGTTTGCGGAGGAACCCACACCGCAGCCCACCGAGGAAACCGTGCAGATGGAGCAGCAGACCGAGCCATCTGAAACAGACAACGGCCAGACCGACGAGAGCAGCCCCGACCCCGGCGAGGATGTAACCGAAGCCACCCCGGAAACGGCAGAAGAGCAGCCCGCTGAAGAAGAAATCCCTGCTGCCGTTGTCGGCGCGGAACTGTACACCGATCTCCCCGACGCACCCATTGGTTCCTATATCGGCAGCGAGGGTCTGCCGGTTGCCACCGGTGAAACCAAAATCGGGCTTGGCGCGTGGGATACCGATTTAGAACAAACCAATTATCTCAGCACCGAGTCGCTGAACAGCGACAATCTGACGCTGGCAGCGCCCTTGCTGGAAGATACCAACTACGCCATTGTGCCGATTCTGGCGCAGGTGGAGTACCCCGCCGATGGCAGTTCCCTTGATCTGGTTTTGCCGGACGGTGTGACCCTGCTGGACTACTACGGCACACCCATTGAAAATGTAGAAAGCCTGCTGCACAACGAATACAGCGAAACCTCTGCTGCTGTGCTAGGCGTATATGTACAGGCAGATGCAGATTTTACCGCACAGCTGGTTTACACCGCGCCCGACGGCCGCGCCCTGACCAAAACCTTACTGGTGACCATTGACCGCAATGCGACTGCCGAATATCCTTTCCCGGACAGCGAAATTGCCACCTTTGCTGAGCGTCCCACCCCTGCGGTGACAAGCGGCAAGATCACCAAGGTTGCCAAGGTCAACGGCACTTGGCTGATCTGGTTCAACGGCGAACCCGCCTACTGCTGCACCCACGGTGCCAACGGTCAGCCTGCGGGATGCCCGACATACACCTATGTGAACACTTCCACGGTCGGCGCAGACCAGTGCGTTCCCGGCGACCACTACGGCAACCAGATTCGCATCTGGGGCGGCTTGAACCAGCTCGCTTTGAGCGATGCAGACGATTTACCCGCTGTTTTTTCCGCTGATGCGGGTGAAGAAATCTCTCTTTTTGATTTCTGCGCGTCCATTTATGACGATGTACAGATGTATATTATCGAAAACTTCCCTGAAAGCACTGCCGCAGAAATTTATCTTGCCTCTGCCGATGAGCTGCTGAACGGCGTGGAAACCTACGCCTCTGCCCGCGGTTACTACACCTACATCTATAATCCCGGTCGCGCAGGGTGGCAGACCGTTGCCCTGATCGGACCTGAGATTGGTGAGGAGGAACCTGAGCCGGAACCTGTTGTGCAGGAATACTACGCCAGCTGGGAGGCACCGGCCCAGACCGCCAGCGGAAGTTTTGATTTTTCCTACGGTGTGCGCACCGACAAAATTCAGACTGCCACACTGGAAAAAGTGGACGGCGCGACCATCGAGATCGAGCCCATCACCAAATCCGGCAGCATTGACGGCGGCAGCTGGTCTGTCAGCCCGGCAAGCAAACAGACCGTAACCACCAGCGGCCATACCGCCGATGACAACTACCAGAAGAACGGCGGCGACGCAGCCGCAAGCTGGAGTCTGCACTATGCCGTTACCAAATCATCGGGCACTCGCAATGGACAGGTTGGTCCTTTCACCACGCAGGAGGCTGCTGATGCGGCCGCCAACAGTGCCCGCGACGCCGCCATTGCGGAATTGCAGGGTGAGACCCAGAGCGCTGTCAACAACGCTATTGCGGCAGCCAAAGCGCAGCTGGGAAGCATCCAGTTCCGCTATGAGGAAATCACGGTACCGTATGGATTCGGCAAGTACTGGGGCACGAACGGCAGCAGCCAAACGATTTCGGTACCCGCAAACACCAATAATGACTATGTCATGAAAAATGACGAGTGGAGTTTGCAGGTCAACCTCAAGAAAACCGACAGCGAAACCGGCAATCAGATTGCTGCCGACGCGCAATATGAGATTTTCCAGTGGGATACTGTAACAGGCAAATATCAGCCCACAGGTGGCTACAATACTTACAGTGTGCAGCGCCAAGGCAATGGCACTTATGCGGTCATCAACAGTGCAGCCTATGCGACCACAGATTCCATGCGGCATACTCTCTACTATACCCAGCGTAATGCGGGCAAGTTTATCATTGTGGAAAGCAAAGCGCCCAAAGGCTATTTTGGCGATTGGACAGACATCAATCATCCCGGCATCGTCAACACTCCGCTGGGCAAGCGCGGTTACTATATCGAAATCACCAAGGACAGCGACAATTCTGTAATCTGGCTGGACAACGCTGACTATAATGCCGACATTGCCGCTACCGACAAAGGCGGCACCAAACTTGCCACCAGTATGGGCGTAGAAACCACCGTTACCATCTACGACACTGGCAAGGATCCCCGTCGTACTTATAACACCGACAACAGCGGCAAAGCGGCCAATGAGGACAACTACACAATCACACCCACAGACGGCGTTATGAAAAATGACCGCACCTTGGGCGAAATCAGCATCTCCAAGGTTGACCTTGATGCCGTGCGGTATGTGGGCGGCAGCGCCGCCCACGGCACAGCCCTTGCCAGCGGGCAAACTCACGGCGATGCCGCGCTGGACGGCGCGGTGTACGACCTTTACGCCGCCGAAGATATTACGCACCCCGATGGCGTGACCGGCGTAGTGGACTACTCCAAAATCGTGGATGCAGACGGCAATCCCATCTGGCACACCACAATCCGCGACAACAGCGGGCAGTGGGTGTCTGACTATTTACCCGTTCTGAAAAAAGACCACCTTGTAGCCAGCGCTAAAATCGAGAATGGCTGGCTGTGCTTCAGCAATTTGTACCTCGGCAAATATTATGTCGTAGAGCGCTCCACCGGCGTGGTTATCCCGCTGCGTGACGGCGCTCTTGCTGTTTCCGGCACCTATCCCACCGTGGACAGCCGCACCAAGGCAGCCACCGGGCAGACCGCCGCGCTTGCCAAGAACGGCAGCGGGCAGTACACGGATTGGGTGTACAAGAACCAGTTTTCTACAGTCTCTAAAGGTAAAGCGTTGGATGGCTCTTGGACTTACGATGCCTATTACCTGTCCTTTGCAGACGGCTATCTTGTCGATGAGCATAACTATTACATCACGCCCGCTTATTCCGATGAAGGCTGGTATGTCGAGAAAACCACCTTCAGCGATAACCGGCAGGCTGCCGGTGAGCAGATCGATAAGACCAGCTATCGCGCAAACTATCACCTGCACGCGGACAACGCCCTTGCCGAAAGCCAGGATCAGGTTGCCAAGGGGAATGTGGAAATCAGCAAGATCATTTCTTCCAGCGGGCAGTCCAATGGTTTGGAACTGGAAAATGCCGGGTTTACTTTCTATCTCGTTTCGGATTTGTCTAAGGCAGCGCAATTTGACCAGACCCGAACCGGCGCCTACACGTTGCAAAGCATTCTGGATGCCTATATCAACAAAAGCTATGACAATGCGCATCTAAAGTGGGATTTCTCCGGCGAAACGCAGGCCATTGCCAAAACCTACGAGGCCAATACCGCCGAAATCGCCGCCTACAACAAAACGCTGACCGCCGCGGGCGACAACAAAAACGGCAAGGGCAACGGCTGGCAACCCACCGGCAGCTCCAACGAATACCAGCTTGCCGAGATCTTCAGCAATGACACCGGGAATATTCGTGTGCAGGGCTTGCCCTATGGCACTTATCTGGTCGTGGAAACCACCGTACCGCACGACCTGTTCCAAGCTGAACCTTTTATTGTCACCGTTGACCCCGAACAGGATAACAACCCGTGGGGCGCTATGGCTACCCCCAAGGGCAGCGTAATGACAGGCTCTGACAGCTATCAGAAATTTACGGTACTGGACGAGGAAATCGAAGTTTATCTCCGCATCACCAAAGTTGACGAGGAAACCGGCAAACCGGTACTGCTGCCCGACACCGCTTTCCAAATCTACTGGCTGGACGAGCAGGGGCATTACCGTTATGACAGCAACGGCAACCCAAAACTCGTCACGATGACCGATACTGTCAACGGCCATCTGACAAAAGATGTAGACACTTTCTACACCAACAGCGAGGGCATCTTGACGCTGCCTGAAAAATTGCCGCTGGGTAAATATCGCATTGTGGAAGTCACCGGCCCGAACGGATTCTACAACGAATGGCTGGATTCTGCCGGATATGAAAACGGCATTTTGGCCGACGATGCAGATGGCATCTACTATGTGGATTTTGAAATCACCACAGACCGCATTTACGCAGCCACCGGCGACAAAAACGAGAACGGCATGGATACCCTTGTGATTGGTGAAAACTACTCTAACCATGAGACGCTGGGCAAATTGACGATCCGCAAAACAGGCGAGGTCTTAGCTGGCTGGAAAACAGAAGTTGGCGCACTTGACCCGTGGATGACCGGCGAGGCCGAGGACGGCAATTTCGTGTATGAAACCCGCCCGCTGGCCAGTGCGGAGTATACCATCACCGCCGCCGAGGATATTTATACGCAGGATCGGCAGACCGACAATTATGGCAACCGCACGCTCTGGTATGCCAAGGGTGATGTGGTCGCCGTAGTCACCACCGGCGACGGCAGCGCAGACATTGCCGCCTTTGCCCCTGCCCGCACCAAGGCCACCTACGATTTCCTGTCCGTAATCCATGACGGCACGATTGGCGAAGTCAGCGTGACCCTGCCGCTGGGCAGCTACCACATTGAGGAAACCAAGCCGCCTTACGGCTATATCGGCACCCCTGAAAGCTATGATGTCACCTTTGCATGGGATAACGAACGGAACGATGTGGTTATGGCCACGAGCATAACAAACATTTTTTTTAATTAAGCTATGCAGTCGGCAGACTTTCTGTCGGCTGTTTTCTTTTATCTGAAAGTGGGTGGAAACTTGAATCAAAACTGGATTGTCGAAAATCTGAATAATGCCTTTTCTACATGGAATGGAAAACTGGGCGAGTTATGGGGGCTGGTAACAACCGGCCCCCAAACTTTTAAGGGCGGCGCTGTGTGGGGCGTGATGCAGACACTGCACAATGGTATGGTTGGCATTGGCTATGCACTGGTCGTGCTGTTCTTTGCTATATCGTTATGCAAAAACACAATGAATTTTCACGAGTTAAAACGCCCCGAAGCTGCTATCCACTACTTTCTCCGCTTTGTGGCGGCAAAGGCACTTGTGGGATATGGCATGGACATTATGCTGAATGTGTTTTCCATCTGTAACGGCATCGTCACAGATATGGCCGACAGCATGGGCGGTATCTCGGAAGCTATGGTGTCGCTGCCCGCAGAAATGCAGACGGCTATCGAAAATGTGGGATTTCTCGCCAGCATACCGCTATGGCTCGTAACGATTCTCGGCAGCTTGTTCATTACGGTGCTTTCCTTTGTAATGATCCTTACCGTGTATGGCCGCTTCTTCCGTTTGTATATGTACACAGCGCTGGCTCCGCTGCCGCTGGCGGCTTTTGCTGGGGAAAGCACACAATCCGTGGGCATATCGTTTTTGAAAAGTTATGTCGGCGTGTGCTTAGAGGGTGCGGTCATTGTGCTGGCCTGCGTGATTTACTCGGCGTTTGTCAGTACGCCGACAGTAACCAGCGGTGAAGCGACCACTATTGTGTGGAACTTCCTTGCCGAAACCGTGTTCAATATGCTCGTACTTGTGGGGCTGATAAAAGGCTCTGACCGAATTATCCATGAAATGATGGGGTTGTAATATGCAAATTCCGATAAATAAAGAAATCCGCCATTACCAAGAGGAAATCTTTTTGGGGCTGAATCTGCGGCAGATGATTTGCTCCGGCGCGGCCATTGCCGTGGCAGTTGCGGTCTATTTGGGGCTGACCCCACTGTTGGGTCATGAAACGGCGGGCTGGGTCTGCATTGTGGCCGCTGCGCCGATTGCAGCAGCAGGATTTTTCACTTATGACTGTCTGACCTTTGAAAAATTTCTGCTTGTTGTAATAGACAGCACAATTATCCGTAACGACTGGCGGTTGTGGAAAACCGAAAACAAATATTGCAAAAAGAAAAAAGGTGATAAGCATTGAGACTAAGTGAGTACGCATCTACGCGAAAAACGCGCGGCAGCTATAAAATGCCCCGTTCCGTGCAGCAGAGCATCCCCATCGACAGAATCTATGCAGACGGTGTTTGGCAATCGGAAAATGTGTTCAGCTTGATGTGGCAAATCAGCGACATCAACTACGCCATGCAGAGTGACGCGGCCAAGCAGAATATTTTAACGCAGCTTGGCACGGTCTACGCGGGCATCCCCGCTGACTGCTGGATGCAAGTCTGCATCGTCAGCCAGCGCATGGATGAAAAAGCCTTTGCCCGTGATGTGCTGTACCACCGCGAGAACGACGGCTTTGATGCCCTCCGCGCCGAACGCAACCGCCAAATCAAGGCCAACGCCCGCGAAAATGGAAATGTGGTGCAGCATAAGTACATCATCGTGTCCACGAACAAACCCGGCGTAAAAGAGGCCCGCGAACGCTTTGTACAGGTGCAGGGGCATCTTTTGTCCGCGTTTTCCGCGCTGGAGTGCAGCGTCACGCCGCTGGACAACCGCGCACGGCTGGAGGTACTGCACAAGTTTTTTCGCATTTCCGAGGAGGGGCGTTTTAACTTCGACTTTGATAATTGCGCCAAACTTGGGCAGGACTTCCGCGATTCTATCGCCCCGGACTGCATCCGCTTTTGCAAAAAACATATTGAAATTGAGGATTTTTATGCCAAGTGCATGACGATCAGCGAGTACCCGCAGCAGCTTGATGATAAGTTTATCTCCGCACTGCTCCAGCAAGTGCCGTATATTGTTCTATCCATTGACATTGAACCAGTGGAAACCGAGGATGCTTTCAAGGAAATCGACAGCGCACAGATGAAAACCGACGCCGAGAAAGTCCGTTTCAATAAGAAATCCGTGGAAAATCTGGACTTCACTTCCTCCGTACCGCAGCGGACGCAGGAGCAGGACCGCATCATTGCCAACATCCGCAAAGAAATGACGGAGAACGACCAGCAGATGTTTTTGAGCCTGCTCACCGTCACTTACTTTGCTGACACACTGGAAGATCTCGCGCTGGAAACCGATGCACTGAAAACCACGGCGGCAAACTATAACTGCCGATTCACCGAGTTGTATTTTCAGCAGGAACGCGCCTTTAACACGGCCATGCCTTACGGCTTGCGCCGCATCGAGAGTGTGCGCACGATGCTGACGAAATCGCTGACAGCACTTGTACCGTTCAATACGCAAGAAATTCTCACTCCGGGCGGCATCTGCTATGGCCGAAACGCGGTCACAGGTAATCTTATCATCGGGCTGCGCACAACTCTCGTCAACGGCAATGCAATGGTTGTGGCGACATCCGGCGGCGGTAAGTCTATGTTCGTCAAACTGGAAATCCTTATGCTGTATCTGCGTTTTACCAAGGCCCGGTTTTATATCGTAGACCCCGAAAATGAATATGCGCCGCTTGTGCAGGAGTTGGGCGGCGAGGTAGTCAATATCTCGGTGGATAGCAGCACCTATTTCAATCCACTGGACTTTAAGCCAGACAAATCCACGGACATCCCGCCCTATGTGGCAAAAGCAGAGTTTGTGTTGAGCCTGTGCGAACAGATTATGAAAAAAGAAAATGTTCTGCCCGGAGATAGAAGTCTGATTGACCGCGCATTGAGGAGCATTTACAAACCGCTTATCGAATCTAAATACACAGCGCCTTGCCCGACCATCAAGGATTTGTGGGCGGCGCTGAACAGTCAGGGCGACAACCGTTCCAAAGAATTGGCACTTGCACTGGAAATTTTCGCAACCGGCAGTATGCAGGTGTTCGCCCAGCCTACAAATGTGGATATGAGCAACCGCCTGATCTGCTTCAACATCCAGAGCTTGGGGGAACAGCTAAAGCCAGTTGCCATGCTGTCCATGCTGGAGTACATCAACACCGCTGTTATGAGCAACGAACGCAACGACCCCAAGGCCGCCACATGGGTGTACTTTGACGAAATCTATCTGCTGCTGCGCGATTCTTTGAGCGCCAATTTCCTGTACACAAGTTGGAAGCGATTCAGAAAGTACAACGCCTACGCCACCGGCATCACGCAAAATGTGCAGGACTGCCTTACCAATGACACCGCCTATGCCATGCTGGCAAACTCCGAATTTGTGGTCATGCTGCGCCAAACCAAGGACATTGACAGCGTGGTAGAACTGTACGGCCTGTCCGAGCCGCAGCGAAAATACTTGCTTCTGGCTCAGCCCGGCGAGGGCATTATCAAAATGGGCAACAGCCTTATCCCATTCAACAACCCCCAACCCAAGGATACTAATACTTACAAATTACTCACGACTAAACCCGGTGAAATGGAGTGAATCCTATGAGTGAAAATGAAATCCGCGTGCTGTATGTGCAGCCCGGTAAATACCCGGAGGAACGCACGATTCCCAACACATTAAGGGCATTGCAGGAGCTTGTCGGCGGTGATATTGAATGTTGCCGTCCGTGGAGAGATAGCGTTTGCGTTATCTGCAACGACTCCGGGAAGATTGACGGTTTGCCGCCTAACCGGCTTTACGGACATACAGATTTTCTTGCAGGTTCTTTTGTGGTCTGCGGCAATGGCGGAGAAGACTTTATCAGTTTGACTGATAGACAGGTTTTCTTATATGAAAGGCTGTATCATAACCCTGTTGTC
>ERZ857480.69722-NODE-107941-length-11633-cov-7.7750_pt1 | contig 11633 bp, 8 predicted proteins | sample MGYA00519767_ERZ857480 | MGnify/ENA primary metagenome ERZ857480 (study PRJEB31778, sample SAMEA3449210) | human gut metagenome | biome: human gut; feature: human-associated habitat; material: faeces | place: United Kingdom | collected 2010/2012 ...
ACCGATGCCGGTGCAAAGCCTTTTGCTCTGAGCGTGATGCAGCACATGAACGACAAGTGCAACGCCTGGAAAAAGGCCGAGAACATCGACTACTCTCTCTATGGCACCCCGCTGGAATCCACCACCTACAAGTTCGCCAAGTGCCTGCAGAAGCGGTTCGGCATCGTGCCCGGCATCACCGACAAGAACTATATCACCAACAGCTATCACGTCCACGTCTCGGAGCAGATCGACGCCTTTACCAAGCTGAAATTTGAGAGTGAATTCCAGAAGCTCTCTCCGGGCGGTGCCATCAGCTATGTGGAAGTGCCCAACATGCAGGATAATCTGGAAGCCGTCATGAGCGTGCTGCAGTTCATCTACGACAACATCATGTACGCCGAGCTGAACACCAAGTCCGATTACTGCCAGTGCTGCGGTTACGACGGCGAGATCAAGATCGTGGAGGACGACGGCAAGCTGGTGTGGGAGTGCCCCAAGTGCGGCAACCGTGACCAGAACAAGCTGAATGTTGCCCGCCGCACCTGCGGTTATATCGGCACCCAGTTCTGGAACCAGGGCCGCACCCAGGAGATCAAGGATCGGGTGCTGCACCTGTAAACCTCTCAGTCACGCTTCGCGTGCCAGCTCCCCTAGCAGGGGAGCCCTTGGCAAGCTCCAAAAAGCACAACAAATTGTAAAGCAAAGCAGCGTGCCTTGCTTTCAGGTTTGATATATCATGAATTTTGCTACAATTAAGTATTACGACATCGCCAACGGGCCCGGCGTGCGCACCAGTGTGTTCGTCTCGGGCTGCCGGCACCACTGCCCCGGCTGCTTCAATGAGGTGGCATGGGATTTCGGTTACGGCAAGCCCTTTGATAAGGCCACCCGCAACGAAGTTTTCGCCTCCTGCCAGCCGGACTATATCGCCGGCATCTCCCTGCTGGGCGGCGAGCCCATGGAGCCGGAGAACCAGCGGGAGCTTCTCCCCTTTGTCCGCAACTTCAAGGCCCTCTACCCCAAAAAGACGGTCTGGTGCTACTCCGGCTACACCTGGGAGCAGCTGACCGGGGCGGTCCCCTGCCACGCCCGGTGCGAAGTCACCGACGAGCTGCTGGGCCTGCTGGATGTGCTGGTGGATGGCCGCTTTGTGCAGGCCGAGCACGACATCTCCCTCCGCTTCCGGGGCAGCCGGAACCAGCGGCTGCTGGATGTGCCCAAGTCCCTTGCCGCCGGAGAGCCTGTCTGGTGGCAGGACGAGCAGGTCTTTTCCACCCATACGATGTAATCCTCTTATAAAAAAGAAAAACGTTCCGTTTTCCACATCCGATGCAGGAATCGTGGAAAACGGAACGTTTTATTTTTAGCGGCTTCTGACGGCCTCCTCGATGGCGGCGAGGAAGATCGTGCCGTAGCGGGCGGCTTTCTTCTCACCCACGCCGGTGATGTTGAGCAGCTCGTCGGTGCTGAACGGCTTTTTCTGTACCATCTCCCGGAGGGTGGCATCGCTGAACACGAGATAGGCCGGGATCTTCTGCTTGCTGGCCAGCCGCTTGCGCAGGGCATAGAGGTCGGCCAGCAGCTTTTCGTCCTCGGCGCTGAGCTCCACGTCCGCCGGGCGGCGGCGGGGCTTTTCAGCCAGACGGCGGGCGCTGGCGGCGGCCCGCTGCTTGGCCTCGGCGGCACGCTGTTCCATCTGCCGGGCAGCCTCCTCTGCCATGAGGCAGTTGGAACAGTTGCCGCACTTGGCCGGGGCCGCCTCCCCAAAATATTGGAGCATGAACCCCCGCAGGCAGCGGGGCGTGGTGGAGTAAAAGGTCATGTATTTGAGCCGTTCCTCCGCCTTGCGGGCGGCTTCGGCTTTTACATCCGCGGGCAGGCCGTTGTCCGCTTCCCTCTCTTTGTCAATGAAAAAGCGGATGGTCCGCACATCGGTGCCGGAGTAGAGCAGGATGCAGCGGGCCGGTTCGCCGTCCCGCCCGGCACGGCCCGCCTCCTGATAGTAGCTTTCCAAGTCCTTGGGCATGTTGTAGTGGATGACAAACCGGACATTGGGCTTATCAATGCCCATGCCAAAGGCGTTGGTGGCCACCATGATCTGGACACGGTCATAGAGGAAATCGTCCTGGTTCTTCCGGCGGACCTCCGCGTCCAGCTTGGCGTGGTAGGCTGCCGCCCGGATGCCCCGGCTCTGGAGCAGGCGGGCCGTCTCGTCCACCTGTTTGGTGGTGCTGCAATAGACGATGCCCGCATGGTCTCCCTCCCGCAGGACATAATCCAGCAGGACACGGGGCTTCTCGCTGGGCAGGGCACGGCGGGACTCAAAATAGAGGTTGGGGCGGTCAAAGCCTGTCGTCACCTCATAGGGGTCTTTCAGGGCCAGATGGGTGCGGATGTCATCCCGGACGTGGGCCGTGGCGGTGGCCGTGAACGCCCCCACCACCGGGCGGCTGGGCAGGCTGTCCACAAAGGCTTTGATGCGCAGGTAGCTGGGGCGGAAATCCTGCCCCCACTGGCTGATGCAGTGGGCCTCGTCCACCGTGACCATGCTGATGCGTTTTTCCTGCGCAAACCGCTGGAAGCCCGGCATCTCCAGCCGCTCCGGGGCCACATAGATGATCTTATACCATCCCTCCCGGGCCCGGTGGAGCATCAGGGCTTTCTGGTTGTCGGTGAGGCTGTTGTTCAAAAAGGCGGCGGCCACGCCTGCCTGCACCAGGGCCCCCACCTGGTCTTTCATCAGGCTGACCAGCGGCGATACCACAAGGGTGATGCCCGGCAGCAGCAGGGCCGGCACCTGATAACAGATGGACTTGCCCGCGCCCGTGGGCATCACGGCCAGCACATCCTGCCCGCCCAGCAGCCGCTTCACGATCTCCTCCTGGCCGGGGCGGAAACTGTCGTAGCCGAAAACTTTCTTTAAAATCGAGCGCTGGTCTTCCATCAAACTGTCTCCTTTGTTTCAACACTGGGCTCCAGTATACCACAAAACCACCCTGAGTTGCGAATTTTCGGTGGGATTTTGTGGTTTTGATAGCTTTTCGTGCGCCAAAATGCTATAATAAGAATACATATCTCCATCTAAAGATTCTTAGCCGCAGCCCGCGTGCTCCGGCTTCCGTGATTAAAAGGAGTACACTATGCAAAAACTCATCAGCTTTGCCGTCCCGTGCTACAACTCGGCGGCCTATATGCGCCACTGCATCGAGACGCTGCTCTCCGCCGGAGAGCAGGCCGAGATCATCCTGGTGGACGATGGTTCCACCAAGGACGACACCCCCGCCATCTGCGACGAGTACGCCGCCAAATATCCCACCATCGTCAAGGCCGTCCATCAGGAGAACGGCGGCCACGGCGAAGGCGTCAACCAGGGCATCCGCAATGCCACCGGCCTGTACTATAAGGTCGTGGACAGCGACGACTGGCTGGACACCGACGCCCTGAAAAAGGTCCTGCACCGCCTGCAGACCCTCGTGGCCCGCGGCACCGCCCCGGACCTGATGATCTGCAACTATGTGTATGAGCATGTGGAGGATGGCACCAGCCATACCGTCCGGTACACCAACGTCTTCCCGAAAGACCGCCTGTTCGACTGGGTGCATGTGGGCCATTTCCGCCCGGACCAGAACCTGCTGATGCACTCGGTCATGTACCGCACCGAGGTGCTGCGTCAGTGCGGCATGGTGCTGCCCAAGCACACGTTCTATGTGGACAACATCTTTGTCTACCAGCCTCTGCCCTATGTCAAGAGCATGTACTATATGGATCTTGACCTCTACCGCTACTTCATCGGCCGGGCCGACCAGAGTGTCAACGAAAGCGTTATGGTCAAGCGGGTAGATCAGCAGCTGCGGGTCACCAAGCACATGATCGACTGCCAGGACCTGGACGCCCTGAAAAACCAGAAGCGTCTGCGGTCCTACATGCTCCACTACCTCTCCATCATGATGGCCATTAGCGACATCTTCCTGCTGCTGGACGGCAGTGCCGAGGCCAGGGAGAAAAAGACCCAGCTCTGGCAGTACCTCAAGGAGCACACCAGCCCCAGCGTGTACCGCGCTGTCCGCCTGAGCCTGGGCGGCATCACCAACCTGCACTTCCCCAAGAGCGATACCGTCATTGTCGGCGGCTACCGCATCGCTCGGAAGATCTTTAAATTCAACTAAACTTCACAGGACAAAAGAGACGGTCCTCTTCCCACCGGAAGAAAACCGTCTCTTTTCTTTTTGCGTTTATTTCAGCACCACTTCGCCGTCCGCGTCGGCGTCCACGGTAAGGGCGGAGCCGGAGGCCAGCGTGCCGTCAATGAGGCGCTCGGCGGCGGGGTCTTCCACCGCCTTGCGGATGACGCGGCGGAGGTCGCGGGCACCGAACTTACCGCCCTGGCTCTTGGTGACCAGCGCCTTGAGGGCTGCCGGGGTATAGCTGTAGGCAATGCCCTTGGCCGCCATGCTGGGCTTGTACTCATCCAACATGAGGGCTGCAATCCCCTCCAGTGTCTCCTGGCTCAGGGGTTTGAACGCGATGACCTCGTCCACGCGACCCAGGAATTCCGGCCGCAGGAACTGGGCCAGCGCCTTGCGGGTCTTCTCCTCGCTGCGCTGCTCCTCGCTCTTGTTGAAGCCAAGGCCGCCCGAAGTCTGGTCAGAGCTGCCGGCGTTGGAGGTCATGCAGATCACGGTGTTGGAGAAATCCACGGTCCGGCCCTGGGCATCGTTGATCTTGCCCTCGTCCAGAATCTGCAGCAGGATGTTCATGACATCCGGGTGCGCTTTCTCGATCTCGTCAAACAGCACCACGCTGTAGGGGCGGCGGCGGACTTTCTCGGTCAGCTGGCCGGCCTCCTCGTAGCCCACATAGCCCGGAGGCGAACCGATCATCCGGGAGACAGCGTATTTCTCCATATACTCGCTCATGTCCAGCCGGATCAGGGGGTCCGGGCCGTCAAAGAGCTGGTTTGCCAGTTGCTTGACCAGCTCGGTCTTGCCCACGCCCGTGGGACCCACAAAGATGAAGCTGGCGGGACGGCGGCGGCCCGAGAGGTCGGCGCGGCTCCGCTTGACCGCTTGTGCCACCAGATGGACGGCCTCGTCCTGGCCGATAATCTTTTTCTTGAGCTCTGTTTCGAGGTTTGCCAGCTTGGCGTACTCGGTCTCCTGGATTTTCACCGCCGGGATCCCCGTCCACAGCTCAATGACCTTGGCCACATCGTCCATGGTCACCTTGATCTCGCTGGCAGCGGCCTGCTTGGCGGGCAGCTCGCTTTCCAGCTGGGCAATGCGGGTCTTGCGCTCGGCCACCTGCTCATAGTCGATGGGCTCATTGACATCGGCGTTGGCCATATCGGCTTCTTCCTGCTTGAGGGCGTCCAGCTCTTTCCGGGCCTCCAGATACTCGGAGATGACCGGGTGGGCCAGATTGCAGCAGGCGCAGGCCTCGTCCAGCAGGTCGATGGCCTTGTCCGGCAGATAGCGGTCGGTGATATACCGCTCACTGAGGGTGACGGTGGCACTGAGCACATCGGCGGGCACCTGCACATGGTGGTGCTCCTCGTAATAGTGCTTGATGCCGTTCATCACAGCGAGGGTATCGGCCACGCTGGGCTCCTCCACCCGCACGGGCTGAAAGCGGCGCTCCAGCGCCTGATCTTTTTCGATATACTTGCGGTACTCGTTGAACGTCGTGGCGCCAATGACCTGAATTTCCCCGCGGGAGAGGGCAGGCTTCAGGATGTTTCCCGCGTTCATGGCACCTTCACTCTCACCGGCCGAGGTGATGGTGTGGATCTCATCAATGAACAGGATGACATTGCCCGCCGCCTTGACCTCGCTCAACAGGCCCTTGACCCGCTGCTCGAACTGGCCGCGGAACTGAGTGCCCGCCACCAGGCTGGTCAGGTCCAGCAGGAAAATCTCCTTGTCTTTCAGGCCCGCCGGCACCTGCCCTTTGGCAATGCGCTCCGCAATGCCCTCGGCAATGGCCGTCTTGCCCACGCCCGCCTCACCGATAAGGCAGGGGTTATTTTTCTGGCGGCGGCTCAGGATCTGGATGGTGCGGTAAATTTCGCGGTCACGGCCGATGATATCATCCAGCTTGCCTTCCCGGGCCTTGCGGGTCAGGTTCTCGCAGTAGGTGTCCAAAAACTTGCGGCGGGGCGGCTTCTTGCCGTTTTTATTTCCAGCTTTCTTGTCCCCCTGCTGCTCGTTCTGGCCGTCCTTGACTCCCAGCGGGAACGTGGCGCTGGAGCCGGGCATCAGATCTTCGTCGCCCTCGTTCTCCGGCTGGCCCATGTTCATCATCATGGAGAACGGGTTGGTCTCGCCGCCCATCTCCTCCATCATGCTCTCCATCCGGTTTTCCATATTGTCCATGTCTTCGTCCGACATGCCGAACTGCTTCATCAGGTCTTCCACCGGCTTGATGTGCAGCTCCCGGGCACAGTGCAGGCAGTACCCCTCATTTTTCATCTGGCCATTCTCCATCCGCTGGACGAAGATGATGGCCGGACGTTTCTGGCATCGATTACAGACCATTGTTCCTCCTATCCAATCCAACCCTTACAGGAACGGGTTGAACACATTGAAAACTTTATAGTAAAGGCTGCTACTCATAACGGTATCGTTGAGCACCGTCAGGTTGCCGCCCGTGATGACAATGAGTGCCCAGAGCACACACAGCACCAGATAAATGTCCAGCAGGCTGGCAATGCCGCCCGCCGTCCAGCCCAGCCAGCGGTTGACCGTGCCCACCACCGGCAGCTTGTTCACCAGCCCCAGCACCGTGACCAGCAGGCTGACCAGCATCCGCAGCAGGGCGAATGCCACAAAGAACAGCACCAGCGAGATCACCGGCGTCAGCAGCGGAGCCAGCACCTTTTGGACAATGACATCGGCCAGCACCACGGCGTTGTCGCTGAGCACGGCGGAAATGGAGCGCTCGCAGGCCTCCACGATGGAAGCCCGGAAGCTTTCCGGCAGAAAGCCCGCATACCGCTGGGCAATGCCGGAAAGGTCTACCACGCCCCCGGCCGTGATGCTGGCGGCGATCTGGTCGCGGAAGCTGCCCGCAAAGAAGTTCTGGAACACCTGCCCGGCTGCCCAGCCGGAAAAGGCCCGGGCTCCGGTCAGGCTGAACAGGCTCCCCGCCAGCTGCACCACCGAGGCCAGAAAGCCTTTGCGGGCGTAGCGGACGGCCAGCAGCAGCCAAACCACCGTGCATATGATATCAAAAAGAAATGACGGATTCTTGAACATAGAGTATTTTCCCTGTTACTTTCTGCCGCAGAGTGCTAATTTCAGGAATGATTCTCTCCTTTTCCTCAACTTGCCTGAGAGGTTTCCGGTGCCGTACCCTGCTGCACCGTGTTGCCGCAAAAGACCAGTGTCTGCTTGGCATCCGCCAGCAAAGCCTGGGGCCGGGCCGTCAGGCTCTGGCTCCACTGGTACTCCCCCGCAGAAGTCAGGCTCTCCACGGTGCTGTCGGTGAGCAGATAGACAAGCTCGCCCCGCCGCACCACCTTGTTGGAGGTGGTCACATTGCCGCTGTACTGAACATTGAGCTCCTTATCCAGCGTCACCAGCTGGCAGACCTGCCCGGAGGCCAGCAGCAGCGCCACATTGCCCGCGCTGTCCACCGAGACATCCCGCAGGGTGCCGCCGCCAAACTCATAGCGGGCACGCTCTCCGCCTGCCGCGTTGTACAGGATGGCCCGGCTGTCGTACACGGCCAGCAAGGTGGTACCGGAAAGCCAACCCACCCACTGGGGAACACCGCTCTGGCTCCCCACATTCACCGGGTCGCCCTGGGCCAGGGTGACAACATAAAGGTTTGTCTGCATCTGCCCGCCGCCGGCCGTGACGGCAGCAGCCGCCAGCCGGCGGCTGTCCGGCGAGAACGCCATCCGCAGCGGGGTGCCGTCGTTGGAGGTCATGTTCCAGCGGAGCTGCTGCTCCATGGTGGGAGAATACACCAGCAGCTCCGCCATGCTGCTCACATCGTCGGTGACAACGGCCAGCGTGCCGTTATCGGACATGGCGCAGAGGAAGATCTTGTTTTCCAGTTTTTTGGTGTAGAGGTTCTGGGTGCGGCTCTCCACCCGCAGCTCGTTGCCGGAACGGTTGTAGAGCACAAAACGGGTCTTGCCCGCCGCCAGTGCCGGACGGCCATAGCCGCTCTGGATGCTGTTGAGCCGGGTGCCCGTGCGGGAGTACACCACGCAGCTGTCGCCGCCCAGCTCCACAAAGCCGCCCGTCATGGGCAGCACCTGGGTGGGCTCCATCACGCCGGTCTGCTGGGGCCAGCCGGGGCCCGGCATCAGGGCAATGCGGGTGGTGTCCACACAGTCCTTGACCAGCGCCACCGAGCTGCCCACCAGCCCGGTGGTAAACAGCACCACAGCCGTCAGCACCACCACGATGAGCGCCGTGCGCCGCAGCCGCCGTGCCCGCACCCGGGCGCGGGCCTGCTCCAGATATTCGACCCGCCCGGCCGAAAGCGGCTCGTCACTCTCGGGGCGTTGGCCGCGATGGTTCTTTCTCATTTGGTTGTTCTCCTTGTCCTAAATGGCTTGCCCTCTCCGTCATTGCGATCGCAATGCCACCTCTCCCAAAGTGAGAGGCCTTGGCAATCCACGCAAACTTCATCTCTTTGCCAAGGGCTCCCCCTTTGGGGGAGCTGCCGAACAGCGTGAGGCTGAGAGGGCCAGCCACCTCTCAATCATACTCCACACTCTTCAAAAACAGCCCCTTGGCGGGCAGGGTGGGGCCCGCCTTGTGCCGGTCACGGCTGGCAAGGATGCCCGGGATGGCCTCGGGCTGCATCCGCCCGGCCCCTACTTCGCAGAGGGTCCCGGCCAGGATGCGCACCATGTTGTAGAGGTATCCATCCGCGGTAACGGTGATCTCTACTTCGTCCCCTTTGCGCTCCACTCCGCAGGCCGTGATGGTCCGCACCGTGTCACCGTGGGCGGCAGCGGAAGACCCCGCCGCGCACAGGGCCAGGAAATCGTGTTTGCCCACAAACCGCCGGGCTGCCGTGTTCATTTTGGCCGTATCCAGCCGCCGGGGCACCCGGGTATAATACTTCTCGTCAAACGGCGAGTCGATGGGGCTGTTGTGGATGCGGTAGAGATACGTTTTGGTGTGGGCCGCGTACCGGGCATGGAAATCCTCCGGCACCACCCGCGCCGCCAGCACCCGGATATCCGGCGGCAGGTGCTGGTTGAGGGCCAGCGGCAGCTTTTCCACCGGGATGCGGGTGTCGGCGTGGAAATTGAGCATAAAGCCCAGCGCGTGGACGCCCGCGTCGGTGCGGCTGCACCCCTTGATATCCGGGCGGCAGCCCAGCACGGCCTCCAGCCCATCCTGAAAGGTCTGGGCCACGCTCCGCCCGTTGGGCTGCACCTGAAACCCGCAGTAGTTGGTGCCATCGTAGGCAAGGGTAAGTAAAAAGTTCTGCATGGAACTCCTTCCGTCACGGCTTTGCCGTGCCACCTCCCTCAAAGAGGGAGGCTATAAGGCCCCCTCCTTGAGGGGGCTGTCGCCGCAGGCGACTGGGGGAGTTTTAATAATTCGGGAACACCAGCCGGGACGACAGGATGATCACAAAGCAGACGATGCAGACCGCCAGATCAATGTAATCCTGTCTGGTGCAGCGGAGCACTTTCAGGCGGGTGCGGCCGTCACCGCCGCGGTAGCAGCGGCACTCCATGGCCATCGCCAGCTCGTCCGCCCGGCGGAACGCCGAGATGAACAGCGGGATGAGGACGGGCACCAGCGCTTTGATGCGCTCGGTCATCTTGCCGGTGTCCAGCTGGGCACCGCGGGCTTTCTGGGCGTTCATGATCTTGTCCGTCTCCTCGATGAGGGTGGGGATGAAGCGGAGCGCAATGCTCATCATCATGGCCAGCTCGTGCACCGGGAAGTGGATCTTGCCCAGCGGCTTGAGCAGCTGCTCAATGGCATCCGTCAGCACGATGGGGCTGGTGGTGTAAGTCAGCAGGCTGGTGCCCGCGATCAGGGCCATGACGCGCACCGCCATCAGGATGGCGTACTTGACGCCCTCGGCGTAAACGGTCAGGAATCCAATGTGCACCAGCGGCTCCCCCTCACCCGAGACGAAGAAGAGGTTGAGCACTGCCGTAAAGACGACGATGGGTAAAATTGGTTTCAGGCTCTTGAGGATGAGCTTGAACGGGATCTTTGCCACAGCGTACATCCCCACCAGGAACAGGATGGACAATGCCAGTCCCAGCGGGTTGGAAGCCGCGAACAGCAGGATGATATAAACAATGGTGAGCACCAGCTTGAGCCGGGGGTCAAATTTGTGCACAAGGCTGTTGCCCGGGAAGTGCTGGCCAATGGTGATATCTCTCAGCATCCGGACACGCCCCCTTTCCCGTTCTCCGCATCCCGGGGCAATACAAGAGACTCCCCGGCGTCCCTCCGCGCCTTGGCGGCCAGAATGGTCTTGACCGCATAGGGGATGGTGTACACGTCCGCCGGGACGTCCACCCCCATCTCCCGCAGCTTGAGGAAAATTTTTGTCACCTGGGGCACGCTCAGGCCCAGCTCCAGCAGCTCCGGAGCCCGGGCAAACACGTTCTCCACCGTATCGTACATGGCGATCTTCTTGTTGGACATCACCAGCACCCGGTTGGCGTACTTGGCAATGTCCTCCATGCTGTGGGAGACCAGCAGGACCGTGGTGCCCGTCTTTTTGTGGTACTCTTTCACCTCGCTCAGGATCTCATCCCGGCCCTCGGGGTCCAGGCCCGCGGCGGGCTCATCCAGCACGAGGATGCGGGGCTTCATGGCCATGACGCCTGCCACGGCCACCCGGCGCTTCTGGCCGCCGGACAGCTCAAAGGGGCTGCGTTCCAAAAGGGCCTCGTCCAGGCCGACAAAGGCGGCTGCTTCGTGCACCCGCTTGTCGATCTCGGCCTCGTCCAGGCCCATGTTCTTGGGGCCAAAGGCGATATCTTTATAGCAGGTCTCCTCAAACAGCTGGTACTCCGGGTACTGGAACACCAGACCGGTGAGGAAACGGAAATCTCTTATTTTTTCGGGCTCGGCCCACAGGTCACGGCCATCAATATAAATTTTGCCGCTGGTGGGCTTGTTCAGGCCGTTCATGTGGGTAATGAGGGTGCTCTTGCCGGAACCGGTGGCCCCGATGATGCCCACAAAATCGCCCTCTTCCACGGTAAAGCTCACATCGTCCAGCGCGGTGACCGCATTGGGCATTCCGGGGTTATAGATATAGCTCAGGTGTTCTACCTTGATAATGTCTGCCATCGTTCACCCCTCCTCACTGCAGCAGCTCGTACAGAGCCTGTGCGCATTCGCCCGTGTCAATGATGCCCTCGGGCAGGTCGATGCCTGCCTTGACCAGCTCATCCCGCAGCTCGGCGGCCTGCGGCACGTCCAGATGGAGGGAGCGGACTTTCTCGGTCTGGCTGAACACCTCTTTCGGGGTGCCTTCCAGGACCACTTTGCCCTTGCTCATCACCAGCACCCGGTCGGCCTTGGCAGCTTCTTCCATATAGTGGGTGATGGACACCACGGTGATGCCCATGTTCTTGTTGAGGTAGTGGATGGTCTGCATCACCTGCTCCCGGCCCCGGGGGTCCAGCATGGCGGTGGCTTCGTCCA
>ERZ857480.88339-NODE-136939-length-11578-cov-6.9356_pt1 | contig 11578 bp, 9 predicted proteins | sample MGYA00519767_ERZ857480 | MGnify/ENA primary metagenome ERZ857480 (study PRJEB31778, sample SAMEA3449210) | human gut metagenome | biome: human gut; feature: human-associated habitat; material: faeces | place: United Kingdom | collected 2010/2012 ...
GAGGCACCAAAAACAGGCACACGCAAGTGTGCCGCATCTGCGGCCGTAGCTCATCTGGTAGAGCGCCACCTTGCCAAGGTGGAGGTAGCGAGTTCGAGCCTCGTCGGCCGCTCCAGACGAGAAGCCACTGCATCCAATGCGATGCGGTGGCTTTTTTCGCACAGTCGTTCAAAATTGGTTCGGAATTGGAACAGGAGGGGAAAATGCACCTATGATCTTTGGCAAGTATATCAACCGCTACTACCTCAGGTACGCCCCGGTGCTGCTGCTGGGGCTTGCGGCGCTGCTGACGGTGGACTACATCCAGCTGCTCATCCCGCAGCTGTACCGCCTGGTCATCAACGGCATGAACCTGGGGCAGGTGGTGGTGGGCGGCGAGACGCTGGCTTTCACCAAAGAGGTGCTGCTGCAGCACATCTGCCGGCCCATGATCTGGATCGTGGTCCTGATGGTCATCGGGCGCTTTTTGTGGCGCGTCTGCTTCTTCGGCTCGGCCGTGCGGGTCACGGCAGACCTGCGCGAGCGGATGTTCGACCACAGCCGCAAGCTCTCGCAGCAGTATTATCAGGTGAACAAGGTCGGCAACCTGATGAGCCTGTACACCAACGACCTCGACACCATCCAGGAGTGCTTCGGCGACGGTGTGCTGATGTTCTTCGACGCACTGACGCTGGGCCTGCTGGCCCTGTATAAGATGTGGCGGATGGACGTCCGGCTGACGATGCTCGCCCTCATCCCGGCCCTCATGATGTTCCTCATCGGTACACTGATGAGCCGGGTGATGACCCGGCGCTGGGAGGAACGCCAGCAGGCCTTCTCGGATCTTTCCGACTTTGCACAGGAGAACTTCTCCGGCATCGCGGTCATCAAGGCCTTCGTCAAGGAGCTGAAAGAGCTGCTGGCCTTCCGGAAGCTGAACAAGGAGAACGAGGAGATCAACGTCACCTACACCAAGATCGCCACCCTGCTGGAAGTCCTCGTGACCCTCTTCGTCGAGTCGGTCATCTGTATCATCCTGGGCTACGGCGGCTATCTGGTCTACTGCGGCCGGTTCAATGCAGGCCAGCTCGTGGAGTACATCGGCTACTTCGAAGCCATCGTCTGGCCCATCATGGCCGTGTCCATGCTCATCGAGAAGACCTCCCGCGGCAAGGCGTCCCTCAACCGAATCACCGAGCTGCTGGATGCCCCCATCGACGTGGCCGACCGCCCCGGTGTGCCCGACCTGAAGGACCCGAAGGGCGCCATCGAGTTCCGGGATCTGACCTTCCGCTACCCGGACGGCGAGTTCGACGTGCTCAAGAACATTTCCTTCAAGATCGAACCCGGCGAGAGCGTGGGCATCGTGGGCAAGACCGGTGCGGGCAAGACCGCGCTGGTGGACCTGCTGCTCCGCACCTACAATGTACCGGACGGCACCCTCTTCGTGGACGGGCAGGATGTGAACCGCGTGTCCATCCACTCGGTGCGCAATGCCTGCGCCTATGTGCCGCAGGAGAACTTCCTCTTCTCGGACACCATCGCCCACAACATCGCATTCGGCGTGGATGACGCCACCCAGGAGGACATCGAGCGGGCCGCCAGCCTGGCCGATGTGCGGGATAACATCGTGGACTTCAAGGACGGCTACGAGACCGTCCTTGGCGAACGCGGCGTCACCGTTTCCGGCGGGCAGAAGCAGCGCATCTCCATTGCGCGCGCCCTGCTGAAGGATGCGCCCATCCTCATTCTGGACGACTCTGTCTCGGCGGTGGATACCCGGACGGAGAAGATCATTCTGGACAACCTGAAGGCCAGCCGGGCAGGGAAGACCACCCTGCTCATCGCCCATCGCATTTCCACGGTGGAGCGGCTGGATAAGATCATCTTCCTCGAAGACGGCTGCGTCGAGGCCGTCGGCCCCCACGACGCACTCTATGCCTCCTGCGAGGAATACCGCCGCATGGTCGATCTGCAGCGGCTGGAAGACGAAACGGGAGGTGACGAGGCATGAGCAACCTGAATCCGCTTCTGCTGGTGGGCGCGGTCATCGGCGTCATCACCGCGCTGCTTGTCGCTGCCTATGTCGGCGTGAAGGATAAGAAGACCTCCATGGGCTTCGAGCGCAACATGGACGACGGCGAGATCCTGCGCCGCCTGGCCGGGTATGCCCGGCCCTATCTGGGCCGATTCGTCCTCGTGGGCTTTCTGATGCTCTTCTCCATCGCCTACGACATCGTTTCGCCCCTTATCGTCGGCTCCATCGAAGAGCTGGTCGTCGGCGAGTTTGAACTGAACGCCCTCTTTGCGGGGGTGGCTGTGTATGCGGGCGTGCTGGTCTTTTCCATGGCCAGCACCTATTTGCAGGCCGTGATCTTGCAGCGGGTGGGCCAGCGCATCATTTCCGACCTGCGTGAGGACCTCTTCACCCACATCGAGTCCCTCTCCCATGAGCAGCTGAACGAGATCCCCGTGGGCAAGCTGGTCACCCGTGTGACCAACGACACCAACGCCATCTCGATGATGTTCACCAATCTGCTGGTGCAGCTGACCAAGAACTGCTTCGTCATCCTGGGCATCCTCATCGCGATGATCTGCCTGAACTACGAGCTGACCCTGATGGTGCTCTGCTTTGTGCCCTTCATCGTGCTCTTCACCGTCATCTTCCGCAAGTTCTCCCGCCGGGCCAACCGCAAGCTCAAGAACGCGACCACCGATATCAACACCTATCTTTCTGAGAACCTGTCCGGCATCAAGGTCACCCAGATCTTTGGCCGCGAGGACGAGAAGATGGCGGACTTCCGCAAAAAGAGCCAGAATCTGGCCCGGGCCAATCAGGAGCAGATCTTCGTGTTCAGTGTGTTCCGTCCGCTGGTGTATATGCTCTACATCAGCTCCATCCTCTGCCTGTTCTATCTGGGCGGCATGGGTTACCTGAACAACGTCAGCTTTCTGGGCCAGACCCTTTCCAGCGGTACCATCGTCACCTTTTATATGTACATCTCCAAGTTCTTCACCCCCATCCAGAATCTGGCCGAGCAGTTCAACTGGCTGCAGTCGGCGCTGGCTTCGTCGGAGAAGGTCTTCTCCATCATGGACCTGCAGCCGAAGATGGTGGATGCCCCCGATGCCATCGAGCTGGACGAGGTGAAGGGCGAGATCGAGTTCCGCGACGTCTGGTTCAGCTATGTCCCCGGCGAGTGGGTGCTGCAGGGCGTCTCCTTCCACGTTGACCCCCGCGAGACGGTGGCCTTCGTCGGCTCCACCGGCTCCGGCAAGAGCACGATCCTGTCCCTCATCTGCCGCAACTACGAGTTCCAGAAGGGCGAGATCCTGATCGACGGCATCGACATCCGGAAGATCAAGATTTCCTCGCTGCGCCGCCACTTCGGCCAGATGCTGCAAGATGTGTTCCTCTTCTCCGGCACCATCCGCAGCAACATCGTCCTGCGGGAAGAGGGCATTTCGGACGACGAGATCCTGGAGGTCTGCCGCTACGTCAACGCCGACAAGTTCATCGCAAAGCTCGACCACGGCCTGGACGAGGAAGTCCGCGAGCGCGGCAACAACTTCTCGGCCGGTCAGCGCCAGCTGCTCAGCTTTGCCCGCACCATCATCCACAAGCCCAGCGTGATGATCCTGGACGAGGCCACCGCCAACATCGACACCGAGACCGAGCTGCTCATCCAGGACTCGCTGGAAAAAATGCGCACCGTCGGCACCATGCTCATCGTGGCACACCGTCTGTCCACCATCCAGCATGCGGACAACATCATCGTCCTCTCCCACGGCAAGATTCTGGAGCAGGGCACCCATCAGCAGCTTCTGGCCAACCACGGCCGGTACTATCAGCTCTATACGCTGCAGTACCACAAAGAGCAGCTGAGCCAGTGACCGCCGCCCCTGCCCGGCAGAGGATCTGAACAAAACAGGAACCCCCTCTTCTGCGTTTTCGGCGGAAGAGGGGGTTCGTTTCATTGCAGCAGCGTTTTCATTGCTTCGACACATACCGGGTCGAACTCCGTCCCGGCGCGGGCGGTGAGGGCCGCGGCGATCTCGGCGTCTGTCTCGTCCCAGCGGCGGTGGCGGTCGGTGAAGTCCGCCACGGCAAGGATGCGGGCCAGCAGGGGGATCTCCTCGCCCCGCAGGCCGGTGCAGTAGCCGGTGCCGTCGTACCACTCCCGGTGGAAGCGTACCGTCTCGGCCACCCGGTCTACGATCTGAAGCTGCAAAATGATGGCATAGCCCCGCTCTACATAGGTCTGATAGAGCTGGAACTGCTCCTCGGTCAGCTGCCGGTTCTGCAGCACAGCGTCCGGCAGGCCGACGGCCCCCACCTCATGCAGCAGGCCCGCATAGTAGCCGTCCCGGCAGGCCGTTTCGTCCAACCCCATCCGGCGGGCAAGCTCCTGCGTCAGCGCGGCCACCTGCTCACAGTGCAGGTCCACTTCCGGCACTTTGGAGCTGAGGGCGCTGTACATGGCCGTGATGACCTTGAGCGACATCTCCGAGAGCCTGGCCCGCTCGGCGTCGATGCGCGCCTGCAGAATGACGTGCTGCTGCAGCTTTTCCACCCAGTAGCGCTGGATGAAGAAGGTGATGATGTAGGCGATGCCCAGAATGCAGAGGAACAGGAAGGGCAGGCGGGGCACAAAATCCGCCCCATAGCGGGCGGCGGGGTCTGCCACAAGGACGCCCCGCAGGCAGAGCATGACGCCCGTCAGCCCCAGCAGACTGAAGGGGGCACTGCCCGCGATGCCCAGGATGAACACATTGCAGAACAGGTAGATGAGCAGGAAAAAGACGCTGAAATACCCGATGGAAGCCTTCCAGAATAGCACAAAACAGCAGACGAGCATCACGGCAGAGGTGACGTAATCGTCCGCGCGGCTGTGTTGGCGGGGGAAAGGTATTAGATCGACGCCGATGGCCAGCAGCATGGCTCCAAGCAGAGCGTAGAACTGGGCTGGGGCTCCATACCACAGCGCCACCGGCAGCTGCACCAGCCAGAGCAGCCCCAAGACCCCTTTGGTATAGAGTGCCAGCTCCGGGTCCTGGTAGTGGATGCGGATGGTCTGGAGAAAAAAGGGAAAAAACGAGCGTTTCATAGGCAGTTCCTCCGGGGGTCAGGCCAGCGGGATGCCGCCGGTCTTCAGCAGGTCGATGACCGCATCGGCCACTTCGGGCGAAAACTGGGTGCCGCGGCCCCGCTCAAATTCAGAGAGGATGTAGTCGAGGCCGCAGCGCTTGCGGTAGCAGCGATTGGAGCTCATGGCGTCCAGTGCATCGGCTGCGGCGATGACCCACACCATGCGGGGCAGATCTTCGCCCATCAGCCCGGCGGGGTAGCCGGTGCCGTCGTACCGCTCGTGGTGGTAGCTGGCCCCCAGGTCGGCTTGGGGCAGAAATTCCAGCCCGGCCAGTATTTTTTTGCCCCACAGGGTATGCTGCCGCATCACATCAATCTCCGCATCCGTCAGGCGGCTGGATTTGTTGAGGATGGCATCCGGCACGGCAATCTTGCCGATGTCGTGGAGCAGGGCGCTCCGGTAAAGCCGCTCCAGCTCCTCTTCGGAGAGAGTGGGGTCCAGATGCTTTGCAATGATGCGGGAATACTGCGCCACCCGGCGGGAGTGCTCGGAGGTGTAGTGGTCCTTCTCGTCGATCATCTGGTTGATGGCGGCCACTGAGCTGAGGATCAGCTTTTGTGCCTTGCCCATGGTGGCCTGCACTTCGGCCTCCATCTCCTGCTCGGTCTGCTCCCGGCGGATGCGGTAGGATTTATAAAACAGGTCGGCCACCACCATGGCCAGCAGGAACTCCCAGTAGAAGACCGGGTAGTAGATGCGGTAATCCCTGGGGTAGGCGTTGGCCAGCCGCTCCGGGGAGCCCCAGAGCAGTACCATGGCGCACAGCCCATAGGCCGAGCAGATCGGTACCGCCTGCTTCAGGCCCAGCTGGATGAGCAGGATGGCGGGCAGCAGGAAGAGCCACAGGGTCTGGAAGCCGTCGTTTTCGTTCGAGACAAAGCTGCACAGACTCATCAGAACGATGAGAACGGCCCCCGCAAGGACGGTGCGCTTCGGGTGCCGCACATGGGAGAGCAGCAGCGATACCCCGAACAGCGTCAGGCAGATGAACAAGGTGGAGACAAAGACGATGGGGCGGTCAAAGCTGTTGTAGCTCAGGTTCAGCATCACCAGCACCACCGCAGACCAGAGCAGGATGCAGCGCATACAGGCACTGTTGATGGGGGCCGTTTCTTCGTAGCGGCAGACATCGGCGACCAGATCGCGGATTCGTTGGAACATGGCGGGCCTCCTTTTGGCGGGGATCATGCGGCATCCAGGAACTCTTCCGGGTCCTCGATGACATCTTCGATGACATCCTCCGCCTCGTCCGAAACTTCTTCGTCCGGGGCGGGGAAGAACCAGCCCTGGATCGCATCGCGGAGCGAGAGCAGGGTGGTATCCATCTCGGCATTCTGGCGCAGCAGCTCATGCACCAGGTCGGGCTTGTCGGTGATGAGGTCGTCTGCACCCAGCTCCATCATGTGGCGGGCGTCGTCCTCCTGGGCGATGGTCCAGGCCGAGATGGTCTTGCCGCGCAGGTGGATCTGATTGACCATGCCGGAGGTGATGAACGTATGCTCCACGCTGAAAAAGTCGGCATCCGGCAGATCGTAGTAGTTGCCGACGCCCAGCGCCAGAATGTAGCCGGTGGGGATATCCGGGGCCAGCTCCTTGACTTTGTGCAGCGTCTCATAGCTCTGCGAGGTGATGACGCAGTGTCCCTCGAAACCGTATGCTCGAAGCAGGCGGACGGTCTCGGCTTCCAGCGTCGGGGTGGCGGCGCTGGGCTTGATCTCCACGTTCAGGTCGATGCGGCCCTGACAGAGCTGCAACACTTCTTCAAACGAGGGAATGCGCGTCCCGGCAAAGCGGGCGCTGAACCAGCGGCCCGCGTCCAGCGTTTCGATCTCCGCAAAGGTCAGGTCGTACACCTTGGCGTTTTTGCCGGTGCAGCGCTTCAGGCTGGTGTCGTGGGTCACGACCACCACGCCGTCCCGGCTCATCTGGACATCCAGTTCGATGCGGTCGCCGCCCTTCCGGATGGCAGACCGGAAAGCGGGGATGGTGTTTTCCGGGGCAATGGAGCAGTCGCCGCGGTGGTAGGTGACGAGGGGCGTCACACCGCCCACCGCCGAGAGCAGGGCGTCGTCCTGGGGCAGGCTGAGCAGATAGACCGTGGCGGCGCAGCTCGCGAGGGTGACGCCTGCCACAAGAGCCGTCAGCAGCAGGCGGCCGCTGCGGCGGGCAGGCTTATGATCCGGCGGCACGTCCGGCTGGGGCGAGCCCTGTATCCGGAAATAGAGCAGACCGAGGATGGTGCACTGGGCCACAGTGACCCGGCAGTCCAGCAGAAAGCCGAAGAAGGGCAGCTCCACCAGCTGCAGTGCGCGGGAGAGCAGCAGCATGGCGCGGGTGCTTTCCAGCCCTACCAGCGTCGCGATGCCGTACAGCAGGGCAGCGGCCAGCGCAAAGAGCAGGCCGGTGCGCAGCAGCACTCCGATGTTCCACCGGGCCAGCGCAGTCAGGACTTCGCAGAACCGCTGCTTCACACAGCGGCAGCTCTCTTTTACGGCGGAGCCGAACGGTTTGCGTTCCAGCATGAACAGGGGCAGCACCAGAGCAAAGAAGACGGTCAGCAGCACAACGGCCAGAATGCCTGCCCCATACAGCGCCAGAATGCCCGGCTTTGCCCGGATGACGCCTAGGATATATTCGGGCACGGCCAGCTGGGTGATGTAGCTGGCGGTGACGTACATGTCCGTGAACGGGATGAGGAGCACACAGTAGAGCAGGATGGGCCAGTTCTTCGGGTGCAGCACGTGGCGGATGTCCGCGAGGGAGGCCCGGAACAGGGCGGGCAGACCGGAAGGCTCCCCCCGGCGGGCCCGGTCCAGCCCGTGCAGCACGATGGAAAATTCATACAGGTTCCAGAGCGCCACCAGAATGGCGATGAGCACAAGGCCGCTCAGGATGCTGGGGGCCGTAAAGATCTGGTGCGCGTTGGTGTTCGTCAGGTAGTTCACCGGCGAAACGCGGAGCGTCAGGCTCCAGATGCCTCGCATGGCGGGGAGGAACACAAGCTCGGTGAGGAGCTTATACAGTACGATGGCGGTGATGAGGGCAGTTTCGGCCCGCCGGACGAGGGCCTGTGTTTCCTGCCGAAGCGCCCGGTAAGCGGCATTTGCCTGCCGCAGGGTGCAGTTGGAACGGCTCAAAAAGATCTCACCTCGGTTGAAGAATCCGTTTTTTCAGAACGTTATATATTTAATAAGTAGTATACCACAAAAAACGGCAAAAGAAAACGACTCTTCCCGACCGTTTTGCCCAAAATTTGAGGCGATTTTTCTGGCATCTTTTCAGCGGAGCGGAATCATGATACAATAAGAAAAACATCAGCAGGAGGAAAACGGGATGGAATTCCATTATGAGATCAGGCCCGGCCGCTACCGGCATTTCAAGGGCCGGGAATACGAAGTGCTGGGCATGGCACACCACAGCGAGACCGAAGAAGAACTGGTGGTCTACCGCACCCTCTATGGAGACCACGACCTCTGGGTGCGCCCGGCGGCCATGTGGTGCGAGACCGTGGAGCGGGACGGCAGAGTCCAACCCCGCTTTGCCTACATCGGGGAGTGAGCGGATGAAGATCGTAGACCGTTTTGGGAGCCGGCCGGGGGCCGAGCTGGTCCGCCTGCCGCAGGGCGGGGAACGGCTGCTGGCCGTTGAACACGCCGCAGCCCTCCTCGTCAACGAGCAGACGGCGTTCCGGGTGGTGTGCACCCCGGAGCTGCTGCCGCAGCTGGCGCTGGGCCGCCTGCTGACCGAAGGGTGGATCGCCTCCGCCGACGAGGTCGAGCAGGTGGCCGTCTGCGCCGAGGGGCTCAAGGTCAGCGTCCACCTGACCCACCCGCTGGCCGCGGCCCCCGCCGCCGGGCAGGAGGTGCCGAGCTGCTGCACCGACAACCTGACCGTGGCCTCTCCGGTGGTACTCCGCCCGCTGGCCCCGGTGCCGCAGCTGGATGTGCCGGAGGCCTGGGTCGGGACGCTGGCCGCAGCCATGGGCGGGGAACTGCCGCTCTACCGCGCCACCCGCGCCGTGCACAGCTGTTTTCTGCTGCGGGCGGGCCGCATCCTGTACCAGTGCGAGGATCTGGGCCGCCACAATGCGCTCGACAAAGCCGTCGGCTGCGCACTGGCGGACGGAGTGCCACTGGGGGAGTGCGTCCTTTACACCAGTGGCCGGGTGCCGGTGGATATGGTGCGCAAGGCCATCCGCGCCGGTGTTCCCGCCCTCGTCAGCAAGACGATGCCCACCGTCCAGTCGGTGGAACTGGCGGAAGAATACGGATTGAGGCTGCTCATCCAAAAGAAGAACGAATTTCACGCAAGAATTTCGTGAAGGTTCCATAAAAATCTGGAAAATCAAGCGGGTATACGTTGACTAACCTATGCGGATGATGTTATTCTTATAACGAAGATACCGTTCGGCACTGTTGCAGCAGGCTGAGCGGCTGTTTTTCGTGCATGGAAGCTCTCCGTGCATGACGATAAGAATAGGCAGGTGAAACAATGAAGCAGGCAAATCATGCGCCGCAGCCGTTGTGGCGCAGACGGCTGCCGGGCTATGCCACCATGGGCGCGGCCACACTGGCAATGGCGCTGGGTCTGCATGGGTTGATGAGTGCCCGCACCACGGTGGCAGGCACCCTTCTGCCCCTGGCAGATGCCGACGCCGCTACCTATGGCATCCGCGCGGTGTACCAGCTGGACGAGAACACCTATTATGTGGTGGGCGCCCAGAAGGGCTTCCAGAGCGACGTAGAGGCAGGCGTGACCCTTGACAGCACGGGCAATGTGCAGAGCGTTGCCATCCTGGCGCAGGGCGAGACCGACAACCTCGGTGGCCAGTGCGTAGACCCGGAGTTCACGTCCCAGTACCAGGGCGCAGCTCCTTTCGCGCTGGCAGGCAAGGCTTACACGGTGACCGACCCGGCCACCGGCACGAGCTATGCCGCTGCAGGCAGCAGCGAAACAGAAGCCCCCGCAGAGGATTTTGACCCGGCCAACTGGCGGGTCAGCGATGCTTCCCCGGAGGCCGAGGCCACCCGTAAGATGTACGAGGCGGGCCTCACGCTCTCGGCTCTGAACGGCCAGCCGCTGGACGACGAGCTGGCACCTCCGCTGGATTCCAGCGCTGAGGCTGTGGCACGCCGCAAACTCTATGCGGCAGGCCTGAGCAAGAGCGCACAGGACGGCGAGGACCAGGCATCGCCCTTTGCAGACTGGTCGGCAGAAAAACAGGCGGCCTACCGTCTGGAACAGGCCGAACTGACGACTTCCAGTGAGGACGCCGGTGCCGCCAGCGCCGACCTGACCGAGGTGGATGCACTGACGGGTGCAACGATCACCTCGACCGCCGTGACGAACATCGTCAACAACAGTTATTTCTATGTGACCGAAGTGCTCAGCGCAGAGTAACTTCACGGAGGAATGGAACCTATGGCAAAAACCGATTTCCTGACAGCGGATATGACCCGCCGTCAATTCATGAAAATTTCGGGCAAAAGCCTTGCAGGGCTGAGCCTTTCCGCATCCATGCTGTCGCTGTTCGGCTGCTCGCAGCAGCAGGTCGATGCCGGCGCAGTGGCGACCTGGGCGCTGCCCCAGGGCCTGCTGGTCGTCAACGCAGACCTGTGCACCGGCTGCCAGCGCTGCGAGATCAACTGCACCCTGACCAACGACGGCGTCTGCTCTTCCTACATCAGCCGCGTCAAGATCCAGCGCCGCCTCAATCTGGATGGCGCCGGCAACGGTTTGCTGTCCGGCACCGACAACTGCTTTGTCTACTTCCCGGACACCTGCCGCCAGTGTGAGGACCCTGCCTGCGGCAACGCCTGCCCCCAGAAGGCCATCACCACCAACGAGCAGGGCATCCGCGTCGTGGATACCGATAAGTGCATCGGCTGCGGTGCCTGCCACGAGGCCTGCCCCTGGCACATGCCCACCGTCAACCCGGAGACCGGCAAGTCGTCCAAGTGCATCGCCTGCGGTGCCTGCGTGGCGGGCTGCCCGTCCGGCGCTCTGTCCATCGTGGATTGGGACGCCGTTACCAGCGCAGCACAGGCTGCTTACAAGGACCTGTAAGGAGGAAAAACAATGGCTGAATCTTATGGCTGGGCAGGCAAGATCCTGCGCGTCAACCTGACCACCGGTGAGATCACTACCCAGGACGACGCAAAATACCATAAATATATCGGCGGTATGGGCATGGCCTACCGCATCATGTACGACGAGGCTCCCATGGACCTCGACCCCTATGACGAAAAGGCACTGGTCATCTTCGGTGTCGGCCCCCTGACCGGCTCCGGTGTGCCCTGCTCCGGCCGCATGAACGTGACTTTCCGTTCCACCTGGTCCAAGGGCCACTCCATCATCGATGCACACATGGGCGGCCACATCGGCCCCATGCTGAAGTATGCCGGCTACGACGGCATCATCATCAGCGGCATCTCCGAAAAGCCCGTCTA
>ERZ857480.48960-NODE-75715-length-11533-cov-5.9798_pt1 | contig 11533 bp, 9 predicted proteins | sample MGYA00519767_ERZ857480 | MGnify/ENA primary metagenome ERZ857480 (study PRJEB31778, sample SAMEA3449210) | human gut metagenome | biome: human gut; feature: human-associated habitat; material: faeces | place: United Kingdom | collected 2010/2012 ...
AACTGCCATATCTTTGAGAGTATCCTGCAGATCATGCTGTCTTACGCCAAATTCGGGCGGATCAAATACGGTGACGAGCCGAAAACAGACGAGCGCATAAAGACGGTATTCGGTCTGATCGATGACATTGATGAGGCTCTGATGAACCGTTCCGGTAAGGAGCGCTGGAATGCCGTCAACACCGTAATGATCCGTTGTTGGGAGTACATTCAGGATTTCTGCGAGGTTTGCAAGGAGCGTCAGGAAGAAGCAGAAGCTGCAGGCGGCACAGTCACTGTGGCGGAAACGCTTTCTGAAATTCTAAGCTCCATTGCCGGCACATCTGAGGTCGGCAGCGGAACCAGCACCCCTGTTCCGGAGGCATCCGGCAACGGAGGTGAATCAGCAACTGCTGCAGCGAGGGCGGAGACACGGTCCGATGCGTCTGAAAATGAGTCTGAAAATGAGTCTGACGGCGAAAACGCTTCTCCCCAGACTGAGTCGGAAAACAATGAAAACGCATCTGAGTCTGGAGAAGCCTCGGATCAACCAGATGCTTCTGAAAATGCTCAGCCCGGCGGCGGAGGTTCCGGCTCCGGAAAGCAGCAAACCTCGGAATCCGAAAAAGGAAGAATTCCGCACCAACAGACAGACGGCGTCAGCGCCCCTGTCGGCGGTTCCGTCACGAAAAATTCCGAGTATCAGCGCGAACAATATGACCGTGCCGCCTCGGATATCGAACGGATCCTGGACAATATGGCGGAAAAGGCTGCCTGCGAGGAGCTGGAGAGCGAACGCATACGGGAACTGAATGAAGCTGCACAGAGTATTTCCTACGGAGATATCCACAGCGGCGTCAATATCCGCGTGAACCGCATTGCATCCGTTGATCCGGAGCTTGTGGAACAATACGATGCGATCTGCAATCCGCTCATCAGCATTTCTCGACAGCTTCAGAAAAGTCTCCTGCGGCAGCTCAAGGAGAACCGGCGCGGCGGCAAACAGACCGGCCTTATTATGGGGCGGCGTCTGGATGCGCATGCTTTGTGTCGGAATGACGGCAAGGTGTTTTATAAGAACAACCTGCCCAATGAAATCCCTGAGCTTGCGGTGGGACTTCTTTTGGATGAGTCCGGGTCTATGTGCTCCTGCGACCGCTGCACTTATGCCAGAGCGGCAGCCATTATTCTGTATGATTTCTGCGAAAGCCTTGAGATCCCTGTTATGGTATACGGTCACTCGACCGATTACTATGACGGGATAGATTCGGTAGAGCTTTACTCCTATGCCGAGTTCAACGGCTTTGACAATGACGATAAGTACAGGCTGATGGATATCAGTGCCCGCGGCAGCAATCGTGACGGAGCTGCACTTCGCTATGTGGCGGAGGCGCTTTCCAAGCGACCCGAGGCTGTAAAGCTTCTTATCCTGGTATCAGATGGGCAACCTGCCGATACCGGTTACTACGGCACAGCCGCTGAGGAGGATCTGCGCGGAATCAAGCAGGAATATCAACGCAAAGGCATACTCTTTGTTGCCGCCGCAATCGGCAACGATAAGCAGAATATTGAGAGAATCTATGGGGATTCCTTCCTCGATATTACTGACTTAAATCAACTGCCCACGAAGCTGACCGGTGTGGTCAAGCGTCATATTCGGGTATAAACACATCAAGATATAACAAAACGATGGGCAGCTGGTGATGACACACGGTTGCCCATCTGTTTTCAGAAAGGAACATCATTATGCATTTCAAAACACTGGTGACCGTGACCATGCCGACTGTGGAAGAAGATCCGCACGAAAATGCTGCGGTAGAACAATCCATCGATTTGCTGCAGGCCAGAAAAGATGATTTGGCTAAGGACATTATGGCGGAACTGACTCTGTGCACTCTTATGGGAAGGACAACGAATTTCGCACGCCAACTGGTGGGCGCAGTAGAAGAAGTTATGACGCCATACAGTACCGAACCGCCGGAAGAATACAAGGAATTTGCTGACATGACCGAGGAGCTGAAAGCCGACTACGCAAAGTCCGTAGACTGCCTGAAGCTTCCAAACGGAAAGATCGTTGAATGCGGAAGTTACCCGTATTTCAGCAAGTACAGCATTGTAGATGGGAAGGTCAGCCAAAACAAGGTCGGTACTCTCCATCATACCAGACGCACGAAGCAATCCCGAAAAATACAGTACCTGCCGAATTGTCCTCGGCAAAAGGTGTATAAGACCTTTGAAAAATATGCCGAAGATTATCGCAGATATGAGTACAACGAGGAAGAAAAGGGATACGGATTTTATTGCAATCCCAATGCCATGTGGGACTGGTATCAGATTGGCGGAAGATGGCCGGTGACTTTCCTTGTAAAAGCAGACTGTACGGAATACTCTTTCGGGGAACGAAGCTGGGGCAACTACAGCAAAAAATACCCTGCACCCGAAGGATATATGTGGGTTTCGGCAGCAAGGAAAAAAGACATCTGCTGGGATATTATGCGGAGCTGGTATATTGCTCAGGATACGGAGCGATACACCAAACTCAAGAAAGCGTTCCAATGTGGCAAATTACCCGATGAGTTCCATGGTGAGTTACGAGAGAACGGATTTTTTTGCTGCGGCAAGTGCGCCTATGCAGCCGGTGAAACCTTGGACGAATACCTTGCCCGCATAGGAATACCGAAATCGTGGAAGTATCCCATCGGCGTATCTGATATCGTCGATGCAGACGAATGGCTCAGCAAAAATGACATCAGCATCGGAAAAGAGAGCAGTAACTGGCACGAACAGATCGATACTTATATTGATGATCTTGACGGCGAAGATGTTCTTGTTTCCGTAGACTATCACATGTAAGGAGGTACTCATATGCTTATAAACAAACCCGGTGCCGAATTCTTATATAACGGCATCACATACCGAGTCGGTGATGTGATCATCGGCAGCGATCAAAGCGAATATGCCGGCCTTATCGGTTCTATTTTTGAAATCCGTGACGGCAGCGACAAAGAAACCGAAAACGATACTCCGGACATCTACTGCTCTTTTGAACCTCCGGTATTACCGGCAGATATAGCAAAGGTGGAAGAGGTGTTTTCAGACCTGTATGATGAAAAGAAGGAAGTGGATGACATTTGCTTCGACATGGTCATTATGGCTCCGGAAATGATTATCGTTCCCGGTCAGGCAAAGAAGTCCATCAAGCTCTACATATTGAGCGAGGATTGGGCTGTGGACGGCAACACCGGACATTCGTCCAGTATTTATTCGGATCCGCTGGAAGCCAGAGCAAGGCTCAATAAAGCGCTCGGAAACGAGATCGACTCCGGTTGTCTTTCGGACTGGATCAATACACCGGAATACCAGACAGAGATATCGGAAAATTCCTATGAAGGGTGGTTAGATGGATTCTATTGTGAAAACCATTATGCCATTTCCTTGGAAGAACGCGATGTGGTTCTGACACCTTCGCTTATCGGTGATGTTGGACGAGCCTATTTAGACGCATCCCGGTATGAGGATTTTGCCTCTCAGGTTGAGCAGTGGGAAGAAGTCGGCGAGTTATCGGAAGAAGAATATCAGCGGTATCTTACGGATGTACGCATTCCAAACATGATCGACAAAGGACTGAGCGATATCTATTGGGAGTGCTATTGGGAATCTGTTTCAGAAGCTGCGCACACGTTGTTGCGTGAGTATTTGACTCGAAATACACATTCCAACACAGAATCAGCAAAATGATAGGGAGGCGATTTCGTGTATTGTCATAGTAATCCAATGAGGCCGCTTACGAGCATCGTTTCCTATCCGGAACGTGGCGACGGCGGTGACAGCCGATACCGTGGAAACTGCTCTCCAAAGCTGATCGAAGACCTTATCGGGTTCTTTAAGCCCAAAGAGATCTGCGATTATATGTGCGGGAGCGGAACAACCAAAGCAGCGGCTGATAAAGCTGGTATCCGCAGTCATCTTTATGATCTGCACAGCGGGTTCGATATTATGAACTGCGATATTCCGGAGCGACCGGAATTTGTATTCTGGCATCCGCCGTATTGGGATATCATTCAGTATTCCGATGTCATGTACAGGGCATCTGATGTAATGCAGAAGTATGGATATGACCCGAAACGCCTGGACCTGTCCCGTATTGAACGCTGGGACGATTTCGTCAGCGCAATGAATTATGCCATGATGAAACAGTTTTCGGCACTGGAAAACGGCGGTCGGATGGCTGTTCTGATGGGTGACATCAAGAAGAAAGGCAGACTTTACAGTATGCTTGCCGAGATCGTAAAGCCCGGCACCTTGGAGAATATCATCATCAAGGCGCAACACAACTGCTTTTCGGACCGGACGCAGTATAGCGGTAAGTTTATCCCTATCCTGCATGAGTATGTTATGATCGTTCGCAAGGACTCTCCTGTGCTCATTCCGATTTTGATGACACAGAGCTCAGCGGTAGATATCCGCGATATGCCGGGAGCAACCTGGCGTGATGTGGTTGCGGCAGTTTTGGAGCAATGCAAGGAGCCGGTGGCTCTTTCCTTTCTCTATGAACAGATCGAACCGCATAAAAAGGCACAGGCAAACAAATGGTGGAAAGAAAAGATCCGCCAAACGCTGCAGATCAATCCCATGCACTTCACCCATGACGGGCGAGGCATGTGGTCATTGAACAGGAATGCAGCATAGTAACCGTTATGGGAGGGATGTCACTTCGGTGGCATCCCTTTTCGCATAGAAGTTTGCAATTTGGACACACTAATATTTGAAAAAGGCATTTACATTTTTACTGCCGTTTGATATAATATGAAGTAAGAATGTAAATGCCTTTGCAAGGAGGTGTGTGCCATGGATCAGATTTGGACACGAATAAATGAATTGGCTGAAGCAAACAACGGATTTGTTCGGACAGCCCAGGTTGAGGCGCTTGGTATCAGCAGACCTATGTTGCGCAAATATACCGATGCTGGGAAGTTGGAGCAGGTACGCAAAGGACTATATGTGCTTGCGGATGGCATGCCAGACGAATATGCATTGCTTCAGGGGCAGTGCCGTGATGCTGTTTTCTCTTATGGTACGGCGCTGTACCTATGGGGGCTTTCAGACCGAACGCCACACATATATGACATTACAATCCCAAGAGATAAAAATATCTCTGTATTAAAACGGGATAATCCGAATTTGCGATGCCACTATTTGCCGAGAGATGTCTATGAGATTGGTATCACACAGACGCGCTCACCACAGGGTGCAGAAATAAAATTATATGATAAAGAGCGATGCCTTTGTGATTTGATCCGTAATAAGGAGCAGATGGATATGCAGCTATACACGCAGGCAATCAAGGATTATTTCAAGGCTAAACCCAACAATCGGAAACTGTTGAAATACGGGAAGCTGTTCGGAATAGAAGATAAAATCAGAACCTATATGGAGGTATTATAATGAAAACGCCGGAACAATTAAAAGGGACCATACGCAGTATGGCAACGAAAAAGAATCTCCGGGCGCAGGAAGTTTTACAGATGTTTCTGTTTGAAAGGATTTTGGATCGTTTGGCTAATTCGGACTACCAGAAGAATTTTATCCTCAAAGGCGGACTGTTGATTTCCTCAATGATCGGCATCGGCGAGCGAACTACAATGGATATGGATACTACCGTCCGTGGAATTCAAATGGAAGAGGATGATATTGTCCGAATCATCAAGGAAATTTTGACGGTGGATGTTGGTGATGGTATACGCTTTGAATATGAGAGTATTGAGCCTATCCGAGAAGAAGATGCTTATAATAACTTTCGGGTGCATTTGCGTGCAAAGTACGGAAAAATCGATGCCCCAATGAAGATAGATGTAACGACCGGCGATAAGATCACTCCGGCTGCAGTGCAATATGATTTTCCGATGTTGTTTGAGGATAAAACCGTACCGGTCATGGCCTATACTCTTGAGACCGTGTTGGCCGAAAAGTACGAAACGATCATTCGGCGCAATATCGGTACCACAAGAGCAAGAGATTTCTACGACCTTCATACACTGTACCGTAGTCGGAAATCGGAGATTCGCGTGGATATTCTTAAAGCAGCCGTACTACATACGGCACAGAAACGTGAATCTCTTGAGGATATCAAAGACTGGAAGGATATCTTGAAGGACTTGCGTGAAGAGCCTCAAATGTATCTGCTGTGGGACAACTACATAGCTGAGAACAAATATATCGGGAATTTGAAGTTTCATGTGGTACTCGATACTGTAGAAGAAATTGCACAGATACTGGATTTTTGATTTAGGGACCTTGATCGCTATATCGATGTACGAAAGCCTGCGATGGCTTAAACCAATACGCGTTTACATTCCAACTGCAAATTCCAATTCGTGAAGTAAGAATGTAAATTAATTTGTGCTGAAAATGCCCTTTTCCGGCGAATGGATTGACTATTGCGAAGTTTTCTGTTATACTACCTATGTAAGTATCAAGTTTGGTTCTGATCCAAGCATAGTTTAACAGAGTTACCACAGTGTCATTTGCGTTATTGCAAATGACACTTTTTTTGTTTCCAGCCAATTCATTCGGGCATAAAGCCAGCAGTCCTTCGGGAGTGCTGGCTTTTGTCATATATCAAGGCGGCATTGCCGTCAAAATCAAAGAAAGGAGCATTTCATTATGCAAAAACCATGCCAGGACAGCTATTATACGCTGTTCAGTTCCTACCCGACGCTGCTGGATTATCATGAGGAACAGGCAAAGAACAGCCGTTGGATCCGCTGCAAGGTCGCTGACCTGCAGGTGGAACCTCTCGGCGAGTCCTCGCCTCTCATCGGTAATTTGTCGGCGTTTGCCGTGGGAACATCACAGGAAGCCGTAAAGGATACGGCAGAAAATCTCGGGCTTGCCATGCGCGTAAACGGAGAACTCTATCCGGTCCGCATGACAGCCTACAAAAGCCTGCTCGACAGAGCGAAAATCGGAGGCACCGCGCTTCCCAAACTCAGCCGCGAGGTATTGGCCGAAGTGCTCAACGAATGCCTGAAGCTGTATTCGGCGGATGCGCTCCTGCTGATCCGGGACGAAAAAATCTCTGCCGTTCACTCCGGTGACGAGGTGGATTATTCCGTCCTTCCGATCGACGAACTGCTGAAAGCTCTGCAGGCAAAGCTCGATGCACGGTTCTCCGGAAACGAGTTTGAGTCCGGGTACTGTGACCATTCCCTGGTCAGTGCCTCATGGCGAATGCCCGACCAGAAGGAAGACCTGCTCGGTACCTACGCAAAGGTGCTGGCTGCCCAGGGCAAAGCGACGATGGCATCCAAGCTGATGCCGGGTATCCGCTTTATGACATCGGATACCGGTGTCGCCTCGGCAAAGGTCTCTGCGCTTCTGATGAACGGCAGGCACTCTATCCATATCGGTGGCTGCGTAGCCGTAGATCATCGGCATCAGTCCAAGGTCGCTGACTTCGATACGGCGCTGGATCAACTGTTTGCCCAGTTCGGGGACAGCATCGCCAAGCTGCAGGCGCTGATGGAGATTCATCTGGATTTTCCGATCAACGCCATGACGCGGGTGTGTAAAAAGCTCAGCCTTCCTAAAAAGGCAGCAGTCGAAGCAATCGCCATGTTTGAGATGTCTTACGGCGGAGGCCCTGCTACGGCACATGATGTGTTTCTGGCCATGCAGGAGATCCCGTTTATTCTCAAAACGGATAAGTTTCCCGAAAGCAAGCTCCTTGTTGTCGAAGAAAATATGGCGCGTGCGCTCACACTCAAATGGAGTGATTTTGATTTGGCAAAGGCGGTGAGCTACTGATGGCGGCACCGAATATCCTATGCGATACTGCCGGAATGACCAACGCCCAGTGGCTGGCAGCCCGTATGCACGGACCGTCCGGTAAAATCCCGTATACGGTCGGCGGCAGTGATGTGGCAGCCGTCTTCGGGGTCTCCCCTTGGACAACGCCGCTGGAACTGTGGATGATCAAAAAGGGACGGATGAAACCTCCGGCAAAAAGCAACGCCAATCAGCTTGAGATGGGGCATTTGCTTGAACCTATCGCAGCGCATTGGTATGCCAAGAAAACCGGTAACCGCGTGTATGAGGACACGAATCTGTACCAACACGCAGACCATCCGTATGCGCTTGCCAACTTTGATCGGCGTTTTGAGCGTGCCTCTGACGGAGAACCAGGCATCTTGGAGTGCAAGAGCTGCACCTATCATAAAGCAAGCGAGTGGGACGATGGTGCCATTCCTTTGTACTATGAATTGCAGCTGCGTTTCTACCTGGCCGTTGCTGATGTCAACATCGGTTCGTTCTCCGCAATTTGGGGAAACAACCCGGACAACGACCTGGCAATTCCGGATATCACCCGGGATAAAGCAAAGGAAGATATGATCTTCGAGCGTCTTGATGAATGGATATGGAGCCTTGAGCATGATAAGCCGCCTACAATGTCCGGCGTAGCGCCGCAATTGGCGCTTGAATCGCTGGCCCGTATCTACGGAGAAAGTCAGTCTGGGCTGCCGACCATTGAATTTTCTTCCAAACAGGAAAACGCACTGCGTCGGATCGCTCTGTTGCAGGGCAAGATCACGGAGTGCAACCGTGAAATCAAAACTTATGAAAAGGAGATCGAAGCACACAGCGTGCGAATTGCCGAAATCATGAAGGAGCATGAGCATGGCGTCCTTACGACGACATCGGATAAGCTTCTCATTGATTTCGTCACTAAATCCACTACACGACCCGATTCCAAGGTTCTGAAGGCAAAGTATCCGACGATTCTGCCGGATGTAATGAAAACGACACAGAGCCGTAAGGTCAAGGTCAGTGTACAACCACTTTAAGAAAGGAGTCCTATTATGGACAATATCTATCATCAATACTGGCAGCAGGAGCTGATGTATCAGTTGGCATCCGCTGATCGCTACCGCAAAAGAGCCTATGTATGCTCCCCTTTTCGGGCGGACACCCGCGAGCAGCGCGAAAAGAACCTGCGCGCGGCAAGAGCGTATATGTTCTACGCAAACAAGAAAATGAACATGAACGCCGCTGCGCCTCATGCGTATATACCGCTTTTGCTTTGCGATGAGATCCCTGCCGAAAGAGCCATTGCGCTTCGATTCGGTCTGGAGATCCTGGAGCAAAGCGATGTTATGCTCGTATGCGGAAATAGGCTCAGCAACGGTATGCGCGGCGAGATCGTCAAAGCGGCTTTGCTTCGTATGCCGATTACGGTGTTTGACGAAGGCCTGTATCTGGAGGTGCAGAAGCTTGTCACACAAAACAACGGGGATAAGAAGTCCGTAAAGCTGGATCGTGAAAACTTTCCGATGGCTTTTACGGAGCCCGAATCCTATCTGGAAAATGCGGCGCTGTTCAAATGAGTATGCCGTATCACAAAGAACTCCTGAGAAGCAGTGTTTCGCTGTGTTTTCGGGAGTTCTTTGTTTTCCGGAACAAAGCGAAAGGAGTAATGACATTGTTATGCCAATTTGAAAAAATGATCTATCCTTCCGGTACCGGCGCGGCGGATGCGGCAAGCTTTATGATCGCGCTTTACCGTCCGTGCGAGAAACTGAAGGATAGCAGCGGCAACACCATTACACAAATCAAGGCCGTTGGGTACTGCCTGCCTACTGCGGGTAATATGCGCTATGAAATGCGTGGGCACTGGCGCAAGGATCCCAAATACGGCATTCAGTATGATGTCGAGGGATACGAGGAGCAGATCATTCCGACCCGGGAAGGCATCATCGCCTATCTCTCGTCCGGGCAGATCAAAGGCATCGGTCCGAAAATGGCGGAGCGTATCTATGATGCATTTGGGAATATGGCACTGGAGGTGCTGGACAAAAAGCCGGAAAAGCTTTTGACCATCTCCGGTATCAGTCAGAATAAACTCAAAAAAATCTGCGATTCCTACCTCGCCAACCGCGGTGCTCGTGATGTGGTAGCCTTTCTGTCGCCGCACGGGATCACGCCGAACCGTGCCGTAAAGCTCTACAAAGAATACGGAGAACAAACGATGGATATCGTAAAGAACCATCCGTATAAGCTCTGCGAAATGGTCGGCGTGGGCTTCAAGACGGCAGATAAGATCGCCATGAGTATGGGGATTGACAGACTGTCGCCTGAACGTGTGGATGAGGGTATCCTCTACACACTGACTGATGCGGAAGGCTACGGAAATCTGTGTATGGAACGGGACGGCTTCATTGCAGCCTGCCAAAAGACTTTGGAGACGCCGGAACTTACGGATCAAATGATCGCAGCCCGTGCCAACCGTCTTATCCTTGATGGCAGAATGCGGACCTATGAAAGCTGTGTTTATCGGGAAAAGACGGCAAAAGCCGAAGAAAAGCTTGCCAACTTGATCCGATATCAGATCCGCCATCAAAATCCCTGCACCTATGGTGATTTGGATCATGAGCTCGACCGTGAGGAAAGCCGTTTGAAGGTGCGTCTGGCACCCGAACAGCGTCAGGCAATCAAAACGGCGCTCACCAGCGGCCTTTGCATTATTACCGGCGGTCCCGGTACCGGCAAGACGATGCTGCAAAAAGCTTTGCTTGGCATTTACAGCCGCAATCATCCGTCAAAGGAGATCGTGTGCTGTGCGCCGACAGGGCGTGCCGCGAGGCGTATGGAGCAGTCAACCGGATTTCCTGCCTCTACGGTCCATAAGGCTTTGGGGCTGATTGCCGGCGAGGACGGAGAATACGGCACCCCGGAAACGCTGGATGCCGACCTGATTTTGGTCGATGAGGTGTCTATGCTGGATATCTACCTTGCCGGAGATCTGTTTGACTCTGTAAAACCGGGCAGTCAGTTGATCCTTATCGGGGATGCAGACCAGTTGCCGTCTGTCGGACCCGGGGCGGTGCTGAGCGAGATGATCGCAAGCGGCACCATCCCTGTCGTGAAGCTGGATAAGATTTTCCGCCAAACGGCAGGCAGCCGGATAGCGACCAATGCAAAATTGATTCGCCACGGGAATATGAGTCTGGAGTATGGCAGAGACTTTCAGTTTTATGACTCGGCGAGCATTCCCAAGTCAGCAGAAAGAATCGTGGAGCTGTACTTGCAGGAAACTGCCAAGTACGGCGTGGACAACGTGGCACTGCTTTCACCGTATCGGCAGAAAACCGAAACCGGTGTCAATGCGCTCAATGAGTTGCTGCGGGAGAAAATCAATCCTCCGGCGCCGGACAAAGATGAGGTTGTTCACGGAACGAGAAGGTTTCGCTGCGGTGACAAGGTAATGCAGATCAAAAACTGCGATGAAATCAGCAACGGCGACATCGGGTACATCACAAAAATCTGCAAAGCCGGTGATGAAACGACCGTCACGATCGATTTCGGAGACGGACGAACGGCAGAGTATGACTCGAGTCAGCTCGATATGCTCGACTTGGGTTATGCTTCTACCATCCATAAGTCACAAGGCTCGGAATACAGGTCTGTGATCATCAACCTGCAATGCGCCCACTATGTCATGCTGACACGGCCTCTGGTGTATACCGCCATTACCCGCGGCAAAGAAAATGTCATCATTG
>ERZ857480.35473-NODE-54810-length-11525-cov-6.0000_pt1 | contig 11525 bp, 9 predicted proteins | sample MGYA00519767_ERZ857480 | MGnify/ENA primary metagenome ERZ857480 (study PRJEB31778, sample SAMEA3449210) | human gut metagenome | biome: human gut; feature: human-associated habitat; material: faeces | place: United Kingdom | collected 2010/2012 ...
ATGCAGGAGCCGCCAACAGCCTTGTCGCAAATACCGTTGATTGCAAGTTTTCCGCATTTTGTACAAATAACAGCGGTTGTGATAGAGTCCGGTTTCTTGAATGAAACTTTTGTGTAATTTTGATTTAACTTCTCCATCGTGTCACGCCACAAATCTTTCTGATAGGTGAGAGATGTTTGCTTTTGCCCGGAATCATAACCGCCCCAGATGCCGGCTGTGAGATACGGTGTGTAGCCGACAAACCACAAGTCACGGTTGCCGGTGGAAGTACCGGTTTTTCCTGCCTGTGGCATATTGATTTTTTTGAATTTTAAGCGGCTGCCGGTTCCTTTTGAAATGACGTCTTCCATTGCACTGGTAAGGAGCCATGCAGTCGATTCTTTCATGACCTGTCTGGTATCCGTATTCATTGTGTTGTCGAGTAACACATTTCCGTCATGGTCAACAATTTTTGTATAAAAGAAAGCGGGATGATAAAGTCCCTGATTGGCAATGGTAGCGAAGCCGTTCGTTAGTTCTAAGTTGGTAACGCCTTTAGTCAATCCTCCAAGAGCAAGCGGGAGAGAAATATCCGTATAGGTTTTTCCATCCTGACTGGTATAGTTGTCAACCAAAGTAGTAAAACCCAAATTTAATAAATAATCATATCCGATTTTGGGACTTACATCATTCAATGTTTTGACGGCAATTACGTTCATGGATTGCGCCATTGCTTCACGCAGGGAAGTAAGTCCGCGGTAGGAGTTTCCGTACCAGTTTTTCACTTTCCGTTTTGTACCCGGATAGTAATAAAGGGCGTCATCCTGCACAGTTGCCAGTGTCATGCCGGCGGTGTCAAGTGCCGGTAGATATGTCGATAAAATCTTAAAGGTTGAGCCTGGCTGGCGCACCGAATCCGTTGCACGGTTCAGAGTGCGGCTTGCGTTTTTGTCGCCGCGGCCGCCGACAAGTGCTTTTACGGCGCCGGTATGCTGGTCAATTACAACAAAAGAGGATTGCGGTTCAATTACGAGGTCAATTGTCTCAGACTGCACGGTATCATTTTTCGTCAGCATAGCAGCTCGGAACTGCTTGATTTGTTTTCTGGCAGTGGATTTCTTTTTGTATAATCCGGATATAACTTTCTTCCTTCTGCTTTTAAACCATTTCTTCATATCGGAAAAGGAATAGGTAACCTGCGTTCCGTCCTTGTGCGTAACAATCAATTGATATGTTAGTTCATACCGAGAGTTCGCAGGATAATATTTTTTGTTGTTCATCATTGAATCGACGGTTTTCTGCATAGATTTGTCCTGCGTGCTGTAAATCGTCAGGCCGCGGCTGTACAGTGCGTTATAAGCCTGCGTTTCCGTGTAGCCGCATTTGGCTTTCAAATCCTGAATTACCTGCGCAATCAAAGCGTCGGTAAAATACGAGGTAATGGAAGAACTTGAAAATGTTTGTTTATTCACTTTTTGGATGCGGTCATAAACCGGGTCACGGAGAGTATCGGTGTATTCCTTGCTGGAAATATATCCCTGATTTTTCATATAGGTTAAAACAGTTGTGCGTTTCTGACTGTTTTTCGCCGGATGGGAAATCGGATTGTACGCTGATGGGTTCTGCGTAATGCCGGCAAGAACCGCACACTCGGAAAGGGTGAGGTCAGAAACATTTTTATTAAAATATCGTTTGGATGCTGCCTGTACACCAAGTGTATTTTGCCCGAGGTTAATGGTATTTAAGTAATACTCAAGAATCTGATTTTTACTGTATTTTTTTTCAGTCTGCAAAGCAAGAAACTGCTCCTGCAGCTTTCGCTTTATTTTTTCAAAGAGTGTATTTTCCTCGCCGCCCTCAAATACCTGGTTTTTCAATAATTGCTGTGTAATCGTACTGGCACCCTGTGTAAAATCGCCCTTATTTTTTATGCCAATGGTCAGTGCACGTAAAACGCCCTGTGTATCCACGCCGTTATGCTTGCGGAAACGCTCGTCCTCAATGGCAATAAAGGCATTTTGGAGATTCTCCGGAATTTTATCCAATGTAACATATTCACGGTTGGCATCTTTCCCGACTAAGGACTGAATCGGATTTCCCTCACTGTCCACAATTGTCGTTGTATAGCCCTTTGGAACAATCTGGATAGAGTTCACATCCGGCGTCGAAGATAAAATGCTTGTATACATTCCAATCAGGAAACTTCCGGCAAAAAGGCTGACAAAAATAAGTCCGATGAGAGTAAGACGGATTCCTATAAGCTGTAATTTGTGCAGACGGTGAGTGGCTGCGGATTCAAGCTGATGTTTTCGATTCTGGATTCCCTTATGACTAAAATTCATGCGCGGTCCTTTCCTTCCTGAATGTTTCCTTTTCTTTTTAGTATAACAAAAACTCTTGAAAAGGGAAAGGGCAATTACTATAATAGTAAGGAGTAGGAACGAAGTAAGAGAAAGGAACGAAACGGATGGAAACAGCATCTAAGATACTGTACGAAGGTGGACAAGGGGAAATTGTAGAAAAGAAATCCCGTTTTATTGCGAACATTTTTCCGGTCACAACGGAAGAGGAAGCACTTGAAAAAATTACCGCGATGCGGAAAAAATATTATGATGCTAGACATAACTGTTTTGCCTATATTTTAGGCGAAAATAAAGATACGGTGCGCTGCAGCGACGATGGTGAGCCATCAGGAACGGCCGGCCGACCGATGTTGGATATTTTGGATGGACAGGGAATTTATAATGTTGTGGCAGTCGTCACAAGATATTTTGGAGGAACTCTTCTTGGTACCGGGGGGCTTGTAAGAGCGTATTCCGGTGCGATGAAAGAGGGATTAAATCACTGTGTACTTTTAGAAAAAGAGACCGGTTACCCGCTGACCGTTACAGTGGATTATAACGAGGTTGGAAAAATCCAATATTTAGCAAGAACCAACGAGATTCACGAGTTATCGTGTGAATATGGAAATGAGGTTTTGTTTCGGTTTTTGGTGCCGGAGGAGAAAATTGATTCATTTGAAACGGCATTGACGGAGAAAACAGCTGCGAAAGCTAAACTTGAACGGGGCGAAAAACTGTGTTATGGTTTCCATGGAGACGAAGTTATACAGATGGATAAACGGCAGGAAGGAAAGGAATCATGAATTTATTAGATTATATGAGCGAGCAGAAAAAAGAGACCGAATCGCCGCTTGCTTCAAGACTCCGTCCGACTACCTTGGACGAGGTTGTGGGACAGAAACATATTATCGGAAAAGATAAATTATTGTACCGGGCAATTCAGGCAGATAAATTAAGTTCGCTGATTTTTTATGGACCGCCGGGAACCGGAAAAACGACGTTAGCGAAAGTAATTGCGAATACGACAAGTGCAGCATTTCTCCAGATTAATGCGACATCAGCCGGTAAAAAAGACATGGAAGAAGTTGTTGAAAAAGCAAAAGAAAACTGGGGGGCTTATGGGCGCAAGACGATTTTGTTTATTGACGAGATTCACCGCTTTAATAAAAGCCAGCAGGACTATTTGCTTCCGTTTGTTGAAGACGGTACCATTGTCTTGATTGGTGCAACAACGGAAAATCCGTATTTTGAAGTAAATGGTGCGCTTTTGTCCCGCTCGATTATTTTTGAATTAAAGGCATTGGAAAAAGATGAAATCAAGGAACTTTTGCTGCGTGCAGTGACAGATAAAGAAAAGGGACTTGGCAGTTTTGATGCAGTCATCGAAAAAGACGCTTTGGAATTTCTTGCGGATATCAGCGGTGGTGATGCCAGAAGTGCTTTAAATGCGATTGAACTTGGTGTTTTGACAACCGAGAGAGGTGCAGATGGCAAAATTCATATTACGATGGAAGTTGCCGAGGAATGTATTCAAAAACGTGTACTCCGCTATGATAAAACAGGGGATAATCATTACGATACCATTTCGGCATTTATTAAAAGTATGCGGGGCTCTGACCCGGATGCCGTAGTTTATTATCTGGCGAGAATGCTGTATGCCGGTGAGGACATCAAATTTATTGCCAGACGAATCATGATTTGTGCGGCGGAGGATGTTTCAAATGCTGACCCACAGGCTCTTGTCGTGGCGACCGCGGCGGCACAGGCAGTTGAGCGGCTTGGTATGCCGGAGGCAAGAATTGTGCTTTCACAGGCGGCGCTTTATGTGGCATGTGCACCGAAGAGCAATTCAGCAATTGTTGCAATTGATGATGCCATGGATTATGTTAAAACGCATCCGAATTACCGGATTCCGGCGCATTTGATGGATGCCCATTATAAAAGTGCGGCAAAACTCGGACATGGTATCGGGTACCAGTATTCCCATGATTACGAAAATCATTATGTAAGACAGCAGTATCTGCCGGATGAGGTGGAATCCGAGCATTTTTTTCATTTATCGGAGAACGGTTATGAAAAGGAAATTAAGCAGCATATGAAGAAAATTGGAGCAGATAAGGAGGAATGGTAAGATGGCAGAAGAGAAAAAAGAAAAATTTGAAAGTTCATATCCGAAGGGTGTGCGTATTGCAGCAATTATTGGTGTAATCTTTTTAGTTGCGTTGTATATTGTAACTTTGATTGCAGGAATCACCACATCAAAGGCGGCACCGGAATTGTTTAAAATGTGTATTGGTTCCAGCATTTTACTGCCAATTCTGTTTTGGCTTTATATTCAATTTGCCAAATCGTTTATGAACCGGGATAGGGAAAACATAAAGAAAGAAAAATAACAGATATAAAAAAAGCTGTAAACCGGTGAGATTCACCAATTTGCAGCTTTTTTCTTTTTTTAGTATCCGACTTTTTTACCTTTTTTGGTCAGATATCCACTGATTCTTTTTGCTTTATAATCTTTTTTCTTGCGGGAATCCGGTACACCGGGATCCGTTGGGTCGTAGTTGATGCCACCTTTCACTTTGATGGTCTTTGCTTTGCCGAGAGGCCCCGGTTTCTTTGTGCTTCCCTTTACGATTTTAATGGTATTGCCGGTTGAAGTATAATCGTAAATCCACTTCGCATCAGCTACTGCCATACGGATACATCCGGCAGAAGCAGGTTTGCCAAGCTTGTTGTAGGTGACAGCAGGCAGTGCATAATGAGACTGTGTGCCAACGGCAATTGAGTGGAAATAAACATTGCCGACAATGTGTGTTGCCCAACGCGCATATACGGTACTGCCATCCGGCTCATGCATCGGTTTCATCGTATATTTTACGGACTGTCCGTTTGTGCATACCGAATATGTACCTATTGGAGTATATGCTGACTTCTCATGGAGGCCACCGGTACCGGCAACGGTCCAGATGTCACTGCCGACACATACAGAACACGTTTTAACCGGAATATCGTATTTGTTTGTCTCATCGTTGTACATGTAAATCGTAACAACACATGCGGCACGGTTTACTTCGATGTAAAACTTGTTCTGATGAGAGGAACTGCTTTTTTTCAGTTTCAAAATCTTAGTAAGGTCGGTCTGTTTTTCATTGTTAATATAATAGAATTTGTATTTCTTTCCCTTATATTTTTCATAATACCAGCCGTTTTTACCAAGGTCTGACTTTTTCAGTTTGAACTTTTTCTTTTTTAGCAACAGTCTGCTTTTCCATGCGGATGTCGCAAATGCACGAACCTCGTAAGTTCCTTTTGCTTCATTTTTTACTGTTACGGTGTAGGTCTTTTTATTGGAAGAAGCTTTTGCTTTGTATGTGCCAAGCTTTTTCTTTTTACCGTTTTTAATCCGGTAAATATCAAATTCAACCTTTTTGATATTGCCGGGAACATAAGCTCCGGACAATTTATAGATGCAGGTTGCATTTTTCTTTTTAGTAACGGTAAGAGTTCCCTTTTTCATACGCTGGTCAGCCTTTGTTGTCTGTGCAAGCGTATAAGTTTTATTGTTGGAATCGATCACAACCGCTTTAATTGTAAATAAATCCAAATTGTATTTTAAGGTTTTCATCGTAACTTCTTTATAATAAGAAGCTGTCTTTTTCTTGCCGGAAAGTGTAGCAACCTGTCTGCCATCGCTGTTAAATACCTGGAATGTTACACCATTTACGCCGAATACGTTAGTCAATCCGCTAAGTTCAATGGCAAATGCCTTTTTCTTCTCCAATGCTTTTGTTTTCTTTGTAACAAATGAAGTGCAGGAAGGAATAACATTATATTCAGTGGAAGCTAAGGTATACTGTGTTTTCCAATTGCTGTTTGTGACAACAGCCTTTGCGCCCCATTTGCCATAATAATTTCCGGATTTGGAAACATCAACAGACCAGTTCTGGTTCGCATTCAATGCCATTGCTTTGCCCACGGTTACTGCAGTGGATTCTGCGCGGTTTTTGTTCCAAATCTGGATGGAAATCTGGTTTCCGGTACCGGGAACTAAAACACCGCCTGTGGCTTCTTTTGATACGAAGGCAGCAGTACGGACAGCGGAGCCGGTATTTCCTGTGATGGAAAGACCTGCTTTTGCTGTATGAATCGTAAAGTCAGCAGTGCCGGCGGTCAATGTTTTTGTACCAATTGTTACGGTTACTGTATAATTGGCAAATGCATATTTTAAGTCCGCCAAAGTAATGTTTCCTGTAAAAGTGCCTTCTTTGCAGTTGGTCTCGTCGAGAGTGATATTTTTTGTAAAAGCAGTTTTCTTTGTGGAAGAATTGACTGCATTAATCGTAAGTGCGGTATCGGATGCCAAATCCAGACCGGTTACGGTGTAGTTTGCTGTGCCGGCGGCACGATTTGTAGTCAAAACCGCTTTGTGCGTAGATGGTGCTTCTGTAGCAGCAGCCGCAGCTTTTGCCGGTGTGCTGACAAAGGAAAATGTCAGAAACAAAGAAGCAAATACGAACACAAGCAAACTTCTTATGTAAGTACGTTTCATGATAAAACCTCCATTCTGTTCCATTCACTATTTGACGGCATGACTTTAAACATGACGCCAAGTTCTTTCATAATCGCACATTTCCTAATGTTTGTCAAGAAATCATGCCTTATTATATGAAGGATATGTGTCAGTTCTTTTACAAAAAGTGTTCTTGACAAAAATGTTTTGATATATTAAGATACCCACATAGGCAGAGAAGAGAAGAAGTACGAGTAAGAAAGAGCCAACAGAGAATAGCCGGCTGGTGAGAGGCATGGGAAATCGCTTATTTGGAATACATCTTGGAGCTTCGGCATTGAAACCAGGTAGGTGCTGACGGAAGAGGGGAAACCCGGCACACGTTATCGTGCAGGAGTATTCGTGCCATACGGCAGGTGTACTTGATGAGGCAGTCGATGCGAGTCGATTGTGAAAAAAGGTGGTAACACGGGATATGATATCTCTCGTCCTTTGAATAGGGTGAGAGATTTTTTTATTATAAAAAGCGGCAGCTTTAGAATGGAGGAAAAAATGCAGGTATATGAAGAATTAGTTGCCAGAGGCTTAATCGCTCAGGTGACAAACGAAGAAGAAATTCGAGACATGGTAAATAATGGGAAGGCTACTTTTTACATTGGTTTTGACCCGACCGCTGACAGTCTGCATGTCGGACATTTTATGGCACTTTGCCTGATGAAACGTTTGCAGATGGCGGGCAATAAACCGATTGCGTTAGTAGGCGGCGGTACCGCGATGATTGGTGACCCATCCGGAAGAACGGATTTGCGTCAGATGATGACACCGGAGACGATTCAGCACAACGTGGACTGCTTCAAAAAACAGATGAGTCGTTTTATCGACTTTTCCGAGGGAAAAGCAATTCTTGTCAACAATGCAGACTGGCTCATGGATTTGAACTATATTGAAGTGCTTCGTGATGTAGGAGCGCATTTTAGTGTAAACCGTATGCTTTCCGCTGAGTGCTACAAGCAGAGGATGGAGAAAGGTCTCAGTTTTTTGGAATTTAACTACATGATTATGTAGAGTTATGATTTTTACAAACTGTTTCAGGATTATGGATGTAACATGCAGTTTGGCGGCGATGACCAGTGGAGCAACATGCTCGGCGGTACGGAATTGATTCGCCGTAAATTAGGAAAAGATGCGCATGCTATGACAATTACGCTGTTGTTAAACTCAGAGGGCAAAAAGATGGGTAAAACCGCAAAGGGAGCTGTCTGGCTTGATCCGGAGAAAACATCACCGTTTGAGTTCTACCAGTACTGGAGAAATGTGGATGACAGCGATGTGTTGAAGTGCATCCGCATGCTTACATTCCTTCCATTGGAGGAAATTGATGCGATGTCCGACTGGGAAGGTGCACAGTTAAATAAAGCAAAAGAAATTCTTGCATTTGAGCTTACCAAACTGGTTCATGGAGAAGAAGAGGCCCTGAAAGCACAGGAGAGTGCAAAAGCATTGTTTAGCAGTGGAAACGCGGCAGAAATGCCTACCGTAGAATTAACCGATGAAGATTTGGAAAATGGCACAATCGGTATTCTTAATCTGTTGAATAAATCCGGAATGGTGCCATCCAATTCGGAAGCGCGCCGTGCCGTGCAGCAGGGGGGTGTTGCCATTGATGGTGAAAAAATTACTGACATTCATGCACAGATTGACGGCGGGAAATTAGCCGGTGATGGTGTGGTGCTGAAAAAAGGTAAGAAGAACTTTAGAAGGATGGTCTTAAAATAAAAAGAAAAAATTTAGTGGCTCCATGCACGCTTTCGCTTGAGGAATGCGCAGGGGTATCGGCATGCACACGACGCATGCCGGATACCCGCGTATTCCTATGCATGGCAGCCACTAAAGTTTTTCAGGAGATATGGCGGCTTGGGATGTTTAAATTTTTATGATAAATATACTTAAAAGTGTTGTATTTTGCCAAAAATCTGATATACTGTGATTAGGCAAAAGTAATAAGTATTAATCGTTAAGTTACGACAAAACCCCCATGAGTGGCCGCTCATGGGGGTTTTTGTTCCGTTTTGGCAAGGTGGCTTAAACCTTAGGCTGGTTGCCTTAGTTGTTTCTATCCAACCATTTGCATATGTAGTGGCAAACTACACCTGCCATGATAGAAACAATGAAAGTAATAAGTATATCCATCGAAAAGTACGTGCCCCCTCTCTGTGCCGGTATAGGGGTGGCAACAAAATAAATTATAGCATAATTTATTTCAAATCAAAACGACAAAAATTTTACTTGCATAAATGCAATTTTCGTAGTAAAATATATTTTGTTGTTCGGCGTGTGGCTCAGTTTGGTAGAGCGCTTCGTTCGGGACGAAGAGGCCGTGGGTTCGAATCCCGTCACGCCGATATAAGGTCCTTTCTTAGTAGGAGAGAGGACCTTTTTTAATATCAAAAAAGTTAAACGGCTGTAAAGAAGGTATAAAAAGCGGATTTTTAAATAATTGGATTGTGGCAACGAACACTTGCCACAAACTCAATTATAATTCCGGTTGATTTTTTCAACATATCTTCTTATAATTAAACTATCAAAAAATGGAGGAGGTTTCGTTATGAGGGAAATGAAACGAACGATGGCAGCAGTGTTATCTCTGACGCTTGCGTGCACACTTTTGATTGCACCGGCAGAGGGGCAGGCAGCCAAAAAGAAGATGAAATTAAATAAGACAAAGGCAACGTTATATGTTGGCAAAAAACTGACGTTGAAAGTGAAAAACACAAAGAAAAAAGTCAAATGGTCATCTTCTAAAAAAGCAGTTGCATCCGTAACGAAAAAGGGTGTTGTAAAAGCAAAGAAAAAAGGTAAGACTGTGATTACTGCCAAAATCGGTAAGAAGAAGCTGAAATGCAAAATTACCGTGAAACAGAAAGTAGTAAAGAAAAAGACTGTATATCAGTCTCAGATGGTCGAAAACTTTGAAAGTTACACAGCAGGAACGGATTGGGGAAATTACACACTTGGCGAGGGACTTACCAGTGGTGGAAACGAACCGGCACATTATCTCGCAAAAGGAGAGACAATGAAGGTTATTACAGATCCGGAAAATGCAAATAACAAAGTCCTTCAGGTTATACCAAAGTTCTATAGTTTTTGCCCGGTATTTACCGTTGACCTTGAAAAATTGACAGGCATATCAGCAAAGAAATTGGGTGATTATAAAGGAATCCGCGTAAAAGTTCGTGTTGTCAGCGATGCGTCCCGCCATGTGGGAATTGGAATCAACTCATTCTTTGGCAAAGCAGGCACGATTAATAAAAAATATGCATTTAACACATATACCACACAGAGCAATGCCCTTCCAAATGAGAAAGAGTATTATAAATTCTATTATACAGAGGGTATGGTGACACCGGAAACACCGGATGACGGCAGTATGCCACAGGTGGAAAATGGCAAGAGTGCCAAAGGACATAAGTTCAAAGAGACAGATAAAAATGTTGGTTTTGCGACAAAGACGCTGTTGTTTAACAAGAAGCTGACCGCAGATTTGCGAAGCCAGACAAACTTTGATTTTGTAGTTGGTGGAAGTTATGGCCCGGCAAATAAAGAATACTTAGCATGGTATTTAGATGATGTGGAATTGATTTACTAAAACTAAAAAGAAGTTCAACCGCAGAAGACTACAATGCGGTTGAACTTCTTTTTTTATCCTAACAAAGCCCGATTTGCTTTTTCTTGGAATTTTTCTTCCAAAATCACAAAGCGTTCATGGGTGCCGCGTCCGATTACGGTCCCTTTTTCATCTTTTGCCGAGACGGAAAAGACCAGCTTTCGTCCGTCGATTTCTACCAGTTCACTCTCACAGGTGATGGTCATGCCAAGTGGTGTTGGGGCATCATGTGAAATGTCCAAATGGATTCCCACGGTTCCTTCGCCCGGTTCCAAATAGGGAGCCACACTTGTCCACGCCGTTTTTTCCATGAGAGCAATCATAGCAGGAGTGGCAAATACATCCAGTGTGCCGCTTCTCATTGTTTTTGCCGAATTGGACTCATCGGCAGTAACCGTGCAGGTTCCTTTAATTCCAACTTCTAAACTCATTGCAGTTCCTCCTTTTTCTGTTCTACCAGATAACCACGCTTTGCCAACTCCACTTCTACGTCGTCCAGAATCCGTTCTTCTTCTGCGGTGACGGTGTGGTAATGGTAGTCCGAGGTCACATTTTTTAAAAGCGTGGATTTTCCGCTTTTAATGCCCGCGATAAATTCTTTGATGTCGCGCCGGCAGCGGATATTCATATCTGCTTGAATTTTACCATAAATTTTATGATTTACAAATACATTTTCCACGATACCGCCTAAATCCACGATACAGGTTAATTCGTCCTCTGCCTGTTCATCCGTATGACGGCATTTGAAAATACGCCGAACCCCGCTTGGTTTAGCCGGTGGAACCAGATATCCGCGGTTGGTTGCAATAATTTTTACATGACCGGTTCGCAAAAGCGCAATATCCTGCACAATCACCTGGCGGCTTACGCCGAATTCCTTCGCCAGTTCGGTTCCGGAAACCGGCTTGTCGTGTTCCTCCAGATATTGAAGCAATCGGTCTCGTCGTTTTTCTCCAGACATATCCGGTACCTCCATTTACTCTGTTGCATGCAGATTTTTCAGGGAAATATCCATAATTGGTGCGGAGTG
>ERZ857480.79580-NODE-123350-length-11519-cov-11.0000_pt1 | contig 11519 bp, 7 predicted proteins | sample MGYA00519767_ERZ857480 | MGnify/ENA primary metagenome ERZ857480 (study PRJEB31778, sample SAMEA3449210) | human gut metagenome | biome: human gut; feature: human-associated habitat; material: faeces | place: United Kingdom | collected 2010/2012 ...
TCAGCTTCGACGAGCGTGTTTTAAACGAGGCGCGGGATAAGAGTATTCCGCTGTTTGAACGTCTGAAATTTATCAGCATTACATCCTCCAACCTGGATGAGTTTTATATGGTCCGTGTGGCTTCACTAAAAGACCAGGTGCATGCAAACTATACGAAAAAGGATCTGTCCGGCATGGATGCGAAGGAGCAGCTTACCGAAATCAGCAAACGGACGCATGAGCTGGTGCAGCTGCAGTACAATACGTACAATCGCTCGGCGGTTCCGTCTCTGGAGCACGTTGGCCTTACGATTATCAGTGAGCACGAGAAGCTGACGAAGGAGCAGGCGGAGTATGTGGATTCCTATTTTGAGGAAAACATTTACCCGGTTCTGACCCCGATGGCCATGGATTCGGCCCGCCCGTTCCCGTTGATCCGGAACAAAACATTGAATATCGGTGCACTGGTGCAGAAGAAAGAGGATTCGCTTCTGAGCCGTGCGGAGGATAAGAAAGAGAAGAAAGGCAAGGAGAAGGAAAAAGAGAAAGAACTGGAATTTGCGACGGTTCAGGTTCCTTCGGTACTGCCGCGTTTTATTCTGCTTCCGCAGGATGAAAAGACGGGACAGCGGTATGTGATTCTTCTGGAGGAGATCATCGAGCGGAACATTGGAAAGCTGTTCTTAAGCTACGATGTGGTCTGCGCGCATCCGTACCGTGTTATGCGAAATGCAGATCTTTCGATCGATGAGGATGAGGCTTCCGACCTGTTAAAGGAGATCCAGAAGCAGCTTAAAAAACGTCAGTGGGGAGAAGTGATCCGTCTGGAAGTGGAAGATAAGATGGATAAGCGGCTCCTGAAGATGCTGGAAAAAGAGTTTGACATCGATGAAGACGATCTGTTCCGGATTCCGGGACCGCTCGATCTGACGTTTTTAATGAAAATGTATGGGCTCGACGGCTTTGATGAGTATAAAATTCCAAAATACATTCCAGCAGCAGTTCCGGCGCTGATGAATGAGGATGACATTTTTACAAACATCCGAAAAGGAGACATCTTACTGCATCATCCTTATATGACGTTTGATCCGGTCGTGCAATTTGTACAGCAGGCAGCAAAGGATCCGGATGTACTGGCGATCAAACAGACACTGTACCGTGTGAGCGGCAATTCTCCGATTATTGCAGCACTGGCTCAGGCGGCGGAAAATGGCAAACAGGTTTCCGTACTGGTGGAATTAAAGGCACGGTTCGACGAAGAAAACAATATTGTCTGGGCGAAGATGCTGGAAAAGGCGGGATGCCATGTGATTTATGGTCTTCTGGGACTGAAAACACACAGTAAGATTACACTGGTGGTTCGGCGCGAGGAGACAGGCATTCGCAGATATGTACATCTTGGCACGGGAAACTATAACGATTCTACGGCAAAGCTGTATACGGACTGTGGCCTGTTGACATGCAATGCAAAGATCGGTGAGGATGCAACAGCAGTATTTAACATGCTTTCGGGCTATTCGGAGCCGGATCACTGGAACAAACTGGTGGTTGCGCCACTCTGGATGAAAGACAGATTCCTGCATCTGATTGCTATGGAGGAGGAACACGCGAAGAAGGGACAGAAAGCGCATATTATTGCGAAGATGAACTCGTTATGCGACCGCGATATTATTGCGGCGCTTTACAGTGCTTCGGCAGCCGGAGTAAAGATTGACCTGATTATCCGGGGAATCTGTTGTCTGAAGGTTGGAATCCCGGGTGTCAGCGAGAATATTACCGTTCGCTCGATTGTCGGCAATTTCCTGGAACATGCGCGGATTTTCTACTTCTACAGTGGTGGAAATGAAGAGGTGTTTATGGGAAGCGCGGACTGGATGCCGCGAAATCTGGAAAAACGGGTGGAGATTGTGTTCCCGGTTGAGGATGAGCAGATCAAGAAAGAAGTAATGCATATTCTTGATATCCAGATGAAGGATAATGTGAAAGCCAGTATTTTACAGGCAGACGGAACGTATACAAAGCCGGATAAGCGCGGAAAGATGCTGGTGAATTCACAGGAGTATTTCTGCAGGGAGGCAACGGAAAGAGCGGAAAAACCGAAAGAACAGGAAAACAGCAGGGTGTTTGTGCCGGCGGAACCGGTGGAATAGGTTTGGACGGACGCCCCGTAACGCACACAAGGGTGATGCGCGGTTTCGGGAGCTAGTAATTCTAAGGCTCTGTCATTTTGCTAAAACCATGCGCCAAAAATCAAAACTCGCTGTCGCTCAGACAGTTGATTTTTGGCGCATAACGCAAAATGCCAGAACCTAAGAATTACACGCTCCCTGCAAATGCGCATCACCCTTGTGTGCGTTACGGGGCTGTGTGAAGGACGGACACGGATGTGGGAGCGGGAGCGCCCACTGCGTTGACATGAAAGAAGAATATGGTATGTTGTGATGAGAAAGAGCTGCAGCTTTGAGGGTTGCGGCGTTTTTTTTGTGTCAAAAATAATCTGTTGGGTATTGGGAAAAGGAATGGCTATTCAGAATTTGTTTTGAAAATTGGTTTTGCGGGTGATTTTCGGGGATTTTACAAAGAGTGATCTGGAAGAGTGGCTGGAAAAGAAGGGGATGGAGATAAGGGAAAATGTGGACATTTTTTGTAAAGTAACCGGTTATTTTATTAACGGATATTTTACAAAGCGGTGGTAGTGGGCTTTACGGAAGGAAAGGTATAATGAATCTCGACAAGACGAGGAGGAAGAAAAACGAATGTCAAATATTGTGTTGAAGAATGTCTGTAAATCTTATGATAAGGAACATTATGCGGTTCAGGATTTTTCGCTTGAAATACCGGATCGGGAGTTTGTGATTTTTGTTGGACCTTCCGGCTGCGGAAAATCGACGACGCTTCGGATGATTGCCGGTCTTGAGGAGATTACGAGCGGGGAGCTCTGGATTGATGGACAGCTTTGTAATTATGTAGAAGCAAAGGATCGCGATCTTTCGATGGTATTTCAGAACTACGCGCTTTATCCGAATATGACGGTATATGAAAACATGGCGTTTTCTCTGAAAATCCGGAAACAGCCCAAGGATGAAGTTGATAAAAAGGTACATGAGGCAGCTAAAATGCTTGGAATTGAGCATTTACTTGACCGGAGACCGGCAGCACTTTCCGGTGGTCAGAAACAAAGAGTTGCGATTGGAAGCGCAATTATGAGACGGCCGAAAGCATTTTTAATGGATGAGCCGCTTTCAAATCTGGATGCGAAGCTGCGGGCACAGATGCGGGTGGAGCTGGCAAAATTACATAAGGAACTGAAAACGACGGTGATTTATGTTACCCATGATCAGACGGAGGCGATGACGCTTGGTACAAAAATTATTGTTATGAAAGACGGTGTTGTGCAGCAGGCGGATACACCGGAGCGGATTTACCGCCATCCGACAAACAAATTTGTGGCTGGTTTTATCGGAGCTCCGAGTATGAATTTTATGGAAACGATGGTGATGGAAAGAAACGGAGCGGTTTATCTGGAGGCAGACGGAGGAGTTACCCTTCGTGCAAAAGGAGAGAACGAAATGGTGCTTCGTCGCGCTTATCTCGGAAAAATGGTGATCTTAGGTCTGAGACCGGAGGATTTACAGGACGAAACAACCGCTTCCGCACATCGGATCTGTTACGAAGAGAATCAGTTGAAGGCATTTGTTGACCTGCGGGAGATGATCGGTGCAGAAGCGTATCTGCATATGAATACCGGAAAAAATCTGATTACAGCAAGAGTGCCTTCCGAGGTGCCGGTTACTGTAAAGGAAAGCATTACATTGTATGCAGATATGGAGAAAGCACAGATCTTTGATCCGTTTACAGAAGAAAATATTTTATCTCTGCCGGTTGAAAAAGAAGAACGTGCAACAGCATAAGAAGGAGCAAGAAGTGAAAAAAGTAATCGAAAAGTGTAAAAAAGCAGAAGTTTATATGTATCTAATCCCGAGTATGGTGATCTTTAGCATCTTTCTGTTTTATCCGTTTTTTAAAACCATTTATCTGAGCCTGTATAAGACAAACAAGCTTGGAGAAGCGAAATTGTATGTGGGACTGGATAACTATAAAAGCTTATTATCGAATCCATCCTTTTACAACAGTCTCTGGGTTACACTGGAATTTGTGGCGATTGTTGTAGTCGGAAGTATGGCGCTTGGCCTTCTGGGAGCAGTTCTTTGCAGCAAGGCTTTCCCGGGAATCCGGGTATTCAGTACTTCCTATGCACTCCCAATGGCAGTAGCATCGAGCTCAGGCGCCATGATTTTCAAGATTATTTTAAATCCCACGATCGGTATCGTAAACAAATTGCTGCATGTGAGCATTAACTGGGTCAGTGATCCGAAATATGCGCTGATCTGTGTGGCTGTCCTTACGGCATGGCTGAACAGTGGCATCAATTTCCTGTATTTTTCGGCGGGACTTGGAAACATTGATGATTCGATTTATGAGCGTGCTTCTGTAGATGGAGCGAATGCAGTACAGAAATTTTTTAAGCTGACACTGCCGGGGCTTTCTCCGATCATGTTCTACACACTGGTTGTTAACATTATTCAGGCATTCCAGTCATTCGGACAGGTGAAAATCCTGACACAGGGAGGACCGGGAGAATCCACGAACCTGATTGTATATTCGATATACCGTGATGCGTTTTTTAATTACCGGTTTGGAAGCGCAGCCGCACAGTCCGTTGTTTTGTTTCTGATTGTCATGGCGCTTACCCTGGTTATGTTCCGCATGGAAAAGAGAGGAGTAAAATACTGATGTCTACAATAGCAACTACGATTGCCGGACCAAAAACTTATTCTGCAGAGGAGCTGCAGGCACTGCATCTGGCAATGAATGCAAAAGCAAAAAGAAAGAAAATGCTTCAGAAAACAGCGTTGGTTACCATGAACCTGATCGTTTGTCTGTTTATGCTGTTTCCGCTGCTTTATACCATCAGTGTAGCGTTTATGCCGTCCGGCGAGCTTTACACAATGGCAATGAACATCGTGCCAAAACATCCGACGCTGGAAAATTTCGTGGAAGCATTTCATAAAATTCCGCTGGTACGCTTTGTCCTGAACTCATTTTTGGTTGCGGGCAGCATTACGCTGGGTCAGATTGTAACATGTTCTCTTGCGGCATTTGCCTTCTCTTTCCTGAATTTCAAAGGAAAAAATGTTCTGTTTATGCTGGTCATGGCGACCATGATGGTGCCGGGTGAGGCAACCATTATTTCCAATTATCTGACAGTAGGAAGTCTCGGATTGCTCGATACCTATATTGTTCTGATCCTGCCTTCTCTTACCTCTGCAATGGGAATTTTCCTGTTCCGCCAGTTCTACATGACCTTTCCGATTTCGCTTTATGAATCGGCGAAGCTGGACGGCTGCGGGAATCTGCGGTTTATCGTAAAAATCCTGATGCCGCTGACAAAGTCAGCAATGGGAGCAATGGCGGTTTACACCTTTATCAATGCATGGAATATGTACATGTGGCCGCTGCTGGTTACAGGTTCGGACAGCAAGCGTACCGTACAGATTGGTATCAGTATGCTGAACAGCGTCGACGCACAGTCGATTACCCTGATGCTGGCGGGCGTGGTAATGATTATCATTCCATCCATTTCCATCTTTATCGTGGGCCAGAAGGCCTTAATCAAAGGAATGTTTTCAGGAGCAGTCAAGGGCTGATTCCTGTGACAGAAAAAAGAATAGAAAACTGTATGAAAAACGAGGAGAAAAAAATGAAGAAAAAAGTGATTGCATCGATTCTTGCGGCTTCTATGGCAGCTATGGCGCTTACTGGATGTGGAGGCGGAAAAACAACGAGTGAGGAACAGGGTGCAACAACGGATGAAACCACAGCCAGCACAGAGGCAGGAAGTACGGCAGATGGCGCAGAAGCACCGGATTTAAACCAGGATACGAAGGGAACCACGATTACCTTCTGGCATTCCATGGGCGGTGTCAATGGCGAGGCAATGGATTATCTTGTCAATAAATTCAATGAAGAGAATACCGATGGCATTACCGTTGAGGCGGTTTATCAGGGAGAATATGATGATACGATTAACAAACTGAAAAGTGCACAGATCGGAAATATGGGAGCAGACCTGGTACAGATTTATGATATCGGAACACGCTTTATGATTGATTCCGGCTGGGTCATTCCGATGCAGGAGCTGATTAATGCAGATGGCTATGACATTTCCCAGATCGAGCCGAATATCGCTGCTTATTATACGGTAAACAATGAGCTGTACTCGATGCCATTCAATTCGTCCACACCGATTCTGTATTACAACAAAGATATGTTTGAAAAAGCAGGGATCACTGAGGTTCCGACAAGCCTGGAAGGAATTCTTGCTATCGGTGATGATCTGAAAACAAAGGGCGGAGCCGGTGAACCGCTGGCACTCTCCATCTATGGATGGTATTTCGAACAGTGGCTCTGTAAACAGGGACTTTCCTATGCGGATAATGGAAATGGCCGTGATGCCGCTGCTACTGCAGTTGAATTTGATTCCAACGGCGGAGCACTCAATATCTTAAATGAGTGGAAAGCCCTGAACGATGCCGACGTTGCACCAAACGTAGGCCGTGCCGGAAGTGATACCGCAACGACAGACTTTACTTCCGGAAAAGCAGCGATCACCCTTGGCTCTACCGCATCTCTGAAGCAGATTTTACAGGATGTCAATGGAAGCTTCGAAGTTGGAACCGCATATTTCCCGACAATCAAGGACGGCGATGAGGGCGGTGTTTCCATCGGAGGAGCATCTCTCTGGGCATTGAACAACAACGATGATGCAAAAGCAGCCGCCACCTGGAAATTTATTAAATTCCTGATTTCCCCGGAATCTCAGGCATACTGGAATGCCGAGACGGGTTACTTCCCGGTAACAACAGCTGCTGATGAGGAGCAGACCTTTAAAGATAATGTAGCACAGTATCCGCAGTTCCAGACCGCAATCGACCAGCTGCACGATTCCAAGCCGCAGTACGCCGGCGCACTTCTCTCTGTATTCCCGGAGGCAAGACAGATTGTGGAAACAGAAATCGAGAATATGATCAACGGAAACGAGACTCCGGAGAAAGCAGTAGAATCAATGGCTTCCCAGATCAACAGCTCCATCGAGGACTATAATCTGGTAAATGAATAAGAGACAGGCTTTACAAAAATAAGATTTCGTCCTATAGTGAAGAAAAACGAGTTCCCAAAGCGTGTTTGAACGGTTTCTATGAAGGGGAAGATCCGAGTTACGGAAATGATTTTTCAGATATGACTGGAAATGCGTCGGAGACAAAAATCCGGCGTGTTTCCGGATTTATAGTAAGCCTCCAAATAATGCAAAAGAGTCAGTACCGCTTTTTTTAATTATTTTCAGGGTTTACGATAAAAGAAAAAAGCTGCAGCCGGGACAAAAGATAGAAAAGAGTACAGGCTTGGAAATGGGAACGGAAAATGGAGGACAGATACGAGATGAAAACAAAAGTATGGGCACACAGAGGAGCCAGTGCATATGCACCGGAAAATACACTGGAAGCGTTTCTTCTTGCAGCAGAGCAGGGAGCAGACGGTGTGGAACTGGATGTACAGCTGACAAAAGATGGCGAGATGGTTGTTGTCCACGATGAGGAAATCGACCGGGTCAGTGACGGAAGCGGATTTGTCAAAGATTATACGCTTGCGGAATTAAAGATCCTGAACTTTAATAAGACACATCCGGAGTATCAGGATGTAAAAATTCCGACGCTTCGCGAAGTATATGAAGCATTAAAACCAACGGGAATGACGATCAATGTAGAGCTGAAAACCGGTATTTTCTGGTATAAAGACCTGGAAAAAAAGGTACTCGAGCTGACAAAAGAGATGGAGATGGAAGATCGCGTGATTTATTCTTCCTTTAACCATTACAGCATTGCAAAAATTCTGGAACTGGATCCGAAAGCCAGCACCGGCATCCTCTACGCAGATGTTATTTACGATGTCGTGAATTATGCGAAAAAAATCGGAACAGGAGCTCTTCATCCGGCAACCTTTCATGTGCAGATGGCAGACTTTCTTCAGCTGTATGTGGAAAGCGATCTTGCGGTGCATGTGTGGACGGTCAATGATAAGGCGGAGATCGAGCGTCTGATGGAGGCCGGTGTTGACGCAGTCATCACTAATTATCCGGATGTGGCCGTTTCCTGCCGCAACGCGAAGTGATACCGATTGGAGAAAAAAAGCTGTTCCTTTTGGATATCGACGGAACCATCTGCGTGGGGAACCGTCTGATTCCGGGAGCAGACCGGTTTTTAAACGGACTGTCCGAGTACGGCGGAGATTATGTGTTTATCACAAATAATACGACGATGAGCGTAGCAGATTACCGGAAAAAATTTGTAAAGCTGGGCATCCCGACAACAAGCGCGAACTTTCTGACGGCTTCTGTTGCAACAGCGCATTATCTGAAGCAGAAATATGGATCCCGTCCCGTCTATGTGCTGGGAACGGACTCTCTGATCCGGGAATTGGAGAGCTTCGGTGTGTGTACCACCCACGATCCGGAGAAAGAAGGAATTGCATGTGTGCTTGCAAGCTATGACAATGAACTGACGTATCAAAAACTGACGGATATCTGTCGGCTGTTGACAGAGCGCCCGGAGCTCGATTACGCTGCAACGAACCCGGACTATGCTTGTCCGATTGAATTCGGCTACGTGCCGGATTGCGGTTCCATCTGCGAGATGATCGGACATGCGGTCCACCGCATGCCGACTTATATCGGAAAACCAGGTACACGGATGGTTGAGATGGCACTTGATATGACAGGCAGAACCCGCGATGAGGCTGTTCTTGTGGGAGACCGTCTCTATACGGACATTGCGTGCGCAAACATGGCGGATATTTCTGCAGCCCTTGTGCTTTCAGGCGAATCTACACGCGAAGAAATGCAGAACTCGCAGTATCTTGTGGAGTATGTCTATCCATCCGTGAAGGAAATGTATGCGGATTGGGTGTATGGACAAAAAAAGAAATGCTCTTAAAATTCCGAAATGGTTATGGTTTTGGAACAAAAAAACAAAAAGAAGAATTCTGAGAGGAGAACCTTTTTCCGAAGGAGTTCTTCTTTTTTGTTGTGGAAAAGGATACTTTTCGGATACGGGATAAAAGTCTGGGACGGTATAGAAAAAGCTTGCCAAAAGAGGGAATTTCCCTATATAATGATTCAGACTATAATAGGAAAGTAACTATTCAGAGCCCCATCTCGATTCCGCTTACGCTGCATCTCGATGTTGCTTCTCGCCATATGAAAAGGAAGAAAACCGCTCATTCATGCAAGCATGATTCGCAATTTTCTTCCATTTCGCATGGCTCTGAATAGTTACATATGAAAAAGAAAACGATCAGGAGATCGGAAGATTCCAATACAACAGAAGAAGGAGAATTTATGCATGAGTATTTTGAATGTAGAGCATCTGTCTCATGGTTTCGGCGACCGTGCGATTTTTGAAGATGTATCGTTCCGCCTCTTAAGGGGGAACACATCGGTCTGGTAGGCGCAAATGGTGAGGGAAAATCAACCTTTATGAACATCATTACCGGAAAGCTGATGCCGGATGAGGGAAAGGTTGAGTGGGCAAAAAATGTCCGTGTCGGCTATCTGGATCAGCATACCGTTTCGGAAAAAGGTATGACGATCCGTGATGTATTAAAAAGCGCTTTTTCCTGGCTGTATGAGATGGAAGAGCGGATGAACACGATCTGCGATTCCATGGGAGATGCCTCCGAGGACAAGCTGAATCAGATGATGGAGGAACTTGGCGTGATTCAGGAGATGATGGATGCACACGATTTCTACATTCTGGATTCGAGAATCGAAGAGATCGGCCGTGCACTCGGCCTCGAGGAGATCGGTCTCGAACGCGATGTCACCGAACTTTCCGGCGGACAGAGAACGAAGGTACTTCTGGCAAAATTACTTTTGGAAAAACCGGACATCCTTCTTTTGGATGAGCCGACCAACTACCTGGATGTGGAACATATCACCTGGCTGAAACGATACCTTGAAGAGTATGAAAATGCCTTCATTCTGATCTCTCACGACATCCCATTCCTGAACAGTGTTGTCAATCTGATCTATCATATGGAAAATAAAGAGCTGAATCGTTATGTTGGTGATTATGACCACTTCCAGGAGGTTTATGCAGTCAAAAAAGCGCAGAAGGAAGCTGCCTATAACCGCCAGCAGCAGGAGATCAGTGAGCTGAGGGATTTCGTGGCACGAAACAAAGCCCGTGTGGCAACCAGAAATATGGCTATGTCACGGCAGAAGAAGCTGGATAAGATGGATGTGATCGAGCTTGCGAAAGAAAAACCAAAGCCGGAATTTCATTTTCGCACTGCGCGCACTTCGGGCCGTTTCGTTGTGACTGCAAAAGAACTTGTGATCGGCTATGAAGAACCGCTCTCCAGACCGCTGACCTTTGCGATCGAGCGTGGCGAAAAAATCGTACTCACCGGTGCCAACGGCATTGGAAAAACAACACTTTTAAAGAGCATTCTAGGTCTGATCCCGTCCCTTGGCGGAGACGTGGAGCTTGGCGACTATCTGGAAATCGGATATTTCGAGCAGGAAATGCCAAAGGGCAACACCAACAGCTGTATCCAGGAAATCTGGGAAGAATTTCCATCCTATACCCAGTATGAAGTCCGCGCAGCGCTTGCCAAATGCGGTCTTACCACACAGCACATTGAAAGCCTGGTGCGTGTACTTTCCGGCGGCGAGCAGGCAAAAGTGCGTCTCTGCAAACTCATCAACCGCGAAACCAACCTCCTTGTCCTCGACGAGCCGACGAACCATCTTGACGTGGACGCGAAAGAGGAGCTGAAAAACGCACTGAAAGAGTACAAAGGAACTGTTCTTATGGTCTGCCATGAGCCGGAATTTTATGATGGCCTGGCCACCAGCGTATGGGACTGCTCGGAGTGGACGACGAAAGTGATTTAATCGAATCAAGCAAGTCCCCTGCTTCCATTGCGTGGAGCAATAAGCAGTGGGTTGGGACTTGTTTGTATCAGGAGTGGTACAAGTCACTCCTGATAAGCTGCGAAGCAGTTATTCGGTTATGAGCAAGTAGCGAAACGGATTGCGAATATCCGCTTGACTAATATTAAGAAGAAAAGTCAGCAGAAAACGGACTTTCATAGAAAGTGTTTTCTGCTGATTTTTTGCATTTAACAAGTAATTAGACAAAATAATGAATATACAGAATTGTATGTATTTTTCTAAAAATAAGAAAATTCGAAAAAAGGTGTTGACTTTTGCTTTGGGCGGTGTTATTATAGCTAAGCTGTCAGCGAGAGCTACAGTGAATGAGTTCTTTTGAAACAGAAAAACCTAGTTCGGAGCCGGGTGGCTGCCGCGGGTTACAAAAACTGCTTCAAAAAAACTTGAAAAAAGTTCTTGACAAAAGCAAATGAGTTTGATAAAATAAACGAGTTGCTGATCGAGAGAACAGCAAAGAAGTTCGAAA
>ERZ857480.55732-NODE-86223-length-11511-cov-41.6524_pt1 | contig 11511 bp, 15 predicted proteins | sample MGYA00519767_ERZ857480 | MGnify/ENA primary metagenome ERZ857480 (study PRJEB31778, sample SAMEA3449210) | human gut metagenome | biome: human gut; feature: human-associated habitat; material: faeces | place: United Kingdom | collected 2010/2012 ...
TCAAAGGCTTTTCGGACACGCCATTTCTGATTTTCACTGGCTGACAAACTCTCTTCCTGTGCGTAGGACGCCAGGATGGTCATCATTTGAGATAAAATTTAGTGGGGCTACTTGCCCCAAGGGGTACATAAGGTTTTTCGGGTTTATGGGAAAAACAAAAGACGACCGGGACATAGCGCACCCCATAAAGGGGAGGCTAAATCCTGGCCGTCTTGCAACTCTGCGGACTTGTTATTCTCTTTTGTGCTTACGCAGCGCGGGGATGGCTTTTTACATGAAAAGCCCTTGTGCTGACTCGCGTCATAACCGTTTCGGTATCTCGCAGTGTTACTGTGAAGCTGTCGCCCACAGGCACGCTCATTCTCAACGCACGGTCTTTGTGCTGGATCTCAACGATCCCTGTCTGAGCATCCGCCATACAGACGAGATGTCCCTTACAATCTCGGTACGCTACCATCGGGGCCCTCCTTTCTTGCTGTAGTCATAGGTACCACCTCCTTAATGTTACCTTGTTAGCAAACTTGCTAACGCTTGCTGTAAAAAAACAGCGGGCGGTAAAACCCGCTGTAGTTTTCGATATGGACGCTCAAGAACCGACCACGCCTGCAAAATCCATGATGGCAGAAGCGTAGGAATAATCGGTCGTATCGTTGGTTTTGATGTAACCGAGGTCTTTGAGCCTGTTTGTCGCCGCCTGGATGGAAACATCGAAGCAGTCAGACATTTTAGCGATCAGTATCGCACGGGATGTAGGAGTTTTGAGCTTGTCCTTGCAGGATCGTGCCAGCAGATCCACCGAACACCTCGGCATCAAAACGGCAGCGGACAGATGGTTGGCCTGCCATTCCATCCAGTCATGGTCGTCCCATTTGCGAGTGTCCGATTTATTTGTCATGCCATTGTCGACCCGGCACTGTATCATGGGGGCGATGAACTCATCGTCAAAAATGGATACCTGATTGGGGTTATACGAGAAATCGCCGGAATGGAAGATGTCATGCCCGCCCTCATGTCCGAGCGTAAAGCGGTAACGATGTCGTTGGCCCTCATCCAGAAGGCGGTTGTCGATGATGACGGTACGGGCCTTGGCGCTGATATACTCCGCCCGATTTGTGGCAGGGTCAAAAACCGGCACCTTATTGGTGTCGTTAAAAACAGTCATCCCAAGGTACACGCCATTATGGGACAGATATTGATAATCCGGCGTCATTCCGAGATAGAATTCAATAAAGCCCTCAATGTCCACGGGAGAGGGGGGCGTCAGGACTTCCGGCTGAAAATCCTGTACGAAACGCTCTCCGATGGCATCGATCTCGGCTTTGCTCAAAATCGGTACGCCGTTGTTCTTCACTCGAAGAGAGGGAGTGTACATCTTTATAAATTACCCCTTTCGCTGCCGGAGCTCCTCGACGAACTTCAACCAGTCAGCCTCGCTTGCATCAAGGTCACGTGCCGTGCGAAGCGCAGCGGACACATAGTCGTGTTCCATGATATAGTCAGGCAGGTCTGGGGCAACAGAGTTTCTCTTCTTGCCGGCCAGATCGTACATCGTAGTCTTATCCTCGTCGTTCAGCATGAGAATTTGGGAAATCAACTCCAGCTTCTCCATCTCGGGAGGATTGCGGCGGTCCTTCTCGATGTCGGTCAGATAGGGCGCAGTGATCCCTATCATTTCCGCCATTTTGCGGAGCGTGATTTGTTTCTCTGTGCGTTTCCTTTGAAGGAACTCTCCAAAATTCTGGTACTGTGTGTTCATGTCGTTCACCTTTTCTACTTTACATTATAAGCCCTATCTTGATTTATTCAGCCTATTTGCGGCACTGTTATCATACTTGCGGGCAACTTCTCATCACAACGGTGAATCGAATTAGCACAGATGCTTGTACGCTTGTTAGCAGCTTTGCTAACACTATTATACGCATGACATAATGACTTGTCAAGAGGTAAAGCAGAAAATATTTGAAAGTCACTGTTGCTTTTCTTCGTCCGTTTTGCTTTCCCTCTGCAACTGCTTTTCCAGTTCTGACTGCTTGGCGGGAATCGCGTTTACTTTGTCATACAAATGCACAACAAACCATAATAATTATAATCTGGTTCTGACCATCAGCAACACATTTTTACAGGGATTGTGTAAAATTTTGAAAGATATGTGGCTATAAAAGGCGGCTCACCGCCTGTCATGCAGTCGACGAACCGCCCTTCAAAAGGTCGCTTATTTCATGGTCTTTTTCTTCTTATCAATTACCAGAGTACCGGCCAATGTACCGCAGCTGACGAACAGCAGCGCAGCCCACAGAACAATATTGCTGGTATCGCCGGTCTTCGGGCTTGTTGTTTCGCCAGTGCTCGGCTTGTTATCGCTCGGCGTTGTCATTGCAGAGTCGGACTTCCAAGTTGCCTCATAGGTAGCGTTGCTTGTCACTGTGGCTGCAACTGCCGGAGTCCAGCCGGTGAACTTATAGCCGTCACGGGCAGGCGTGCCGTTGAATGCAGGGGTAGCCTTGCCGAATTCCACGGTATAAACCTGATCCTTGAAGATCTCTTCGCCGTCCACGCCGTCGGTGTAAGTAACGGTGTACTTCTCGGCAGGAGTCGTGCCGCCTGCCTCGGGGGTCATCGTGAGGTCGGTGAGAACCCACATAGTGCCGTCGGAGCCGTCGCTCATATCGCCTTCGTAGCGCTTATAGTTCACAAATTCACCGTTGATTTTCAGCTTGGTGTCGGGGCCGAATACATAGCGGATATTTCCGACATCGCCATAGGCCACCACATACACACCGTAATGATAGGTCTTTCCGGCTTCAAAAGTGGTGATTTTATTTTCATAAATTCCGCTTCCAAACTCTGGTTCTGTAGAGATCAGGCCGGTCGTACTGTTCAGCTCCCACCACGCAGCTCGCAGTACGTAGTATACATCATCGGGAACATCGCCGGTGAATACGGGTTTATCACCGTCCTGAAAGCTGACGGTGGCACCGTTGATCTCCACCACATCAATGACTTTTATGGTAGGCATCGTAATCGTTTTAACAGCAGGGACATAGAGGAATTCCCCGCTCAGACTCGACTTTGCGCTTTCCGCATTCACTGTAACGGCGGTTTCGCTGCTAAAGGAATATCCGTCCTTCGGCTTCAACATAAGGGAATACACATAACTCTTTCCACTTTCAAATTCCGTGATGGTCGGAAGAGAACCGTGTGCGCCGTTGTCGGAATACCAGGCGGCAACGGGTTCGTTGTTTTCAAACTGCTGCCAGCATTCATAGGCGATTTCGTATTTATCGGTATCGTAGTTGGGCACCTCGGCGGTTGCCCGCGGGGCATCGCCCGGCTGATAGTCGAACTTCGCATTCTCGATAGTAGCCGCACTGATGGCAGTCGACGCTGATGTGGGTGTCCAATGGGCTTTCAGGGTAATATCTGTAGTGACCGTTGTGTCGAAGGCATACTGCATATCCTCCAGATACCAGCCGGCAAAAAGGTACCCGTTCTTTGTCGGATCGGCGGGCTTAATGGCCGGAGAATTCAACACCTTCTGTGCTGTCACAGCACTTCCGCCGTCAGAGTCAAAGGTTACGGTAAATTCATCAAAGGAATAAGGGTATGCACCGCAGTCTTCAAAGGTGCCGCCGGTCATGGTGACCACGGCCTTGTCGTTGCTGCCGTACACCGCCATGCCAAGACCGCCCAGGTCTACCTTGCAGCTTTTTATAGTACCGCCGGTCATGGTGAAGCGGCCATCTTGATAAATATTTACCGCACCGCCGTTGGCACCGGCAGAGCAATTTTGAATGACACCGCCGTTCAGCTCAAAAGAGCCGCTCTGCTTAATAAATACTGCGCCGCCGTCATCGTCGGCTCTGCAACTACTGATGGTGCCGCCGTTCATAATGAAAGTGCAGCCGCTGCCAATGTCCACCGCACCGCCGTCATCGCCGGCTTTGCAGTCCATGATGGCACCGCCGTTCATAATGAACTTACCATACTTGACCTGTGTTTCCGTCACACCAGTGTTGGAAACATCCACTGCACCGCCGTCGCCGTCGGCATCCGTGCAGTTCACGATGCTGCCGCTCTCCAGGGTCAGCGTACCGCCTTTGACTTCAATTCCGCAGTTTTTGTTCTGCCCGTCGATCTTGCCGCCGGTGCTGCTATCCTTTATTGTCAGGCTTCCGCTGCTGCGCACCCGAATTATATCCTCATCTGTCCCGCTGCAACTCAGGGTATATCCATTAAGATCAAGAGTTACAGTGCGCCCCACATCAAGTTCCCAAGTGGTCTCAATGCTTCCGCCTAATTTGATCTCCGCGCAGTCCGCATTTTCAAGTGCCGCCGTCAGTTCCGTTTCATTGCTGACTGTCGAATCCACCGCAAATGCCGATATCGGCACCAGCGACAACACCATGCACAGCGTGAGCAGTGCTGTCAGCAGCTTTGTCTTAAACGCTTTATTCTTCATAGTCTTAATTTCCTTTCTTACAGTTTTTCTCCGCATTCGGAGCAGAAAACACTGTTTTGTTTAACATCGGCACCGCAGTTCGGGCATTTTCTGCCGAGCCTTGTTCCGCAACGGTCGCAGAATTTTGAATCGGCGGAAAGCTGCGTTTTGCAGTTCGGGCATACGATCATGCCCGCCGCCACGGTCTGATCGGCTCCGGTCACGACCACCGGCTGTCCGCCGGCGATAATTGTGTTCTCGATCACCTGAAACACCTCGCCGGGGAGCTTTTTCTGCTTGAGAGCACCCATGCCGGCAGTGATCGCCAGCGGCCACGCGATAAACAAACCGACAGCTCCCGCTCCGATCTTATCCGACCACTGACCTTCGCCGATGTTTACATTCAATTGATTTCCCATAACCGTCATCTGCACGGTAACGGCAAGTCGCATTCCCGTAAAAGTTCTCCATCCGTCCTTCGGCTGGCTCGCCTGCATAAAAAAGCCGTCCGTTGTCTGTGAACTCTGCACCTCCATGCCTTTCTCGGTGCGGAAGAAGTTTTCCAACCGGGTAACGATACCTGACACCTCTGTGCCGTTCAACATAAATACTCTTGATTCATTCATTTTGATTGCCTCCGTTCTGAAATTTCAAACAGGTTGCCTTTGGGCAGATACCTTGTTTATCACAAGCTCGTTTTCCAAATGCTGCGATATACTGTCGGCTATGGCGGTCGTTGCCCTGCGGATACCGGTATCGGACAGTCCCTGGCAAGGATGTATCATGGTTACGGTCAGTTCCGTTCCCATTTCCTGTTCATTTACGGAGACGGAAAACCGGCTTAAATTACCGTATACCGACATCTCTGCTAAAACGGTGGATGCGTCCGTTTTTTCGTATTCGGCACCGTTTTTATCCAGCACTTCATAAACGGCGAAGATCACATATTGCCTTTTATACGGCAGTATTATTCTTGTTGTTTTACTGTCCGGCAAAGCGGAAAGCTGCCTGTTCACCGTCCGTCGCCTCCTTTTCATCACGATTCTACGGTAAACCGTTTTGTTATGGTGTTATTGCTTTTCAATATACCCGCTGATAGGTTCGGCATACATATTGTCGTCGGTCACTGCCTTGTACCGCTTGCCGTCGTACACATCGGTAAAACCGTTCGTAGCCTTGTAAATTTCACCGGTTTCGGTATCGTACACGCGCTCGTAACCGAGGGTGGCGTCACTCTGCTTCTGGCTCATAATGTCCTGACTTCTATTGCGGCTTTCCCAGGAGGACATAAAGCCGTCCATGGTCGCATTGAAGTTCTGGCTGATCTGCTGAGCAAGGGCAACCTTTTCATTGCTTGCCTGATTGGTGGTACTGACAAAGCTGTCGGAATACTGCAGGGTTTTGAAGCAATCGGTCAGCACGCCTTCCCACTCGATAAAGGTGTCCTTTGCGGCGGTAACAGCAACGATGTTGTAAGCCATATAGTAGCCGCCGTCCACCGCCTGAAGCTGATAGCCCACCACATTGCCGCCGGAGATCATATAACTGCCAAAGTCCACCACACTGGCGGCAAATAGGCCCTCGCCCTCTTTGCCGTTATCCGTGAATGTCGCGCGAAGCTGCTCGTCGCCGAGAGCGGAGGACTTCATCGGGCTGGCAGAGGGATAGCGGTCGGTTACCGTAAAATTATCAAACCGGGGGAAGGCATATCCCGAATAAGCAGGCTCCACCTCCGATACAAATGCAGTATACTGTGAGAATATTTTGAAAAAGCCCTCTGTAGACGGGTTATCAAGCACAGCGGCCTTAGCAAAAAGCGCCGCCTGTGTATCGCCCATATTGTAGTTCTGCTGCCATGCATCTTTGCCAGCCTGACTGTGCAGCAACACATCGGCTTTGAGCAGCACAAACATCTGATTGAGTGGTTCGTTCGGGTCGCTTACCCGAATACCCGGATGTGGTCACGGTAAAGGATGTGGTGGCCCTGACCGGCTACACCCTGACCACCGTCCACAACTGGTGCAGCCGGGGTTCGTTGAAAGCCTTTCAAAAGGGGCTGAAGTTCTGCATCCCGAAAATCTTTCTCGTGGACTTTTTCTGTTCTCTGACCTTCCGCTCCATCACCCGCAAAAGCCTCTGGCATATCCAGACGCTGAACGAATTCAGCAGGAAGATGAGGCGGAAGAAGTAAAAGTAACCGCCTCTGCATTTCCGTAGAGGCGGCTGCTTATCAATTAGTCATCATCTTCGTCATCCGGCCAACCGGATATGATATGTAATTCACCTGAATCCATATCCATTGCCATATTATCTCCCATACGCATCAGCAAATCGCCGTCAGAGTCAATTGCCATATTGTCCGAGATTGTATGAGCAAAATTTCCGTCATCGTAGTCAAAAAAGTGTTTTCCCATAAATAAAATTCCTTACTCAATTCTAATGATTTCGTGATCTCTTGTTCCGTATATCCGTTTAACTTGATACAGGGATTCACCAATCCAAAATGTGATTCTGTCTCCAGCTTCTTCATTCGTTGCAATATTAGTACAGAGCAAATTGCTTTTTGCGTTTGTTCCTCCGCAAGCTAACGGCAATATATGATGAATGTTCCACCCACAATATATTTCTTGGCCATAATAGTTTACAGAGAAGTTATTGTTACCATAGCCGTCTTTACACATTAAATTCCCGTGAAAATCCTCTGCATACTGTTTGCTGCCGTAGCTCTCTTCCCAAAATCGCAGAGCGTTGTATTTATTGATTTTCATTACTTTCACCTCCAATCCGGACAAAAAGTAAAACCATACACATTATGCGTGTATGGTCTCAATCTATCCGAATTGGAACTTTACACGCACAACAACCAAGACGGTCACCTGAATGACTGTCTAGGAAGTATGGTGTAAAGCTTTGATACAGCAACTGGGCCCACCTCAAAGGAGAGGAGAATCTCCCGGAGCCTATCTTGTGGGTTCTCAATGGCGTAACGAGAATTTTAATCGACATTGATAGTATCTAGGAATTACATATTTTAAGCTTGTAGAAGTTTTGAGTCCTTTGTTCCTTTCGGATTTCTCGTCGCTCCGTCATACAAGTTACTCAAATTTAACATAACCTACGTTAAAAATTATATCTTGGAAAGTAAATAATGTCAATTAGAAAATCTGCGATTTAAAAATTCGCACACTCGCACCTGCCTTTCGGTTTTGGTAGACTGTAACCGAAAGGCGGGTGCATTTTGCATTGCAGACCTGCCGGGGAAATTTTGAATGGGAGGATCACATATGGAATCGCTATTTGAGCAGCTGGGCGGCACTTACACAAGGCAGGGCGACTATTGCCTACCCGATGTTTGCTTACCGCCCGAAGAAGAACGCCCCATCGGCGTTTACGGGCAGCGGCGGCGAGCTTATCTGAAGGAGCATCACCGGGTGCTGTATTATAACCTGCTGACTGCCGGGACATTGGGCGGCCACCTTGCGGACATCGAGGAGCAAGCAGAAGCAATGTTTTCTCGGCTGGTAAAGCAGCTTTCCGAAAAAGAGGGCGTTACGGAAGCCCTCAAAGCGGAAAATCAAATGCTGTGGGTGCAGAGGATGAACAACATCCGTAGTGCTGCTATGGAAAGCGTTGCAAACGATTTGATTTACTGTTAGGAGGACGGCTATGAAGGTCAAGCTGGACGATTATAAGGTGCGGGTGCTGATAAACGGCTTGGTACAGCAGCACAGGAGCTATGACGCAGAAACCAACAGTCAAATTGACGCCCTCGCCCTCCGCTTGTGTGACATTGCAGAAGTTATGAAGCCGGGGCGAAAGAAGAAAATCTCCTTTGAGCCGCTGGAAATCAGAGTGATTCGACATTGCCTTGTTGACTGGAGAAATCGAGAAATCAGCCAAGGAAATGATGTTGCTTCGGAAGTGATAGGAGAACTGCTATGTTTATTGTGAAATTTGTTCGTAAGGATGGAACGTCTGACGAGGAGTATTACTACCATACGCTTCAGGAAGCGGAAGCACACAAGAAGCTCTTTGATGACGATGATTCTGACCTTTATGAGCGTATAGAAATCATCCCCGACTAATTGAATATTTCTGTTGGGAAAGGCTGCTGTGATGAACAGCGGCTTTTCTTTTTCGGGTAGTATTCAAGAAGTTATAAAGTTCCGTGAGTAATGGAAAAGGCTGAAACGGCAGATGGTGAATAGTGTGCTCATCTCTTTGGTATAGGTAATGCAATAGATTAAGGTAAAATCACGATTTATCAAGAAAGTCTTGACTTTTGGTATTTTTGTGCTACCATATTATACACAATGCGTGGGGAAGGGGTGCTCTAAGTTGACGCTCAACTATAATAGATTGTGGAAATTATTAATAGACCGCAATTTGACGAAAACGGAATTAAAGAGTTTGGCTGGTGTAAGCACAAACATTATAGCGAAAATGGGGAAAAATGAGCCTATTTCGATGGAGAGTATTGCGAAGATTTCGCTTGCACTTCATTGTGGAATTGACGATATTGTTGAAATACAAGGGGGAGACTAAAATGTGGCGATGGGATCAAGGCAGACTATTGTATTTCCAATTCGATGTTTTAAGAGAAATGGCAAAAGTCCTTGTTAAATTCGATAATGTTGATATATCTCAATGCGAGCAATTGTTTCGAGATACACTTGTGAATGAAACAGGTATGCCATTTTTGCCAACTCATTATACGATCAAAAGAAACTACTCCAGAGTATTCCAATGTTCATTTCTTGCTAATTTTATAGGAACAAAGCTGGTAGTTACGGATGTATGCAGAGACCTGGCAAGCGTGAACGGCAAGCAAAAGAGCGCCGATGATTATCTGTTAAACTACATTTCAAGGTTTCGTTTCCCCTTTCCTGCGTTTGACAATTATAACCCCGCAGAGCAGCGAGTGTACCCTTTTTGTGCTATAATTAAACTGCTGCTTGCTCAAGCGGCCCGTGGAAATGAAGCCAAACTTTCACTTGATGATATTTTCTCCTACATTATTTCAAACAATTGTACAGGATTTGAGGATATAGACTATTATAAGGCTTTAACCCCCAGAGCATATAATTATACTGATACAGAACGCCGGCAATTGCGTGAAATGGTTATCTTTATTAGTCAATTGAGCATACTAAAAGTTTACAACGGCTATTTATTTTTAGATACAATTGATGAAAACGCAAAGGCCGAAGTCCTCTCAAAATTCTTAAAACCGGAAAATCGATTCCCAAAGGCGGATAGACTTGAAGAATTTTATGAAATGACTTCAATATCGCAGAAGATCGTAATTCCAACATTTGAGGTGTTTACTTCCGATCCAACGGATATTGAATTCGTTGAAGGAAATAAAAAGCGCGTGGAACATTTCCGTGTAGAACGGAGTGGCTTGCTCCGTAAGTATTATAGGCAGATGAACCCTATACCTCATTGCTGTGCCTGCGGAACAGATATGAACATCCGCTACCCTTGGACCGATTATTTGCTCGAAATCCACCATCTGCTTCCGCTGTCGTCAACAGTAGCAATTTCAAGCAAAGGTACATCCTTAGCAGATATCGTTGGCCTATGTCCTTCGTGTCATAGAGCCGTACATATGTATTACAGAAAGTGGCTTCGAGCAAATGAGCAAAGCGACTTCAAGTCTAAGCAAGAAGCGCATGACGTCTTTATACAAGCTACAAGGGAGATTGCATAATGAGCAAGCAAGTAAAACTTACAATCGAACAGCAAAAATCATTGCTTGACGAAGCAATTGAAAACAAGGTTCCTTTTGATCAGGTTTTAGAACAAAAGGGATACACATATGATTCATTGCAGTATCTTAGTAACCACACTATTGGTGAAGAGTGCCTACAGCCAATACAAACGTTGGATAATATCGAGCGATCCACTGAAGATATTCCGGCTGTCAGCTTCTTCTCCGGAGCTGGTGGGCTTGATATTGGGTTCAGCTACGCTGGATTTGAAAACTTGATTTCAGTTGAATTTAATGAAACCTTTTGTAATACACTGAGGAAAAACAATCCCAACAAGGTTGTTATTGGCCCACCACATTATGCCGGTGATGTTAGTAAACACGAAGAGGTTGCGGCCATTCTCAAGAAGAACGGAGTTTCTGTGCCATTTAACGGTGTGTTCCACGGTGGACCGCCATGCCAGTCTTTTAGCATTGCTGCAAATCAGCGCTTCAATAAAGACGGTGCAAATTTTAAACGAACAGGGTTTGACGACGAAGAAAAGGGAACACTGATTTTTGACTATATATGGTATATCAAAACTTTCCGTCCGCTTGCTTTTCTCATTGAAAATGTTGAAGGAATTGCAGACTTTGATACAAATGGGCGAATTCAAGCAGCTCTCAATGATTTATCTCAGTGTGGCTACAAAATTAACAAGCCGCAGATTGTTAATGCAGCGAATTTTGGAGTGCCGCAAAACAGAATGCGATGGATCGTTGTTGGCACTCGTGGAAGCAAGCCAATCAAACTGCCAACTCCAAGTGAACGGATAACACCTTGTGGCTCTGTCTTTATGCGTGATATGGATGGTGTTCCAAACCATATTACCCGAAAACATACAGCGAAATCAGTTAGTCGTTATATGATTCTCGAATATGGAGGAAGAGATAAATTAGGCAGAGTAGACAGACTTGACCCAAGGCTTCCATCAAAGACCGTAATTGCTGGTGGAACAAAAGGCGGCGGGCGTTCTCACCTTCATCCATTTATTCCACGTACTTTATCGGTTAGAGAATGTGCGAGACTACAAACCTTCCCTGATTCCTACGAATTTACAGGAGCCAATGCTAGACAGTTCACTCAGGTCGGGAATGCTGTTCCACCACTGCTGGCATACAAACTTGCATTAGCAATTAAGCAAGCAATAGCTGATGACCTCAAATAGTAGCAGAAGTGGCGCGTGAATTATTTTCATTCCTATAATCCGCCTTTCTGCGAAAGGCACCGACGGGGTTATGAAACGCAGGTGCTTTCGCCTGAAATTGATGTTTGCTATACTGTTCACGGGAGTGCTCGGTATACTACAGAGACCGTGGA
>ERZ857480.52938-NODE-81890-length-11497-cov-7.9858_pt1 | contig 11497 bp, 2 predicted proteins | sample MGYA00519767_ERZ857480 | MGnify/ENA primary metagenome ERZ857480 (study PRJEB31778, sample SAMEA3449210) | human gut metagenome | biome: human gut; feature: human-associated habitat; material: faeces | place: United Kingdom | collected 2010/2012 ...
ATTTGTAGTACACAAAAATGAAGAAAAGGCGGAGCAAAATTCCGTCTTATTTCATAGGCTGACCCTTAAAGAAAGAGGGCTGCGCCCTAACGGTTATTTTCCGTTAATGCGACAGCCCCTTGGCAGTGTTTCTTTATTGATCCTCCGTTTTGAGCGTTATCGCGTTCTACACCGTTCCGCTGATCGTCAAAATGCTGACGCCCGGTTCCGTGATCCAAGCTCCGGTTTCCGCGTCCTGCGTATAGGCTGCAGCAGGCACCGTGATCCTTCCCGGCGTGAGCGCAAACTGACCGGTTGTCTGGTTATAGGTGTAATCGGTATCCGCCGTCAGCGGCGTTCCGTTCAGACTTACGGTCAGATTCGACAGGATCGGATTGAACGTGTCGTTGATGACTGCGTTGTCTGCAGCGGTTACTGCAGTATTTCCGGAATTCTGGATCGTGAACGTATAGGTCAGCGTTCCGTTTTCGGTAACGGTCTGCGGCGAGATCGCTTTGTTGATACTCAGCGCCGCGCGTTCTGCCGCCGCTGCTGTCTCGGAAGCGGTAACCGCTGTGGTGATCCCGGTCCCGTTAATGGTCGCGGTATTGATGATCGTGCTGCCGGCCGCTCGCGGCGCGTACGGATTCGGTACCGCTTCGTAAAGGATCATCGCGTTTCCGCCTGCCGGAACGCTCAGCCCCGTGAGCGTCAGCGGAGCCGTCGCCGTCACGGTCGGCGCTGCCTGTAAAACTCCGTTCGCGTAGTAACGCACGGAGCCTTCGAGATACGTCAGCGGCGTCAGGGTCTGCGTATTGAACGTATACGCGCCCAGATTGTCCGTCAGTGTCAGTCCGGTCAGCGGCGTCGTGCCGGTGTTTAAGATACTGATCACATAAGTGATATCATCGCCTGCGGTATATTCGTCAACAACCGCATTCTTTTGTGCGGAAAGGACTTCTAAAATCTCTCCTGTAACCACATTGGATGCTGTCGTCGTTCCGTTATAGGTCAGCGTTGCTTGATTGGTGAATGTTGCCATATCATTTCCCCCATTGATGATTTTCAAAAGGTCAAAACCTTTTGTATCATCTTATGCAGGACATCGCGCAAACGTCCAAGGAAGCGGCAGTTTTTCAATGCTCCCAAAATTTCAGACCCTGTCGGCGTTCTCTGCCGACAGGGTCTTCATACGTTTTATTCGATTGGTTTGTTTGATCTGTTATTTTATCCGGATCATTTGGTCCAGATTCTTGCCGCGTACCTGCACTGGGTCAGCTTGCTGCAGGTTACCAGCTTGCCGTTCTGATCGTAGACCAGAACGCGAGCTTTGTAATAATACTTGCTGCCTTTTGCGCCGGCGGTGTTGATGTAAGACTTGGAGATCTTGGTGATCTTCGCCGCGTACTTCGATGCTTTCTTCGTGCTGCGGTAGTATTTGTATTTTACCGTGTAGCCGAGCGACTGGATTTCTTTGATCGCCGCTGCGCTCTCCGCGTTCAGCTTCAGCGTTACTTTGACGTTCTTCTTCGCCGTCTTCACGGAACGTGCGGTCAGACTGACTTTCGCGAGCTGCTCCTTGGCCTGTGTCAGTTTGGCTGCATCGTCAAGCTCTGCGGACTTTTCGATTGTCAGCGTGACGGTCGTGCCGCTTGCGCCTGCAAGCAGTGCTTTCAGCTCATCCTGCGTGTAAGTCTTGTCATCGAACGGAGTCTTAACCGTCAGTTTTGCGTTCGTATCTTTCACGATGGATTCGAGGAAGCCCCTGTTCAGTTTGATATCTGCGCTTGCCGCATCACCGACAGCATCCCTGGTGACATCCAGAATGATCTCCGCGGACTTGTTTTCCTTCGCCTGCTTGATGATCTCTTTCTGATTTTCATCCGATACGGTGACTTCCGCCACTTTCACCTTTGTTCCGTCTTCTGCTTTTTTTTCAACGACTTTGACTTCGGTCTGGGAAGTCGTTACCGCGGAACCTGAGTTTCCGGTGGTGGCAACGCCGTTTGTCGGGTCTTCCCAGCTGCCTGCTGCCGGATCCTGCTTGTAATCAACCGTGTAGTACCAGAGGATATCATCGCCGTCAGACAAGTGATAAGACGTCAGCGGGGCCTTTGGAAGTACGTTGTTGACCTTGTAGAGCCATCCGGAATTTTGTCCTTTATCGAATTCCGCCAGCGTTGTGCTGCCTTTGGTGATCGACTTCACATATCCATCTGCAGCGCCGTTTTCGCTCATATCCGCTGTCGCTGCAAGTCCTGAAGTAAAGGCATGGTATACGGTCGCGTCATTCTTTACAACCACTTCGGCTCTATCCAACCATGTTTCCGTATCTGTCTTTACGGTCAGATATACGGTGATCTCCGTTGTTCCGATTGGTTCGGACGGTTTATCAGAAGAGCCTTTTCCGGTTGCTTTCGCAATGTTCGCGCTCTTGCTGCTGAAATCGTAAATGCGATAGGCTTTGCCTGTTTTCTTTGCCTGTACAGCTGCCAGAAGCCCTCGGAAGCCTTGTTCGGTAGCCATCTCGTCCGCCTGTCCATCATGCAGGAATCCGTTTTTGTTCTTGTTCAGCATGTTCATCAGACCGTCGGCCAGCGACTTGTCGCCCACCTTATAGTCGGTGTAATCTTTGCCGCAGGCTGCAAGTCCTGCCAGTACGAGACCGGTCGTTTCTGCACTTGGTGTCGATGCGTTGTTCCAAGAGGAGTAAATTGCTCCGGATTTTCCCTGTGCTGTTGCGATAACCGCCGGCATCAGCACCTTGTCCAGTGCCGCCTTTACTTCTGCATCGGTATTATAGTATTTCGACAATGCTAACAGGATCGGTGCGGTCGCATCAAAATCAAGTACCTCGGCGTTTTCGGTTTTATATCCCCATCCGCCGGTGGTAAGCTGCTGATCCAGGATCTGTTTGGTCAATGCGTTGATCTCCGCTTTGGCCGCATAGGCATCATCCTGCTGGAATGCGATGAGAATATATGGCAGTGTATAAATGCTGTCTGCAAAGCCAGTCTTATTCTTCATTATCGGTTTCAGCTCGGCAGCCAGATCAAAATAGGTGCCTGCCGGCGTATTTACGGTTACGACTTTGCGTGCATCATAGCCCATTGCCTTCAATGCGATGATATATTTGGCGAGATCGCCTGCATATGTCGTATCCGCTGCCTGCGTGATGATATAGTTCAGCAGTTCCTGCTGCTTTGCTGCGCTCAGCCCTGTTTTACCATTTGTATAAAGATCCGCATAGGCTGTCAGATCCGCGATCAGCCATGGCGTGTTGACTGTATTGGAAATACCCGCTGCTGCAGCGGTATTGATATTTGCCAGAATATCTTCCAGCTCGCTGTCTGTTACCGTATCCAGCCATACGCCGAACATTTCAAATAACTTGTCACGAACGGCTTCAGAGGTGGTCAAACCCATGCCTTTTAGGATTTCTTTCTGACCGTCGCCGGTAAACGCATTGCTGTTTCCAACCGTTCCCAGAATTGTCCCATCGCCGCTGACGCAGTTGCCAAACGCATTCTTAATGGTAATCCGGCTTGCCGCTCCTGCAATGGTTCCGCCCATATTTCCTGCGAAACCACCTGCGTATCCTTGCTGCGATCCGGCTATCACCTTCACGGTTCCTGCGCCGATAACATTTTCCGCTTTACCGATAGAACCGGCAAAGCTGCCGACATAGCTGCTTCCCTGCACATTTCCTGTGCTGTAAGCATTTTTAATCATGCCGTCGCTGTAACCGACAAACCCGCCGACTACATTATTTCCGCTGACAGCTGCCGCCGCGTTGCTGTCGTAAATGCTTCCGGTATTGTCTCCAACCAGTCCGCCGGCAGTTGCTGCTGTGGCAGCTCCCTCGTCTGTTTTTACCGCACCGGAAGCTTCTCCCTGCGTGACCGTGCCTTTATTTTCTCCGACCAGTCCGCCAATTTGATGGGTTCCGGTTACCGTTCCTTCGAAAGCCGTTTTATTCATGGAACTTGCAATCGAGAACAGGGTGTCTTCATCGGTTTCGCCGTCGTTCAGTCCTACCAGACCTCCTACCTGCCGCGTGCCGCTTACTGCCCCTCTTGCTGAGCAGTTTCCGATCAGGTTGGCAATGTTCTTTGACACATCTTCCGGATCGAGCTGAACCTGAGCCCAACCGACTAACGTTCCAACTTTATCCTGTCCGTTTACCGATACGTTTTCCAGCTTCAGATTTTTGACCGTCGCGCCCTTGATGACATGAAAGAAACCGGTTCCCGCTCCTGTTCCGCTGATAGTAAAGTTTGAAATCGTATGGTTTTTGCCATCGAAGATTCCGGTAAACGGATGCGCCGCATCGCCGATCCCTGCAAATGCTTTACCGCCAAGGTTAATGTCATTCGTCAAGCGATAATTCTTTGCAAGAGTTTCGGCATCGGCGCTTGCTGCTATTGCTTCCAGTTCTTCCAGTGTGCTGATATCCGTCCACGCAATCTGTGGATCTTTGAGTTCGTCCCATGTAGGTCCCTGAAAACGGTTTTCGGCAGTTCCCTCAAACCACAGAACTTTGTCACCGTTTTTGACGGTTGCCAGAGATGCGCTGACATTGGAAAGTGTGTCATTGACGGTAAACATCCACCCATCCGGAGATTCGATGGAATAGCCATTGATGGTTTTAATAAATCTGCCGAAACTTGCAGTTGTATCATAAGCATAGGTCAACAGTCCCTGTGCTGCCGCTTCGTCCATCAGATCGGCCAATCGGGTATTTCCGTTAGATTCCATGGTCACACGGATTATCTTATCTTTTTGTTTAAATTCGTAGCTGGTCTTATCATAGACTGCAAGCGCAAGCTCCACGGTAATTTCAGAGGTCTGCTGCTTTTCCGGAGCCTTGACATCCGTTAGATACGGAAGTCCGTTGTTTTTATCTGCATCCTGTGACCAGTTTGCAGTTTTATTCAGTGCTGTCAGGAAAGATGCTTCTTTCATTTCCGGCAGCGTCTTCGCAGCTGCTCCGTTCTGATCTTCCGGTGACGCTGCATTATAGTAGCAGTTCACGATCCCTTCGCTCTGATCATATTGGAAATTGGAGTCCGGTTTGTTGCCTCCGATAAAGCCGCGGCCTTCTTCACCGCTGACTTTCACAATGCCTGCCGCATAGCAGTTTTCATAAGTGTTGCCGTTATATACGGATCTGCCGATGAATCCGCCGGAATAGCTTCTGGCCGAGACATTGCCCAATGTGAAGCAATCGCGGATCGTTCCGCCATAGCCGAGTCCGACGAATCCGCCTGCGTAATCACTGGTGGTCTTCACGTTCATCGAAGTCCAGCATCGTTCAATGAGTGCTCCGGCTTCATTGGCTCCGACAAAGCCCGCATGCCCTGTAGCGGTCTTGCTGTTTGAGTCAAGGCTGCCGTCCTGTACATAGCTGTCGCGGATGATGCCGTAGTTTCTGGAAACCATACCACCCATCACCGCACCGATATCTGCGGTGATATTGCAGTTGATGACGCCGCATTTTTCGAGCTTGCCATAGTTCATCTGCGCGATCACAGCCGCATTATCCGAAAACAGCACGTTGGCGTTTTCAATGATCAGATCATAAATGTATCCGGTGCTTCCTACGTACCGGAATAATCCTGCGTCACTGTTGCTCAGCGTCAGTCCCTTTATTTTATAGCCGTTTCCGTCCAGAGTGCCCATGAAACGATTGGTTACATTCCCGATGGACTTCGTTTTTGCCTGCTCTGCCGCGCTTAATGTTGAGAAATCAATATCGGCAGTCAGATAATAGTTTTTGCCCCATTCGATTTCCTGCTTACTTGGTGAGGAAGTATTTGTCGGATCAGACAGTTCGTCTTTTACATTCGCCAGTTTGATCCAGTCAGCTGCAGAAGAAATCTCGATCCACCCTTCGTGATCTTCGCTCGGCATCTCTGAGCTTCCTGCTGTATAAACCGGACTCATATCTGATTCCGGACTGTCTGTCAATCCGTACGCAATCTGATAATCCTGACTTGTATGTGCCGTTATCGTGAAAGCATAGTTGGTTTCCGCCGCAAACATATTTTTAAAATTGCTTGCGTGATAAATTCCGTTTACCTCGAAGCTCTTGAAGAACTTGTAGTCTTTCGCTTCGCTGCCGTCTCCGTCAACGGTATACAGTTTAATGGTGTAGATTTCATTTTCCGTGAAATTGTCTTTTCCATTCCAAACTGCTTTTGTCTCATCCCATGCCAGTCCGGTTACCTTTTTCAGTCTGTCATATGGATTCTGCCATCCAACCACTTCTTCTTCGATGGTGGAAAGTGTCGGCATCTTGCAGTCTCCATCCGCATCCATCGCAGCAACAGCCGCGTAGTAAACGCCCTCCGGCAATTCGTCAAAGAGCGACGTGCAGTCATATTCGGTTCCTGTCACATCGTAAATTGCGGTTACAAAGCTTGTTCCCAGTTCATAGTGGGACGGCAGTGTCAAGCCCTGCTCTTTAAAGATCTTCTGCAGATAAGCTGCCTTTGGATGTGCCGCCGCACTTCCTGCAGAGGCAGGCGCATTGGTCGTATCCGCTAACGTTTTATATTCAGAAAGCTGCTCAGCGGTCAGATACTTTGCCGCCTCCTCATCTTCCCAATATAAGAAATTGGAGAGATCATCCACATCACTTGTCGTTTCGACTCTGCCGTTTCTCCAGATCGTAACCACATATTTATCCGCGCCTTCGATCGGAGACCAAGTCAGTTTCGGCGTACTCAAACGATAAGTGTTCTCGTCGTCCGTCTCTGCCGTGCTCGGCATATAAACTTTTTCTGTTTGGAATTCCGCATTTCCCGCTAAAACTGCTTCTCCTGCTTTTTCTTTCAGCTTCTGCCATTTCAGTACCGGATAATTTTTGTTTCTTCCGTTTACATGTTCAAAGTCATCGCTGATGGCAAGCTGCTGCAGTTCCATGGAAGAGACTGCTGCTGCAGTGCTGCTGTCGACTGCACTTCCATTCAAATAATAGCACGCTTCGCCAACGCCCGCACTTCCGCTTGTAATCGCGCCGACAACTTTCTCGGATGCACCTTTAACTTTCCCGCTGTTGTATGAGAATGAGACAGTTCCGTTAAAAGATCCGGATCGACCATAGATGCCTCCGGCATTTCCGTTTGAGGAAACGTCGCCGATGTTGTAGCAGCCGATTATTGATGTCTTCCCACTACTTTCGGCGTGAATGCCTCCTGCACGACCGGAGCTGCTGCCATTCGAAACAATCTTGCCCGCGTTATAGCAATTAACAATTCTGCATTCTCCATTGGATACCATGTTGGTGCCGAGAATACCTGCTGCATATGCGCCTGTAACTTCTGCTTCATTTCCGCAATTTACAAAAGAGCTGACTGCAGTTCTCACTTTTCCGGCAATACCGCCTGCGTAGCTAGTTCCGCTGACACTGCCGCTGACGATCAGGTTTTTGATCTCGGCGCCTTTGACTACGCCAAACAGTCCGGCATTTTCAGCATCTGCCACGTTTAATCCGGAAACCGTAAAGCCATTTCCGTTAAACGTCCCCTGAAATTCATGAAAATCTATGCCGATTGGTGTCCATGGGTTGTTGCCGAGATTAATATCATCTGTTAATTCTGCATAGAATGCTGCCCCGGAAGCTGCGCTGTTAACCATATCTGCAAGCCAAGCCAGCTGATCCCCATCTTCAATCTGATATGGACTGCTTTCGGTCCCTGCTCCGGTTGGCTGCGCTTTCGTTTCGCCATCCCATGCATTTGACGGTGTCAGCGTGATCGTTATTGTACTTTCGGAATCCTCTTTAACGGTTAAGCTGCCTGAAACCTTGGCATAGCCTTTCGCTTTGACCAGATACGTATATGTGCCGTACGGCAGTATGTATGCTCCTGCTATACCGGATTCTACAGCTTGACCGTTCTGCAGGATGGTTAGTGCTGCATCCGAATTTGCCGGCTTGATATTGAACGTAATCTTCTTGGTCGGTGCCTTTTCCAGAGTGATCTTTCTTTCAAAGCCTTCTCCCTGAATAGTAAATTCACCTGATTGGGAAAGCATACCATATGAAGATACGATATATCGGTAGGTTCCGTCCGGAAGTTTGAAAGACCATACTTTGCCATCGTGGCTGCCTTCCTGCCCGTCAATCGAGACCGCAGCGCTCTCATCATTAACAATGAACTGCACTTCATATGTCGGGATTTGGAATTTCAGCACCGGGTAACCACCGTTCATGTCCCCCGGTGCAGTAATGAACTCACCGCCAAGGTCCGATACAAACGCAGGTGCTTTCATTTCCGCTTCAGTTTTCGAGGCTGCGTTGGTATCAATAAGGGTACTGTCCGTTGCCACTGTGTTAAGGTAATAGCAGTTTTTAACTGTGCTATAGGTTGTCGAATTTATTTTTCCGGCAACAGCTTTACAATCCGTCCCGGCCTGAACGTTTCCTGTTGAGTAACATGACGTTACGGCATTCTTTCCGGAATAACTGCTTCCGTACAGATAGCCGACAATACCGCCTCCTTTACCACTTTTAGCGGTCACAGTTCCTTTATGGTTATAGCAATACTCGATATTCCCAGTGCCATTCAGCTGTCCGACAATGCCTCCGACGTTATAGTTTCCTGTGATGGCGTTTAAGTTGACGCAGTTTTTTATGCTTTGGCCCACAGACCCACCTGCATAGCCTGCAATCCCACCGACATTATAGTTCCCTGCTACAACTGCCCGGTTCACACAATTTTCGATGATACTGTTTCCGGAAACCTTGCCGACAACGGCAGCAATGCCGTAGGCAGCACTGCCTGATCCGGTGATGTTGATGTTTCCGTCAACCGTTAAGTTGCAGATCGTACCGCCATCAATATAGCCAAAAAGGCCGTAGCTGCTGCTTGTGGAGCTTTCTATCTTTATATTGTAAATCGTATATCCTTGCCCGTCGAAAATACCTTTAAAAGGATTTCCGGTCTTACCGATCGGTTCCCAATTATCTTGACCGCCAAGGTCGATATCTTTGGTCAGCACAGCCTTACAATCAGCATTCTTTCTGCTGTTTACCTGTTGGGCCAGCCATGCAAGCTCACTGCCGCTGCTGATCTGATAGACGCCGTCTGCATCCTTGGATGGTTCCGCAATATCATCCGCGCCCTCCCATGCAGTTTTCGGCGTCATAGGAATTGTCACCGCTTCTTCTTTTGCGGCAGTAACGCTCGTATAATCCAGGCTGCCCGGCTGTCTTGCATAGTTTGCACTGGTAAATTTATAGGTATAGGAATATCCTGCCGGAAGTTCATAGACGAATCCGTCTGTGTCTTCTTTCGCGGTCATCTTTCTGCCATCTGCTGTAGTCACCTCGATTTTACTGTCACGGACAGGGTCTGTATACTTCCCATAGTTGTAAGAAAAAGTTATCGTGACAAGTGGTTGTTTTGTCAGTGTTATATCTTTCGTTTGATCTGCTTCGACAGACGGTTCCACAACTACCTCACCATCCGAAACAGTTTGATAGCCAAAGGCGCTTGCTTCGTACCGATAGGTCCCTCTGGAAACTGTATAAGTACCTGCACTCGGTGACAAGACAGTTTCTCCGGATCTCACTGTCAAAGCTGCATCGTCAACAGCTGTTCCCTTTTCAGAATCCAAGATATTGAATTTCAGATTGTACTTTTTTAATTGCAGATCAATCTTTTTCGTAACGTCTTTTCCTTTTACGGAAATCGTTCCGCTCTGCACATCATAATCGTCTGCTGTATTCGTCACACTATATGTATATTGTCCTGCCGTTGCACCTGGAATGGTACAGATCCCTTCATCGCTTATGTTCTGTTCTTTGTCATTCCAAATCAAAACGGAGTTCGTAGGCGTAATATGAAATGTTACTGTATGAGGTTCATCCGGATCAATATACTGCCAAGTCAAAATCGGATAACCGCCGTTGATCTCCGGCGCTGCATCCAGCATAAACGCGCCGCCTGAGAGTCCATTTCCTTCATTCGCAAGCTGTTTCAATTCGGCAGAAGTTTTACCCTGCAGGCCTGTGGATTCTGCGTTAAATCCTTGACTGCTGTCTGAATTATAATAGCAGTTGACTAATTCGCATGTCGCTGCCTGAGAATTATACATAAAGCCATACGCTTTATTGCCTGAAACCTTTGCCGTAGAATACACGTTTGTATACGAATGCTTTTTACTTGAGGATGAAACTCCGTAACCCACGATACCACCTACATAGTTATTTCCGCTTATCTCTCCATTCATATAACAATTTTCTGCAATAATCGCATATGAGCTGCCTCGTCCCACGAGACCACCTGTGGCGGATGATGAGGAGGCATAATATGCTGAGTCACTTATTATTTGCGCGTTTGAACAGCAATTTGATAAAGTGAGCTTATCCTGTTGATAACCTACAATACCACCTACATACACATTCGTATTAACAGTTGCAGTATTATGAATTTTACCCTGTACACCACAGTTTTGGATTGTGGTAGCTCCATATACTTGCCCTACAATTCCGCCTGTGCCATAGGCGGAACTTGCAACGGATGACTCGATGTCTGCATCTATAATAAGATTCTGTATTGTCGCATTAGTATCAGTCCTGGCAAATAAGCCTGCATTGCTATTGGTGGTTACTTTCAACCGCAAAGTGATCGTATGTCCATCACCGTCAAAGGTTCCTTTAAAAGAACTTTTATACGGCGTTGTGACTTCAATGTCGTCAGTCAGCTTATAATTTCCTGTCGGGTCCATCGCCGCAAACTCTGCAGCTGTGTTGATTTCAGTCACATTCTCCGCAGCCCAAGCGGTTTCAGCACCCCCTGTCATGCCAAAATTCATGCTCGTCAAGATCATCATCACTGCGAGGGTGATGGCAAGCATGCGGCTGAGATGATTCATTCGTTTCGTCATCCTGTCCTCTCCTTTCTTGCCGGGCAGGCACCCGACCTATGCGTTTTTCCATCTCTGTCCGCATGAAAAAACGGGCAGTCTGTCAGATCATATCTGACTGACAGCAGCCCGTTTTCGCTGTTTTCTGAGATTTCATTTCACCGGTTGGTAATTGTAATTTTGCCAATAAAAGAATCCACCTGCATTCTGCCGATGCTGTGAACTGATTTCCCATCTGTGCATGTCTCCTGACTCGGGTATCTTCACATTTTTTCTCCTTCCCAAGGCGTTCAGAACCGACTGGCAACCGGATCTCCCTCAGTGGTTTGTGAAAAAACGCTCTTCCCTTACAGTGGCGGGACCGCGCAGGACTTTCACCTGCTTCCATTTTAACTCCTGACAGTTCCGTCGCCTATCGCGGCAGCGGCTTGCCAAAAGAACACAAACGTTTTTATGTACTTTTCTGAAATTCAGTATAGCACGCTGCATAGAACTTGGCAAGGGATAATTTGCCGGAACATTTAGAATCACTTCGGCTCCCATATCTTCTGTACTTTCTTGTACTGATACTGGTCGTATCCCGCGCAGCAGCTGGAGCAGCCGCCTACCACGAGCAGCAAGTCGTACGGAACCTCCTCCGCGG
>ERZ857480.43768-NODE-67641-length-11491-cov-59.5223_pt1 | contig 11491 bp, 8 predicted proteins | sample MGYA00519767_ERZ857480 | MGnify/ENA primary metagenome ERZ857480 (study PRJEB31778, sample SAMEA3449210) | human gut metagenome | biome: human gut; feature: human-associated habitat; material: faeces | place: United Kingdom | collected 2010/2012 ...
ATCATCCCCTGTGCATTTTTTGGAGTTCTTAGAACCTTTTTTGCAAAAAAGGTTCTAAGCCGCCGGAGGCAATCATCAAAATCCGTAATTTTGGGCGGCGTGTACGGCCAAAATTACACCTTGCGCACTCGTGAGCGGTGAGCGAACGGGTGTGGAAAAACTCAAAAAACGGAGTTATCCGTTTTTTGAACCGCCTATGGCGGTAATAGGTTCTAAGCCGCCGGAGGCAAATGCGGCCATAGGCCTTTCGCTAAGCGCTGTACAGCACTTAGCGAGTTTAACCCACATTAGAATTTGCCGATTTTTGATTTATGGTTTATAATGTAAAATGAGTTGCTTTAATCAACCATACTGTTGTTTTTTACATCTATTACCATTAGGAGCTTGAAGCGCCGCAGGGTATAAGCGCCTATGAAGCTTCGGATTCGGGAGCGGCAATGATGAACGGACGTAAGCTAAAGATAACCTTCATAATATTTGCGTTATCGGCGTTTATATTAGCGCTGCTCTTCGCAGGCCGGCTTATCCGGCTAAATACGCCCTCCAGGAAGGACTATCCGGTGAAGGGTGTGGACGTTTCCGCGCACCAGGGCAGGATAGACTGGCAGATACTGGCCGGTGAGGACATAGATTTTGCGTTTATAAAGGCGACGGAAGGAAGCGGCTTTGAGGACAGGCGCTATTGTGAAAACATAGATCAGGCGCTGCAAACGGATCTGCGCGTAGGGTCATATCACTTCTTCAGCTTTGAAAGCCCAGGGCTTTCGCAGGCCGAGCACTTCATCAGCGTCGTTAAAGCTCATGAAAGCATGCTTCCTCCCGTTGTTGACCTTGAGTTTTACGGCGAATTCTTCAGCTCGCCTCCCGAAAGGGCTTATGTCGAGCGCGAATTGGCCGCAATGCTTCAGGCGCTTGAGTCGCATTATGAGATGAAACCCATCATTTACGTTACCCAGAGAGCTTACAAGGCGTATATTGAAGGCGGATTTGAGACTTACGATATATGGATACGCAACGTTTATTTCAAGCCCAGCCTCAGCGAAAACAGGGACTGGACATTCTGGCAGTATACGGACAGGGCTGAGCTCAACGGATATGACGGCGGCGAACGCTTCATTGACCTCAATGTGTTTAACGGGGGGCGCGAAGAGTTTTACCAATATTGCAGCGGTTCCCGTTGATGCTTGCGGTTTTTCGGACGTGTTAAGAAGTTTTTAAATTTCAATGTCTTTTTCATTATATTTGCGTACTTTTAATCTAAAATAGGTTGCAAAGGCGACTTAAGCCCGTAATATATTAATTGTTTATTACAAATACAAATTGGTCTTGAATAATTAAATTTTCATGGTATAATATGGTAGTCTAGATTTGTTGTAATTGTTGATTAAGATATCTTATAAAGCATGCTAAGTTTGTATTTCAGAAGAAAGGTAATAAATTTCACAAGCATAATTAAACGGGTATTCAGCCTGCTGCTATGTCTGATATTTATACTGGGCTTCTCGGCTGCGGCGACGACAGCGGCCGGCGGGGGGACGGCGCAGGAGACGTATCCCCCTACACCATAATACACGACGAGATCCTAAGCATACCCGTCGGCACGGGAAACGGACAGGCGGGCTATGACATTGGCGACGTTCCGCTTCAGATCAGGGGGCCTGGCAGCTTCTATGTTGATGAAAGCGGCTGGGTGGCAATACTCGATTCGGAAAACAACAGGATTTTACCGTATGTCAACGGGCAGTGCACAAATATGCTGGCCCTGCCAAGCGGTTACTACGCGACAAAAATGTGCTTTGCAAACAACATATTTTATGTGCTCGACGTGCCGTCAAGCAGGGTTTGCGAGGTGCCGTTTATCATGACCCTTGACGATCCCGACAAGGAGGCCTATGTCAAGCATGACCTCCCCGAGGGCCTGACGGGTTTAACGGTAGTGGACATGCTGATTACGCCCAACGGGCTGACTGTGGTGGATATGGATGAGAACTACTATTATCTTACCCAGGATAACGGCTTTGTTCTTGGAGCTACCTACAGCACGTATGAAAAAACAGCCTGCGGAAACTGTGAGGAGGAGGGGCATGAGCATGAAGCTCCGATAGACCCCTCGGTCAGTATCGGCCTGGGAACCCTTGAATGGGATATAGCTCTCGACAAGAATATAAACGACCTTGCCGCGATAGATAAGGACGGTGCCAACAACCTTTACGCCGAGTACTTCGACTATGTCACGGACGTATATACCATAATGTCGGAGCGGACCGTGCGCAAGTATGACGCAAACGGCAATGTCGTGGGATACGCGAGAATCGACGACGGACTGCATACGTACGCTGACAAGCAGTATCAGGTGATGGCGGACGGCACGGTCTATTACATGGCCTGCTACGAGGATAAGGTATCCATTCAAAGGCTTATCTTGGGCACGACCTATGCGTCCGGAATGACCGAGCTGACCCAGCGGGCGCTGCAGATGGACGCCGAGCTTGAGGCCATGGAGCAGGCTGACGAGGATAATCCGGAGAAGAAGCCGTCAATGATATATAATCTCCCGGTGTCACGTTCATATGTGGAATCCAGAGCAAAGAGCATGGCAAATAAGAAATGGGAATTGAAATCGTATCATAAGGATCTTGCACAGGCAGGATCGTACAGATACAAAATCAAGCTGCCTATAGAGGTAAGAAACGCAAAGCCAGGCGATATTCTAAAGGGAATACCATACTGCCGCGGCGGATTTAACGGACTGGACAACCTGGGTAGCGGCAGGTTCAGAGACTTTGACACCGCGATAAAGGCTAGGCCGGGCATTGCTGGGAACGCCAATGGAGGCGGCTGGATTTCCCCTACGGTTGGCCTGGACTGCTCTGGGTTCGTGTCCAGCGCCTGCGGGCTAAGAGAGTATTACAACACCACAAATATATCCAAGTACCTTGGACATAAATATAGTTCAAGCCAATACGACGTTGACAAAGCAAAATGGATGGATATTTACGTTAAGCCTGGATCTCATACGGTTATATTTATTAGTAAAGCGGGCCGCGACCAATACAAAATAATAGATTCAACCACAAGCTCCGACGGCAGGGGGAACGAAGGTAAGGATATAGACAAGGTTTCAGGCAGACCTGTTTACGAGAGCTTTTTCAATGGCTATATACGCAAATCAGCTTGGCATGAGGTGCCTTTAAAATACATGCATAACAGTACAAGCCATTGGAGGCAATGCAAGTTTTATTCGCAATGCGGGCATAAATTATCTGTTGGTTCACATGTTTGGATCAACGTGGGGAGCAGCATAAAGAAGTGCCAGACATGCGGAAGGCTTGCGGCAAGGTCCTCAGCAAATGGCGCTGGGCTTATCAACTCCGTATCATAAGGTTTATTAACAGACATTGCGCCGGTCGGTTTCAATCGGCAGGCGCTGAATGAAAGGAGAATGGATGAAGCATTTAATAAAAATTATATCACTTTTACTCTGCGTTATTACATTACTGGTTTCCGGCTGCGCTAAAGTCGAAGCCCCCACCCCCACGGGCACTATGCTCTCACAGGACATAACGCCGGCTTTGTTCACCCCATCCGAGAGGCCTACGCCCACCCCAAAACCCACCCGCACCCCCGAGCCTACGCCCGCGCCAACGGCTAACGAAGCATACCGCCTCAAGGGCGAGGTTATTGAGATAGCCAGCTTTAAAATTGGCAGCGGAAAAGACAATTTAGCGTACGATCCAAAGCCCGCACCAATGACCGTATCAGGCCCATCATCCTTTTATGTCGACGAAAGCGGGTGGCTGGCGGTGCTGGATACATGCAACTGGCGTATAGCAATATTCGATAAGGACAGCGATGGCAAGTATAAATACAGGGAAGAGATATACTTCGAAGACGCCGAGTTAATTTTTCAGATGGAGTATATAAACGAGACCTTCTATGTGACCAATTATTACGGGGGCTCTATGTATACCGTTGACTATGTTTATGGCGAAGATAACAGCACCAATGAGATAAGGAAATATAACTTTCCTGAGGATATGACCATGACCCCGCTTATGTGGCCGCTGGCAGACGGCGTATACCTGAGTGATTTGGATGAAGGTGACTACTGGTTTGTTGATGGAAAGTTCAAACGGCCGGAAGGCATGGAAGGACTGGTGATAGAGGACTCAAAAACCTATGGAACAACTGTGCTCTGGGATTCAAAGACATATTATAACATCAGATTAGACGAACAAGAATGGAAATTTGAGTTTGTAGATGAAGACCCAGTATACTACGGCATAGATAATGAACTTAACATTGTCCTTGGAGTTGATTATCATTATGAGGACGACTATGATCACAAGATTTTGGAGATACGTAAGTATGACAGGTATTGCAATGAACTGGATCCGTTGAATTCGTAAATTACAATAAAATAGACAGGTTCCCGTGGCAGGGCTACAGGGTTCTTCCCAGCGGAAAGATCTATTACATGGCCTGTTATGAGGACAGGGTATGCTTCTACGAGATACGCTAGTTAAGGAAAAGAGTATGAAACTAATGATTAAATCAATATCACCTTTACTCTGTGTGTTTACACTATTTGTGGTGGGCTGCGCTAAAGTCGAAGCCCCCACCCCCACGGATGTTATGCCCTCACAGGACATAACGCCGGCTTTGTTCACTCCAACGGCGAAGCCTACGCCCACTCCGAAACCCACCCGCTCTCCCGAGCCTACACCCGCGCCAACGGCTAACGAAGCATACCGTCTCAAGGGCGAGGTTATTGAGATAGCCAGCTTTAAAATTGGCGGCGGAAAAGACAATTTAGCGTACGATTACTATCCAACCCCGATGACCGTATCAGGCCCATCCTCGTTTTATGTCGACGAAAGCGGGTGGCTGGCGGTGCTGGATACATATAACTCAAGAATTGCAATTTTTGAAAAAAGTGACGGTGAATACAAGTACAGCGACGAGATACGCTTTGAAGACGATGGAATGATGTTTTTAATGGAGTATATAAACGGGACGTTTTATGTACTAAATTACACTGTTGACTATATGTTTACCGTTGACTATGTTTACGGCGAAGACAACAGCAACAAGGAAATAAAGAAGCATAGTTTCCCTGAGGATATGTTTATAACTCCAATTATGGAACCATTATCAGATGGAGTATACCTGACAAATGGAGGGGAAGATTATTGGTTCGTTGATGGAGAATTTATGCCTCCAGATAATATTAAAGGCTTGTTAACATCTGAAGAAACATCCTCCCAATGGTCATATAAAAATGAGTATAAAATTAGTTTGGACGGCCATGAATGGGAGGTGTCGTTTGATGATGATATAAGCCTGTTGACGATAGGAACCGATAGAGAGCTTAACCTGGTGCTGGGGATGACAACTATTGACCTAGAAGCCGATGCATACACAATGTTAACATTAGACATATATAAGTATGACAAATATGGAAATGAATTGGGTTCTGTCAAGGCGTATGATTGTGATGATATAGACAGATTCCCATGGCAGGAAGTCCGCGTACTGCCAGACGGCAGGATATATCTTATGGCATGCCATGAGGACAGGGTGTGCTTCTACGAGATACGCTAGTTAAGGAAAAGAGTATGAAACTAATGATTAAGTCAATATCACCTTTACTCTGTGTGTTTACGCTATTTGTGGTGGGCTGCGCTGACGTTGCGGCCCCCGCCCCACGGATGTTATTCTCTCACAGGACATGGCACCGGATTTAGCTGATTGAATAAGAACAGGTCGGGAAAACAAATATGTTCCATGCGCATTGTCCAACGTTTTGAGGCTCGCAGGCGCCACGGCGATGCTAAGTGGTAAACAGCAATTCTCTGGGCAATAATTCATGTGTCCAAGGAACGATAGGCACATACACAGTCAATATGATAACGCTTAGCTTGACAACGATGGGAAAACATTTACCACCGTTGCTGGAGGATGGCGGATTTTATGGTATAATGAATATGTGCTCATATTAACCTGAAATGGAATATTACAGCTATGAAAATAAGGGAATACCGAACTGAAGATTGTCCTCAACTGGCCAGATTGTTCTATGATACGGTTCACTCTATCAACACCAGGGATTATACAAAGGAACAGGTGGATGCATGGGCTGACGGCCGCGTCGATATAGACGGGTGGAACACCTCCTTTTTAGAGCATTACACGCTTGTGGCCGTTGATTCCGGCATTGTAGCCGGCTTTGGGGATATCGACGCTGCGGGATACCTCGACCGGCTCTATGTCCATAAGGATTATCAGGGCATGGGCGTGGCGACGATGCTCTGCGACCGCTTGGAAAGCCGCTTTTACGGGAGACGGGTTACTACCCACGCTTCAATCACCGCAAAGCCATTTTTTATAAACAGGGGATACAGCGTAATAAGCGAGCGGCAGGTTGAGCGCAGAGGGGTCTCTATGATCAACTATGAAATGGAAAAGCAATGCTGAATTCCGCTGGCGGAGGTGAATGTACTCTACCATTCCTTTGAAATTGCTCATATCAATTATTCTATTTAAAGTTCGCGAAATTAACCCTTTTGGTCTGCGGGCACATTATGGCCGGATTATTAAGCGCTTGCGTGCGCGGGCGTAAATTCATATGTCTGGCGCCAACTATAGCCTAAACGCACAATTCTTATTTGTTTGCAAATGGTTAACAGAAATAACCGCTTTACTGGATAGATAATTATAGCTGCTGGTGTTACAATTTTTGAAATTCTAATATTGAATTAACGAGGAGGCTGACCGATATGGAATTAAGCCGTATTCTGACAATAGGTTTGAAGGGAGCGAACGTATACGGGCGCTTTTGCCAGCCTGTATGCAAAAGGTACGGGATAAATCAAATGGGATTCAATACCCTAATGTTTTTTGCCAACAATCCCGAGTATAACACGGCGCGCGATTTATGCAGGCTGCGCGGAATCAAGAGCGGGATTGTGTCGGTGGCGGTTGAAACCCTGATTGAAGCAGGGTATCTTACCCGCCGCATCGACGTGGCGGATCGCCGCATTCAACGGCTTGAGGTCACAAAAAAGGCGGCCGGACTCGTTCAAGCCGGACGGGCGGCCCAAAGGGAGTTCAAGGAGGCGCTGCTGAGCAGGCTTTCCAGCGATGAAATTGAGAGATTCGCGCAAATTTCACAAAAGCTGATCGATACAATAGATGAGCTGAATGACGGAGGCGGTGAAAGATGATTGGATTGCTCAAAAAGATGAAGCCCAGAGAGTGGCTTATGGCGCTGGTATGCGCGATTCTTGTTTTGGGGCAAATCTATTTCGATCTTGCCCTGCCCGATTACATGAGCGAGCTTACCGTTCTTATCAAGACGCCTGGCAGCGGGATGCCGCAGATATGGGATACAGGCGTCTCAATGCTTTGCTGCGTGCTGGCCAGCGCGGCGCTCAGCGTAGTATGCGGCTTTCTCGCGGCCAAAATCGCGGCGGGGTTCAGCTATACCGTACGCGAGGACGTATTCAACAAGGTAGCTGACTTTGGGCAAAAGGAGATGCTCGAGTTTTCGGTTCCAAGCCTTATCAACCGTACGACAAACGATATCACGCAGATTCAGGTGTTGATCGCTATGGGCCTTCAGATAATAATCAAGTCCCCCATCATGGCAGTATGGGCCATAATCAAGATAATAGGCAAGAGCTGGGAGCTTTCGGTGATTACGGCGGGCTTTGTGGCGGCTCTGCTCACAATGATAATCATTATTATGGTAGTGGTTATACCCCGTGTGAAAAAGGTGCAGAAACAGACCGACGATATCAACCGGATCACGCGCGAAAACCTCAACGGCATCAACGTCGTCCACGCGTTCAACGCAGAAGAATACCAGAATAAAAAATTCGGCAGGGCAAACGATATATTGATGAACACCCAGCTGTTCAACCAGAGGACGTTTGCCATACTCACCCCTGCAATGATGCTTGCGATGAACGCCCTGGCCCTGGTCATATACTGGGTGGGCGCTTCCCTGATCAACGGCATAGCGGCGGCGGATATGGCGGGAAGGCTTGACATGTTCAGCAATGTGGTGGTGTTCAGCACCTACGCCACGTATGTCATAATGTCACTTATGATGATGGTGATGATCTTCATGTTCCTGCCCGCAGCACAGGTGTCCGCCGGACGAATAAACGAGGTGCTCAGAGCGAAAACCCAGCTTCATGAGGGGACGGTCACACAGGCCGGTGAAACCGGAACCGTTGAGTTTAAAAACGTATCCTTCCGCTATCCGGATTCAAACAGAAACGAGCTCAATAACGTCAGCTTCAGGGTTGATAAGGGGGAGACGATAGCCTTCATCGGAGCTACGGGCAGCGGCAAGACCACGCTTATAAGCCTTGTTGCGCGTTTTTACGACGCAACCGAGGGGGAGGTGCTGGTGGATGGCGTTAACGTAAAGGATTACGCCTTCGACGCGCTGTACGACAGGCTGGGCTATGTAACGCAGAGGGCGGTGCTGTTCGCGGGAACGATACGCGAAAATGTAGAATTTGGCGAAAGCCGGGAACCGACGGCCGAAGAGGACGTAATCAAAGCCCTGGAGCTTGCCCAGGCCGCCGAATTCGTTGAAAAGCTGCCCGATGGAATACAATACGAAATCGCTCAGGACGGCGTGAACGTATCCGGAGGACAGAAACAGCGCCTGTCAATCGCCCGTGCGCTGGCGCGCAGGCCGGAGATCCTGATCTTTGACGATTCCTTCTCTGCGCTTGACTATAAGACCGATTCAAAGCTGCGCGCGGGACTTGCGTTGAACCTCAGGGATACAACGTGCATGATCGTCGCCCAGCGCATAGGCACCATCCGCCACGCGGACAGGATCGTAGTGCTTGACGACGGCCATGTGGCCGGAGTTGGAACCCATGACGAGCTTATGGAAAACTGCGGGATCTATCGCGAGATTGCCATGTCCCAGCTTTCCGCAAAAGAACTTAACGCTTAAGGAGGGCGGACATGACAAAGAAAAACAATACTGGAAAGGCCGGCATAGGCGCTATAATTAAAAAGCTGTCCGCTTTTTCCGAAAAATCGAGAACGCCCATGGTTATAGCCCTTATCCTGGCGGCGCTGGGAGCGGTGCTTACAATCATTGGCCCTGGCCAGCTCAGAAGGATAACAGACCTTATATCCGAGGCGCTCTACGGCCCCATTGACATGGACTCTATCGCCAGGACGGGCGCCTTTCTCGTGACTATCTACCTATTAAGCTCCCTGTTTACGTACGTGCAGCACTATATAACGGCCACCGTAACGCTTAAGCTGTCAAAGCAGCTAAGGGACGGCCTCTCTTGCAAGATCAACAGGGTTCCGATGAAATTTTTCAACACAGTATCCCACGGCGACATCCTCAGCCGGATGACAAACGACGTAAGCACCCTTCAGCAGGCGCTTTCCAACAGCCTTCCGTCCATCATCAGCGCGGCGGCGCAGTTTACAGGCTGCCTTATTATGATGTTTGTTACTGAATGGCGGATGGCGCTTGCCGCGCTCGCCACTACGCTTTTGGGGATTATCATCATGATAGCCATTATATCCAGGTCCCAGAGATATTTCGTAGACCGCCAGCAAAACCTGGGCAGGCTAAACGGCTATATTGAAGAGATGTATACAGGGCATGACGTGGTAAGGATCTCACGCGCTAACCGAAAGATTAAAGAACGGTTTTCCGTTATGAACCAGGCCGTATACGAGGCAAACTGGAAGTCACAGTTCCTGTCGGGCGTAATGCAGCCGTTGATGAACGTTATAGGCAATATGGGCTATGTGGCGGTATGCGTTGTTGGGGCGGCGCTTGCAATCGGCGGTGAGATTTCCTTTGGCGTTATCATAGCGTTTATCATGTACGTGCGTCTGTTTACATCGCCTCTTAGCACGCTCGCTCAAGGTATGACGAACATGCAGTCCGCCGCCGCCGCGGGCAGCCGCGTGTTCGGCTTCCTTGACGAGGAAGATATGGAGGACGAAAGCGAAAAAGGCGTCGCTCCGGCAGATATCAGGGGCGAAGTGGAGTTCAGGCATGTGCGCTTCAGCTATCCGGATAATCCGGGCAAAATAATCATTAAGGACTTCTCCGCGCACATAAGCCCAGGGCAAAAGGTTGCGATAGTCGGCCCAACGGGGGCTGGCAAGACCACAATGGTAAACCTTTTGATGCGCTTTTTTGAGATCAACAGCGGCGATATACTGATCGACGGCACGCCCATATCCGAAATGAAGCGCGAAGCCGTTCACAGCATGTTCAGCATGGTGCTCCAGGATACGTGGACCTTTGAAGGCTCCGTACGTGAAAACCTCGTGTATAACAAGGAAAATGTTTCGGACATGGAATTGGAGCGGGCCTGCCGCGCCTGCGGCATTTACAGCTTCATATGCGCGCTTCCGCACGGCTTTGATACGGTGCTCAATGAAAACACCGCCATATCGGCGGGTCAAAAACAGCTTTTGACCATAGCCCGCGCCATGATACAGGACAGTCCCATGCTTATATTGGACGAGGCGACCTCATCGGTTGATACGCGGACCGAGCTCATTGCCCAGAAGGCCATGGATAAGCTTACTGAAAAGCGTACAAGCTTTGTTATCGCGCATCGCCTGTCGACAATCAAAAACGCGGACCTTATTCTTGTGCTGAGCGACGGCGATATCATAGAACAGGGAACCCATGATGAACTGCTTGAAAAGGGCGGTTTCTATGCTAGCCTGTACGCCGCGCAGTTTGAAAAGGCGTCATGACCGCTTAAAGCGCGCCCCCGGGTTTGAGGTCAAACGGCCTGCCATCCCCCAAGGGGCGCCGCCCTCTTAAACTTAGCAACCAGGGTCGAGCGGCGCCTCTGGCAGGGCCGTATAATCTATAAGGAGGACGAGATGGATTCGCTTCATGCTTGTTCAGCATGAAGCGAGGTTAACCCGCAAAAAAGGCCATGGGGCCTTTCGCCAAGCGCTGTACAGCACTTGGCGAGATCAACCCGCAAAACATGGCCATAGGCCTTTCGCCAAGTGCTGTACAGCACTTGGCGAGATCAACCCGCAAAACACAGCCATAGGCCTTTCGCCAAGTGCTGTACAGCACTTGGCGAGATCAACCCGCAAAACACGGCCATAGGCCTTTCGCCAAGTGCTGTACAGCACTTGGCGAGATCAACCCGCAAAACATGGCCTTCGGCTGCAAGCAGCTATCAGGCCATATTTTGCTCCCAAGGTATCAAAAATCACCGTACATGCCGGTGATTTTTGATGGATTATACTTTTTGAGGATGTATCCAGGCTATCTTCGCTGATTTTTGATGGATTGTAACATTGGGGGGATACTCCTAAGTTTTTATTATCCCCTGCGCGTTTTTTGGAGTTCTTAGAACCTTTTTTGCAAAAAAGGTTCTAAGCCGCCGGAGGCAATTCTTAAATCCGTAATTTTGGGCGGCGTGTACGGCCAAAATTACACCTTGCGCACTCG
>ERZ857480.21295-NODE-32665-length-11450-cov-6.9894_pt1 | contig 11450 bp, 10 predicted proteins | sample MGYA00519767_ERZ857480 | MGnify/ENA primary metagenome ERZ857480 (study PRJEB31778, sample SAMEA3449210) | human gut metagenome | biome: human gut; feature: human-associated habitat; material: faeces | place: United Kingdom | collected 2010/2012 ...
AGGCTCTTGAAGATGGGACTGCCGCTTGCGCTGCAAAATGTGGTCATCTCCTCCGGCGGTCTGGTCGTACAGTATATTGTCAACGGTTTCGGCTATATTTTTGTGGCAAGCATTACGGCGGCGCACAAGGTCAGCAGCTTGATGGAGCAGGCCGGCGCCTCCTTTGCTTCGGCAATGGGAACCTTTGCCGGGCAAAATCTCGGCGCGAAAAAGTACGACCGCATCCGTGCCGGTGTGCGCAAGGCTATGAAAATCACCATGATTATCGCATGGACGATTGCAGCGCTGGTCATTCTTTTCGGAAAATACATCATCCGTCTTTTTATCTCGGACGAACCGCAGATTGTGGAGCAGGTCGTAAACGCCGCTTATCCGTTTTTGGTGATTATGTGCTGCTGCCTGTTCGTACTGTATGCGCTGTTTGTATACCGTTCGACGCTGCAGGGCATGGGCGATACGCTGATTCCGCTTCTTTCCGGCCTAGTTGAACTCGGCATGCGCGTCGGCATGATCGTTTTGCTCACTTCCGTTGCGGGAAAATACGGCGTGTACGTCGCAGAGGTTTCCGCATGGATCGGCGCGGCAATCCTTCTGATGATTGCATACTATTGGCGGATCGCAAAAATTTGTCCCCGTGAAAAGAAAAAGAAAACGCCGGAGTCTTCGGCGCAGATTCCGGACGCTTGATCGTTTATACAGCAGGAGGATACAGATGAAACAGACCGTGTTGATTACAGGCGCTTCCCGCGGAATCGGCGCAGCCGCAGCAAAGCTTTTTGCTGCGGAGGGGTATCGTGTCGCGGTATGCTGCCATACGCAGATGGAAAAGGCCGAAGAGCTTGCCGCGTCACTGCCGGATGCGGCAGCATTTGCAGCCGACATCGCATGTGAGGAAGAAGTGTCGCAGATGATCGATGCGGTTCACCGCCGCTTTGGGGAAATCCATGTGCTGATAAACAATGCGGGCATTGCGATGCAAAAGCTGTTCACCGATACCACTGCGAAGGATTGGAGCCGGATTTTTGATGTCAATGTGACCGGCATGTTTTATACCTGCCGGGCCGTTTTACCGGAAATGATCCGTCGAAAGTCTGGGCGGATTGTAAACGTTTCCTCCATGTGGGGCGTAACCGGCGCATCATGCGAGGTGGCCTACTCCGCTTCAAAGGCGGCGGTAATCGGTCTCACCAAAGCGCTGGCAAAGGAGGTCGGGCTTTCCGGTATTACGGTAAACTGTGTGGCGCCTGGCGTAATTGACACGGAAATGAACGCGAACCTCAGTTCAGCAGACCGCGCTGCTTTGTGTGAAGAAACGCCGCTTGCACGTATCGGTACGGCGGATGAAGCGGCGCAGGCGATCCTGTTTTTGGCGAGCGGCCGCGCTTCGTTTGTAACGGGACAGGTGCTCGGCGTAAACGGCGGAATTGTGATATAAGCGGGTTTATACTTCAGGTCAGCAAAAGAAAAAGACAGGACGCCGACTGAAGCGATCCACAAAAGTTAGACAAATCATTTCGGTAAATAGTTCAAGCAAGCTGAAGGGCCTGCTGTCTGTAAATTGCAGGCGGCAAGCCCTTCCGCTTTGTCTTGATGCTGCGGTTATTGTAATCATCCAGCTTTAAGCAAGCCGAAGAAATTTCAGAATACAACATTGTTCAAACCGTTCCCTTTTCGGAATGAAAGTCCCTGTTCAACAGATTTGACGCGGTCTTTCCAATCTCGCCTTTGTGGGAACGATACTTTTTCATTCTGACACAGCAAATAATGTCAAGCTTCTTCATAAGCCAGCTTTGTGATCCAGGAGAAAACTGCGCTTGTGATGTTTCGCCATAATACGGCGATAGCTGAGCCTTCCGCCAGAATAGAGCCGTTTCAGCTTTGGATACTGCTATGCCTATTGGCCTCATAAGGTCTTGCGGCCTTCTTTTACGTTAAACTCTGGTATGTACCGTTTATTGGCTGCTCCTTTTATCATATTAGAACACCCCATTCATCAGATAGTATATCATACTGTCTAACAAATGGGGTGCGCTTCAAAAATCCATCCTCTATTGCAATAAGCAGCAATGCGAGCGATTCAGCAAACCTGCTCGCTCATCTGTCTGCCGCCCAAAACATGAAAATGCAGGTGCTTTACCGTCTGCGCGCCATGCTTGCCGACATTGCTCACCACACGGAAGCCCTCGTCAAGCGAAAGCTCTCCGGCAAGCTTTGCAATCACCTCGAAGATATGCGCGACAACCGCGCTGTTTTCCGGCGTAATCGCCGCCGCGCTTTCGATGTGGATTTTCGGTACGACCAGAAAGTGCACCGGCGCCTGCGGGTTGATGTCGTAAAAGGCGTAAACCTGCTCGTCTTCATACACCTTTTTGCTTGGGATTTCCCCATTTATGATTTTACAGAAAAGACAGTCCATCGTTTTTCCTCCTGTTGTCAGCCGATCAGACCGGTCAGAATTTCCGGCATTGCGGCAAACGCTTCGTCAATCTTGGTCATATCCGCAACGCCCGCCATTGCGCTGTCCGGACGTCCGCCTCCCTTTCCGCCGGTAACTGCGGCCGCCTTGGAAACAATCTTGCCCGCGTGCGCGCCTTTCGCGATCGCAGCCTTGCCGCAGATACAAAGCATGGTCGCCTTGTTGTCCGAAACGCCGCAGAGCAGTGCCACGCCGTCGTTTAAGCGCTCTTTCGCCTTGTCCCCGAAAACGCGCAGCGCGTCAGGTTTTGTTCCGCTGAACATTGCGGTGTAATACGGAATCCCCGCCGCCGTCTGCGTCTGCTCAAACAAGCCGTCAATTTTGCTGTCGGCAAGCTTCTGGTTTAACCGGTCAAGCTCACGCGAGCGCTCTTTCAGCTCGTTCATCACCTGTGCGGCACGGCCCACCAGCTCATGCAGATTTGCAGCCTTCAACTGCTCGGAGGCCGCCGCTAAAACGGAGGATTGCCTGGAGATCAAGTCAAGCACGCCGTAACCGGTAACCGCCTCAATGCGGCGTACACCCGCTGCAACGGAGCTCTCGGATATAATCTTAAAAAGTCCGATCTTCGCCGTATTGCTGATATGCGTACCGCCGCACAGCTCGATTGAGAAGTCTCCGACCTCGCATACGCGGACACGTTCACCGTATTTCTCTCCAAACAGCGCCATTGCGCCCTTTTCTTTCGCTGAGGCAATATCCGTCTCATAACGCTTGACCTCAATTCCGGAAAGGATCACGCGGTTTACCTCATGTTCAACCTCGGCAATCTCTTCCCGTGTCATAGCCTCAAAATGCGAGAAGTCGAAGCGCATTTCCTTTGCGTTGACAAGCTGTCCGGCCTGATGCACATGCGTACCAAGCACCTTGCGCAGCGCCGCATGCAGCAAATGCGCCGACGTATGGTTGCGCGTAATCGCCTCGCGGATCGCAGGGCTGACCTGCATGGAAACGATGTCGCCGACAGAAAGACTGCCCTCGCTGATCTCCGCCGAATGGAGGATCAGAGAGCCGACCGCCGATTTCTGCACGTCAAATACGTCGATCTTTGCGTTCTTTGAAGCGATCCAGCCCTTATCCGCAACCTGTCCGCCGCTTTCCGCATAAAACGGAGTGCGGTCGGTTACAATCAGAACCTTCTGTCCTGCGTTCGCCGTACCCACGCGCTCGCCCTCATAGACAACAGCCAAAACCTTTGCCTCACAGGAGAGCTCGTCATAACCGACAAATTCCGTGGCGCCGGCAAGGTCGGTAAGCGTATCGTCGCCCACGCCGAACGCATCGTCTGTTGAACGCGCATTTCTTGCGCGTTCGCGCTGCTCGTTCATCAGGCGGATAAAACCTTCTTCATCCACTGTAATACCGCGCTCCGCAATGATTTCCCGCGTAAGATCGATCGGGAAGCCATAGGTGTCGTACAGGCGGAATGCCTCCGCGCCAGGAAGTACCAACGTACCGTTTTCTGCAACGTCTGCGTTCTCTATCTCGTCAATCAACTGGTTTAATAGCTCAAAGCCCTTTCCAACGGTCTTTGCGAAGTTTTCCTCTTCGTTTTTGACCATCTTTTTGACATATTCCACTTTTTCCAAAAGCTCTGGATAAGCCGCCTCGTTTTCCTTGGCAACCGTCTCCACGACCTCATATAAAAACGGCTTGTTGATACCAAGCAGGCGGCCGTGACGCGCCGCACGGCGCAAAAGACGGCGCAGGACATAGCCGCGTCCCTCGTTCGACGGAATTACGCCGTCCGCAATCATGAAGGTAGTGCTGCGGATATGGTCGGTAATAACGCGCAGAGAGACATCCGCTTTCGGATCGTTATGATAGGTAACGCTCGCGATTTTGCTGATATGCGTCATGATATTCTGGATCGTATCGACCTCAAACAGGTTATCTACCCCCTGCATCACACAGGCCAGACGCTCAAGTCCCATACCGGTGTCGATATTCTTCTGCGCAAGCGGGGCGTACCCGCCGTTTCCATCGGAATCAAACTGGGAAAACACGAGGTTCCAAACCTCCACAAAGCGGTCACATTCACAGCCGACATGACAGTCCGGACTGCCACAGCCCTTCTCCGGGCCGCGGTCGAAGTAAATCTCCGAGCACGGGCCGCACGGGCCGGTGCCATGCTCCCAGAAGTTATCCTCTTTTCCCATGCGGACCATATGGGACGGATCGACGCCGACCTCTTTCGTCCAGATCTCATAGGCCTCGTCATCCTCTTCATAAATTGAAACGTACAGCTTGTCCGCCGGCATCTCAAGCACTTCGGTAAAGAACTCCCACGCCCAAGCGGTCGCTTCGTGCTTAAAGTAGTCCCCGAACGAGAAGTTGCCGAGCATTTCAAAAAAGGTGCCGTGACGCGCCGTCTTGCCGACATTTTCGATATCCGGCGTGCGGATGCACTTCTGGCAGGTGGTCACGCGGGTACGCGGCGGCGTCTCCTGTCCCAGGAAGTACTTTTTCATTGGCGCCATGCCGGAGTTGATTAGAAATAAGCTGTTGTCGTTAATCGGGATGAGCGGAAAGCTCGGCAGGCGAAGATGTCCTTTCGATTCAAAGAAAGACAGATATTTTTCGCGCAGCTCATTCAGTCCAGTCCATTTCATACGGATTCCTCCTGTTATTTTTCATCGCAGACGTATCAGAGCAAATAAAAAACGCCTCCGCCCGAAATGGGACGAAGGCGTCTGTGTCTAATCTGACAACAGGCGGCTTTCCGTGGTACCACCCAAATTGCGCCGTTCTTAAAAAACAGCGCCGCTTTGACCGTTCTGTAACGTGAACGACACGCGGCGGCTTTCACCGCCGGACTCCCGGAGAGCATTTCCGGCACATCCTTCAGGGCTTTCACCAGCCGCCCCGTCTCTGAAAAAGACTGTTTGCCGGAACATTCCGTTCTCTGCCTGTACAGTATGCGATATTTAAATTTAGTATATGCAAAAAAGGCGGAATTGTCAAGATGCGAGAGCGGATTTTTCCCAAACAAATCTGGACAGATAAGTACCGAACCGGTTGTTCGTAACATAATCTTTTTTACTAATCCGTACAGCGCCGCAGGAAAAGGTCTGCATTGCCGCGGAATCGCCGTTTAAAAAGTGCAGCGTCACGGTTACATTGGTTCCGCTGTCACGGCTTTCTACCCGCCCTCTCCGGCACATTGTGTTTAAAAGCCGATCTTCCAGCGCTTTGATTTCCTCCTTTTCTTTCAGGATTATCGTCTTTATTTGACCCTGGCCCTCTCCGGACAAGTCGGAATACTGCAATTCGATTTTTGTACAGTTTCCCATGTTTTTTATTTCGGGAATCCGATCATACAGCGGCGTATACAGAACAAAATTTGTAAGAATGAAGGCAGCCGGTATTGCTGTGATTGCAATACATACGAGGACAATTAAAACCGTTTTCATGTATTTTTTCATATACAGTCTCCGTCAGATTTTTTAATATTCAATAAATTGCTTTATGGATATTATATCATAATAAGCAAACCGGGTATAGCAATAGATAAAGCGGACATACTGTAGAGGAACCAAAAAGGAGGTATCTTCAACGCTATGAAAAGAAAACTTACCGTATGGGTGCTGTGTCTCACGCTTTGCGCGGTGACCGTTTTGTTTGCATCCTGCCGGAAAACAGGAAACGGTGAATCCTCAGATAACGGCATGGATCTTTCTTCCGATATGTCAAAAGTGGAAAGCGACGTTTCAGGCGCAATGTCTGACGTAACATCAGGGCTTTCCTCGCTGTTTGACCCGGATGAAAGCTCGTCCTTATCCTCCGCTTCCTCCGACGAAGCTGCGCCGACCGGCGCAGCCGTGGACATATCGGATTTTGATCTCTCCGGACTTGACAAGCTTGAAAACGAGAAAAAAGGCTGGGGCCAGGGCGTGCAGGTAGACAGCAGAAACCGCCCCATATCCTGCGACAGCTATCAGACGAAATACGGTCAGTACGGCGCTGTTTTTATCATGCCCGATACGTCGAAAACCATGTATCTCACCTTTGACGAAGGATATGAAAACGGTTATACGGCAAAAATTCTGGATACGCTCAAAGAGAAAAAGTGCAGCGCCGTCTTTTTTGTCACCATGCCGTATGTAAAGCAAAATTCCGAGCTTGTGCGCCGCATGATAGACGAAGGGCACATCGTCGGCAACCACAGTGTAAATCACAAATCAATGCCTACCCTTTCGACTGAGGAGGCCGCGCAGGAGATCATCGGACTGCACAACTATGTGAAAGAAAACTTCGGATATGAAATGACGCTGTTCCGCCCGCCAATGGGAGAATGGTCAACCCGCACGCTGGAGATTGCGAACCGCCTTCATTATAAAACGATTTTATGGAGCTATGCCTACCTTGATTATGACGTAAACAATCAGATGGGGGTTGACAAGGCGTTTCCCAAGGTGACCGGCGCCGCCCACAACGGCGCGGTTTATCTGCTGCATGCGGTATCTAAGGATAACGCTCAGATGCTGGGCGACGTGATCGACGCCTTCCGTGCGGACGGTTATACGCTCAAGGGTTTATCATAAAAATTTTCATCCTCAATGCATACAGCAGGGAGCCGTCTCTTAAAAAGGAGACGGCTCCCTGCTGTCGAAAGGATTAAAAGGAATGCGCCATGAAAAAAGGAATCATCTTTTGTGTTGGTTTCGGGCTATGCAGAAGCGCTCTCAAAGGGAATTTTCATTTCTTCCGCCAGCTTCGCCCCGTTAAAGCGAAAATGACCGCTGATCTCCCCGCAGGAGAGAAGCGCGTCTTCCTCCCGTTTTAATTGACCGCTGTTGTGAATTAAATAAGGAATTCCGTTTTTGTTTCGCTTATCCGAAACAATTCCAACATGATGCGTACCAAACACCACAATATCGCCCGGCTGCCATGCGGAAATCACCATCGGGTCGGTTGTGAGATTTTCTGCGTTCCGCTTAAAAAAGACGAGCAAATTCGGTACGCGGCGAAAATCGATATTGCGGTCCGGATGACCGTTTACACGCGGGTATTCGCTGAGATTTTCTCTGATGTCCCGATCCACCATGTCGCGGAGATTGTAGCCCGCGCTGCGGAACGCACGCCATACCACATCCGTACATACGCCGATGTCCTCCGGCGGATAGCCGCCGGCGCCCCAATACCGGCCGTCGTATTTCGGCCGGTTTTTCGCATCAGCCTGCGCACCGCGCAGAATATCGGTTGAATCGTCGATTCCATTCTGATTAAAATCGACCGTGCTTTTTATGATCTCAATGCCAAAATCCTCCGCCGTATAGGTTTTGCCCGGCAAAAGGCCGAAAAAGTCGGTAAACAGGAGCAGAAGAAGAGCCGCCAGAGAAAGGATTCCGCACAAAAGCATCCGCCGCTTCATCTTACCTGTCATTCGTCACATCTCCGTTTCCGCTTAACGGGATTGTCTCGCCAAGATAGGTGGGCCGAGGCTGCACAATTCCGTAAAAAAAGTCCTTGCCGCGGGCCAGTATTTCCCGAAAATCGCGGTAAAGCTGACCGCTGTACCGCCGGCCGTCCGCCGCAACGCCGTATGCTTCAAGACCCAGGGACTCTGCATCGTAAAGCGCGCGGTACAGGTGATATTCCTGCGTTACGATGATAATCCTTTTGGCGCCGAAGATGTCGCGGGCGCGGTACATGCTTTCGTAGGTGGAAAAGCCCGCGTGATCCATGAAGACTGCCTCGGAAGGCACACTCTCGTGCAGCGCATAGCTTTTCATGACGTTTACCTCGTCATAGTCCTTTCTGCCGTGATCGCCGCTCATCAAAAGCCTTTTTGCCGCACCGCTTTGATACAGGGCGATTCCTGTTTTCAGACGATCCTCCAGCATGGGGCTTGGCACGCCGCCGCTGCGCACACCCGCTCCCAGGACAAGAATACAGTCTGCCTGAAGCTCTGCCGCTTCTTCGCTTGTCACAATCCGATCCAAAACTGACGCTTTTACATGATGATCGATCAACAGGAGTGAGGCCGCCGCCATAACGGAAAAAATCAACAGCGTGATTCCCGCCTGACGGCAAATTTTTTTGATCCGCACCCGAAGCATCCCGATCTCCCCCGCTATTTTTTCTCTGCCGAATTCACTTTTCGGTTGTTTTTATTATACGACCCTTTCACAGCACAGTCGTTACATTTCCATTACAAATTTTGGATAAAAAAAGATGACAAAAGAATTACATTTTTTTAAAACGGCCTGTATTCCCGTCAAAAATGACATCCTTGTAACCATCAGTGACTACATCGGCCGGTAAAGCGCCGCCTCATAATCCTTTACCACATAGCGAAGCCTGGTTCTGCCCTTTGTTACTATGGTGTGTCCCTCATCCTCCAGGCGCTTTTTCTGCTCTTCCACACCGCCGGGATATTTCGGATTCAGCTCGCCGTCTGCTTTGAGCGTACGCCAGTACGGCGTTTGATCGTCCTTACGCTGATAGCTCGCCCACGCTGCAATGGAAACAAAAATTCCAGCCGTTATCGGATCGGTGAAATCGGCATTGTTTTTTCTCGCAAAAAAGCTGCGAATCTCTCCAACTGTTGTCACCCTTCCGAACGGTACCGTCCTCATAACCGCATCATAGTCCGCCGGCGGCGCAAAATACATTTTCTCCCCGCCGTATTTTTTGATAGAAGCGGAATCTGTAATGATCTGTATTTTCGGCATATCTCTATTTTCCAGCAGCATTGCGTTAAAGTCCTTTTTCTCTTCGTTCGCCACAACATTTCGCCTCCCTTTTTCTCAGTATAAGCGACGATTCCCCATTATGCAATGAGACTATTATAATAAATCCGTCATAAATCGAATTTTTCCTATCAGTGAAAGCTGTAAAAGAACTTTTTGACGGTAGAAGGCGCATGATTTGCTTTTACATATGGAGTTTGATATAATAATTGTTATGCCATCAAACAAGAGAACGCCTTGCGGCTGTTTTCACTTTAATATATAAGGAGGTCTTTTCTTTGAAAAACAACGATCTTGGCAGCGATCGAATCGGCTCGCTGCTGCTGCGTCTGGCTCTGCCCGCTATTATGGCGCAGCTAATCAATGCGCTTTATAACATTGTGGACCGTATTTATATTGGGCATATTCCATCTGTCGGCGACGTCGCGCTGACCGGCGTTGGCGTTACCTTTCCCATTCTAATGCTGATTTCCGCCTTTTCTGCTTTTATCGGCATGGGCGGTGCGCCGCGTGTTGCCATCAAAATGGGAGCCGGAAAGGACGACGAGGCAGAAGAAATTCTCGGGAACAGCTTCGTGACGCTGCTTATTCTTTCCGTTTCTCTGACCGTGCTGTTTCTGCTGTTTGGAAAACCGCTTTTGATGCTGTTCGGCGCGAGCGCGGATACAATCGGGTATGCTTCCACTTATATGACGATCTACGTCTGCGGCACCGTTTTCGTACAGATGGCTCTCGGTTTAAACTCCTTTATTTCCACACAGGGCTTTGCCACCACCTCGATGGCAACGGTTATCATCGGCGCCGTCATCAATATTGCGCTGGATCCACTGTTTATTTATGGTTTCGGTCTGGGCGTTGCAGGCGCGGCTATCGCAACCGTGCTTTCGCAGGCGGTTTCCGCAATCTGGGTACTGCGCTTTCTCTGTAGCAAAAAGTCAAAGATTCGTATCCGCAAAAAGTATTTTCGTCTGCGCCGCCGTGTCATTCTGCCGGTTATGGCGCTCGGTATCTCGCCGTTTATCATGCAGAGCACGGAGAGCCTTGTCAATATCGCGTTAAACTCCTCCCTACAGCGCTACGGCGGCGACGTTGCAGTCGGCGCCATGACGATTTTAGGCAGCGTGATGCAGTTTTGCATGATGCCTCTGCAAGGGCTTACGCAGGGTGCCCAGCCGATTATCAGCTTTAACTACGGCGCGCACCGCAACGACCGTGTCAAACAGGCCTTTCGATACCTGCTGACGGTCTCGCTCTCCTACTCCGCGCTTTTGTGGTGCGTCTCCATGTTTGCGCCGCAGGTTTTCGTCGCCATGTTCACAAGCAAGGCTGCGCTATTCGATAAGGCGGTGTGGGCTCTGCGCATCTATATGGCGGGTTCGCTTTTCTTCGGGATTCAGATTGCCTGCCAGCAGACGTTTGTCGCACTGGGACAGGCGAAGGTCTCCCTGCTGATGGCGCTTCTGCGAAAAATTGTGCTGCTCATTCCGTTTGTATATATTCTGCCGTGCTTTTTCGCAGATAAGGTCTTCGCCGTCTTTCTGGCAGAGCCGGTCGCAGACGTGCTGGCGTCGCTGACTACGGGAACCGTATTTTTGATTCTGATTCCCAGAATCCTTCGCCGCGGCCCCGAAAATACCAATAAGGGAGAAAGCCACGCATCCCCCGCAAAATGAGAAAAAGTTCTTGCAAACCGCTGATCCTTCTGATAAAATAAAGAATATACCGATTAAAACGCATTGACTGAGAAAAGTATCCGGCTGGATAGATACAAAGAGAGGGACGCATCTGCTGAAAGCGTTCTTATCGGCCTGCCGGAGAAGTTCCCTCACGAGCGGCGCTGCTGAACGTTATAAAGTAGGCGGCGACGGGCCGACCGCCGTTACAACGGTCCTTGAGTGTTTGCTCACGCAAAAACCAGGGTGGTACCGCGGAGATTTCGTCTTCGTCCCTTTTTTTGAGGGATGAAGACGTTTTTTATTTTGTAAAACGAGGTGTAACATGGAAGAACGAATCAACGCGCTGCGCTCTCAGATGGAAGAAGCCATTGCGGGCGTACAGTCAAAAGAGGCTCTGGCAGAATTCTGGCAGCAGTATTTGAGCAAAAACGGCAGCATCGCAGAACTCATGAAGGGGATGCGCGGCGTTGCGCCGGAAATGCGCCCGCTCATGGGCAAGACGGTGAACCAGTTTAAAGCCGAGGTGGAGGCAAAATATCAGGAAAAGCGGGAAGAGATCGAAAAGATCGAGCTTGCAAACGCAAACAAAAGCGAGCAGGTAGA
>ERZ857480.83927-NODE-130035-length-11381-cov-47.0000_pt1 | contig 11381 bp, 9 predicted proteins | sample MGYA00519767_ERZ857480 | MGnify/ENA primary metagenome ERZ857480 (study PRJEB31778, sample SAMEA3449210) | human gut metagenome | biome: human gut; feature: human-associated habitat; material: faeces | place: United Kingdom | collected 2010/2012 ...
ATATCGCATAGCGAATCTGGTTGATCACGGCGTGTCCCCATGGAACATACTGGCGCTGACATTCACAAATAAGGCGGCCAGAGAGATGCGGGAGCGCACCGAAGCTCTGTTAGGCGGCAGCGTAAAGGACATGTGGGTAGCCACCTTCCATTCCTGCTGCACAAGGATACTCAGGAGCGATATAGATAAGCTGGGCAGGGACCGCAACTTCGTGATATACGACGATGACGATCAGACCTCGCTCATAGCCGCTATAATGAAGCGCCTCGGCGTAAACGACAAGGATATAACCAAGCGGCAGATAAAGGAGCACATAAGCGAGGCGAAGAACAAGTCCACCGAGCCGGAGAAGTTCCTGATGGATAACCCTTATCTGGACGAATCGGTGCTTAAGGTGTTCAGAGAATACCAGCGTAGTCTGAAGGAATACAACGCGCTGGATTTTGACGATCTTCTGGGAAAGACGCTTGAGCTGTTTCAGAGCTGCCCTGAGGTATTGCAAAAGTACCGCAGTAAGTTCAGATATATCCTTGTGGACGAGTATCAGGATACCAACGTAATGCAGTATCATATTGTCGAGCTGCTGGCCCGCGAGCACGGCAATATCTGCGTAGTGGGCGATGACGACCAGAGCATATACGGCTGGCGCGGAGCGGACATACGCAATATACTGGATTTCGAAAAGGATTTCCCCGGCGCAAAGGTAATACGCCTTGAACAGAATTACCGCTCAACATCAAATATACTGGACGCCGCAAACGCCGTAATAGAGAATAATCAGGGCCGCAAGAGCAAGAAGCTCTGGACGGATAACGGCAGGGGAGACAGGATAGAGACCTTCACCGCTGACAGCGAGCGGGACGAGGCCCATTTCGTATGCCGCAAGATAATGGAGGGCGTGCGCAACGGAATGAACTACGGCGATTTCGCAGTGCTGTACCGCATGAATGCCCAGAGCCGTATACCTGAGACTACCATGGTGAATTACGGCATACCCAACAAGGTCTACGGCGGCCAGCGCTTCTATGAGCGCAAGGAAATAAAGGACATAATGGCGTATCTGCGCCTTATATACAATCCCTTTGACGATATAGCCCTGAAACGCATAATCAACGTGCCAAAGCGCAGCATAGGCGACGCGTCCATAGCCGAGCTTGCCCGCGTGGCAGAGCAGGAGGGCAAGTCCATGCTGGTGGCAGCCCTGACAAGCGAGAACATAGACCCTCGGGCCATGAAGAAGATAAAACCCTTTGCGGACACCATGGGCGAATTTATAGCCCTCAGCCGCACCATGCCACTTTCCGAGTTTACATGGGGCATGATAAGCGCGCTGGAATACGAGACTTACCTCAAGGCCGAGGATAAGAAGGGCGAAGTGGAGTCCCGCATGGATAACCTCCGGGAATTGATAGGCAATATAAAAGAAATCGAGAAGGATTTGCCTGAGGGTGAGGATGCGCTGAGGGCATTTTTGGAAAACGTCTCCCTGGTATCCGACATAGACTCCATGAACGACGGAAACGGCGCGGTGGCCCTTATGACACTGCACAGCGCCAAGGGACTGGAATTTCCGGTAGTATTCATGATAGGAATGGAGGAGAACATATTCCCCACTTCAAGGGCCAGAAACGATATGTCCAACCACGCGATGGAGGAGGAGCGGAGGCTCTGCTACGTTGGTATGACCCGCGCCAAGCAGAAGCTGTATCTTATCAACGCCCGCCAGCGCAATATATTCGGCAACGAGTCCTATAACCGGAAGTCCCGCTTTATCGAGGAAATACCGGCCGAGCTGACCGTATCAGATAACCCGGTCAAACAGCCCGACGCCAGAGAGCAGGCCGAGCACACAAGGGGTCAGCGCAAGAACTTCCACCGCTATGCCATGGATACTCACGCCCTTGGCGATGGAACGAGGGACGTAAGGCCTGCCGCGACGCCTGTATCCAAGACCTTTGAAAAGTATCAAAAGGTACAGCACGACAAATTCGGCGTAGGCACGGTAATGGAGATATCGGGCTCCGGCAGCTCCATGCTGGTGTCAATAGACTTCGGAGCGGCGGGAGTAAAGCGCTTTGCGGCAGCATACGCGCCTATAAAGCCGGTAGAATAATAACAGAAAATAATCTCATCTGAAGGGAAAATGCGGGAATGGAGCAGCGCATAAGGGAGCTTGTGGATAAGCTCAACGAATATTCCAAGGCGTACTATGTACTGGATGCGCCAAAGATAAGCGACAAGGAGTACGACGAGCTGTATGACGAGCTGCTGCGCCTTGAGGAGCAGTCGGGCATCATATTGCCGGACTCTCCCACCCAGCGCGTAGGCGGCGATCCGCTGCCCTGCTTTGAGCCCCATACTCATATACACAGGCTATGGAGCCTTGACAAGGTGCGCACCCGGGAGGATCTTATAGACTGGGGCGGAAGGGTGGAGCGGATTGCGGAGTCGCAGCAGCTTCCGAAGGTCAAATACGCCCTTGAATATAAGTTCGACGGCCTGACCATAAACCTCACATACGAGGGCGGCAGGCTGATGACCGGCGCTACACGGGGCAACGGCATCGTAGGCGAGGACATAACCCCACAGATAAAGACCATACGCACGGTGCCGCTCACCATACCCTTCAAGGGCAAGATGGAGGTGCAGGGCGAATGCTATATGAAGCTGTCGGTGCTGGACGAGATAAACAAGACCACCGATGAAAAGCTGAAAAACGCAAGGAACGCTGCGGCGGGAGCGCTGCGCAATCTGGATCCGCGAATTACCGCCAAGCGCAGGCTTGACTGCTACTGCTACAACGTAGGCTATATCGAAGGCAAGAAACTGGAAACCCAGGACGAGATGCTGGGGTTCCTCAGGGAAAACGGCTTCACCGTAAGCGACTATCTGGTGTTCTGCGACGACATTGAGACCGTCTGCGACGAGATAGATAAAGCGGAGGAGTCGCGCCCCCATTTGGACTTCCTGATAGACGGAATGGTGGTCAAGGTCAGGGACTTTGCTACCCGGGAGGCACTGGGCGCCACGGAGAAGTTTCCTCGCTGGGCGATGGCGTTCAAGTTTGCCGCGGAGGAGACTACCACTACCGTCAGGGATATAACGTGGGAGGTGGGCCGCACGGGAAAGCTTACGCCCAGAGCAAGCTTTGATCCGGTGGAGCTTGCCGGAGCGACAATACGTCACGCAACGCTCAATAACTTCGACGATATACAGCGCAAAAGGGTCGGCATAGGCTCAAGGGTGTTCATACGCCGAAGCAATGACGTTATCCCGGAGATACTTTCGGCGGTGGAGGGCGACGTGCCGGAGAGACAGGTGGAAAAGCCTACGGTGTGCCCGGCATGCGGGGCGCATGTGGAGCACAGGGGCGTGCACCTCTATTGCACCAACTCCCTTTCCTGTGCGCCGCAGATAGCGGGAAGGCTCGCCCATTACGCCTCCAGGGACGCCATGGATATCGATACCTTCTCGGAAAAGACGGCGGCGCTTTTCGTGGAGGAGCTGAAGCTCAAGAGTATACCTGATCTGTACGACCTTGGCCCGCAGGACTACATGGGCCTGCAGGGCTTTGGCGAGCGCAGAATAAACAACCTTATGGCCGCCATTGAGCGCAGCAAGGACTGCACTCTGGGTGCTTTCATATTTGCCATAGGCATACCCAACGTCGGCGCGAAGACGGCAAAGGATCTGGCGCGTCGCTTCGGCACAATAGAGGCGCTGAGAAGCGCCACTGTGGAACAGCTTACAGAAGTGCCTGATGTAGGTGAAATAGTGGCGCGGAGCATTGTTGAGTTCTTTGCGGATCCGTCCATAGCCACCCAGGTGGACAGGCTGCTTGCCCATGGCGTAAAGCCCCGGCCGGAGGAAGTACAGCAGGATAGCCCTATAAGCGGCAAGACCATAGTAGTGACCGGCACGCTGGAAAAACTGGACAGGAGGCAGGCGGAGGCGCTTATTGAATCCCTTGGCGGCAAGGCTGCGGGCAGCGTCAGCAAGAAGACGGATTATGTCCTCGCAGGCGAGAGCGCAGGCAGCAAACTTACAAAGGCGCGAGAGCTGGGGGTAAGGGTGCTGAACGAACAGGAATTTTTTGAACTGATCGGAGAAACAAAAAGATGAAGATTGGAAAGCTGAGCAACGATAAACTGGATAGCCTGATACTCAGCAAATTCGGACATACGAGGAAAGAAGTAGTCTGTTCTCCCCATGTGGGAGTGGACTGCGCGGCGGTAGACCTTGGGGGCAGGATAGCTGTGCTGTCCACCGACCCAATAACGGCCGCCGATAAAAATATAGGCAGCCTTACGGTACATGTGAGCTGCAACGACGCGGCGGCGGCCGGCGCCGAGCCCATAGGTCTGCTGGTGACGCTCCTTATACCACCACATGGCACGGAAGAGGAGGTAGAGCATATAGCCCAAGAGCTGGCCGAGGCTGCAAGGCTCGCGAATATAGAGATAATCGGCGGTCATACCGAGGTGACCGCTTCGGTGACCCGCTATGTCACCTGTGCTGCAGTAATAGCCCGGGCGGGCAAAAACGGCATTATCACTCCCGCCGGCATGAAGGCAGGGCAGGATATAATCATGACCAAGATGGCGGGCATAGAGGGGACGGCAGTTATAGCCTCAGACGCTGCCGGGCGTACCGGGCTGACAGATGCCGAACTGGAGGAAGCACGGGGCTTTATGTCCATGGTAAGCGTAGTTAAAGAGGGACTTTACGCTGCAGAGCACGGCGCCACCGCCATGCACGACATAACCGAAGGCGGCGTGTTCGGCGCCGCGTGGGAGATGGCCGAGGCTTCCGGCTGCGGCATGGTGCTGTATCCCGAAAAGGTGCTTATGCATCCAATAACCAAAAAAATATGCCAGAAGTTCGGCATCGACCCTTACAGGCTGATATCCAGCGGCAGCATGCTTATTGCCTGCGACGACGGCGAAGGCATGGTGAAGGGCCTTGCCGCCATAGGCATACCTGCCGCGGTTATAGGCAAGGCGGTAGAGTCTGGCGTGAGCACCGCTGACGGAACTGAGATATCGGCCCCTGAGGCGGACGAATTATATAAGATTATATAAGGCTTTTCAGAAAATTATTTGTTTGCAGGCAAAAAGGTGCTATAATTAAAAAGTTGCATCATGCCATATTCTTTGTAGGCTTTTCGCCGCAGGAGGTATACATTGGTAAACAGTATGACGGGCTTCGGCCGTGCATGCGTAGAGAAGGACGGCCGTGAGATAACGGTGGAGCTCAAGAGCGTAAACCACAGGTATCTGGATCTTGGGTTCAGAATGCCCAGAGCTATAGGCTTTGTTGAGGACACTATACGCGGGGTACTGGGCGGCGAGCTAAGCCGCGGACACGTGGATGTGTTCGTATTCTATAAAAACAATCGCGATGACGCGAGACGGGTAAACGTTGATACACACCTCCTCGGCGAGTATCTCAAGGCCGCAAGGGCCGCTGCGGAGGAATTCTCTCTTCGCGATGACGTGGGCCTTTCGGCCGCGCTTAGACTGCCTGACGTTACCGAGATAGTAGAGGCGGACGAGGATCGTGACGCAGTATGCGCCATAACTGCGGAGGCCTGCCGTCTGGCATGTGCCGAGCTCAAGGCCATGCGCGCAAGGGAAGGCGCAAAGCTGTATGACGATCTGTACGGAAAATCCCGCACTGTAGAGGATATAAAGGACAGGATAGCCCGGCGTGCTCCTGAGGTAGTGGAGGAGTACAGGGTAAAGCTTACGGAACGCATAGAGAAGATGCTGGGCAGCGTGGAGGTTGACCGGGCAAGGCTTGCTACCGAGGTTGCGCTGTTTGCGGATAAAGCCGGCATAGATGAGGAGATAGTCCGCCTGACCAGCCACGTGACGCAGTTCAGAGCTATGCTGGACAGCGCTGAGCCGTCAGGCAGAAAGCTGGACTTCATAGTGCAGGAAATGAACCGTGAGTTCAACACGATCGGCTCCAAGGCCAACGATGGCGACATAGTCAATCTCGTTATCGCAGGCAAGGGCGAGGTAGAGAAGATACGCGAACAGGTACAGAATATAGAATAGAGGTAATATGTCTGTAAAACTCGTAAACATAGGCTTCGGCAATATAATATCCGCAGGAAGGATAATATCCATAACCTCGCCTGACAGCGCGCCGGCAAAACGCATAATACAGGAGGCCCGTGAAAAGAGCCGTCTGGTGGACGCTTCCCACGGCAGGCGCACCAGGGCGGTAATAGTTATGGACAGCATGCATGTCGTACTCTCCGCCCTCCAGCCTGAAACTGTAGCCGGCAGAATAAACGCTGAAAGCGAAGAGTAAGTATTCAGGGAGAAAAGCGATGGATAACGATAAAAAAGGACTTTTGTTTGTGATTTCCGGCCCTTCCGGCGTAGGAAAGGGCACTATCTGCAAAAAGCTGCTGGAGAGGCGGAAGGAGCTTAAGCTTTCCGTATCGGTGACCACCCGTGCGCCGCGTCCCGGCGAGATAGAAGGCGTGAACTACTTTTTCCGCTCAGAAGAACAATTTCAGGATATGATAGAGCGTGACGAGTTTCTGGAGTACATGTGCGTGTTCGGCAAGAACCACTACGGCACACCCAAAGCTTACGTTGCAGAGCAGAGGGCCCAGGGCAACGATGTAATATTGGAGATAGACGTCAATGGCGCGCTGAACGTCAAAAAGCGCTGCCCTGACGCAGTCATGATATTCATAGCGCCCCCCAGCATGGAGACGCTGAAAAAGCGTCTCGTAGGCCGCGGAACGGAAACGGAAGAGGCGGTAGAGCGCCGCTTTGCCGAGGCCGTGAAGGAGCTGGCCGCAGCGGGCGAGTACGACTATATAGTAGTTAACGACAGCCTGGATAAGGCTGTGAAGGATACGGAGAGCATACTTGTATCCGAAAGGCTGCACGTATCAAACAATCCCAAGCTGATCAACATTCTTAAAGGAGAATAAACCGCTATGATGAACTATCCTCCCCTCAACGAGCTTCAGGCAAAGGCGGGCTGCCGCTATCTGCTTGTTACCACAGTTGCCAAGCGCGCGCGCCAGCTTCAGGACGATCCGGAAAAGCTGGACGACCGCAAGCCGGTATCGGTGGCGGTAGACGAGCTCTATAACGATAAGCTCGAGATAATCACCCCTGAGGAGTACAGCAAATAATGAAGCATGTGGTAATGGGCGTCACCGGCTCCATAGCCGCCTATAAGGCATGTGATATAATAAGCGCCTTGCGCAAAAGCGGCGTGGACGTCCACGTGATACTGACCCATGCAGGGGCGGAGATAATCACTCCGCTGACACTCGAGACCATAAGCGGCAATCGGGTAGTAAAGGATATGTTCGACAGCGACAGGCATTTTGAGGTCGAGCATATATCGCTTGCCAAGCTTGCGGATCTGTTTCTCGTGGCCCCGGCTACCGCGAATTTCATTGGCAAGATGGCGTCCGGCATAGCGGACGACATGCTGACTACTACGGTGATGGCTACCACCGCTCCCGTGATGATAGCCCCCGCCATGAATACCAATATGTACCTTGACGCTGCCACACAGGCTAACATCGAGACTTTGAAGCGGCGCGGCTGTGAGTTCATAGCTCCCGCCACGGGCCATCTGGCCTGCGGGGACGAGGGCATAGGCAAGCTTGCAGCGGTGGAAGATATAGTCCGCGCAGTTCTGGATAAGCTCAACGTAAAGCGGGATCTTGAGGGCAAACGCATACTGGTAACTGCGGGCCCCACACGGGAGGCCATAGACCCTGTGCGCTATATTACCAACCGCTCATCGGGCAAGATGGGCTACGCCATAGCTGAAGCTGCGGCCGAGAGGGGCGCTGATGTGACCCTCATAAGCGGCCCGGTGAGCCTGGGGACTCCCGGTGGAGTAAAGCGCGTGGATATAGTCTCCTCGGACGAACTCTGCGACAGTGTGATTGAGCGCTTTCCGGGCTGCGATATACTCGTTATGGCGGCGGCCCCGGCCGACTTTACTCCTGCCGAGTTTTCAAGCGAGAAGATCAAAAAGGGCGGAGACAACCTTACGCTTAACCTCAGGGCCACGAGGGACATATTAAAGACCATCGCCCCGCTGAAGTCAAATCAGAAGGTCGTGGGCTTTGCGGCGGAAACCCATAACGTAGAAAACAACGCCATTGAAAAGCTCAAGCGTAAAAAGCTGGACTTCATCGCCGCAAACGACGTTACGGCTGAGGGCGCAGGCTTCGGCACTGACACAAACATAATCACGCTGTACGGCGCGGACGGCTCCAGAGAACACAGCGGCATGGTCACAAAGCGCGAGGCCGCCGATTGGCTTCTGGACAGGCTGGTAAAATAAACTGACGATATAATGAGGAGGGCATGCCCTCCTTTTTGCGTATGTCGGTATAAGGGCCTTTGTGGTATAATTTTTAATAAATAAATTTGAGTTTTGAAAGGACGGCAGGATTTGTTCGCACAGGTGATAGTGGACATAGCCAACAGCGGCGTAGACAGGCTCTTTACCTACCGGGCGGAGGATAACATTATCCTCGGCCAACGGGTGCTCGTACCCTTTGGCAGCGGAAACAAACCCATAGAGGGCTATGTGCTGGGAATAAGCGAGAGCTATGAGGGCAATATCGCGCTGAAGAGCATAATACGCCCGCTGGAACCGTACAGCGTGCTGACCCATGAGCAGATACGGCTGGCTTATTGGATAAAGCAAAGCTACAATTGCCTGCTGGTGGACGCGCTGCGCCTTATGATACCTGCGCAGCTCCGGAGAGGAAGGGTAAAGGAGAAGCGGGTGCGCACGGTGAAGCTTGCCGATGGCGTCGATCCCCAGCTCATACGGGCGGGCATGCTGAAAAAGGACGGCAGCCCCAAATCACCTAAGCAAAAAGAGGTTTTCGACCTTTTGTCAGAATCAAATGCGGAGATGAGCACGGCAGATATATGTGCCTTTATTCCCGGCGCGTCCTCCGCCATAAAGGCGCTGATAGATAAGGGCTATATAACAGAGGCAGGCCGGGAGACATATCGGGACCCGTATGCCGGACGGATACCGCCCAGGACGATGCCGCTGACCCTTTCAGCGGCACAGGCTGACGTATTGGAAAAGATAAGCGCAGCTATGGACAGGCGGGAGGGGACCATACTCCTTCACGGCGTTACAGGCAGCGGAAAGACTGAGGTATACATGCAGGCCATCGCCAAAGTGCTGGACGAGGGCGGCTCCGCCATAGTGCTGGTGCCGGAAATATCCCTGACCCCACAGGCAATGGACAGATTCCGCGGAAGATTCGGCGAACAGGTGGCGGTGCTGCACAGCAGACTGTCGCCGGGCGAGCGATATGACGAGTGGCGGCGCATACGCCTGGGCAAGGCAAGGGTAGTGCTCGGGGCAAGGAGCGCGGTGTTTGCCCCCCTTGAGAATATACGGCTGATAGTGGTGGACGAGGAGCACGAGCAATCCTACTCCTCCGAGATGACGCCGAGATACAGCGCCATAGAGGTGGCTCAGAAACGGTGTAAATTAAACGGCGGCGTGCTGCTGCTGGGCAGTGCCACACCGTCTGTAACAAGCTATTTTCGGGCAAAACGGGGCAGGTACGCTCTTCTTGAATTGCCGGAGCGCATAAACGACCTGCCGCTGCCCAAGGTGGACATAGTAGATATGCGGCAGGAATTCGCTGCGGGAAATACCGGCATATTCAGCGGACGGCTGTACCATGAGCTGAAAGCCTGCCTCGACAGAAATGAGCAGGCGATACTCTTCATAAACCGCCGTGGGTATTCCACCTTCGTATCCTGCAGGAGCTGCGGTTATGTATTCAAGTGCGACAACTGCGACGTATCCATGACCTATCATAAAATAGATAAGCTTATGAAGTGCCATTACTGCGGACGCACAAAGAATATACCAAAGGTATGCCCGGAATGCGGCAAACCTCACATAAAGTTTTTTGGCGTAGGCACACAGCAGGTGGAGGAGCAGCTTCGCGATAGCTTCCCCGGCGTAAAGTCGCTGCGCATGGACATGGATACTACCCAGACCAGGAACGCCCACTATGATATACTTTCACGTTTTTCCAGGGGAGACGCCCAGGTCCTCATAGGGACGCAGATGGTGGCCAAAGGGCTGGACATGCCAAATGTATCCCTTGTGGGTATAGTTGCCGCCGACGCTTCGCTGCATATACCGGATTATCGAAGCTGCGAGCGGGCGTTTCAGCTTTTTACTCAGGTGGCCGGACGGGCAGGCAGGGCAAACGGCAACGGCAGAGTAGTGATACAGACCTACACTCCTGACCACCCGGCGGTGGTGCTGGCCTCGCGCCACGACTACAAGGGCTTTTATGAATACGAGATAGCCCAGCGGCGTGCTGCGCTGTTTCCGCCGTATGCGCTGTTTGTCAGGGTGCTGTTCATACATGAGGATCAGGCGCCGTTGTGCGAGGCGGAAGAGAGGTTTGCTCAGGGACTGAAGGACGCCATACTTCAAGCACTGAAGGCTCAGGGGGCAGACGAAAGGGAACTTCTGTTTATGGTATGGGGAGAAGCGCCCATAAAGCGCATAGACGGAAAGTACCGGCGGCAGATAGTGCTGAAGCTTGCCCGCACAAAGCACACTCCTAAAGCGGTGGACGCTATTTACAGCTATTCAAACGCTCATCGCAGCGAGTATTTTTGTTCGCTGGAGCTCAACCCGGGAGATATGTTTTAAAAAATTGGACGAAAGACTGACATACAAAATGCTCCTGCTCTTGCGCGATGAGCCCCACGGGGGATATAATAAACTGATATAATTTTGCAGGTATATACATCAGCTTTGGATAAACCGGAGGACGCTATGGCAATAAGACAGATTTTCAAGAACGACGCGGAGTGCCTTTACAAGAAATGCAGGCCGGTGGAAAGGTTCGACAAGAAGCTTTCCGACCTTATAGACGATATGGCGGATACCATGTACGAGGCGGACGGAGTGGGCCTTGCCGCCCCTCAGGTAGGTATACTGCGCAGGGTATTCGTCATAGACTGCGGCGACGGCCTCGTGGAGATGGTAAACCCCGAAATAATCGAAACCTCCGGTGAACAGGGGGGCATGGAGGGCTGCCTGTCATTCCCGGGCAAGCAGGGCTACGTCGTGCGTCCCAACCACGTAAGGGTGCAGGCATACGACCGCAACGGCGATCTGTATGAGTATGAGGGCGAGGAGCTTTTTGCCCGCGCCATACTCCATGAAAACGACCACCTTGACGGGCTTATATATACCCGTCTCGTTACCGATCCGCCGGAGGGCTACAAGGAAGAGGAGCTTGAGTATACAGAGCCAGAGGACGATACGGAGGAAGAAAAATAGATGCGCATAGCCTTTTGCGGGACGCCGGATTTTGC
>ERZ857480.72069-NODE-111645-length-11377-cov-95.6625_pt1 | contig 11377 bp, 8 predicted proteins | sample MGYA00519767_ERZ857480 | MGnify/ENA primary metagenome ERZ857480 (study PRJEB31778, sample SAMEA3449210) | human gut metagenome | biome: human gut; feature: human-associated habitat; material: faeces | place: United Kingdom | collected 2010/2012 ...
CGGCATCTGCGTTGCCAAAATGCTCGATAAGACATCCAGTATTATCTGCGCTTTTGGCTTAGCAGCTGCCGCACCTCGCTCGCCGTATCGGCACTTAGAATTATGCGGTATTGCCTAAAATAAAATTTTTCCTGAATGGAAAAATACGGTATGGTGTGCCACACCGCGCCGTGGTATGCTGGAAGCACACAAGGGAGGGCATAAACCATGAAACTGATGTTTGCACAAAATACCGCGCAGCAGCGCGCTGCCGCCCGTACTGAACAGCAGGCGTAGCGCCGGGCAGCTGCCTGCAAAAATACCCTTGCCGCCCGCCGCTTGGCGGTTTATCAGGCCCGGCGGGCAGAATGGCAGGCAGGCCAACCCCTGCGCTGACGGCAAAGGGGCAGGGGAGAGCGCGCCGCCGCTGCGTGCGATAATTTATGAATAGCATGTAAAATCATACAGAATCATGGAAGGCCAGCCTTTTTCGGGCTGGTCTTATTTTTTGCGCCATGGTATAATGTCCCTAAGTCACGAACAAAACTGTAGAATAAGGAGAGAACGAACCCATGAAATTTTCCGAAATGCCCTATGAGCGCCCGGACATGAGCACCCTGAAAGAACAGTTTGCCGCACTGACCGAGCGTTTGCAGAACGCCCCCGACTATGCCGCTGCCCGCGCCGCTTTTTTGGAGGAGCAGGTGCTGAACAAGCATGTGGATACCCTGTTCACCCTGGCCAGCGTGCGCCATACCATTGATACGCGGGATAAGTTCTATGATGAAGAGATGGAATTTGCCAACAGCGCCATGCCGCAGATCCAGCAGTGGCAGGATTCCTGGACCGCCGCCATGCTGGCAAGCCCCTACCGCAAAAACTTTGCCGAAGAATACGGCGACCTGATGTTTGTGAACGCCGAAATTGAGCGCAAGGCATTCTCGCCCGATATCATGGAGGAACTGCAGCAGGAAAACGAGCTGACCCAGCAGTATGGCAAGCTGCTGGCCAGTGCACAGATCCCGTTTGAGGACGGGGTATACACTCTGTCCCAGCTGAGCCCGTTCAAGAATGACCCGGACGATGCCCGCCGCTTGGCCGCCTGGAAAGCCGAGGGCCAGTGGTATAAGGACAACCAGAAACAGCTGGATGATATTTATGACAAGCTGACCCACCTGCGGGATAAGATGGGCAAAAAGCTGGGGTACGAGGGTTACACCACCCTGGGCTACTACCGCATGGGCCGCAACTGCTATACCAAAGCGGATGTAGAAAAGTTCCGTGCCGCCGTGGTCAAGTATCTGGTGCCGCTGGCGGACAGCATCTACCGTGAGCAGGCCAAGCGCCTGGGCAAACAGTACCCCATGAGCTTTGCCGATAACGCCCTGATGTTCCGTTCCGGCAACCCCGCCCCCTGCGGCGATGCCGATGCCATTCTGGCCCAGGGTAAAAAATTCTATGAGGAACTTTCGCCCGAAACCGGCATCTTCTTTAACACCATGCTGGACAATGAGCTGCTGGACGTGCTTTCCACCCCCGGCAAGGCGGCGGGCGGCTACTGCACCAGCCTGTGGGATTATCAGGTACCGTTCATTTTTGCCAACTTCAACGGCACCCAGCATGACGTTGAGGTGGTCACGCATGAAGCGGGTCATGCCTTTGCCGCATACACCAACCGTGACCGCGTGCCGTATTCCACTGTGTGGCCCAGCATGGAAGGGTGCGAAGTCCACTCCATGTCGATGGAATTCTTTGCCTGGCCGTGGGCGGAGGGCTTCTTTGGCAAGGATACCCGCAAGTTCCTGTACAGCCACTTGGCCGGTGCGCTGACCTTTATCCCGTATGGCACCATGGTGGATCACTTCCAGCATATCGTGTACGAAAAGCCGAACCTGACCCCTGCCGAGCGCCACGCCGCCTGGAAAGAACTGCTGGGCATTTATATGCCGTGGATGAAGCTGGACGGCGAGATCCCGTTCTACAGCGAGGGTGAGGGCTGGCAGCGCCAGAAGCATATTTACGAAAGCCCCTTCTATTATATTGACTACTGCCTGGCACAGACCGTTAGCCTGCAGTTCTGGGCCATGCTGCAAAAGGACCGCGCCAACGCGTGGGAGCACTACATGGCATACACCCGCCAGGGCGGCAGCCGCGTGTTTACTGAGCTGCTGAAAAACGCCGGACTGGACAGCCCCTTTGAGGAAAGCTGCCTGCGCGGCGTGTGCGAAACGGCCAAGCAGTGGCTGGACAACTATGACCTGACGGGGATCGAATAATGCAGCAAAAGAAAACCCGCCGTGGGCGGGAATACCTGAATGACTTCCGCAGGGATGTCAACGGCAGCTACCTGTACCAGGGCAGCTACCGCCGCTATACCGGCAGCATGCCGTATGCCAAACTGCGGGGCCTGCTGTGGGCGCTGTGCGGCGGGGCACTGGCGGCGCTGGCGGCGGCGGGCATGGTGCCCGCGCCGGGGGCCATGCAGCAGTTTTATGTACTGCTGCCGTATGCCGGGGCGCTGGTGGCTGGCATCAGCGCGGTGTGGGCGCTGGCCCGCATGAGCCGCGGCGGGGCACGCCTGCGCAGCTATGTGTATGAAGAAACGGTAGCCAAACTGCCGCTGCGCTGCCTGTTGACCGGGGGGTTCGCCGCGCTGGCTGCAGTAGGGGAGTGTATGGATGTGTTCTTGAACGGCGGACAAGGCGCTATCTGGTATGCAGTATTATTTGCAGCGCTGGCCGCTGCGGCTGCTGCGGCTGCTTTTGCCGCAGGGCACACCATCCGGGCGGCGGTTTATACCGAAGAATCCGACTCCGGGCGCGAAGAGTAAAAGACCTTGCACCATAACGCAGAATTTAGCCCGCTAAAGTGCGACGCGGAAGAATTTTACAAAATTCAGCGTGCTGTTATGGTTATCCTGCTGACTTTTATTTAGATGTTGCCAAAACGGCGTTTTTTGGTTGACAGAAATTGAAAATTACGATATTATAATATAGTTATTGGTGACATTTGTTTGCGGTGAGGGAACACCGCAAATGCGGAAAGGCTTAAGCCTTTCTTATTTAACACTCCTTTTGGTAGTGTTAAAATTGCCGCCATTACCAAAATGATTTGGGAGGTTATACAAACATGAAAAACACCAAGCAAGTGCTTGCACTGGCCATGGCTGTTGCAATGGCTGCGGGCCTGCTGGCTGGCTGCGGTTCTTCCGCTTCCAGCAGCGCTGAGTCTGTTGCTACCAGCGAAGCCGCTGCTACCGATACCGGCAGCAGCGATGGCACCCTGGTTCTGGCAGATACCGGCTTTGAGGGCAAGTTCAGCCCGTTCTTCGCCGCTTCTTCCGCTGACCAGCACGTTATCGACCTGACCAACATTGCCCTGCTGGGCGCTGACCGTAAGGGCGAAATGATCCTGAAGGGCATCGAGGGTGAGACCCGCGAGTACAACGGCACCGATTACACCTACTATGGCCCCGCTGACTGCGAAGTGACCGAGAATGCTGACGGCACCGTTACCTATGCCATCAACATGCGTGATGACCTGGTCTTCGCTGACGGCACCCCCATCACCATTGATGACGTCATCTTCAACCTGTATGTTTACATGGACCCGACCTATGACGGTTCCGCCACCCTGTACTCCATGCCCATTGCCGGCCTGGATGATTACCGCAGCAGCATGACCACCCTGTCCAAGCTGATTGCTGAGGCAGGTGAGGACAACACTGATAACAGCCTGTTCACCGCTGAGCAGCAGAAGGCTTTCTGGGATGCTGTTAACGAAGGTGGCGTTGCTTTTGCACAGGAAATCATCGACGCCTGCGTATCTAACGGCTACGCTGAAGAGGGCGACGTTGCCGCTGCTGCTTCCGCCTGGGGCTTTGACGGCCTGGCCGCTGACGCTACCGCTAAGGATTTCTTCCTGGCTATCGCAGAAAAATATGACTGGAACTTTGCTTCCATGGAAGCTGAGACCGCAGGCTCTGCTCTGTCTGACCTGATCCCGGCTGATGTTTATGCTTACTCCACCACCGGTGTTGCCACCGGCGCTGACGTTGACACCGTTTCCGGCATTGTCAAGACCGGCGATTACAGCATGACCATCACCACCACCGAGCTGTCCAACTCCATGATCTACCAGCTGCAGCTGCCTATCGCCTCCCTGGATTACTATGGCGACCGCAGCCTGTATGATTACGACAACCACTCCTACGGCTTCAAGAAGGGCGACCTGAGCAAGGTTCGTTCCGTCACCAGCACCCCCCTGGGCGCCGGCGCTTACACCTTCAATAAGTACAGCGATGGCGTCATCTACCTGGATGCCAACCCCAGCTACTATCAAGGCGAGCCCGCTGCCAAGCACGTCACCATGAAGGAAACCCAGGAAGCCGATAAGATCACCGGTGTTCAGGCCGGCACCATCGACATTTCCGATCCTTCTTACTCTCTGGAAGCTGCCAACCAGATCGCTACCATCAATGGTGGTAATTCTGACCTCGACGGCTCTGTCATCACCACCCGTCTGATGGACTTCCGCGGCTATGGCTACATTGCCCTGAGCGCCACCAACGTTAAGGTCGGCGATGATCCCGCTTCTGAGGAATCCAAGAACCTGCGCAAGGCTATCATGACCGTGATTGCCGCTTACCGTGATGAGGGCATCAACTCTTACTACGGCGATACCGCAAGCGTTATCAACTACCCCATCTCCAACACCTCCTGGGCAGCACCCTCCGTTACCGACGACGGCTACAAGATCGCTTACTCTACCGACGTTGACGGCAACGAGATCTACACCAGCGATATGAGCGGCGACACCAAGTATGCTGCTGCTCTGCAGGCCGCCCTCGGCTACTTCGAAGCAGCCGGCTACACCGTTGAAAACGGCCAGGTCACCGCAGCTCCGGCTGGCGCCAAGATGGAATACACCGTCAACATCGGCGCTTCCGGCAACGGCGACCACCCCTCTTTCCAGGTTCTGACCAATGCAGCCGCTGCCCTCAAGACCATCGGCTTCACCCTGACCGTCAACGACCTGGCAAACGCTTCTGACCTGTACAGCTCTTATCAGTCCGGCGTTGCCGAAGGCTGGGTTGCTGCATGGCAGTCCACCAACGACCCCGATATGTACCAGCTGTACGACAGCAAGGGTTCCACCAACTACTACCAGATCAACGATGCTGAACTGGACGAGCTGATCGAGACTGCCCGCCAGACCACCGATCAGGATGACCGTAAGGCCATGTACAAGGAAGCTATGGAGATCATCCTGGATTGGGGCGTTGAACTGCCGGTTTACCAGCGCAGCGAATCCGCCATCTTCTCCAGCGAGCGTATCGACACCGCTACCATCCCCAACGATCTGACCCCGTACTGGACTTACCAGTCTGAAATCAATACGATCGCTCTGAAGTAATTTCAGCGCAGCCTGTTGTTGAATTTATGGTGAGCAGCCGCTCTTGGTGCCGCACTGGTTCTGGGAGCGGTTGCTTGCTGTTAGTACAAACGGCGGCAGCATTTGCAGCCCAAATGTGGCCGTCCCATTCCCCCGGACAGTTCCCTCTGTCCGAGGGAGGGGGATGCCCATATTCGGTATCAAAGTAATGAGGTGTATCTGAAAACAAAGAAAATGACGGATGTTTCGCAAACATGAGGCGAATTTAAGGCAAAAAGCCGCAGGAATCCTTTGTGGATTCCAAGGCTTTTTAACGCAAAATTCAGCCGTGTTTGTAGAAACAGGCTAAGGCAACACCGCACAATTCCCGCCTGACGGCTTAAGCACCGCTCCGGCGGCTGCGGCACGGCATCTGCGTTGCCAAAATGCTCGATAAGACTCCAGTATTATCTGCGCTTTTGGCTTAGCATCTGCCGCACCTCGCTCGCCGTATCGGCACTTAGAATTATGCGGTATTGCCCTAAATTTTCGACTTTTTAGGTACACCATAGGCGAAGCTACAAGGCCCCGGCTCATGTGTATTTTGGAGCCATGCGGCGCAGCCATTAAAAACGCGGCCTCCCTGCCCGCGAAGGAAGGAACGATTTTTCAAGTGCGAAACTACGTCATCAAGCGTATCCTGCTTTCTTTTGTGATCCTGTTTTGCGTTACCTTCATCATCTATGTGATGATGCGCAGCCTGCCCAGCTCTTTTGCCGAGAACATGGCCATGCAGCTGTCCCAGGCACCGGGCGCAAAACCGTATCAGGAATGGCTGGATCAGCTCAACGCAGCTTATGGTCTGGATAAGGGCATCCTGCCCGGCTTCATGACCTGGCTGTCCAGCGCAGTGCACGGTCAGTTCGGTGACAGCTGGAAGTGGAATGTCCCTGTTGTTCAAAAATTCCAGGAAGTTATTGGTCTGTCTGTTGTCATGGGCGGCATCTCCTTTGTGGTGTCCATGATCATCGCTGTGCCCCTGGGCATCCTGGCTGCTACCAAACAGTATTCCCGTACCGATTACGTCATCACCGCTGTGGCTCTGGTGGGCATCTCTCTGCCCAGCTTCTTCTTTGCCACGCTGCTCAAACTGCTGTTCTCTGTCAAGCTTGGCTGGTTTGACCTGTACGGCCTGGTCGGGCGTGATTATGCCCAGCTCAGCTCGTGGGGCCAGTTCTGTGACCGCGCCAACCATCTGGTGCTGCCCATCGTCACGCTGGTCATTGTTTCCATCGGCTCTACCATGCGTTACACCCGCACCAACATGCTGGAAGTGCTGAACGCCGACTATATCCGTACCGCCCGCGCCAAGGGCCTTTCGGAGCATGTGGTCATCTATAAGCACGCATTCCGCAACACCCTGATCCCGCTGGTTACCATCATCGGCGGTTCCCTGCCCGGCCTGTTCAGCGGTGCCTTGATCACTGAGACTCTGTTCTCCATCCCCGGCATCGGCTACATCTCTTACCAGTCCATGGTTGCAGGCGATATCCCGTTCACCATGTTCTACCTGTCCTTTATGGCGGTGCTTACCCTGGTCAGCAACCTGCTGACTGATATCATGTACGCAGTGGTTGACCCGCGCGTGCGCATTTCTTAAAGAAAGGAGACTGCACCCATGAGCGAGAATACCCAGAACAACACCCCCAAAAAGGAGCAGTACTCCCTGAACGACGACCGCCGCGTTAAGGTGCTTTCGCCCGGCGCGCTGGTTGCCAAGCGGTTCTTCCGCAACCGTCTGGCCGTTGTGGGCCTGACGATGCTGCTTGCCATGTTCGTCTTTTCCTTTATTGGCGGCGTGGTCAGCCCTTACGGCCAGGACCAGCAGTTCTACACCTACACCCAGATGTCCAAAGAGTATGTGGGTGTGACCCGCAACGATAAACTGCGCTTTGTTGTTGCCGATGGCCAGGAGTTCGGCTCCATTGCCCAGAGCAAGGGCAACGAGGCCATCAAGAAGGGTGAAGAGACCTTTACCTATAAAGATAACGATTACGAAGTGGAAACCCTGAGCGAGGACCTGTACGTCTTCCGCCAGGGCCGCACTGTGCTGGCTTATGCCTCTAAGGATATGGTCACCGCAGCGGACGGCATGGCCGAGCTGAGTTTTGATGCCAAGCTGGCCGCCCTGACTGCCCAGGCAGCAGGGGAGACCACCTTTACTGCCGATGGCCAGGATTATGAACTGGACGCTGACGGCAATATTGTCCAGAGTGGCAGCGAAGTTGCCTATATCGGCCGCTTTGTTGTTTCCGCTGCCGATGCCAGCGTGGTCATCAGCCGTGACTTCCGCGACCGCCTGGAAGAAGCCATTGACGATAATATTACCGAGTTCACCTACACCGATGCCGACGGCAACGAAGCCGAGTATGACATCGTGTACGATGCCAGCACCGGCGTTTGGAGCGTGAAGCAGATGACGGAAACCTATGTGTTTGACCGTTACGCAAGCCCCAACAAGGAGCACTGGCTGGGCACCGATACCAACGGTATGGACATGCTGACCCGCCTGATGTACGGCGGCCGCGTTTCCCTGATCATCGGCTTCATCGTTGTTGCGATCGAAGGCTCCATCGGTATTGTCATGGGCGGTATCTCCGGCTACTTCGGCGGCTGGGTGGATAACCTCATCATGCGTATCGTGGACGTGTTCTACTGCCTGCCCTCCATGCCCATCATCATCATTCTGGGCGCTGCCATGGACGCCATGCGCATTGATTCCTGGACCCGTATGATGTACCTGATGCTGATCCTCGGCTTCCTGGGCTGGCCCGGCATTGCCCGCCTGGTCCGCGGCCAGATTTTGTCCTTGCGCGAGCAGGAGTTCATGACGGCAGCCGAAGCCTGCGGTATCAGCGCATGGCACCGCATCTTCCGCCACCTGATCCCCAACGTTATCCCGCAGCTGATTGTTACCTGCACCATGAGCCTTGGCTCCACCATCCTGACGGAAGCCACCCTGTCTTTCCTGGGTCTGGGCGTTAAGTACCCGTTTGCATCCTGGGGCAACATCATCAACGATGTCAACAACGCTTATGTTATGACCAACTATCTGTTCATCTGGGTCCCGGCCGGCATCTGCCTGCTGATCACGGTTCTGGGCTTCAACTTTGTGGGCGATGGCCTGCGCGATGCCTTTGACCCCAAGATGAAACGCTGATGAAAGGAGACACACACGATGGCTAAACAACAGGACGGTTACCTTTCCGCCAAGGAGTCGCGGCGTATCTCCAAAGAAAACCGCCGCATTACGGACCAGTACGAAAAACAGCGCAAGCGCAAGAATGTGCCGGAATCTGAGTACCTGACCCAGATGAAGAACCCGGAAAACGCTGTTGAGTTTGATAACCTGCACACCTATTTCTTTACCGATACCGGCGTGGTAAAAAGCGTGGACGGTGTTTCGTTTGAAGTTCCCGTGGGCAAAACTGTGGGCGTTGTGGGCGAATCCGGCTGCGGCAAATCCGTTACCAGCCTTTCGCTGATGCAGCTGCTGCAGCGCCCCCAGGGCCAGATCGTTCAGGGCGAGATCCGCCTGAACCTGGGTAATGGCAAAGCCTATGATGTTGCCAAAACTCCCGGCACGGTCATGCAGCACCTGCGCGGCAACTATATTTCGATGATCTTCCAGGAGCCGATGACCAGCCTGAACCCGGTGTTCCGCATCGGTGCTCAGATCGATGAAGTCATTGCCCTGCATGACGGCGAAGGCAAGAGCAAAGAGGACATCAAAAAGCGCACCGTTGAAATGCTGGAGATGGTTGGCATCGCCAACAGCCAGGGTGTATATGAGATGTACCCGCATGAGTTGTCCGGCGGTATGCGCCAGCGTGTCATGATCGCCATGGCATTGGCCTGCAACCCCAAGGTTATCATCGCCGACGAACCCACCACCGCACTGGACGTGACGATTCAGGCCCAGATCCTGGACCTGCTGCGCAACCTGAAGGACCGCATTAACTCCTCCATCATGCTGATCACCCATGACCTGGGTGTGATTGCCGAGATGGCAGATTACGTTGTTGTCATGTACGCAGGCCGCGTAGTGGAAAAGGGCACCGCTCAGGAGATTTTCGCAAACCCGGCTCACCCCTATACCATCGGCCTGATGGCTTCTAAACCGATCGTGGGCAAAAAGGTGGATCGACTGTACTCCATCCCCGGCAAGGTGCCCAACCCGGTCAATATGCCCAACTACTGTTACTTTAAGGATCGCTGCGAGATGGCTCTGCCCTGCTGCGATGGCGAATACCCCTGCGAGATCAGCCTGTCCCCCACGCACAAGGTCAGCTGCTACCGCTACTATGAAAATAATCGAAAGGCGGGTGAGTGACGATGGCACAGGCAGAAAACGCAAAAAAGCTGGACTATACCCCCGTCACCTATGATGATCAGTATATTCTGATGGTCAACCAGCTTAAAAAATACTTCCCCATCAAGGGCGGCCTGATGTCCCAGACCGTGGGTCATGTCAAGGCTGTCGATGGCGTTACCTTCAACCTCAAGCGCGGCCATACCATGGGTCTGGTCGGCGAATCCGGCTGCGGCAAATCCACCACCGGCCGTACAATCCTGCGCCTTGCCGGCGAAAAAACCGGCGGTCAGGTACTGTTCAACGGCAAAGAAGTGTATGATATGACCGGCAGGGAGCTGCGTAACCTGCGTACCAAGATGCAGATCATCTTCCAGGACCCGTTCTCCAGCCTGTCCCCGCGTCTGCCGGTTGGTGAGATCATCGGTGAGGCTGTGCGCGAGCATAACCTGGTGCCCAAGGCAGAGTTCAATGATTATATTGACCAGGTCATGGATAACTGCGGCCTGCAGCCTTACCACAAAACCCGCTATCCGCACGAATTTTCCGGCGGCCAGCGCCAGCGCATCTGCATTGCCCGCGCCCTGGCCCTGAACCCGGAGTTTGTTGTGTGCGACGAACCGGTCTCTGCACTGGACGTTTCCATTCAGGCCCAGATCATCAATCTGCTGAAAGAATTGCAGGATAAATATAACCTGACCTACCTGTTCATCTCCCACGATCTTTCTGTTGTTGAGCATATTTCGGATACGGTCGGCGTTATGTACCTGGGCAACCTGGTGGAGTACGGTGCAACGCCGGATATCTTCAGCCATCCGCTACATCCCTACACCAAGGCACTGTTCAGCGCCATTCCTATCCCGGACCCGACCATTCGCCGCGAGCGCATTGTGCTGCAGGGCTCCATTCCGTCCCCGGCCAACCCGCCCAAGGGCTGCAAGTTCCATACCCGCTGCCCCTATGCGACCGAGCGCTGCAAGACCGAAGCGCCGCAGCAGCGTGAGGTGGAACCCGGCCACTATGTTGTGTGCCACCTGTACGAAAAATGAAGCATAACGAACCCTTTGAGGATGACGGCCGCACCGTGGCCGATATGAGTGGCATTGAGCACGACAGTATCTGGCTGCCGCGCCGCCGCAAGCAGGGCCATACCCCCGCGCAGCAGCCCCAACAGGCTGCTGACCGTCCCTGGGAGGAAGACCCCCAGCTGACCGGTAAAGAGCGCCTGTGGGCGATCCTGGGTGCGCTGAAAGCTACCCTGCTGATTTGTGGCGTCTACCTGCTTGGCCTGCTGGCCCTGCTGGCGCTGCTGTTTACCCTCTGGCATTAAAAAATACCCCCGCCTTTGTTTTGGCTGCGTGATAGCTGGAATAAGGACGGGGGTGTTTGGTTTTGTGGGGGAAGGGCAACTTGCCCGGTAAGGTGGGGGCACCCGACCCCGCCGAGAAACGTAAATATTTGCTGCAAACCTACAAACATTTGTAGGGGACGATGCTTGCATCGTCCCGCGGATGAGCCTATGCGGTGAATTTTGTTAAGGCAACACCGCACAATTCCCGCCTTACGGCTTAAGCACCGCTCCGGCGGCTGCGGCACGGCATCTGCGTTGCCAAAATGCTCGATAAGACATCCAGTATTATCTGCGCTTTTGGC
>ERZ857480.61943-NODE-95943-length-11339-cov-8.0000_pt1 | contig 11339 bp, 8 predicted proteins | sample MGYA00519767_ERZ857480 | MGnify/ENA primary metagenome ERZ857480 (study PRJEB31778, sample SAMEA3449210) | human gut metagenome | biome: human gut; feature: human-associated habitat; material: faeces | place: United Kingdom | collected 2010/2012 ...
GCCCGCCTGCCGCCCGGTCCAGATGCTCAGGGCCACGCTGCTGTTGCCCAGCCAGGTGCCGCGCAGGGTGTTCAGCTCCCGGGCCGTGTGGCGCGGGGTGTCCAGCTCGTCCAGCACGTCGGTCAGCAGATCAAGATACTGCATTTCTTCCGGTGTCAGGCTGCCCAGGTCGTAGTAGAAATTCAGGTAGGTGCTGCCCGCCGAGGGGTGGTGCAGCAGGGTAGCTCCGGCCAGCTGCTCTTCCCCGCCCGCGGCGCTCTTTTCCCCGCTGCCAAGATCGGCCACGGTCAGCGGGTGCTCCAGCACCAGCTTGCCGTCCACACGGGCAGCCTGTGCCTCTTCCTCTTTCTTGGGCAGGGTCGGCACCTGGGTCACCTGCACCGGCTCTGCCGCAAACAGGTCTTTCAGCAAAGCATCGAACCAGCCCTCGGCCAGTTTCTCCCGCAGGGAGGCAAACAGGCTGTTGGTGTGCAGCAGCATGGCCGGGTCGCCGGTGTGCAGCCAGCCCGTGGCCGCGTTGATGGCGTCCAGCACGCCGTCCGGGATGCTGCCCGGCCGCTCCAGCGAAGCAAACTCCGCCGCGTTCAGAGAGGCCAGCAGCAGGTCTTCCGGGATGCCCTCAGCCAGGATGTCGTCCACGGCTTTCCGCACGCCCGCGGCAAACCGGGCCGCCGTTTCCTCGGTGGCACCGCGCAACACCAGCTCCAGCGTGGGCTGTAACGTGCTGTCGTCAAACCCGATGTCGATGTCCGCGCCCAGCTTCTCGTTCAGCAGGGCCGCTTTCAGCGGGGCCTGATTGGAGCCCAGCAGCGCGTCCAGCAGGATCTCCACGCCCAGCTGCCGCTCCCGGTCTGCAAAGGCTCCGGTATACCAGGCCAGAGCGCACTGCACCTCGTCGGCCTCCGGCTTCTCGGTGTAGTAGGGGATCTTCACCTGCACGCCCGGCTGCTCGTCCTGCATCGTCAGGCGGGGGCGGCTGGTGCCCTTGGGCATCCTGCTCAGGTAGGCCTCGTCGAGGAATGCCAGCGCCTCCCCCATGTTCAGGTTTCCGTACAGGGTGATGCAGCAGTTGTCCGCGCTGTAGTGGCGGTGGTACACCCGCTTGTACTTCTCATAGGTCAGCGCCGGGATGGAAGCCGGGTCGCCGCCCGAGACAAAGCCGTAGGCCGTGTCCGGGAACATGGCCCGCTCCAGCGCGTTCTGCAGCTGGGCGTCCGGGGAAGCCAGAGCGCCCTGCATCTCGTTGTAGACCACGCCGCTCACGGTGCCGTCCTCGCCCCGGTGCCAGCCCTCCTGCTCAAACACGGCCTTGTCCACCATGGCCAGCGGGCAGAACACCGCGTTGAGGTACACGTCCATCAGGTTCTTGAAATCCGTCTCGTTGGGCGTCGCAAAGGGGTAAACGGTCTTGTCCGGGAACGTCATCGCATTGAGGAACGACGCCATGCTGCTCTTGAGCAGCTGCAAAAACGGCGATTTGACCGGGTACTTCTCACTGCCCGCCAGCACCGAGTGTTCCAGGATATGGAACACTCCCGTGTCATCGGACGGGAATGTCCCGAACCCGATGCCAAAGCCCTTGTTATGATCGTCATTTTCCACCAGCAGCACCGACGCCCCGCTGACATCATGGGTCAGCACCGTCAGGGTGCCGTGCTGCTCCGGGCAGTCTTCCTGCTTTACCAGAGTGTAACCGGGATATTGCTTCATCGCTGTTTCTCCTTTGGTTTTTATTTTTTTGCCTTTATTGTATCATTCTTCCGGGTAAAACACAACAAACCAAAAACGGCAGCCTCCCGCTCCCGGGAAGCTGCCGCTCTGTCTTTTAATTTACGCTGTCGGTAATGATCCCCGCTTTGCACGACACCCTGAACAGCACAAAGCCCACCACGAACAGCACGATGAGGGAACCGACGCCCACATTGGCGCTGCCGGTCAGCTGGCTGCCCACGCTGACGATCATGGTGCCCAGGAACGAGGCCCCCTTGCCGCAGATGTCAAACAGGCCGAAGTATTCGCCGGATTTTTCCGGCGGGATGATCTTGGCAAAGTGGGAGCGGCTGAGGGCCTGCACGCCGCCCTGGAACATGCCCACGATGACGGCCAGCACCCAGAACTGCCACTGCCGGGTCAGGAAGAACGCAAACACCGCAATGCCCGCGTAGGCCGCGATGCAGACCGGGATGAGGGCCGTGGACGGGTATTTCGAGGACAGCCGCCCGAAGATGAGCGCTGACGGGAACGCCACGATCTGGGTCAGCAGCAGGGCCAGCAGAAGACCCGTGGTATCCAGCCCCAGTGCCGTGCCATAGGCCGTGGCCATATCAATGATGGTATACACGCCGTCGATGTAGCAGAAGAACGCCAGCAGGAACCAGAACACCTGTTTATCTTCCGGCAGGTGGCGGATGGTGTGCCCGATGCGGGCAAAGCTCTGGCGGATGGCGTGCCGCTCCACCTCCACATAGTGCAGCTGTTTGTATTGGTTCAGCAGCGGCAGCGTGGTCAGCAGCCACCAGAACGCCGTGATCAGCAGCGCCAGATCCAGTGCTTTCATCTGGCTGATGCCCAGCTTGTCCGCCCCCAGCACAAGGCCCAAACAGGCCACGAACGGCACACAGCTGCCAATGTAGCCCCATGCATAGCCTTTGGAGGAGACTTCGTCCATCCGTTCCGGGCTCGTCACATCGCTCAGCATGGAATCGTAATAGACAAGGCTGCCCGAGAAGCCCACCTTGGCAATGACAAAGATGACGAGGAACGGCAGCCAGGCGGACATCTTGCCCATGGCAATGCAGCCCACGATGCCCACCCAGACGCAGAGCAGAAAGATGGGCTTTTTAAAGCCTTTCGTGTCCGCCAGAGTGCCCAGGATCGGGCTGAGGATCGCCGTGATGATGGTCACCACCGAGGTGGCGTAGCCCCAGTAGGCCAGATACTCCACCGACGACAGCCCGCCCGCGGCGGCCAGCGCGTTGAAGAAAATCGGAATGAGGGTGGCCACCATCAGCACAAAGGCCGAGTTGCCCACGTCGTACAGGATCCACGCGCGCTCCAGTTTGGTCAGCCGGAACCGCTGCTTGCTCTCTTTTTCCATGTTACCCCTCTCAGTTTTCCCCAAAGGTGTGCTGGTATGCTTGATCCAGCGGTGCCCCGGTCTGCAGTGTGTCGCGGTATTCCAAAATCAGCCGCTCGGCCAGCGGCAGGGCTTTCTGGTACAGCGCATCCAGCTGCTCACAGCTCTCCGCGCAGGCGGGGTTGGGCTGCGGGTTTGCCACCAGCCCGTGCAGGCCCTCGTACCTGCCCACGGCTTTCATGCCGGTCAGCACCACCCAGCGCTTGGCCGGGCTGGATGCCAGCAGCAGCTTGTGCACGGCCACCATCCCTTTCATGGCGTCGTAAGCCTGCAAAATGGTGATGCCCTGATAGAACGGCGCGATCACTTTCGCCCGCTCCATACTGGGGTGGATGTGGCTGGCCGTCAAAAAATGCAGCGGGTCTTTGCCATCCCGGCGGAGGAGCATGTTGTCAAACTCCGTTTCAATTTCGCAGTGGCTCACGCCGCTGTCCCGGACATCCTGCTCCACGCGGGGGTGGCAGGTGGAGTCCAGCGCAAAATGGCAGAGGAAGCCCAGCGCGTAGGCCAGCGCGGCGTCTCTATTTTTCGCTTTGTTCACCACGCCCCGGGCCCGCTCGAAGAAAACCGCTCCCGGCTGCTCGTGCATGGCGTTGCCCAACGCGCTCACCGGGGTAGATTTTGCCGCGTGGTAGTAGAACAGCAGGTCCGGCCCGTGCAGGCCGATGTCATACAGCTCCCGGTAAGGAGCAATTTTTTCCTGCAATTCCGCGGGCAGGCGTTCCAGAACATCCGCGCCAAAGCGTCGGTGTGCATAGGTGGATGGCATAACAAAGGCCTCCTTTATTTTACAGCTTACAGCTGCGGCAGCTCGTTTTTCAGGCCGCGGTCCATCAGGGCGCGGACGGCCTCGGCAGCGCTCATGCCGTGGTTGACGATGGCGTCCACCGTCTGCACGATGGGCATTTCCACCTGATATTTTTCGGCCAGCTCCAGCGCGGCGGGCAGGGCGTTCATGCCCTCCACCACCATGCCGACTTCTTTCACGGCCTCCGCCGGGCTCTTGCCCTTGCCAATGAGGATGCCCGCCCGGTTGTTCCGGCTGTGCATACTGGTGGCAGTAACGATGAGGTCTCCGATGCCGGCCAGGCCCGCAAAGGTGTGGACATTGCAGCCCATGGCCACACCCAGCCGGGCGATCTCCGCAATGCCGCGGGTGATGAGGGCGGCGCGGGCGTTGTCGCCGTAGCCCAGGCCCGTGGAGATGCCCACGCCCAGCGCGATGACGTTCTTCATGGCACCGCTCAGCTCCACGCCCTTGATATCCGGGTTGGTGTAAACGCGCATACAGGTGTTGTTGAACACCTCCTGCACATACCGGGCGGCCTCCTCGTCCGGGCTGGCCGAGACGATGGTGGTGGGCAGATCAACCGCCACTTCCTCCGCGTGGGTGGGGCCGGAAAGCGCCACCAGACGCACGCCCTTGGGGCCGCCCTCCTTGCCCAGCTCGTCGGCCAGGATCTCCGTCATGGTCATCAGGGTGTCGGGCTCCACGCCCTTGGCCACATCCACGATGATCTGCCCGTCGGCCACATAGGGCCGGGCTTTGGCCGCCGTGCCCCGCACGAAGACGGACGGCACGGCAAACATCAAAATATCCTTGTCCGTGCACACTTCCTCCATGCTCTTGGTAAATTTCAGCTCCTGCGGGATCTTCATCCCCGGCAGGTTGGGGTGGACGCGGGTGGTGGAGAGGTTGTCGATCTCCTGCCCCAGCGCCGACCACACCAGCACATCGTTTCCGCTCACGCACAGCATCCGTGCCAGAGCCATGCCCCAGGTGCCTGCACCCAGGATGCCAATTTTCCGTTTTGCCATGTTCTTGTCCTCCGTGTCCGCGCGCCGGGCAGAGCGCCCGTTCGCGCGGCAGTTTCTATGCAAAAAATAGTTCCGATATTTTAGTGTTCTACACCCAAGCCCATTTTACACGAAAGGCTGTATCCCGTCAACTCTCTGGCAGGCTGCACAAAGTCCGGTGGTGTTTTTCAGCGGTTTTGTCTATCGTATGCGATTTCATAACTACCAATTGCATCCATCGGAAATTCATGTTATAGTATTCTGGTAGGTTTTGTAGGTTTTTTCAAAAACCCTTTGACCTCAACGCAGGTTGATCCTGTATACTCTGCTTCATCGTCACATTTTCTTTCAAAGAGGATTTCAAAAAGCTTATGTTTGAGTCGTTCCTTGCCAACCGCACCGTCGGCGTGCTGTGGGAGGCCCTGCCCCGTATCTTATCAGCGGGCCTCACCATGACCATCCCTCTCACGCTGATCTCGTTCTCCCTCGCCATGGTCATTGCCGTGGCGGTGGCTCTGGTACAGTATGCCCATGTGCCGGTGCTGCGTCAGATCGCCCGGTTTTACATCTGGGTGGTACGCGGTACCCCGCTGCTGGTGCAGCTCTTCATCATCTTTTACGGCCTGCCCAGCGTGGGCATCATGCTGGACGCGTTCCCGGCTGCCGTCATTGCCTTTGCGTTCAATGAGGGTGCTTACTGCGCCGAGACCATGCGCGGCGCGCTGGAAAGCGTGCCCCAGGGCCAGCTGGAGGCCGGTTTCTGCGTGGGCATGACCTGGGCCCAGATCATGCGCCGCATCGTGCTGCCGCAGGCCCTGCGCACCGCCGTGCCCGCCCTCTCCAACTCCCTCATCGGCATGATCAAGGACACCTCGCTGGCGTCCAACATCACGGTGGCGGAGCTGTTCATGGCAGGCCAGCGGGTGGCCGCCCGCACCTATATCTTCCTGCCCATCTACTGCGAGGTCGCCGTGGTCTACCTGCTGTTCTGCACCGTCATCACCAAGCTGCAGAGCCTGCTGGAGCGCCAGCTGAACGCCCGCGGCTTCCAGTGAGAAAGGAGTGGAGCGTATGGCCATGTTAGAAGTGCGGGATCTCCGCAAATCGTTTTATACTTACGCAAAACCCGGCCTGCAGGCCGGCATCTTCCACAAGCCCGGGGCCCGCAAGGTCGTCAGCCAGCTGGATGTCCTCAAGGGCGTGGACCTCACCGTCAACAAGGGCGATGTCGTCGCCATCCTGGGCCCCAGCGGCTCGGGCAAGACCACGTTCCTGCGCTGCCTCAACTTTTTGGAAACAACCGACAGCGGCACCCTGATCTTTGACGGCGAGCAGTTTGACCTGGGTAAGATCACCAAGGCCGACATTGCCCGCCTGCGCAAAAAGACGGCGTTCGTCTTCCAGAATTACAATCTTTTCCGGAACAAGACCGCCCTGCAGAACGTCACCGAGGGCCTTGTCATCGCCCGCAAGATGCCCAAAGCCCAGGCCGACGCCATCGGAATAAAAATGCTGGAAAAAGTCGGCCTGGCCGACCGAGCCGATTCCTACCCCCGCCAGCTCTCCGGCGGCCAGCAGCAGCGGGTAGCCATTGCCCGGGCTCTTGCCACCGACCCGGAAATTCTTTATTTTGATGAGCCCACCTCCGCCCTGGACCCGGAGCTGACCGGTGAGGTGCTGGCCGTTATGCGGCAGCTGGCCGAAGAGGGCATGACCATGCTAGTGGTCACCCATGAGATGGGCTTTGCCCGCGGCGTCTCCTCCAAGACGGTCTTCATGGAAAACGGCGTGGTGGTGGAGGCCTCTCCCTCGCAGGAGTTCTTCGCCCACCCCAAAGAAGAACGCACCAGAGAATTTTTACGCAAAATTGAGCATACGAACTGAAAGGAATCCAACCATGAAAAGAAGAACCTTTATCTCCCTGATGAGCGTGATGGCAGCGGCAGGCGTGCTGAGCCTGAGCGGCTGCTCTTCCTCCCATAACACCGCGGCTTCCACCGCTGGCACTGCCGCCTCCAGTGCTGCCTCCGCGGGCGGCGACCTGCTCTCCACCATCCAAAACCGCGGTACCCTCATCGTGGCGCTGGAAGGCGCATGGCAGCCCTGGAGCTTCCACGACGCGGACGACACGCTGGTGGGCTACGACGTCGAGGTCTCCCGCGCCATTGCCGAGAAGCTGGGCGTGGAGCCGGAATATGTGGAGAGCGATTGGGACAGCCTGTTTGCCGGCATGGACGCTGGCCGTTATGACATGGTCTGCAACGGCGTGGAGGTCACCGAGGAACGCTCCAAGACCTACGATTTCACCACGCCTTACGGCTACATCCACACCGCGCTCGCTGTCAAGAAAGACAACGACAGCATTACCAGCTTTGAGGACCTGGACGGCAAGACCACGGCCAACAGCCTGGCCTCCACCTACATGGAGCTGGCCGAGAGCTACGGCGCTACCGTGCAGGGCATCGACACGCTGGAAGAGACCATCCAGCTGCTGACGGCAGGCCGCATCGACGCTACCCTGAACGCCGACGTCTCGTTCTACGATTACCTCAATGTCCATCCGGACGCGGACTTCAAGCTGGTGGCATTCACGGAGGAAGCTTCCCACGTTGCCATCCCTCTGCGCAAAGGCGACGAGACCGCCACCCTGCTGGAGGCCATCAACAACGCCATTGAGGAGCTGCGTGCCGATGGCACTCTCTCCGAGCTGGGTGAGAAATACTTCGGCCAGGATATTTCTTCCGAGAACTGATTTTTTGATTTTGACAGCACAAAAGGCAGCCGCGTTCGCGGCTGCCTTTTTTCGCGCGTTAAATCGTCTCGCGGTACACTTCCAGATACACGCTCTGGCGGGACTCGTACAGTTTGCGCCGAAACTCGGTGCAGAAATCCGGGTCGTCGAACAGCTCCACCACCGCCGGGGCGTAGCGGCTGCCCTTTTGGGCCCGCAGCTCCTCGATCAGCTTTTCCAGCGGCTTTGCCGCCGTGTAGCACCGCCCGATGTTGTCGGTGGCCGCGTCCAGAGAGTCGGCCACGGTCAGGGCGTCCACAATGGGCTTCATGTTCTTCGGGCAGGGCGGCTGATCTTTCGGGTAGCCTCCCTGGCCGTCATAATACGTATGATGGTAGAGTGCCGCCAGCGCCAGATCGCCTTTGTGGCCGATCTTACACAGCAGCTCATAGCCAAACGCCGCGTGCCACTGCACGCAGACAAATTCCTCATCCAGCAGGCGGCGGGAGTTGTTGCCCACATACATGGTCACCATGCTCTTGCCAATGTCGTGGTACACGCCGCATTCATAGGCCATCACACAGAGTTCCTCCGCGTGCTGCCGCACCGCTTCCACGGTATCGTACCCCATGGTGCCCACCATGGCCTCCGGCTTCTTCCACAGCAGCCGCCGGACAAAAAAGCGGGTCAGGTTGGCCACCATCAAAGAGTGGACATAGGTCGGCTTGTGGGCCGCCAGCATGTACACCAGCATGTTTTTGCGGTAGGGCCGCTCCGCGCCTGCCTGCATCTCCACCAGTTCCCGCACCGCGTTGCTGGCCACACGGGGATACTGGTTCACAGGCAGATCGTTCAGGTAGCTCACGCTCTTGCTGAACATTTTTTCCAGCCGGCAGGCGTACTGGGGCTTTTCCTCCGGCGGAAGCGCGGCCTCATAATAAAACAGGGAGGAGAGGCTGGTCAGATTGTTGTTGATGCCCGTAGGCGAGTAGTCTTTCGGGTCCGCCTTTTCAATGGCCTCCAACAGCACGTCCACCACCTCGCGGACCGGGCAGCGCCCGGCGTGGTAACGGGCCATCGCGTAAAAATAGCCCAGCCGCCAGTTCTGCAGCCGCTCGTCGTCCGTCTGGTTCTTCGCCTGCTCCCGGTGGATGTACTCCGCCGATTCCAGCACCTTTTCCGCGATCTCCGGGTCCTTAAAATCCCGCAGGTAAGCCAGCAGGGTCATCCGATCCGCGTGCATGGCATACTCAAATTTATCCCAGGGGATGGAGGGGTCCAGCTTGCGGTAATAGGGCGAACGGATGACCCCCATGGCCTTGTCGAACACTTCCATGTAAGCTTCGCAGTCGGCATGGCTGTGGCGGGACATGGCCATCCGGCTGTTGCCCAGGCACCGGATGATATAGCTCTTGGTCTCCAGGTCAAATCCCTCGTACCGGGCCATGTAGGAGGCTCCCTCCTGGAAGTATCCCCGCACCTGTTTGCCCAGGGGATTGATGCTGGAATCATCGCTCCGGACATTCATGTAATGCATGGTCACGCCGGCCCAGTACAGCTCCCGGATGATGGCCCGGTCATCCTGTTTCAGGCGGGCGTAGTCCAGCAGCAGGGCGTGGATCTTATAGGCAATGCCGCAGTCCTCGCTGTTGGCGTAGTGGAACAGTTTGCCCGCGAACTCGGAAAGGCCCGCGGCTTCCTCCTCCGTCAGGTTTTCCGCCCGGCGGGAAAAGATCACTTCGTCCAGGATGGCATTGCTCTGCTGCATCAGCGTGTAGGACTCCGCCGCGTTCTGCTTGATCTCTTCCAGCAGGTCGGCGGCTTTCATTCCGGCGTGGGCTTCCGGGCGCGCGAGGGCACGGACCCGGCGCAGGTTTTCAATGTACCGCGTATACCGTTCGTCCATTCCCGGAAGCCCCCTTTCTGTGGTGCCGAAATCGTTTGCCTGCGTTGTTTTTTAAATTTTGACAAATTTTCACAATATCGTGTTTCATTATACCCGGAATCAAAAATGTTGTCAATTCCCCCTATCTGATATTATTTTCACCCGGAACAATGGCCCACAATTCTGCCAGATTTTCACTTTTCTTTTTGTATGGATCGCTGTTTTTCTCCCACATACAAAAAGAGAGCCGCTTCCGCCCGTGCAGCGGCTGCAGCTCTCTTTGCAAAATATCCTTTTGTTGCCGTGGGTCAGTTGCGGTAGCAGCGGTCCTGGGTCACAAGCCAGTCCTCGCAGCGGCTCTGGGCCTCCTCCACACTGCGGCTCACACAGTGGAAAAACGCCCCCTGCAGCGAGCGGTAGGAGTAGCTTACTTTGGGCACGCCGTTTGCATCCTTGATCTTCTCACAGCGTTCCTGTCCGGGCATCAGATAACATTGTTCCATGTTGCACTCTCCTCACAGTATTTCGCGGCCTGCCGCAAACAGACTTATTCTATCACGTTTGGGCTGCGGAGGCTATGCGCTCTTTTACCAAAAAGAACGCGGGATTTTGTGGGAGAATGCGTATTGACATTTTTTATGCTTTGTTACGCGGTTTTTCGTTTCTTCCGATCCCACCAGAAACCGCAGTAGACTGCAAAGACCGGGATGGCCGCCAGCGTCACAGTCCGGCTCAGGGAGTAGCCATCGGCCTGGTAGACAAAATCAACGCGGTTGGTCCCTGCCGGGCAGAGCACCGCCATCAGGCCCTCGTCCACTTCCACGATGTCGGCCTGTTCCCCGTTGACATAGGCCGTAAAGCCATCGTCATAGGGCACCGAGAAGAAAACAAGGTTTTCCCGGGTCAGGTCGATCTCGGCATGGAAGCCGGAATTCGTCATTGTAAACACCCGGCTGGCCGTGGCCCGGCGGGCATCACAGTCCTCCACGTAGGTGTCATAGTAGAGGTCGTTCAGCCGTTCCTCGGGCAGGGGTTGCAGGTACTCGCTGTAGGTTTCGGCATCCTCGTCTTTCAGCACCAGCGCCCGCATCAGCAGATTGGAGCGGGTGGTCTTGATGGTGTTCTCGTACCGGCTCTCGGTCAGGTAGTAATCGTAGGTAAACCCCATGGGGACGTAATTCTCGTTCTCATACAGCAGGTAGCCGTCCCGGGTGTCGTAGTAGCTCCAGCCCTCGTCGGCCTCCGCGAGGAAATCCTCCTGATGTTTCCGCGTGGTCAGCAGATATTTCACACTCAGCAGCCCCCGCAGGGCGTAGTTGGAGAGCTCCGGCTCGCTCCGCACGTCCCGCTTGACGCCCAGTGCCGGGTAAAAGCTCAGGATGCTGGGAGCTGCCGTGCTGCCAAAGTATTGCAGGCAGCTCTTATCCAGCCAGAGGCCCAGGTTATCGTGGGTCTTGTAGGTGTCAACGCGCCAGTCACCCGCGGGGAGGTCTTCTTTCAGCTTGAGGGCGTTGGTGTACTCCTCCACCAGGTCGCTGTCGGTGTTCCACTGGCCGAACTTGCCAATGCCGATGTGCACCACGCTGAACGCGCAGGCAAAGGCCAGCGTGGCCGCCAGCAGCCGCCGGGCAAACACTTTCTGCCCCCGCCAGCGCCCGCAGAGAAAGCGGTACACCAGCAGCCCGCCCAGACCAAAGGCGAACACCGCCGCAAACTGGCCGGGGTTCTGCAGCACGCCAAAGCTCCAGCTCCCGCTCTCCGTGTCCTGCACCGGCACCACGGCAAAGGCC
>ERZ857480.55731-NODE-86222-length-11335-cov-7.0000_pt1 | contig 11335 bp, 11 predicted proteins | sample MGYA00519767_ERZ857480 | MGnify/ENA primary metagenome ERZ857480 (study PRJEB31778, sample SAMEA3449210) | human gut metagenome | biome: human gut; feature: human-associated habitat; material: faeces | place: United Kingdom | collected 2010/2012 ...
CGGATTGGTGGACTGGACGCCGATTTCAAACTGGAACAATCCCCTGCGCACAGTGTGAAGCCAGCGAACCATCTCTTCATCCAAAAGCTCAGCCGCCATTTCAAAATGAAAATTCGTAACGCCGTTGTCGTGTTCTGAAAGGTATTTCCAGATTTCCATAGCGTATTCTCTGTTGCAGTTAAAGGTCCGATCCATAAATTTAACCTGCGGAACCCTTTGCGAGAGAAAAAGGTCCAGCTCCTTGAAAACCATGGGAAGCGGACGAAAACGAACCTTCGAACCTCCGCCGGACAAACAGTATTGGCAGTGAAAGGGACAACCGCGCATGGTCTCGTAGTAAATGATCCGGTTTTTGAGCGAATCAAGCTCTGCATAGGGGAATGGAACCTCTGACATATCGGGAACATCTGCGTCCGGATTTTCCTGTATCCTGCCGTCCGCAAGCCGAACCGTGAGGCCTCTTACATCCTCATAGGATTCTCCCGACAGCAGGCGGCACATCGCTTCGGTCAGCGGAATTTCCCCTTCGCCGCGGATGATGAAATCAAGTGTATTTTCTTGTAAAAATGCCGTGCTGCCAAAGCTTACTTCCGGTCCGCCTGCAAACAAAGTGCAGTCAGGGAGAATCTTCCGAATAGCAGGGAGAACCGCTTTCACCATTTGAATATTCCAGATATAGCAGGAAAATCCGATTACATCCGGCTGCTTTTTGTAGATAGCGCGCAGAATGTCATCCGTATACTGGTTGATTGTGCACTCCAGAAGCTCCGGCTCCACGGGAAGGCGGCGCTTCACATATTCTGCAAGGATGCGGATCGCTGGATTGGAATGAATGTATTTTGCATTGATACCAACCAAAAGCAGCTTCATGTAAAAAACACCCCATTCTCTGAATTAGTCGCCCAAGGGCGGTTTCTGCTATCTATTCTATCACGAGAAGAAAGAAAATCCAAATTTTTTGTGAAAGAGGTCTTGACTATTTTATACTTGTACGGTATAATTTAATCACACCAAATATTCGGTGCAGGCGAAAAAACAAATTATTTGTGATAATTAAAATGGAGGTAATGAAAATGAAAAAATGGGTCTGTCAGGTTTGCGGTTACGTACATGAGGGAGATACCCCGCCGGAGGCATGTCCGCAGTGCAAAGCGCCGGCTTCCAAGTTTACGGAGCAGAAGGGCGAAATGTCCTGGGCCGCCGAGCATGTCGTCGGTGTGGCGCAGGGCGTAAGCGAGGATATTATCGCGGATCTCCGTGCAAACTTCCAGGGCGAGTGCACCGAGGTCGGTATGTATCTTGCAATGGCCAGAGTTGCGCACAGAGAGGGTTATCCGGAAATCGGCCTTTACTGGGAGAAAGCCGCTTATGAAGAGGCGGAGCATGCCGCAAAATTTGCAGAGCTGCTGGGCGAAGTTGTCACCGACTCCACCAAGAAGAATCTCGAAATGCGTGTAGAAGCTGAGAACGGCGCGACCGCAGGCAAATTTGATCTGGCAAAACGCGCGAAGGCTGCAAATCTCGACGCGATTCACGATACCGTCCATGAGATGGCTCGTGATGAAGCACGCCACGGCAAGGCGTTTGCTGGTCTGCTTGAAAGATACTTCGGCAAATAAGAAACGGCTTGATGCAAAAAAACCGCTGGGAAAACGGACAATCGCTTTCCCAGCGGTTTTTTACGTATCTAAAACAATAAAGCTCCGGATACCACAAGTATCCGGAGCTTTGGAGGCGCCACCCAGATTCGAACTGGGGGTAAAGGATTTGCAGTCCTCTGCCTTACCACTTGGCTATAGCGCCATAATTGGAGCGGATGACGAGGCTCGAACTCGCTACCTCCACCTTGGCAAGGTGGCGCTCTACCAGATGAGCTACATCCGCATTTGACATACCGCTCTCAGCGACGAAAGTTATTATACTACAGCGTTGGCGGGATGTCAAGATCTTTTTTAAAAAAATAACAATAAAAATTGGATAATAATGGATCAGCTTTCGCCGGCAGACGATTCTTCCGCAGCTTTTTTTGCAGCCTGTTTCTTCCGCTGGATCATGGCGGCAAGCTGTTCTTTGGAAAAATGATATTTGGCGCCGCAGAAATGGCAGCAGATCTCACAGCCGTTATCCTCGTCGAGCATTTCCTGTAAATCCTCGGCGGGCAGGCTCCGCACGGTACGCTCTGCGCGTTCCTCGCTGCAATCGCAGCGATAAGCGGTATTTGCTTCCTCAAGCAGATTGGGGTTAAGTCCCGCAAGCAGAAGCTCACAGATTCTCTGCGGCGGATAGCCCTGTTCAAACATAGAGGAAACCGGCGGCAGCGCTTTCAGGTTTGCCTCCAGCACATCAATGCAGGATTCGTCCGCAAAGGGAAGAAGCTGTACTAAGAAGCCGCCTGCGGCGCGAACCGTAAGATCGGGATTGACTAAGACGCCCAGTCCGCAGACAGTGGGGATTTGCTCGCTTACCGCGTAATAGTTGGTAATATCTTCGGCTATTTCGCCGGAAACCAGCGGCGTCTGGCCGATATACGGCTCTTTCAGTCCAAAGTCTTTTATCACGCTCAAATAGCCGTCCGTGCCGACAGCGCCTTTTACGTCGAGTTTGCCCGCCGCGTTGAGCGGAATTTCGACAATCGTTTGATCCGCACAGGCTTTTACGTTTCCGCAGGAATTCGCAACCGCAATCAGCCGCCCCGCGGGACCGCCGCCGTCAATACGAATCGTAACGGTATCGTCTTTTCCTTTTAATGAAAATCCAATCATGGAGGCGGCTGCTGCCAGCCGTCCCAGCGCCGCCGTCACAACGGCGGAGGGTGCGTGAATGCGCTCAATTTCCGCGGCAATGTCAGTGGAATCAAGCGCACAGGCCATAACAGATCCGTCCTCTGACAGCATACGAACCAGTTTTCCCAATCATCTCATCCTTTCTTTTTGGCAGAACGCGCGGCATAGATTACGCGCTGGGCGTCGTCCTTAGGCGGCGCGAACGAATCGTCGCCGAAACAGTCGAGCAGGGTCAGTCCGTTTTTTTGGAGCAGCGCGCAGATCTCTCCGTGCGTATAAGCGCGCTCCGAAAAGGCCTCGCTTTCCCGTTCATACAGTCCATCGTCCCGGCGCGCAAAAAAATCCAATGTGATGTCGATTATTTTTTCATGACAAACACTGTTTTGCCAGACGCAGCAAACGTCGTCAAGATCGTAGACATAAGCCCGGTCCGAAAGGATCTGCTCGTGCTTATAAACCGTATTAACGTCAAAAAGGAAAACGCCGCCGGGCGCCAGAAACAGGCTCACTCTGGCAACCGCGCGGGAAAGCGCGCCATAGTCGGTGATATGATTTAAGCTGTCGAGCGCGCAGACGCATCCGTCGACTGTCCCATACAGATCGAGCGACTCCATATCCTGACAGAGGTACAGCGTATTGCTCTGCGCGTCGTATTTTTTATTCATTGCCTCCGCAAGCATTTCTTCAGAGCCGTCCACCCCGATCATATCATAGCCGAGCGAGGCGAGCGCCTCCGTCAGAGAACCGGTGCCGCAGGCCAGGTCGAGCACGATGTTTCCCGGGAGGCCGTATCTTTGAAAAAGCGCATGAAAATATTCCCCTCGCGCGCGATAGGGAATATTCTGCGTCAGTATATCGTAAAATTGTGCGAAACAGCGATAGCTCATTTTTCATCCAACCGCTTGAAAACAACGCTGTAGCCGTCGTTGCCGTAGATCAGGGAGCGGTTTACACGGCTGATGGTAGCGGTGGAAGCGCCGGTTTCTGCAACAATATCGCTGTATACCCGGTTTTCACTCAGCATTTTGGCAACCTGCAAACGCTGCGACATGGCTTTAAGCTCTGGTATGGTGCAGAGATCCTCCAGAAAATTGGAACATTCCTCTTCTGTCTTAAGAGTAAGAATAGCCTGAATCAGAAAATCGAAATTTTTTTCTTTCAGTTTATTGTTCATGATGACTCCTCCGGTCTGTTCTAAAAGGCGAACATACTACTTTTGTATTTTAACATAGGAAAGTGAAAAAGTAAACAGATAAAATCAAATTAGCAACGCATTTTAGAAAAAGTTCACCGCTTTTTAAAGAGGGGGCACGCCGGATCTTCCGGCAGAATCCGGTTTTGCTCATGCACCGCATAGTTGCGGCTGAACAAGGCGCCTTTTTTTCTGCAAAAAAACATCGGGTCGCGGCGATATGGCGTAATACGGTCGTCCGCGTAAAAAAAGCGGCATCCGGCGCACCGCCGGTCTTTCATACCGATCCCTCCTTATTGATAGCCATGCAGGAGTATAACAGAATTTTGAATCAACTGCAAGCGGAAAAATACCAGTTTTGATTGAAAGATCAGCGTATTGTATGATATAATATGAGCACTTAATGAATCGGAGCCGAAGGCGAACGATGAATTTAGTGCGAATATATCCTTGGACACTTAGCGAATCGGAGCCAAAGGCGAACGACGAGCTTAGTGACCAAGGGTAATATGAACGGCTCAGGTTGCCCGCCAAGCGCGAAAGAATCTGCTGCGCCGGCGCTGGACTCAGGAGCACGCATCAGCACTTAATGAATCGGAGCAGAAAAAGAAACGCAGGCTTTGCACCTGCGGTATATAAAACCCTTCAATCAGGAAAAATGTTTGCGATATGATTTTTTCATTTCAAAATACTTTATCATGAAAAGGCGGCGGATATGATGGCTATGACGGCGGCACAATGCATGGATTTATTAATAGAAGCGGGACTTTATCTCTCCGGCGCGCTGTATGACAGCGAGACGGCGGTGACAAGCGTCACCTATGATTCAAAAGAAGCGACAGACGGTACCTTGTTTTTCTGCAAGGGCGCGGCGTTTAAAACAGAGTATCTTATGGAAGCGGTGCGCCGCGGCGCGGTCTGCTATGTAAGCGAGACAGCATATCCGGAGGCGCTGTGCAGCTATCTGATCGTGTCAGACGTGCGCCGCGCTATGGCCGTTTTGGGCGCGGCTTTCTACGGTCATGCGGATCGTGCGCTCGACTTGATCGGCATCACCGGAACCAAGGGGAAGTCCACGACAGCCTATTACATCAAATATATTCTGGACGAATATGCGGCGCAGAACGGGGAAAAGCCGTGCGGCATAGTCTCGTCGATCGATACCTATGACGGAAAAATTTTTGAGGAATCCCACCTCACCACGCCGGAAGCGCTTGTTCTGCATCATCATTTTGCAAACGCAAGGGACTGCGGAATCTCCCGCTTTGTTATGGAGGTTTCAAGCCAGGCGCTGAAATATGACCGTGTGCTTGGCGTGTCCTACAGGTCCGGCGTTTTTCTGAATATTTCAGAAGATCACATCTCGCCGGTTGAGCACCGGGATTTTGAGGACTATTTCTCTTCCAAGCTGAAGCTGTTCGCCCAGTCCGAGACGGCGTATATCAATACGGACTGCGACTTTGCCGCGCGCATTGCCGAAGCGGCGGGGGCTTCTGGCAGAGTTGTGACGTTCGGCCAGAACGAGCAGGCGGATTTTTACGGCTACAATGTGCGGAAGGAAGAAGGAGAGATCCGCTTTCGCGTGCGCTGCGCGCAGTTCGACGTGCCGTTTGCGCTGACGATGCCGGGATTGTTCAACGTGGAAAACGCGCTGGCAGCCATAGCGGTCTGCACAGAGCGGGGCATTCCTCTTTCCGCTATGCAGAAGGGCCTTTATAAAGCGCGTTCAAGCGGCAGGATGGAGACGCATATCTCAGAGGACGGAAAAAAGATTGCCATTGTCGATTACGCCCACAATAAGCTGAGTTTTGAAAAGCTCTTTTCCGCTATGCGAACAGAATATCCCGGATGGCATATTTTTGCCGTATACGGCTGTCCCGGCGGAAAGGCATATAACCGCCGCGTCGAGCTTGGCGAGATTGCCGGAAAATACAGCGACGCGGTTTATCTGACGATGGAGGATCCCGGAAAAGAGAATACGCACGCCATCAGCATGGAGGCCGAGCCTCACATTTTAAAGCAGAACTGCCCGTGCTATCTGATCGACGACCGCGGCGAGGCGATTCAGCGTGCTATTTTAAACGCGCCGGAAAACAGCCTTATCCTGATTACCGGTAAGGGCAACGAAACCCGCCAGAAGATCGGGACGGCGTATGTTCCGTGCGAAACGGATACCTATTTTGCAAAGCGCGCGCTTTCTCCCGGCTTTACGGAGGCGGATATCGAACGGCAGTTTAAGGCCGAAGTACCCGTGCGCTGAACAGCGTTCGTTGACAAAAGGCGCGCGTTCCTGTAAGATGGTCAGGTCACAGTTCAACAATTCTATATACCCCGTTGTGAAACGGCAAGGAGAAAAACAAAATGGAAAAAGTACGAATTCAGAAAATTATCGCGGACAGCGGCGTGTGCTCGCGTAGAAAGGCGGAGGCGATGATTGGGGAGGGCCGCGTCAGGGTAAACGGCCATCCGGCCTTGATCGGGCAAAAGCTCGATCCATACAAAGATCTTATTACGATTGACGGCGAGCGGGTGTTCGTCGCCAAAAAGAAGGAGCAGGTCTATCTGATGATGAATAAGCCGCGCGGCTATCTGACCTCAATGGGAGACGACCGCGGCCGCCGCTGTGTGACGGAGCTTCTGCCCCCCGATCTGCCGGTGCGCGTCTTTCCGGTCGGCCGGCTTGATTTAAATTCGGAAGGACTTCTGCTTTTTACAAGTGACGGTGACTTTGCAAACGATTTGATGCATCCGTCGCGCAAGGTGACGAAAACGTATCGTGTGACGGTGCGTCCGGATATTACGGATGAGCAGGCAGCAAAGCTTTCGGCAGGCGTTTATATCGACGGGCGGATTACTGCGCCCGCGGAGGTGCGTGTGCTGACGAAGGAGCCGAACCGCGTGATATGTGAAATCGTCATCCATGAGGGACGGAACCGTCAGGTTCGTAAAATGTGCGAGGCTGTCGGCCTTGAGGTCGCGCGCCTAAAGCGCACGGCGATCGGACCGATCCGTTTAGGCATGCTAAAGCCCGGCGCGGTGCGGGAGCTTAGTAAGGAAGAGCTGCGCGCAATCCGCACGGCGATCTCCAAACCGCAGACAGGAGGAAGAAAATGATTGCCATCCTTCCGCTGCGCGACCGCGCAGCTTTGCAAAAGCTCAATGAAGCGGAGCATACGAACGCTTCACATGCATATTGTTTATATGACGGCGGCGAGATTGCGGCTTATCTTTTGTACGACATGCACGAGAATGAGGCCGTGCTTCAAAAGCTTGGCGGGACGTGGGACGAGAATATTGCGGACGGTCTTTGCCGCGCCGCTTTTTCAAGCCTGCTTGATTTAAACATTGACCGCGCGCGTTTCTCGAATGCAATTGACAGGGCACTTACCGACCGTTTGGGCTTTACATCGAAAAGCGATACCGTCGCTTCCATCCGTTCGATTTTGTATCGCTGCAAAAGTTGTGAATGCAGACAGTAAAATTTATGCGCAGTTTAGAAATGCGGTTGCACTTTGCACGAAATCGCGCTATAATGAATTCATACATTATATAAGGAGGCTTTCTAAATGAAAAAAGGTACTTTTGGCATTAAACTCAGCTTTTATGCGGTACTGGCGTTCGTTCTGGCATTTTTGGGACAGACACTGCTTCTGGGGCTTCTGCTCGGCTTTGTCATTGTCGCGGAAAAGGACGAATGGCTGACCAGACAGACGATGCAGGCGTTTTTCCTGACGATTGCGGTTTCTGTGATTCAGGGAGCGTTAAGCCTTATTTCCAAGCTCTTCAGCTGGATTCCGACCCTTGGCTCGATTTCTGTTGGCAGCATCGTTTCTGCGCTGTTTGGCTGGATCAACTGGGCGGTCAGTGTAGCGGCGCTTGTCTTTATCATCATAGCTGTGATTAAAGTTGCAAAGGGGAACGAAGCGAATATTCCGGTTTTCGCCTCCCTTGCAAACAGAGCGTACGGTATTGTAAAGGAAAAGCCGGTTTATCAGCAGCCGCAGCAGTATACACAGTATCCGCAGCAGCCACAGCCGCCGCAGTATCCCCAATATTCGCAGCAGCCGCCGCAGTATCCTCAATATCCGCAGCAAAATATCCCGCCGCAGAATCCGCAGCAGTAATTTTGCATATTTCCTGGTACATAACACGATTCAAAACCGTGCCGCTTCCTGTGGCACGGTTTTGCTTTGTAAAAAAACTTTATTTTATATGCGCAAAAGCTGAAAAAGTGCTTGTCATTTAATCCCGGGTTGTGTATAATAAAATCTGATATGGTGTGCGCAGAGCACACCGCACGCATCGGAAAACCGGTGTGTTTTGGCGAACAGATTAACGTTTTGCTGATATAAAGAAACGGAGGAACAAAGATGAGTTCGACAAACAGAATCGAGATGCTCAGCGCGCGCAGTGCAGCACTCAGCTCTGAAAATCCGGCGAGAGCCAGACTCTCAAAGCTGTTTGATGCAGATAGCTTTGTTGAGCTGGACGCTTTTGTAAAGGCGGGCGAAAACGAGGCCGGCGTCGTTGCCGGATACGGACTGGTTGAGGGAAGCGTAGTTTATGCATTTTCTCAGGACGTTTCGTCTGACAGCGGCGCTGTGAGCGCGGCACATGCAAAAAAAGTAAAAAAGGTTTATGAGCTGGCTGCAAAAACCGGTTGCCCGGTGGTTTGCATCTATGACTCGAAGGGCGCGAAGCTTTCAGAGGGCAACGAGATGCTTGCGGCATACTCCGACATGTTGGCTTCTTCCGGAAAAATATCCGGCGTGGTACCGCAGATTGCAGTCGTACTGGGAACCTGCGCGGGCGTGAGCGCAATGCTTGCCGCCGCCGCCGATGTGCTGGTTATAAGCCGCGATGCGCAGCTTTTTATGACGGCTCCCTTCATTTCCGCTGCAAACGGCGATAAGAGCGAAAATGCGGGCTCTGCCGAAGCTGCGGCAAAAGCGGGCGTTGCAAGCATTGTGGCGGACGATGAGAACGCGGCGCTTGCAAAGGTGAGAACGCTTTTGACCATGCTCCCGCAGAACAATCTTGCAAGTCTTCCGCTTTTCGATTTCACCGACAGCACAGAGCCGCTCGATCCGGCGGGATGCCCGAAGCTGATTGTAAAGGCGGTCGCGGATGCAGATTCGCTTGTTGAGCTTCATGCGGAATACGGCAAGGGCGTTTACACGTTCCTCGGCACTATGGCGGGCGCAACTACCGCATTTGTTACGACAAGCAAAGAGAATGCGCTTGATTCTGATGCGTGCGACAAAGCTGCGCGCTTTGTCAGGATCTGCGATGCGTATAATATTCCGATTGTCACCTTTATTGATTCCAAGGGCTTTGCTCTGGATGCAAACGTTGCGGTTGTCAAGGATGCGGCGAAGCTTGCAGGCGCTTATGCAGAAGCAACCGCGCCGAAGATCAGCGTGATTGCCGGCCGGGCGTTTGGTTCTGCTTATATCGCGCTTGGCTCCAAAAATGCGAATGCCGACGTAACGCTTGCATGGCCGCAGGCCGTCGTCAGCGCGCTTGCGCCGGAAACAGCCGTCGAGTTTATGTGGGCGGATCGTTTCAAAGGTACAGAGGACGTCAGGGCGACCCGTGCGGCGCTGCTCGACGAATATGAGGATACGGTTGCTTCTCCGTTTGCTGCTGCGGAATGCGGCGCAGTCGAGGCAGTCATCGCACCGGAGGCGACCAGAAAGAATATCATCAATATGCTTGATATGCTTGCCGGCAAGCGGGAATCTACCCTGCCGAAAAAGCACACCACCTTTTAATTGAACAATCTGAAGAAAGTAACAGCTTGGTTTCATAAAAAGCAGGAGGAAACAGATTATGAAAAGATTTAATGTTGTAGTAAACGGCAAAGCATACGACGTGGCAGTGGAAGAGCTGGGCGCAGGTGCGGCTCCGGTCGCAGCCGCACCGGCAGCACCGGTTGCAGCAGCTCCGGCGCCTGCAACCGCACCGGCAACTCCGGCTCCGGTAGCGGCGCCTGCGGCGGTTGGCGAGGGCGCGAAGGTTGAAGCGCCGATGCCCGGCACCATTCTTGAGGTAAAGGTTGCGGTCGGCGATACCGTCAAAGCAGGCCAGCCGGTTGTTGTGCTGGAAGCAATGAAGATGGAAAACGATATTGTTGCGCCGGTTGACGGCAAAGTGACCTCCATTGTTGTGAAAAAAGGCGACGCTGTGAACTCCGGCGACATCATGGCGACAATCGCTTAAGTTTTTTGACCCCTGGCACAGATCTTGTGCCCTGAAAATGAAACGATGGAGGAAAAACAGATGGCTAAAGTAAAAATTACAGAAACTGTCCTGCGCGACGCGCACCAGTCTCTGATTGCAACACGTATGCCGATCTCCGATATGGAGGCGATCCTTCCGGAGCTGGATAAGATCGGTTTCTATTCCGCAGAGGTTTGGGGCGGCGCGACCTTTGACGCCTGCCTCCGCTTTCTCGACGAGGATCCGTGGGAGCGTCTCCGCACGATCCGCCGGCTGATGCCGAATACAAAGCTTCAGATGCTGTTCCGCGGCCAGAATATGCTCGGCTACCGTCATTATGCGGATGACGTTTTGGAGTATTTCGTGCAGAAAACCGTTGCAAACGGCATGGATATCATCCGTATTTTCGATGCGCTCAACGACATCCGCAATCTGGAAACCGCAGTGAAAGCGGCGAAAAAAGAGGGTGCGCACGCGCAGATTGCGATCTCCTACACCACAGGCGAGGTCTTCACAACAGAGTATTATGTGAATTACGCAAAGCAGATCCGCGATATAGGCGCGGACTCCATCTGCTTAAAGGATATGGCGGCGCTTTTAACTCCGTATCGTACGGAAGAGCTGGTCAAAGCGATTAAATCCGAGGTGAATTTGCCGCTGCAAATCCACACGCACTATACTTCGGGTCTTGCGTCAATGTGCCTCTTAAAAGGAATCGAAGCAGGCGCGGATATTGTAGATACCGCAATGTCTCCGCTGGCGCTCGGCACTTCTCATGCTCCGACCGAATCGATTGTCGCGGCGCTGCAGGGGACAGAATACGACACCGGACTCGATCTCGTCAAACTCAACGAGCTCCGTCCTTACTTTATGAATCTGCGCGAGAAATATATTAAATCCGGCCTTCTGGATCCGAAGATGCTGGCAACCGACGCAGGCGCTTTGATCTATCAGGTTCCGGGCGGTATGCTTTCGAATCTGCTCTCTCAGCTCAAGCAGGCCGGCAAAGAGGATAAATTGCAGGACGTGCTGGAGGAAGTGCCGCGCGTGCGCAAAGACGCGGGCTATCCGCCGCTCGTCACACCGAGCTCCCAGATCGTCGGCACACAGGCTGTGTTTAACGTCATCATGGGCGAGC
>ERZ857480.41153-NODE-63676-length-11316-cov-5.0000_pt1 | contig 11316 bp, 8 predicted proteins | sample MGYA00519767_ERZ857480 | MGnify/ENA primary metagenome ERZ857480 (study PRJEB31778, sample SAMEA3449210) | human gut metagenome | biome: human gut; feature: human-associated habitat; material: faeces | place: United Kingdom | collected 2010/2012 ...
ATTCAGCTTTTCAAAAAAGTTATGCCCTTGAAGGGTGTTGTCATATTCCAGAACAAAAAAGAGAACCGTTCCCAAAACAAGCAGAAAAAGCGTCATCTTGAGAACAATAGAGGAGTGAAGGTTCAGGTGCCCCCTCGTTTCTTTTTTCAGGCGCGGCTGGATCTTTTTGATGTAAATATCATTGATAACGATAAAGCCGAGGCCGCCCAGGATAATTAGGCCCGCAATGGTCAGGCAGACCAGCGGGTCGTCCGCATAGCCCGTCATGCTCCCATCCTTCCAGCGAAAGCCCAGGATGTCAAAGCCTGCGTTGCAATAGGCCGACACCGCTTCAAAAACAGAAATCCATATGCCCCTCAGCGGGCCGTAATCCCCAATAAAGCGAATGGACAGCAGGCCCGCCCCAATCAGCTCGCTCGAAAATGTAAAAACAAGAATCATCCGTACCAAGCGGATAACATCAATCGTATTTCCCGCCGTATTCTCCGTTGCAAGCTGTAAATCCCGCAGGCCCAGCTTACGGCGCACCAAAATGGTAAAGCCTGTGGTAAAGGTTACCACGCCCAGCCCTCCTGTTTGAATCAGGCCAAGGATGATGATCTGGCCGAAAAGACTCCAATGCGTCCAGGTGTCAAATGGCACCAGGCCCGTCACGCAGGTCGCAGATGTTGCGGTAAACAGGGCGTCTACAAAAGAGGTTGCCCGGCCATCCCGCGCGGCCGCCGGGGTCATCAGCAGCAGGGTTCCCACTAATATAATCAGAAAAAAGCTGACAACAATCAGCCTGACGGGGGGCATGGCCTTGATACGCTTCATTAACGACGGACTTTCACTCACTCCAAAGCACCTCTAAATTAATAATCAGTCATTTTCCCTTTACGGTTAATGGGAGACGCCACGCCCATTTTTATAGGCCCCCATGGCCTTTTCCAGCGCTACAAGCAGCGGCAGGCCCAGTACATAGCAAACAGCCAGCTCGCCCAGCCCCACGCTGAGCGCGTTCGCCAAGAAGGCCGGAAACACAAAGCCGCCTGGCGACACAATGGTAATTTCCACACCGACAATCAGGGCGTTGAACAGAACCGGCGGCAGCGGCGCCAAAATCGGAATGCCCTTCACGCGGATATTACGCACCATGTAAGTCGTCAGCGCGGCCAGTAGGGTAGCGGCTGTACCAAAAATAATATCCAGCGCCCCCATACTGCTCCATAAATTGGAGAGCAGGCAACCGACGGCAAGACCAGGCACCGCCGCCGGCGTCAAAACCGGCAGAACCGTCAGCGCCTCAGAAAAGCGGAACTGCACGGGGCCATAGGCCAGGTTCAGCATCATTGCCAGCAGCGTCAGCACCGTATAGCCGGCGGCAATCATGGCGGCCTCTGTCAAAAAGCGTACGCGGGTATTTCTTTTCATTCTTTTTCCTCCGTAGTTTTATTTTAGGTCAGGAGTTTGCGACTGACCGCGCCGGGGTGTTCAAAACGGCGCTGTACATAACAATACTATAAATATTTGATAAAATCAATAGGCAATCATAAGGGAAAAAGGCAGCGCCCTGCCGGACTTCCATTTCCGCAGGGCGCCGCCGGAGGCCTTTATTCAGCCGGCGCATCCGCCTTTTCTTTGGCAGACACCTTCTTCTTTTTTTCCTTATCCTTTTTAGCTTCCTTCTCCGTGTCCTCCAGGTCCTGCGGCGGTAAGGGCTCCCGCTCGATCATAATCCGGGAAATCCGCCTGTCCTCAACCTCAAGCACGGTCAGGTTCAGCCGCCCGATTTTCACATTGGGGTGCTCCCCAATAGCGGGCACACGGCCCAGGCGCTCCATCATCAGGCCCGCAATGGTGTCGTACTCGCTGTCGGGCAGCGTCACGCCGGTCAGATCCTCAATTTCGTCAATCGGCGTGCTGCCGTCCACCTTATAGGTGTTCTCGCTCATCTGATGGATCTCCTCTTCCTCGTGGTCATATTCATCCTGAATATTGCCCACAATGGATTCGAGCAGGTCCTCCATAGTAATCAGGCCCTCGGTGCCGCCGTACTCATCCACAATAATGGCAATCTGCGTTTTGCGCTCGGTCATTTCCTTAAACAGATCGGCGCAGCTCTTGCTCTCAGGCACAAAGAAGGCCGGGCGCATAATCGCCATAAGCGGAACATCGGGCGTCAAATCCGTACTGACATATTTCAGCAGATCCTTTACATAAATAATGCCCAGAATATTGTCCAGATCCTCATGGTAGAGAGGGATTCTGGAATAGCCCTCGGCAATTGAGAGGTCGACGACATCCTGAATGGAGGCATCGTCCTCCACCGCCGCAATATCCGTCCGATGCGTCATGGCTTCCACCGCGGTGGCATCGTTGAAATCAAAGATATTGGAGATCATATCCTTGGCGCTCTCGTCGAGCACGCCCTTTTCCTCTCCGGCATCCACCATCATGAGGATTTCCTCCTCCGTGACGGTTTCCTCCGCAGCGTCGGGATTGATGCCGATGAGCTTCAGCACCAGGTTGGTGGAGACCGTCAGCAACGAGATAAACGGCCGGAATATCACGCTGACAGCCTGCAATATTCCCACAAACCGGAAGCTGAGCGCCTCGGCCTTCTGCATGGCGATTTTTTTCGGCACCAATTCGCCGAAGACCAGCGAAAAGTACGACAGAATCAGCGTAATAATAACGGTTGCCACTCCATCGATTACCGACCGGGAGCCCGGAATAAATTGCATGAGCCAATCGGTCAGCATGGCGGAATAGCTCTGCGCAGCCGACGCTGAGGTCAGAAAGCCCGCCAATGTCACGCCGATTTGGATGGTCGAGAGGAACCGGCTGGAGTTCTGTGTCAGCTTCAGGACTCTTTTTGCTTTTTTGTTGCCCTCCTCCGCCATTTTCCTGATCTTGTTGTCGTTCAGGGTGATGACGGCGATTTCGGATGCGGCAAAAAAGCCGTTGACTAATACAAGGATAATCAGCAATAATACGGACATCAGTCCCGCCGTCTCTCCCTGTGCCTGCGCTGCCGCGGCCGGCTGGACGGCCTGCGCCCCAAGCAGCGCGGTAATAAGGTTGCCTTCAGGTTCAGGAGGCATTTGGTTTACCCCTTTCAATTTATTGATTTTTCTTGATACATATTGCCAAAGGGCTGGTCCCCTCCCCCCGGCAACCGCGCAATGGCGGCCTTCTGCCCGTGCTGGGCGCCGCCGCCGTTCGCCCGGCGTGGTTTTCGCACCCCGGTATGCATTGCTTTTTATTTTATCGTATAAAAAGGTTTTCTTGCAAGCGCCAAAAAGCTTCGCAGGAGCGAGCCTGGCCCCGCAGGACGGACCCTACCGGCAAAAAAGCCGGAAATTTCCATTCATTAAAGTAAATTTGAGTAAATATCACGCTTTAAGCCAAAACGGATGGGCTCGCGGCCGCCCGGCCCCGTGTAGGGGCAGAAAATAACCGTGAAATTACAAATAAAAATCCCTTTGCATCTTTACAGAACGCCTGAAAAATGATAGAATTTATTGAAAGTGAAAAATGTGTCAATCTGTGCATTTTCACTGGAAGCTCATTCATTGATTATCCTTAAAAGGAGGAACATATTTAGAATGACGGACACCAGAAAAATGAAAACCATGGACGGCAACAGCGCCGCCGCACACGTTTCATATGCGTTTACGGACGTTGCGGCAATTTACCCCATTACACCGTCCTCCCCCATGGCGGATGAAACGGACAAGTATTCCGCCGCCAACCGCAAAAATCTTTTCGGCCAGGAGGTCCGCATCACGGAGATGCAGTCCGAGGGCGGCGCAGCAGGAGCCGTGCACGGCTCCTTGGCAGCAGGCGCCCTGACCACCACCTACACCGCCTCCCAGGGTCTTCTGCTGATGATCCCGAACATGTACAAAATGGCCGGTGAGTTCCTGCCGAGCGTCATCCACGTCTCTGCCCGTTCACTCGCCACCCACGCCCTGTGCATCTTCGGCGACCACTCCGACGTTTACGCCTGCCGCCAGACCGGCTATGCCATGCTCTGCTCCAACAGCCCGCAAGAGGTTATGGACCTGGGCGCCGTAGCGCATCTGGCCGCCATTAAGGGCCGCGTCCCCTTCCTGCACTTCTTTGACGGCTTCCGTACTTCTCATGAGGTGCAGAAGATTCATATGTGGGACTATAAGGACCTGGGCGACATGCTCGACTGGGAGGCCGTGGACTCTTTCCGCCGCAGCGCCATGAACCCGGAGCACCCCGCCACCCGTGGCACCGCTCAAAACGACGACTTCTTCTTCCAGGCCAGCGAGGCCGGCAACAAATACTACGATGCCCTTCCGGCGGTTGTTGTCGACTACATGAACCAGGTCAATGAGAAAATCGGCACCGACTACAAGCCCTTCAACTACTATGGCCCTGACGACGCTGAGCGCGTAATCATCGCCATGGGCTCCGTCTGCGAATGCGCGGAGGAAGTGGTGGACTACCTGAACGCCGCCGGCGACAAGGTCGGCCTTGTTAAGGTTCACCTCTACCGCCCGTTTGTTGCCGACTTCCTGACCGATGCCCTGCCGAAGACCGTCAAGAAGATCTCCGTGCTTGACCGCACCAGAGAGCCCGGCTCCATTGGCGAGCCGCTGTACCTCGACGTTCTCGCCGCTCTCAACGGCACCGAGTTCGGCTCCGTACCGGTCTACAGCGGACGTTACGGCCTCGGTTCCAAGGACACCACACCGGCCCAGATTATTGCCGTGTTCCGCAACATGGAGGCCGAAACGCCGAAAAAGCGCTTCACCATCGGCATTGTGGACGATGTGACCCACCTGTCCCTGGATATCAGCGAGAACCCCGACACCACACCGGCCGGCACCACCTCCTGCAAATTCTGGGGCCTGGGTGCGGACGGCACCGTCGGCGCCAACAAGAACTCCATCAAGATTATCGGCGACCATACCGATATGTATGCACAGGGCTATTTTGCCTATGACTCAAAGAAATCCGGCGGTTTGACGGTTTCTCACCTGCGCTTTGGCAAGAAGCCGATCAAATCCACCTATTATATCAGCAAGGCTGACTTCGTCGCCTGCCACAAGCCCTCCTATGTCCATGAGTACGACATGGTGCAGGATCTGAAAAAGGGCGGCAGCTTCCTGCTGAACTGCCAATGGACCGAGGAGGAGCTGGACCAGCATCTCCCCGCAAAAATGAAGCGCTACATTGCTGAAAACGATATCAACTTCTACACCATTGATGGTATTAAGCTCGGTAAAGAAATCGGGCTCGGCAGCCGCATCAACACCATTCTGCAATCTGCTTTCTTCAAGATTGCCGACATCATCCCCTCTGAGCAGGCCGTTCAGTACATGAAGGACGCCGCCCTGCATTCCTACGCGAAGAAGGGCCAGAAGATTGTTGACATGAACTATGCGGCAATTGAGCACGGCGCAACCGACTTTGTCAAGGTCAACGTGCCGGAGTCTTGGAAAAACGCAGAGGACGAAGCAGTGGAGGAGGCCGTCATTGAGGGCCGTGCCGATGCCGTGGACTATGTCAAGAACATCCTGATTCCGGCTAACAAATACAAGGGCAACGACCTGCCGGTCTCCGCTTTTGAGAAAATGGCGGACGGCACGGTGCCCTCCGGCACTTCCGCTTATGAGAAGCGCGGCATCGCCATTGATATTCCCGAGTGGAACCCGGCCAACTGCATCCAGTGCAACTTCTGCTCCTACGTCTGCCCGCACGCGGTTATCCGCCCCGTTGCCATGACCGAGGAAGAAGCCGCCAAGGCCCCGGAGAGCATGAAGATGAAGGATATGACCGGCATGCCGGGCATGAAGTTCGCCATGACGGTTTCCGCTTATGACTGCACCGGCTGCGGCTCCTGCGCACAGGTCTGCCCGGGCATGAAGGGCGAAAAGGCCCTGGTCATGAAGCCGATGGAGACTCAGCTCATCAGCCAGGAAGGCGCCGACTACGCGCGTTCGCTCGACCAGAAGCCCGCCGTCTTTGACAAGTTCAAGGAGAGCACCGTAAAGGGCAGCCAGTTCAAGCAGCCGCTGCTCGAATTTTCCGGCGCATGCGCGGGCTGCGGCGAGACCCCCTACGCGAAGCTCGTCACCCAGCTGTTTGGCGACCGTATGTACATTGCCAATGCGACCGGCTGCTCTTCCATTTGGGGCGCATCTGCTCCGGCTACGCCGTACACCGTCAACAAAAAGGGCCACGGCCCCGCCTGGAACAACTCCCTGTTCGAGGACAACGCTGAGTTTGGCCTGGGCATGACGCTCGCTCAGAACGCCATCCGCGGCAGGCTGGCCGGCTATGTTGAGGAGCTCGCTGCTTCTGACAAGGCCTCTGAGGAAATGAAGGCGGCCTGCAAGAACTATCTTGACACCTTCGATGACAGCAAGGCAAACCGCGGCGCCGCGGATGCCCTGATTGCCGAGCTTGAGAAGGCTGCCGCAGACGGCTGCGAGCTTTCCGCCAAGACCCTTCAGGATAAGGATTACCTCGCCAAGAAGTCCATGTGGATCTTCGGCGGTGACGGCTGGGCCTACGACATCGGCTTCGGCGGCCTGGATCATGTTCTTGCCTCCGGTCAGAATGTAAATATCCTGGTCTTTGACACCGAGGTTTACTCCAACACCGGCGGCCAGGCCTCTAAGTCCACCCCGCTCGGCTCTGTCGCACAGTTTGCTGCAACCGGTAAGGCGACCAAGAAGAAGGATCTGCCGGCCATTGCCATGAGCTACGGTTATGTCTATGTAGCGCATGTCGCCATGGGCGCTGATTATAACCAGTGCATTAAGGCCATCACCGAGGCTGAGAGCTACAACGGCCCCTCCATCATCATCGCCTACGCACCGTGCATCAACCACGGCATCAAGGGCGGCATGAGCATTGCTCAGGCTGAGGAGAAAAAGGCTGTTGAGGCCGGCTACTGGCAGAACTTCCGCTACGACCCCAGACTTGCTGACGCAGGCAAGAATCCGTTCCACCTCGACAGCAAGGCGCCGACCGCCAGCTACCGTGACTTCATCATGGGTGAGGTTCGTTACAACTCTCTGACCCGTGCTTTCCCGGATCGTGCTGAAAAGCTCTTCACCGAAGCTGAAAAAGTGGCCAAGGAGAGATATGAACACCTGGCGGAGATGTCCAACGAATAAATAACCTCCATTATTTACCAGTATAGCGAAAACAGGTCTTTTTCACCAAAGGAGAGGACCTGTTTTTGTGTTTTATACGACGATTTTTCCCTTGCAAGAACATTGGAAATATACTATAATTAGAAAACCGGATTATTCCATCTGAGACCAAATAGACCGGATGGGTTGAGCGGTAAATATTGATTGAGGAGAATTAGAGTAATGGCTTCCCTTTTGGCGACCTTGATGGTCATTGTTGTAATGGTTGGCTGCTCAGGCGGCAATTCCGACTCCAAGTACGTCGGTACCTGGAAAACCTCAGAGGTTTCCGCCGCTGGCCAGACCTTTACCATTGAGGAGTTCAATGAGCTCGCTGGCGACTCTCTTACCAACCAGGCTGACCTGACCATTGTACTCAACGGCAACGGCAGCTGCGAGGTTAAAAATGCTGCCGGTACCAGCGGCACCGGCAAGTGGACCGAGGGCGAAGGCAAAATTACCATTAAGGATTCTGCTTCCACCATTGAGCTGACCGAAGAGGATGGGCTGCTCGTTATGGAGCAAAGCGGCACGACCTTCAAATTCAAGAAACAGTAAAAGCTTAATCCTTCCCCTTATCAGAAGCTGGCGGCAGCTTTGGAACGGTTGGGCTGGTATCTGAGGTGTACAAGAAGATGAAGAAAAAAATCCTCTTACTATTAGCGGTTTTTATCTTTACCATCAGTATGGTTGGGTGCAGCAGCACGCTCCCAGGCCTGATGAAGGATATGCTTAAAGGCGAGCAGTCGGTGCCTTCGTCGGCGCCCGGTACGGCCTTTGAAGATGAAGCTTCCCAAGGGGCCAGAAAAACTGAATCCGCACAACCTGATTGGGACATCCCGCCTGCCTCCCAGGCCGATGCCCAGGCCCAATATACGGGGACCTGGAAAACCGTTGAGGTTGCAGCAAACGGCCAGACCTTTACCATTGAGGAGTTTGAGGAGATTGCCGGCGAAGAACTAACCAAACAGGCCGCCCTTACCATTGTTTTAAATGAGGACGGCAGCTGTGAGGTCCGGAATGGAGCCGGTATCGGTGGCGCAGGTATATGGACTGTGAGTGGCGGTGAAATTGTCATTCAGGACGCTGCTTCCACTTTTTATTTAACAGACCAGGGAGACGGCTCTCTCCTTTTGGTACAGGAAAACTCTTCCCATACCTTTAGAAGATAAGGGAACACAACATAACCCCCGCTTTCATTCGGGCCAGCCGGATGAGAGCGGGGGTTGTTTTACTTTATATTATCGCAAGGCCGTCCCCCGCTTTACGCGCAATAGCGGGCGGCAAGCGCCTGAAGCTTCTCACTGTTTTGCGGTGCCCACTCGGCCCAGGTCGAGTGAGAAAACTCTATCAGCTCGCCAAGCTCCAATAGAAAAGCGGGAATATCCGACTCCAGCATAACACCGGCCGGCTCGCCGAAGCTGGCAGCTCCGAGCTTATCCGTACCGTTGATAAATAGCCGATAGGCGGGCAGCGGCTTTTTGTCAACGGTTTTTACACAGCCCTGAAAGCCCAGCGCCGCCGCCTGATGCGCGCCGCAGCTGGACGGACACCCTGAAATCCGGATGCGCGGCAGGACGCCGTCCCGAAAATGACGCTCGCGCACTTTTTCCACCACCGCCGCCAGCGTCGCCTGGCTGTTCCGAACCCCCTGCTGACAGATGCTTGCGCCAATGCAGGCAACACTTTTTTCAAATTCGTTTTGAGCTCCATCCTTGGTTAATTCCAGTACCTTCCGGGCCTCGTCCGCTGTCAAATGAATGATATAAAGCCCCTCGTCCGGCGCCACCCTGCACTCTACCGCAGGAAAATCCTTTATAAGCCGGTAAAGCGCCGACAGCCTTTCCGGCGGCAGACAGCCGCCGACAGGCTGATAGCGAACCGCATACAAGCCGTGCTGCTTCTGAGCTGTCACCCGCGCATCCTCAAGCATGCCCTCTCCACTTTTCTGGACATCCACGGCCTCCACATGCAGATCCAGCTTTTCATCGCGCTGAACCTGGCTCACATATTCCAGGAATATCCTGCGAAGCTTTTCTTCACCCAGCGTCTCCTGCATATAACGCGTGCGGGCCCGGGCCCTATTCTCATAATTGCCATGCGCGCAGAAAGTTAAGACCATGGCCTTGATATAATATAGGATTTTTTCCGCCGGTACGGCCTGTTGCGCCAAAATTCCCATTTTGTGGTTAGCGCCCAGGCCGCCGGCGATATAAAGATCAAACGTCCCGTCCGGATTGGCAAGAAAGCCCATGTCGCGAAATGCCGCGTGAACCGAATCCTCCGCCCCGTTTGAAAACGCAACCTTCAGCTTTCTAGGCATGTGGATGCTATCCGCAATCGAAAGCAGATAGCCAGTGGCAGCCTCCGCATATGGCATCACGTCGAATGCTTCACCCTGCTGTACGCCTGAAAGCGGGCTGCACATCACATTGCGCGGATTATCGCCGCCGCCCCCCAGGGTGTAGATGCCCGCCTCAGCAGCGGCTTCCATAATTTTTGCGACCTGCTCCGGCGCCAAATTATGGAGCTGTACCGTCTCACAAGTCGTCAGCTTCAGGAGATCGATGCCATATTGTTCCACCGTCCCGGCAATAAAGCCAAGGCGTTCCTTCGTCAGCCGGCCGCCCGGAAGCCGGAGCCGCAGCATGTTCTTAGCCGGGTCCCGCTGTGCATAGCTGCCAAAGCCGCCCGAAAACCCCTTATAGGCCTTCCGGTCAATTTCACCTTTATTAAATGCCTCCAATTTTTCTTCAAAATCGCTGATTCTTGCCGTAAACCGGTCCATCCATTGTTCCCGCATTGGGCGTTTCCTCCTTTAAACATCCTCTCGGCCGCTTTATTTTGCACGGTTCAACATCCTTGCCGCCTGTATTCACGCGGTAAGATACAAAAATTTTTTGTGTACTTATCTTTATCATACCACATTTGTCAAGTTTTCGCGCATATAAAATCCTGACAAACCCGCTCATGAATCCTGTTGTTGTCCGTACAAAAAGCTGAAGTAAACTTCAGATTTTGCTTGACAAATTTGTTGAATCAGCGTAATATGAAGTTAACTTCATATTACGCTGTGAACAATTTACTTTTAAAGACGGGGCACTGCAAGATGAAAAACAGAGTAAAAGAACTTCGTACCCAATTAAAAATGACGCAGCAGGAGCTGGCTGCGCTTGTCCATGTTTCTGCACGGACTGTCATTTCAATTGAAAAGGGCCAGTACAGTCCGTCCCTTATGCTGGCTTACCGCATGGCTGTTGTGTTTGGAGTAACCGTCGAAGAGCTTTGCTGCTTAAAAGAAAATAAAGAATTGGAGGATCTGCGGTATGAGGAAATCTGATTCGCTCAGCTACACGGATAAAATTAAATGGCGCGTTCGTACGTCCTGGGGAATTTTAGCTGTTATGCTGATTTACATGGTCATTGTTGGCGAGACCGGCGGAGACTCCAGGGTGATGACCAATTTTGCCGGTATCACCAGCAAGGTGATCTTCTTCGGCGGCATTCTTTTCATTCTCCGCAGAATCCTCCGCTATAAGAAGCTGCTTAAAAATAAAGCCTTGTTAAAAGAACAAATGCAAACCGAGCTGGAGGAAAGAAAGCAGTACCTGCACGACAAGAGCGGGGGTGCGGTGCTGGATATTCTTCTTCTCTTTTTGCTCTTTGCCACGGTTACCACCGCACTGTATAATATGACAGCCTTTTATGTGTCCATCGTCATTCTGGCGGTCACGCTGTTTTTGAAAATAACAGCTTATGTATTTTATAGCAGCCATTGAACCTGGCTCGATCGGTTCCCGGCAAAACGGGGCGCCGTGCTTCACGCTGCTATTATCCATTTTAGCGCGGCGCCGTTTCATCCGCTGCCTTCGGAGCCATCGGATGAGGGTAAAACAGAAGGACAGGGAAAAACGCCCTTTTGCTTATTATCCCGCTCAGGCAAAATAACCGCCGTCAGACGGTACATCCCGTACCCGCCGCCCGTTTAGCTCCCGGATACGCGCTAAACATGTCAACCTGTCTGAGCGGCGGCGCAGCCCTTCCGTACGGCGGCTGGAGTACAGAATAAAAATGACATAGATATAGGGCATACCCAAGTTCGTCTCCAACAGGGAATTTACCAGCAGCGGCGAGAGCTTATCCGCCAGGCTGC
>ERZ857480.23148-NODE-35527-length-11313-cov-5.0000_pt1 | contig 11313 bp, 7 predicted proteins | sample MGYA00519767_ERZ857480 | MGnify/ENA primary metagenome ERZ857480 (study PRJEB31778, sample SAMEA3449210) | human gut metagenome | biome: human gut; feature: human-associated habitat; material: faeces | place: United Kingdom | collected 2010/2012 ...
GCCGGTCGTTATTGCAAATCCGGAAGGCGCAAGAACCACCCCAAGCGTTGTTGCATTCTCGAAAACCGGCGAGCGCATTGTCGGCGCAACGGCAAAACGTCAGGCCGTCACCAACGCGGACCGCACCATCAGCTCTATCAAACGCCACATGGGCAGCGACTATAAGGTGAATATCGACGGCAAGGCTTATACGCCGCAGGAAATCTCCGCGATGATCCTGCAAAAGCTGAAAGCGGACGCAGAGGCCTATCTGGGCGAGAGTGTAACGGAAGCGGTCATCACTGTTCCCGCATACTTTACCGATGCACAGCGTCAGGCAACAAAAGACGCAGGCAAAATCGCCGGTCTCGACGTAAAGCGCATCATCAACGAGCCGACAGCCGCCGCGCTTGCATACGGCGTCGATAAGGAAAACGATCAGAAGATCATGGTTTATGATCTGGGCGGCGGTACGTTCGACGTCTCAATCATCGAAATGGGGGACGGCGTACAGGAGGTTCTCGCAACCGCAGGCAACAATCATTTGGGCGGCGACGACTTTGACGAGCGCATCATCAACTGGATGGCAGAGGAGTTCAGAAGAAGCGAACTGATTGACCTGAAGGCGGATAAAATGGCGCTTCAGCGCCTGAAAGAAGCGGCTGAAAAAGCAAAGATCGACCTGTCCGGCATGACGCAGACTCAGATCAATCTGCCGTTCATCACCGCAGACGCAACTGGTCCGAAGCATCTCGACATGACGCTGACCCGCGCTAAATTCAACGAATTGACCGCAGATCTTGTGGAAGCGACTATGGGGCCGATTCGTCAGGCGCTGTCTGATTCCGGACTTTCCGCTTCCCAGCTTGATAAAGTTCTGATGGTCGGCGGCTCCTCCCGTATTCCGGCGGTTCAGGACGCAGTAAAGAATATCATCGGCAAAGATCCGTTTAAGGGCATTAACCCGGACGAATGCGTTGCCGTGGGCGCGGCAATTCAGGGCGGCGTTTTAGGCGGCGAGGTCAAAGGCCTGCTGCTTCTGGACGTAACACCGCTGTCGCTGGGTATCGAAACCTTAGGCGGTATTTCCACAAAGCTCATCGAGCGCAACACCACTATTCCGACGAAGAAATCACAGATTTTCTCGACGGCTGCCGACAATCAGACTGCGGTTGAAGTTCACGTTTTACAGGGCGAGCGCGAATTTGCAAAGGACAACAAAACTCTGGGTATCTTCAAGCTCGACGGCATTGCGCCGGCACCGCGCGGCATTCCGCAGATCGAGGTCACCTATGACATCGACGCAAACGGCATCGTTCATGTCTCTGCAAAGGATCTTGGCACCGGCAAAGAGCAGAACATCACGATTACCTCCTCCACCAATATGTCCAAAGAGGATATTGACCGTGCAGTCAAAGAGGCTGAGGCCTTTGCCGCAGAGGACAAAAAGAAGAAGGAAGACATCGACGTCAGAAACGGTGCGGATCAGATGATCTTCCAGTGTGAGAAGGCAATGAAAGATATGGAAGGCAAAATTTCCGATTCTGAAAAGGCCGATATCAACACGAAGATTGAAGCGCTGAAAAACGAGCTGAAGTCCGGCACGACCGAGTCCATCAAGGCAAAACAGGAAGAACTCGAAAAATCGTTCTACGCGGTTTCCCAGAAGATGTACGAGGCAGCCGCTCAGCAGGCACAGCAGCAGGGCGCGGCGCCGGATATGGGCGGCGCTCCGGCAGGCGGATCCGCTCCGGACGGCGTAGTTGACGCAGATTTTACCGAAGTAAACGACGATAAATAAGACTTGACTTCAATAAATTGTCTGTACGGGGCGGAACTGTATATCGTTCCGTCCCGTTCGGGCGTTATAATGGCATCAAAAGAGGAGGGCTTACGGCTTGGCTGAAGAAAAACGGGACTATTACGAAGTGCTCGGCGTCGCAAAGACAGCAAGCGAAGACGAGTTAAAAAAGGCATACCGTGTGCTTGCAAAAAAATATCATCCGGATTTAAATCCGGGAGACACCGAAGCGGAGAAACATTTTAAAGAGGTAAACGAGGCTTACGAGGTTCTTTCGGATAAGGAAAAGCGGGCGCGCTACGATCAGTTCGGTCACGCCGGCGTCGATCCAAATTACGCCGCAGGAGCGGGCGCCGGCGGCTTTGGCGGATTCGGCGGCTTTGACATGGGCGATCTCGGCGACATTTTCGAGGGCTTTTTCGGCGGCGGGTTCAGCGGTTCCTCCAGAAGGGCAAATCCGAACGCTCCGCGGCGCGGCAGCGATCTGCGCACAAACTGCACCATCAGCTTTTTTGAGGCATGCAAGGGTGTAAAACGGGAGATCTCCGTTACCCGTATGGAAGCTTGCAGCGATTGCCATGGAACCGGCAGTGAGGCGGGACATGACGTGCAAACCTGTCCGGAATGCAACGGTGCCGGTCAGGTGCGCGTAACACAGCGCACGCCGCTTGGCGCGATGAGTACTACCCGCACCTGTTCGCGCTGCGGCGGCAAGGGACGAATTGTAACAAATCCGTGCAAAAAGTGCAGCGGCAGCGGCCGTATCCGCGTGACGAAGAAAATCGAGATCTCCATTCCGGCCGGCATTGACGACGGACAGACGCTCGCTGTACGCGGACAGGGAGACGGCGGCTTAAACGGCGGTCCGGCAGGCGATTTAAACGTGACGGTAACGGTTCGTCCTGATCCGCTGTTCAAACGCGACGGCTACGACATCTGGTGCGAGATGCCGCTTACATTCCGGCAGGCGGCGCTCGGCGACGAGCTTACTGTCCCCACTATCGACGGCAAGGTGAAATATACAATTCCGGAGGGAACGCAGCCCGGAACCGTATTCCGGCTTCGCGGAAAGGGCGTGCAGAATTTAAACGGACGCGGACGCGGCGATCAGTATGTCGAGGTAACGGTCGAAGTGCCTAAGGGCTTGTCGAAGTCGCAGAAGGAAGCGCTCCGCAAATTTGACGAGACACTGACCGAGGAAAAGCAGTACACAAAGCGCAAGGGTTTCTTTGATAATTTAAAAAAGAAGTTCGAGAATTAAAAGAAAAAGGGAGAGCCGTTCGCCGTGGGCGATAAGCGCTCCCTTTTTTAAGAATGGTAAAGAGAAAGGATGATTTTTTGAAAACGGATCAAAACAACAGCGCCGTTGTTCTTCTGCCGGTCAAACGCCAAGAGGATCGCGGGCGTTTTGAATCGGCGGCTCCGGACTTTACGTTTTATTATAACGACGACGCGCCCATTGAAGCCTGTCAGCTCGAAAAGGCCGCCGTCATTTTCGGCAATCCAAACCGCGAACAGCTTTCCTGCTGCAAAAACTTAAAATGGGTGCAGCTTGGAAGCGCCGGAGCGGACGCCTATGTTAAGGAGGGCTTTCTTCCTGCCGGTACGATTCTGACGAACGCCAGCGGCGCTTACGGTCCAGCCATTGCGGAGTACATGGTTGCCGTATCCTTTTCCCTGTTTAACAATCTGCCGCTCTACCGCGATAATCAGCTTTCCGCTGTATGGAGAGAGCGCGGTACAGCACGCAGTGTCGCCGGTTCAACAGTGCTGTCTGTCGGAATGGGCGATATTGGAAGCGAATATGCCAAACGCATGAAGGCGCTTGGCTGTACCGTTTACGGAATCCGGCGGACGAAGGCGGCAAAGCCTGAGTATATCGACGGGCTCTATCAGATGGATGCGCTGGACGATTTGCTCAAAGAAACTGATATTGCGGCGCTCAGCCTGCCGCAGAGTACGGAAACCATCGGGCTTTTTTCGGCGGAACGTTTCGGCCATATGAAAAAAGGAGCTGTTTTAATCAATGTAGGACGCGGATCTGCCGTTAATACGGAGGCGCTCTGCGACGCGCTTGAAAGCGGCCGTCTCAGCGGAGCGGCGCTTGACGTAACAGATCCGGAGCCGCTTCCGCCCAATCACAGGCTCTGGCGGCAGTCCAATGCCTTGATTACGCCGCACATCTCCGGCGGCTATACCCTTTTAGAAACATATGACCGGATTATCGAAATCTGTCTTGAAAACCTCTCCCGCTTTTCAAGGGGCGAAGAGCTTTACAATCAGGTTGATTTCAAAACCGGATATCGCGTAAGCCGGAAATAACCAAATAATGCGGACAGTAAAATGCGTGCAGGTATACTGCACGCATTTTACTGTCCAAAAAATAAGTGTTTTTTTATCCGACGGCCTACGCCATGATCGTACCCGTTGCAGTCAAAATGACTACCCCTGACATACCACTGTCACGCCCAGGACAGGAACCGTCAGCGTATCGCCAATTTGTACAGACGATTGATCCGCCTGCTTATAAAAGGCCTGGTTTTGCGTGTATCTGCGTTCAGCACGTCAGTGTAAGCGTTTTTGTCGCAATCTTTTTGCAAAAAGCCGCGTCATGCTCTACAAAAAGCATCGTAGAAGGAAAATCGGACAAAAGCGTTTCAATCTGCATACGCGAGACAACGTCCACAAAGTTTAATGGCTCATCCCAGATATACAGATGCGCCTGTTCGCAGAGACTGCCTGCAATCAGGATCTTTTTCTTCTGTCCGGCAGACATGGCCGAAAGGTCCCGATCCAGTTCCTCTCTGTTCATAGCAAGCTTGTCCAAAACAGCGCGCAGAAGGCTCTCCGAAATACCGCGCTTATCCGCAAAATCCGATACGCGTCCTGAAAGGAACGAGGTGTCCTGCGGCACATAGGAGATCAAAAGGTCGCGCGGCTTTTGAATGATTCCGCGTGTTGGTATGTCCTGTCCAAGCAGCGCTTTCAGCAGGCTTGACTTCCCCGCTCCATTTTTTCCTACAACGCAGATACGATCTTCCCGGCATATCTCGAAGGATACCGGCGAAAAGACCTCTTTTTCCTCATACGCCACCGATACGTCCGTACAGGAAAGCAGACGGTTTAACCGAAACGGCTGCGGCGACAGCTTTAATGCATGCGCCTGCTCGACATTCTTTAAAAGTGCAGCCTTTTCCGCAACCGCCGCGTTGCGCCGCTTTTCCAGCACCTTGGCACGTTTCATCATTTTTGCAGACTGATGTCCGACAAAGCCCCTGTCTACGGGTCCCTCCCCAATCTTTGATCCCTCGATCTGATCCGCCCATCCGGCCGCACTGCGCGCGGCGTCCGACAACCGGCGAATATCGCGGCGCAGTTTTTCATTCTCCGTTTGCTCAAACTGCTCCTGTCTGCGGCGGTTTTCATCCCATGAATCAAAGTTGCCGCGCTGCAACTCAATATTTGCACGATTGATCGACAGAACATGATCGACGCAGCCGTTCAACAGCGTTCGGTCATGCGACACAAGAAGAAAACCCTTTTTCCGGTTTAAATAGGCGGCGACTGCCGCGCGCCCCACCGCATCCATATGATTGGTCGGCTCGTCGATGAGAAGAAAGTGATTCTCCCGCAGAAACAAGGCGGCAAGCAGCAGTTTGATTTGTTCCCCGTTGCTGAGCGTGTTAAAAGGCCGCCAAAGAATTTCGCTGTCCGTCTGTAAAAGGGAAAGCTCCCTGATAATCTGCCACTGCTCTGCTTCCGGAGCCGCCTCCTCAGCGATTTGAACTGCCAGCCGCTCCGGCTCTGCAATCGGATATGGAAAATATTCAAAGGAGACGCTCGCAGTGATTTCCCCCTGATACGCATAGTCTCCGTGCAGCAGCCTCAAAAGCGTTGTTTTTCCCCGTCCGTTTCGCCCGATCATTCCAAGCTTCCAGTTGGTATCCAGAGAAAGCGAAACATGGTCGAAAACCGGAAGGCCTCCGTTGTCATAGGAAAAGGTAAGATTCTTTATTTGAATAAGAGACATAGGCTTTGATTCCTCCTGTTGTATAGATTGCCGCATCCATCCCTTCTGTTTTGCTGCGGCAAAAGCTTTGCTCTATGCCTCTTATCCAAAACAAAACTGGACGGCGGGAAAACCGCCGTCCAGTAAGATTTTCAATCAGAAACAAGCCACGCCTCTTAAAAGGACGCAGCCGAAACTTGGACGAAAGAATTCATTTTTCCGCTTTTGTGCAGCAAAAAGAAACGGCCTTGCACCGCTTACTATTTTTTCTGCAAAAATAAATCAGCAGGAAAAATTATGCATTCTTTCATCTCCTATCGTTTTACTGATTCGCAGTATAGCACATCGCACTCCCTGTGTCAAGTATCCGGCGCTCTACTTTTATTTTCGGCCTGTAGGAGTACAATACATCTTGGAAAAGAATGAGGAATAAGGTCTCATGTGTTAAAGTTGAGTTACCACACAACAACCTGAAAGGAGACCATATTCCTCATAAACAAAAGTATAAACAAGACATGGCCCACAGGCAATCCCTAATGAAGTACGCGGAAGCTGAGCTGAAGCTCATCCGCGATATGCGCCGCCGCAATCCAACGCTGGGCATGATCGAATTATGGCACCGCCTGCGCCAGCGCGGCTATACCCGCTGCCCAGAAAGCCTGTTCCGGGTCATGCGGAAAATGAGTCTGCCTCCAGCGAAAAAGCCGAAAAAACAATATAAACCGAAACCCTACGAGCAAATGACGCATCCAGGCGAACGCGTTCAAGTCAATGTCAAGGTCGTTCCGAGGGTTTGCATTGCGGATCCGGAGCTTCGCCTGTTCCAGTACTCGACTCTTGATGATTTTGCGAGACAAATTGCTATCCACAACCACCGCTCTAACAACTTGCCTATGAGACCACTCCACTGGCTTTCTCCTGTCGAGTTCGCTGTCCAATATGTTTGACAAACCTACAATTTCGCGCTGTTATCCGCTAAAGACAGGACAAATGATTCATTCGGCGTGACAAACGCAGTCTTATAATCCGTAAAGATCACCATACCCGGCCGCGCGCTCGCCGGTTTTTTCACATTCCTGATTAACGTATAATCAACCGCAACCTGTGCGGAATCCCGTCCCTTTGAATGATACGCTGCAATCATCGCAGCCTCGGTAATCGTACGGTCGGGAATTTCTCTGCCGTCTGCCTCAACAATGACGTGCGAACCGGCAATTCCCTGCGTGTGAAGCCAGAGATCATAATTTTTCGCAGTTTTTAATGTGAGCTTGTCATTTTGCTTATTATTGCGCCCGCATAGAATGGTAAAGCCGTCGGAGGAGCGGTATACAAGCGGCGGCTGAGCCTTGAGCATGCGGTTCTGCTTTTTCGGCAGGCGGATATAACCCTGTTCAGCCAGCTCTTCGCGGATTTCCAGCAGCTCGCTTTCCCCCCCTGTGCGGGAAACTGCGTCAAAAACGCTGTCAAGATACTCAAGCTCCTGACGCGATTTGGCCATCAGACCTTTCAGCATATCCTCCGCCGTCGCTGCCTTGCGGTATTCCGCATAGTACTTTTGTGCATTCTGGGCAGGACTTAACCGCGGATCCAACTTAATGATAAGCTCCGGCATATCTGCTTCATAGAAGTTTTCGAGCGTCACTGTCCGATCGCCCTTTTTCATACGGTAAAGGTTTGCGTTCAAAAGATCGCCGCAAACGCGAAGCTGTTCGCGGTTTGCGCAGGCGCGCAGCTCTTCCTCCTGAAGCGCCAGTTTTTTTGTAATACGCTCCGTTGCGTTAATCAGCAGTTTCAGCAAATCATGCGACCGCTGTTTCATGCGCGCAACACGATCGCGCTCCGCATAAAAATGGTCAAGCAGAACGCTCGGCGAATTGTATCGCTTTTTTTCCTTAACCGCGCCGTATTGCTCAATGTCACAGAGCGTAAATTCACAGATCTTTTTTTCCTCATCCAAAGCAGCCGTATATTCCGCCCTTCCTGCTTTCAGGATTTCCCGAAGCGCGGATATCTCCTCGCGCAGCCGATTTTTATAGTAGTCGGACAGCCTGTCCTTCTCGATGTCCTGCCCCTTTAACGCACGAAAAACAAGCTCTCTCGAAAGAACCGGCGAAACGCCTGAAAGCGACTGCATCACGGCCTTAGCGCAATCCGGCGTATGTGCAGAAAAAATCCGCGCCATCACTTCATTATCCTCCGCAGAAAGCAAGTCAAGCTTGTCCTGAGCGGGCGGCGCTTCGTACATTCCGCCCGGCAAAACGGTGCGCACACTTGAAACCTCATCGGAAACGCGCTTGATCGCATCGATGATTTTCCCATCTGCGCCAGTCAGAATCAGATTGGAATAGCGGCCCATAATTTCGGCCGTCAGCGTGACCACTGTCACGTCGCCAAGCTCGTTGACGGTTTCAAAATCAAAGGACAAAACGCGGTCCAGTCCATTTTGCCGGATAGCAAGCAGTTTTCCAGCTCCGATATGCTTGCGTAAAAGCATGCAAAACATCGGCGGCGATTTCGGGTTTTCGAGTGCAATTTCTGTAAAATGAACACGAGGACTTGCCGCGTTGGCGGAAAAAAGCACCTTTTTACTGCCGCCGCGCAGCCGAAAGGTCATGACCAGCTCCTCTCTGGAGGGCTGCGCAATCTTTTCCACACGCGTTCCAACCAGTATGCCGCGCATCTCCTGCGCCGTCAGATATAAAAATGCACCATCGAGTGCCATAAAACTCCCCCTATATCTGTCTTTTTCTTTATCATACACGTTTTTGCCGCGAATTACAACCGCAATGCATGCGCCCAAATAATAAAACAGCCGCCCTATGAGGCGGCTGTTTTATTATTTACTTGTTATACAGACGGTGCTTTTTGATTCCCGCGACAGCTTTTTGCTATCGCGGCACCTTACGGGCTAAACTGTTCGGCGGAGAATCTCCTTCCTGCTGTTTCAGTCAACCTGCGTTTTGTCAAGGTACACATCGTCATTCTCCCTTTCGCATTGCCATTTCGGTTCTTACGAAAGAATTTAAATCATTGGACTCACCTTTTCATTTTGATATGATAGGAGCCGCCTGACTTATTTCATTGGTAACACCTGTTTCACACAATTTTTCAGATATACAGCTTACCTGTACATCGGTATCACCTTTTCTCCTCTCATGGAAAATATTCTTGGATGAATAATCTATCCCAAGCATCCTGTCTTTTACGCGGCGGATGCACCGCTGTCATTTTTGTATGGAAAGAACGAATCAGCTTCTGCTGCGAGATGCCGTCCGCTGTATCTGCTAATCGTGAAGATTATACCGGTGGAAGAACGTTTCTTCTCTTTCGCTGAAACCGGCATCCATTTATTCAGCGGATGCATCTCTGTGCTCTCTCCATACGGTACTGGCCGATTGGATCATCTAAGCACATTTCTGCAATCCTCCTTATTCAGTTTTGTTGGATCTTTCATTAAATCTTCTTCTCTGATCCTGTCTATACTATACCACAAGAAGTTCAAAATGTCAACAGTTTTTTGTGTGAACTTTTTATTATTTTATTAAAAAGAAATAATAAACTTCTTTCTCTTGACATTGCGCTTGCAAAACGATACAATTAAAATAGGTTTTAACGGGTAAACAAAAAAGGAGGCAAAGGTCATGTCTGAAGAAATGGAATACAATCCCGATCTCTATACGCTTGTGGATGAAGAAGGCGTTGAGCAGACGTTCGAGCTTTTGGACGTCATGGAAGTGGATGACGATCGCTACTTTGCACTGATGCCATATTACGAAGATCCGGAGGATATTCTGGACGATACGGCGGAGCTGATCGTTTTAAAGAGTCAAATGGATGAAAATGACGAAGAACTGATGATCTCAATTGACGACGAAGAGGAGTATCAGCGAATCGGTCAGATGTTTTTAGAAAAGCTGAGCACATATTTCGACGGCGAAGAGGAATAAGTTTCCCTTTGTTTTTTATCGCTTTTCTGCTATAATAAGAGGGATGGAAAACAGTTCTGCGTCAACCGCGCAGCATCATTGTTTCTATTGGCGGTAAACAGTACGTGTTCTGCGCTGTGCGCCTGTACGGATAATATAAATCCAACACTTATATTATTGGAGGCCGGACTCTTGTGCCGGGGATGCAGACCTCCCGCCTTTTGGCGGATGTTGGGAGCGCAAACGCATCAAGGAGGCTTCCACCTGCTTGAACCGCGGGTTTTTAGCTTACTGTACAGAAAACGGCAGGGCGGATCAAAATGGGGCGCGATGAGCGCCCCATTTTTAATTGTGTAATACTAAAAATTGTAATGGCAAGACCGTATCCTCTTTTTGCGAGACATGGCCGCCGACCGTCACACAGCAAAATTCCTAAAAAGCTATTTCTCGATATTCCCTCTTCGCCATCACCTGTAGAAAATAAATCCCGAAACCGGAAAGGAATGATACTGAAATGAAGCACGCGCTTGATCGGACAAAAGCACTTATCGGAGAGGAAGCTGCCGCATTACTGCAAACCAAACGTGTCGCCGTCATAGGTTTAGGAGGCGTCGGCGGAAGCTGTGCAGAGTCGCTTGCACGCTGTGGAATCGGATCGCTGATTCTGATGGACCATGACATTGTGGATGAAACCAATCTGAACCGTCAGCAGTTTGCTACCATCGACGTAATCGGGCAAAATAAAACCGACGCCGCACAAAAACGGCTTTCTCTCGCTGCGCCGGATTGTACTCTTCTGCCGGTTAACGAATTCTACAGTGCCGAAACCCGCGAAGCGCTGTTTTCCCTTTATCCCGATCTTGTAATTGATGCAATCGATACTGTAACAGCCAAGCTGGATCTCGCAGCCGCCTGCCGCGAACGGGGAATTCCCTCCATCACCTGCCTTGGCACCGGAAACCGTATAAATCCCTCTGCCTTTCGTCTCGGCGTCATCGAGGACACTGTGGGCTGCGGCTGCGGGCTGGCCCGTGTGATGCGCAGAGAATTAAAAAAGCGCGGTCTCATTAAACAGCCCGTCCTTTATTCCACGGAAGCACCGCGCACTGTCGTCTGCGATACGCAAAACGGGCGGCACAGCCCTGGCAGTATCAGCTTCTGTCCTCCTGCGGCAGGTCTTCTGCTCGCTTCCTGGGCGATTCAAAGGCTGCTTGATACGCCGACAGTCTGACAGCTCTGCGGCTCTTTTCCTGTTTTCGCTTTCATCGGCCTTTGGCGAATAAAAAAAGGAAAACATCTCATCCTATAGTTGTATTGCGGTCTTTCCTCTTCCATAAACCTGCCCAGAGGAATGCGCAAAGTACTATAGGAAAGGAGTGCGCAGCATGAAACCGACATTAAAATATGCGCTGACAGGCGGCATCACCGGACTGTTAAACGGAATTTTCGGAGCAGGCGGAGGCCTGCTGGCAGTGCCGATGCTCAAAAAAAGCGGTCTGCCTGCTAAAAAGGCGCACGCAACCTCTATCGCCATCACGCTTCCCTTATCTCTGCTGAGTGCAATTTTGCTTTTCTTTGGCGGGATTCGCGGAGACATA
>ERZ857480.31831-NODE-49162-length-11255-cov-6.9429_pt1 | contig 11255 bp, 10 predicted proteins | sample MGYA00519767_ERZ857480 | MGnify/ENA primary metagenome ERZ857480 (study PRJEB31778, sample SAMEA3449210) | human gut metagenome | biome: human gut; feature: human-associated habitat; material: faeces | place: United Kingdom | collected 2010/2012 ...
AAGCACGCCGCCAGCGTTCATCCTGAGCCAGGATCAAACTCTCGTTAAAAGTGTTTGTATCCAGTTCAGAATCAACCAACTAGCTAATTCTTCCCTTTTTACTGTTGTTTTGGTTTGTTAAAAACCGTTCTTAAAAATCTTCTCTTAAAGAAATTTTCAAGGGTTGTTGTTGTCTATTGTTCAGTTATCAAGGTTCTTACTTCGCTTTGTTCATTTGCGACAGCTCATTTATTTTATCATAAGCACTTCGCTTTGTCAAGAACTTTTTTGAAGTTTTTTATTTTTCTTACCTCTTCGCTTTGTTTCAGCGAATCAGCTCATTTATATTATCATGTATTTTTTAGAAAGTCAAGAACTTTTTTGAAGTTTTTTTATTTTCTTTTTACATGATTTTTAACTTTCTTCAAAATCAGGAGAAGTCGCCAGACTTCTGTCGTCCCGCTCTTTTGATTTAAGTTAAACGGAGAAAGAGGGATTTGAACCCTCGCGCCGGTCGCCCGACCTACACCCTTAGCAGGGGCGCCTCTTCAGCCTCTTGAGTATTTCTCCGTACACTGAATTCTACTATAGAATCTATAGCTTTGTTCAATTGTGTGCACCAACAGTGCGAAATTTATTATAGCAATACACCGTCATCTTGTCAATCACTTTTTTTCATTTTTTTAACAAATTTTTAAACCATCTGTTCTACGCAGCTTTTCAGCTTTGCAGTTGCTGTCTCAATATCCTTTTGGGCAAAGATTGCACTGATCACTGCAACACCATTAATTCCACTACCCGAAAGCTCTTTTACATTATCTTGTGTAATTCCTCCTATAGCAACAACCGGAATATCAACTTTAGTACAGATTTCCTTCAACACACTGTGTTCTACTTCCCGTGCGTCTGTTTTTGTTCCTGTTTGAAACACCGCTCCAACTCCCAGATAATCTGCCCCATGCTTTTCAGCTAATAAGGCCTGCTCTACTGTCCGTGCAGAGACGCCTATGATTTTATCTTCTCCCAGCTGCGCTCTTACATCAAGAGCTTCCATATCACTTTGCCCAACATGCACTCCATCCGCATCAATTTCCTTCGCAAGCTTCACATTATCATTAATTATGAATGGAACTCTATATTTTTTACATAACTGTTGTATCTTTTTTGCCTCTTCTAAAAACTCTTCTTCTGTCAAATCTTTTTCACGTAACTGAATAAAGGTAGCGCCACCTTTCAGCGCTTCCTCAACCTGTTCATAAAGCGTCTGCCCATTCAGCCAATGTCTGTCCGTAACCGCATACAGCAACATCTGTTCCCTTAATTGTTCCTTAGTAAAGCTCATACTTAGCCCCTTTCTCCAGTTTTTCTCCTGTCATATTATAGATGGCATCAATAATTCTATTTCTATATGTAGCGTTACCATCGCCTTCCTGCATTCTCGTCCATGCTATTTCACCGGCAACGCCCATCATACAAACTGCTGCCACAGCAGCTTCCAGTTTTCTTTTCGGATTTGCTGCCAGAAAAGCGGTCGTAATACCGGATAACTGACATCCCGTGCCAGTTATTCTTCCCATTTCTGAACGTCCATTTCTAATTACATAACATTTCTCGCCATCTGTCACAAGATCTATTGCTCCTGTAATTATAACAATTGCTTCTTTCTTTTTCGCAAAACCTTTAATAAATGATATGCTCTGTTGCAAATTTCTTTCATTAACGGCTTCTGTAAGATCAGCATCTACGCCTTTTGTACTTCCGCTTCCATAAGCCAGCGTCTTAATTTCTGAAACATTACCTCGAATCACAGAAAACTTTATCTCTTTTATTAATTTTAATGCCGTCTCCGTCCTGAACCTGCTTGCTCCTGCTCCCACCGGATCCAATAATACCGGATGTCCCAGTTCATTAGAGCGATGCCCGGCTTTAAGCATTCCCTCAATACTCGTTTTATGTAATGTTCCCAAATTAATGTTCAGCCCTCCACATATAGATGTAATGTCCGCTACATCTTCCGGCTCATCTGACATAATTGGACTGCCACCACATGCAAGAATCACATTCGCAACATCATTCACTGTTACATAATTTGTTATGTTATGCACCACTGGGGCTTTTTTTCTAACTTGATCCAAGCATTCCTTTAGCATTTCTCTTCTACCTTTTCTTTCGTCAGGTTCTTATTGATTGTTTCCTGGATCTGCTGTTCTACTGCAGCAGCAATTTCCACGGTCTTCATATCTTTATAATCTTCATAAAGCATCGGTTTCAGAAAATGCACCTGCACCGTCACCGGTCGGGTACTGTTTGTATCAAACGGTTTAAAAGAATCAACAAGTGCTACCGGAATAATCGGGCACTTTGCTTTGGTTGCTGCTTTAAAGCTTCCCCCTTTAAAAGAACCGACATTATTCCCATTTTTTGAACGCGTTCCTTCTGGGAAAATAAGATAATTTCTCCCCGATACAACTTCTTTTGTTACACTTGTAATAGTTTTCATTGCCTGACGGACATCCTCACGATCAATCATAAATGCTTTCATGATTTTAAATACCTGTTTTAAAAACGGAACATTTTCCACTTCTTTTTTAGCTACAACAGAAAAAGGGTGCGTACACGCTTCAACAATTGCCAATACATCATACAAACCTTGATGATTTGGAAAAAACATAAATCCATCCTGCTTTGGAATATTCTCCTGTCCATGTACATCGATTGTTACATTTCCGCCTTTATTTGCACGAAAAACAATCCAACGCAAAAATTCATAATTATCTTCTTCTGTATATTTATCCACATGTGAAGCCCGATAGCAGAGTTTAATCCATCCCCCCGGCACGATCAAAAGATTCCGCAATACCATCAGTAGAATTCTTCTCATGCATCCTCCTCCATTCTGCAATAATCCTTAATTGCTGTTTCATAAAGATTATTCCCATCTTTATCTATTACTACAATAACCGGAAAATTTTCAACTGTCAGTTTTCTGATCGCTTCTGTTCCAAGATCGTCATACGCTACCACTTCTGAAGATGTGATACATTTTGAAAGAAGCGCCCCCGCTCCACCAACAGCCGCAAAATATACTGAACCATTGCGTACAATTGCATCAATTACCGCTTGATTTCTTTTTCCTTTTCCTATCATAGCACCAAGCCCAAGATCCAGGAGCTGAGGTGCGTATTTATCCATTCTGCTTGCTGTCGTCGGTCCTGCCGAGCCAATTGGGCGTCCTTCTCTTGCCGGTGATGGTCCCATGTAATAAATCACCTGACCTTGAATATCAATTGGAAGTTCCCCGCCTTCCTGTAAAATCTCATACATTCTTTTATGCGCTGCATCTCTTGCTGTATAGACCGTTCCTGTAAGATAAACATAATCTCCTGCCTTCAGTGTTGCCACGGTCTCTTTCTTCATTGGTACTGTTATATGCTTGTCCATTTCACTTTCCTCTTTCACTTAGCCTGTTGAATTAAATTGTACGAATCACATGACGATTTACATGACAGCAAATATTAACCGCCACCGGAAGTCCCGCGATATGTGTTGGATAAGTATTAATATTCACCGCAAGTGCTGTTGTTGTCCCTCCAAGTCCACCAGGTCCGATACCAAGGCTATTTATTTTTGTAAGGAGTTCTTCTTCCAACTCTTTTACGTATTCAATTTCTGAATGTGATCCGACTTCACGTGTCAGAGCTTCTTTGGCCATCAAAGCACATTTTTCAAATGTACCACCAATTCCAACACCAACCACCATTGGCGGGCACGCATTCGGTCCGGCATCTTTTACCGCAGTAAGAACCGCTTCTTTTACACCTTCAATTCCTTCTGCCGGTTTCAGCATAAATACACGACTCATATTCTCGCTTCCGAAACCTTTCGGTGCTACTTTTATCTTTACCTGGTCTCCATCTACAATTCTTGTATGCAAAACTGCCGGCGTGTTATCCTTTGTATTCTCACGGATCAACGGATCTCCAACGACTGATTTACGAAGATAACCTTCTACATAACCTTGACGTACACCTTCATTTACCGCATCTTCCAATGCTCCTCCTTCAAGATGAACATCCTGACCAATCTCAAGAAACACTACTGCCATTCCTGTATCCTGACAAATCGGAATCATATCCTCTCCTGCAATCTTCAAATTCTCTTGCAACTGTTCCAATATCTGTTTTCCAAGTGGTGCTTCCTCATTCTTTTCGGCACATTTCATTGCCTCTGCCATATCTGGTGACAGAAAATGATTTGCTTCAATGCACATTTCTTTGATGTTTTTTGTTATTTCTTCTACACGTATTGTCCGAATCATTTCTTCTATCTCCCTTTTCTTTGAAACAGGTACGCAAGCGCAATGCAAGCGTACCTGTATTTTTATATCTCAAATTCAATTTTTCTGCCTGTTCGATGGTACTGGTGATATCTCACTCCTGCTGCATCCATCATTCGTTTTGATGCTTTCACTCCCGCTGTATCCGCGTATTTGTCACAATCATAAATAACTTCTTTAATTCCTGCCTGAATAATTGCTTTTGCGCATTCATTGCACGGAAAAAGAGATACGTAAAGTTTTGCTCCCGCAAGACTTCCGCCATTATAATTCAAAATTGCATTCAATTCACTATGCGTTGTATATACATATTTTGTCTCTAACGGATCTTCGCCTTCGCGCGCCCATGGGAATTCATCATCAGAACATCCCATCGGAAGACCATTATATCCCATGGAAAGAATCTTATTATCCTGACTTACAATACAACACCCAACCTGTGTATTCGGGTCTTTTGATCGCATTCCGGAAAGCATTGCCACGCCCATAAAATATTCATCCCATGATAAATAATCTGTTCTTTTATCTGACATTATTCTTCTCCTTTTGCATATGAATTCAGTTTGTCTGCAAGTTTATCTATAAGCCCTGTCAGTATCTCAAAACATTCTCCATAAGCTGTCAGGGGTTTTCCATAAGGATTCGGAAGTTCTTCTGATACTCCAACAAATTCATTTATTGTATATACATTTTTTACATTTTCATAATCCGAAAGAACTTTGTTCTTAATTGTCTCATTCAATGTCAATACAAGTGTATCTCCTTGTAGATTGCTGCCATCAAACTGCTTTGACACATGATTTTCCAACGTCATCTGAGCACTCTTCATAATTGCCTCTGCCTTCTGGTTTACCGGTTCAGGGAAAAGCACAACCAGTCCGCCGGATTCAATAATATACTCTTGCTCAAGATCCTGGTGACATAGTAATTCTGCCGCCATTGGTCCTACTGCCGAATCCGCCTCGCTGACAAAAATCACTCTGCGATACTTCTGCTTCTTTGTGATCTCTGTTGCCTGCAGGTGCATATGTCCTGCCGCCTTTTCAAGACGATTCATAATCGCCTTTCCTATTCCGTTCATAGCAAAAGATTCACTATAAATCAGATCAACGTCTTCTTCATCGAATTCACGAAGCACTCGATAAAGGTTTCTTGCAATAGTATTCTCATTCTCACGGGTTCCTATATTCTTCACAATCCCATAATTATAGAACTGAACTGTTTCCCCCGTTGCAATGATTCCGACTTCCTTTCCTTCCCGATGCGCGGCATAAGCAAGCTGACGAATTGCAAGAATCTCTTCTCTTATATTTCCTTCCACAATCATCATTTTCGCCTTCGGTGCATAATGTCGGTACTTCATTCCCGGAGCTTTCGGCGCCTGCTTGCTTTCACTGTTAACCAATGTCTCATCAACACCAACCGGTCCGATTACCTCCTCAAACATATCCGCTGTAATTGCACCCGGACGTAAAATCATCGGCGGCTCTACCGTCATGTCAAGAATTGTGGATTCCAGTCCGATATCTACCGCACCTCCATCCAGAATCATATCAATCTTACCTTCCAGATCCACCCGCACATGCTCTGCTGTCGTCGGACTCGGACGCCCGGATGTATTCGCACTCGGTGCTGAAACAAATCCACCTGCCGCCCGGATCAATGCCGCTGCAATTGGATCACTTGGCATACGAACCGCAACCGTATCTAATCCTCCGGTTGTCCCGTAAGGTACACTCTCACTTTTTTCAAATATCATCGTCAGCGGACCTGGCCAAAAATGTGCTGCCAGTGCATCTGTCTCCGGTGGAATATTCACCGCCACTTTTTTCAAATCCTCATAGTCTGCAATATGAACAATCAACGGATTATCTGATGGACGTCCTTTTGCTGCATATGTTTTCTTTGCCGCCTCCTCTTTTAATGCGTCCGCCCCAAGTCCGTAAACCGTCTCCGTAGGAAATGCAACAAGACCTCCTTGTTTTAATACATTTCCCGCTTCTTCTATTACATCCTGGTTTATTTGGTTTTTATCTATTTTTCTAATAATCGTTTCCATAAATTTTATTATATCATTATTTGTTCTAAAAAAAAACTGTTTCTCTTCTACTATTCATTTTCTTTTATATAAGACAAAATTCCTTCTGCCACTGCTTCTGCTACTGATTTCTGATAATCTTCCGTAACCAGCTTCTGTGCTTCTTTATAGTTACTCAAAAAACCACATTCTACGATCACTGTAGGTACTTCCGTCTTTTTTAATATATAATATGTATTATTTGCTTTTATCTTTTTGGTATTATCAGGATTTACCTTTTGTAAAGCGTCCTGTATTATCCCCGCAGCCTCTTCTCCTTCCGTCGATGTCTGATAGTAGAAGACCTGCGCACCAAAAACATTTTCTTCATGATAACTGTTCTGATGTATACTGACCGCCAATACAGGAGACGCTTCATTCATAATCTTTACTCTGTATTTCAAATCTTCTACTTTACTTTGTGCAAGCTGTTCATCTGTTTCTCTGGTCATGATTACCTGTATATTTTCTTTTTCCAAAATTTTCTTTACAGAATTCGTAATCGTTAAATTGATATCTTTTTCTTTCACTCCATTGATTCCGACCTTCCCCGAATCAGTACCACCATGTCCTGCATCTAAAACAACTATCCGGTCTGACTTTTCTGCTTCTCCGATTGTCTCCATTTCTTCTTTTAATTCTTTCTGTAAGTTTTTCGAAACTTTCCAACAACCTGCGATAAGCCCTGTCATAATCAGAATCCCTATCATCAACTTGATTTTTCTTTGCAAAAAACGACCTCCCTTCACATATTCTATCTATATGCAATGAGAAGCCGTTTTTTAACTTATCTTTTATTTAATTTACATACTGAGAAATGAGCTTCCATACACTGCTTTCTTCTCTTCCCAGGCTCCATTCTGCCACACCTGCCAGTTTATTTTCCTGTATCACCTTCAGCTTTGCTTCCAATGATTGAGCATCTTCAAGCCAGATACGGTAGGTTCCGCCATCCGCAGACCATTTTGCATAGTTTTGCTCTGTCTTTTCATCCCACTGTGCTGTTGCTCCCGCATTCACAACACTCTGCGCTGCTTCTTCCATTCCCAGTGCCTTACTTGATACTTTATTCGGATAAGATGCTGCTTCTGTGCCAGCTTCTTCCGAAAGTTCCTCCGGGCTCTTTGCTGTCTCAAACCATAATCTGGTAAAAAATGGAATTCCGGCAATTACTTTATCAGCTGATACCTTTTCCAATGTTTTTTCTATTCCATCCTGCAAATAGCTGATCGATGCCACTGATCCCGCTTCATAGGATCCTTCTGTATGTTCATCATAAGCCATAATCACCACGTAATCTGCCACAATCCCCTGCTCTTTAAGATCATAATGTGAATTGTATGACTGTGGCACATAGTTATCAACTGAAAATACAAGATTATTCTGGTGGCACTTCACAGACAGCTCTCTCACAAGCTGCACGTAATGCACACCACACTTGGAAGAAATCAATTCAAAGTCTAAATTAATTCCATCCACTCCTGCTGCCACTGCCGCAGCTACAACCTGATCTTCCAGTTTTACTCTTTTTGATGTATAACGCAATGTCTCATAGGTCTCATCGTAGGAATTTGTTCCGCCATGAAAATCCCGGAATACAGCCCACACTTCCAGTCCTGCCGTATGTGCATAATTCACATAGTCCGCATCTGCAATTGAACTGATATTGCCTTCCGTATCCGCAAGACTAAACCAGGTTGGTGCGATCGTCGTAAGTCCACTGGTTGATGCAAGTACCTGCTGAACCGCATTATTTGCTGCCGCATTCGTCACATTATGCCATGCCATATTGATCGAATGATCTTCTGTCATATCTGAATAAACCGGCTCCGTAAAATCTCTGGATATTTTTTCTTTTTTCTGATTCTTTAAAAATTTGGTCTTAATATATCCTACATATCCATCCGCTGTGGCAACTTTCATCCAGTCATCTTCGTCTTCAAGCACTGTCACCTTGTCCGATTTTTTAACCTCTGTCAGTATCGGACTCTTAACGCCACCAAGATAACGAACCTGTGTGTCTTTCTTCACTTCTGCTGTCTCGATCTCGCCCCACTTCGATGTGATAATTGCTCTGTTTGGCTTCTGTTCCACAGAATATTCCATATTCGTATACTCTTGTATGAACGGAAGTGCGATATATGCGATATCTCCATCCGTCTTAAGAATTACATAATCTTCACTTTTTGTTTCGTTCACTGCTGTATATTCACTGCTGTTTTCACTTACAGAAACATTTCCATCCGGTAAGGTATATAAAAGCACCCGTTCGTTCGTATCCCAGTAAAATCTGCTGTTTATCTTATCACGAAGAACCGGATATGCTACATAATATTGTCCATCAAAAACCTTACCCGGTATAACACTGTCTGTAGAAGAATCGGAAGAAGATTCCGCGGAACTCTCTTCTTTTTTCACCACTTCATTATTAATGATCAATGCCAAATCATCACTGTTTTCTATTCCATAATATTGTTCTTTATCGGCTTCCTCATTTGATGAACCGTATCTCTTAAAGAAAACTGCGCCTGCTGCCAAAATCATGATCAATAATATGATGATCATTACGAAAAGAACTTTGTTACGTCTTTTCCGCGCTCTATTCACTTTCTTCGCACGTCGTGTTCCTGACCTTCCATTTCTGCCTCTGCCTGTTGTCATTGGTCTTCCCTTTCTCCGGGAATTCCCCGGATGTCCAGATTGTCCTTCTACTCTTCCCCTGCTTCGCGCATGGGTACTGCCTTTTCTTTTGTCCATGCCAACCCTCCTGATTGCAATTTTTATATCTCTGGCGCTTTCTTACACAAACAGTTCCTTACGCTCTGCTGTGTGTATTTCTAATATCTCCACATCTCTGGATAAAATAATGATTCTGAAATTCATTATATCATATTTTCATCTTGCGTCATTAACAAATTGCATCTACAACAGTTGTACATATCAAAAAGTTGTTACACCTTAAATGTCTGTCCATCTTCTATCAATTATAACAGCTTACAAACATACTTCTGTCCGGCAGTTCAAGGGGTAATCTCTGCCTGTCTGTTATGATTCACATCTGTAAAAACCAATGATTCTATCCTTCCTTCCGGATCAATCACATAATCTCTCATATAAGTACCTTCTTCTCTGGCCATATATGCTGTCACAATCTGCAATGGACTCATCGGATATCCATCCATAACTATGTCCACTCCTTTTTCTTCATAACCTCTTAGCTCCGCATATAATTCCTTATATCCATCTTCCGTTCTCATATCGCATGTACTCCTTCTCTCCTGGGATCCTGATAAAACGTTGTCCGCCATCTTCGACCATAAAGGGTATCTGTGACATACTGTAGAACAAGTGACGGACAAGAAGACAACCCTGATCTTCGGAGGGTCTCCTTCTCATAATTATTGTGAATTTTCCCTTGATTTCAGGGAATTGAATTTTTTTGAAAATCAGAAATGCTTTCAATGCCTCCTTTCTTAACATTCTGTTTTATCAAATGGTGTGTCTTCTGTAAGTGCCATTATATGAGCAGCCTTTCGGAATTTCAATGTGTTTATTGTTGATAAGTGGGTGGGATTTGTTGATAACCTAAAATAGTTATAAACAATTTTCGTTTTCCTTTACATCTTTTCTTTTTTTGTTTATACTAAACGATGAAAAGATATATCTAGTTATGAACATAATGAACAGTTCTTAATCCACAGATTATCTTAATATCATAAGACATAAGGATGTGATCATATGAAAATTGAAAAAATCAATGACAATCAGATTCGTTGTACTTTGACACATGCCGATCTTGCAGCCCGCAATCTCAAGATCAGCGAACTGGCTTATGGTACCGAGAAAGCAAAATCACTATTTCGAGATATGATGCAGCAGGCATCTTTCGACTTTGGATTCGAGACAGATGACCTTCCTCTGATGATAGAAGCAATTCCTTCTTCTTCAGACTCTATCACCTTGATCATAACAAAGGTGGAGGATCCGGAAGAACTTGATACACGTTTTTCCAAGTTTACACCTGCCGGAGATTCTGATACACTGAACAGCAATGTTCTTGAAAAGCTTCAGGGCGCAGATGAATTCTTTGATCTGCTTAACAAAGTGAAGGAAGTGGCTTCCGAAGCAAAAGATCCGGAACCTAAAGAAACAGTACCTGCATTTCCTGTCCGCCTGTTCTCCTTCGACACGTTAGATTCCGTAATTGAGGCTTCCCGCCTGCTTGCTCCGTTCTATACAGGTGCAAATACATTATATAAGGACGAGGAGAATAATAATACCTTTATCCTTGCGCTGGCACCTGCTGATGGTGCAGATCAGGAATTTAATAAAGTATGTAATATGCTTTCGGAGTACAGTTCCCCTGAGAAGGGAGATTCTTCTGTTCTTGCATTTCTGGAGGAGCATTGCAAAATCATTGTTTCCGCAGATGCAATTCAGAAGTTATCCACAATTTAAACAACGAATAAAAAAGACGGTCTGGAATTATGGGAATAACTTTTCCCACACTTCAGGCCGTCTTTTTCACTTGTTATCCACAAAAACTTTTAACGATACGAACAAAGAATGTGCCTTGCACATTCTTGCGCCTGCGGCGTTGCTAAGCGCCAGTGGCGCTTGTTTAGCAAGGACCGAAGTGGAAACGTAGACCGCTTGCGACATCTACATTGTACGCCGCAGTGCGCATCCTTAGCGGAGCGTTTTTTATATATTAGGAAAGCACTTTCCTAATATATAAAAAAGCTGCCATACTCTCTTTTTTGAGAGCACAACAGCTATCTTGTATATCTTTTCTCTTAATTATTTACCAGCGGCTGCCATTGCTGCATTGATCTTCTCTACAAGCAGATCTGCATCGATTCC
>ERZ857480.50990-NODE-78824-length-11246-cov-12.9860_pt1 | contig 11246 bp, 8 predicted proteins | sample MGYA00519767_ERZ857480 | MGnify/ENA primary metagenome ERZ857480 (study PRJEB31778, sample SAMEA3449210) | human gut metagenome | biome: human gut; feature: human-associated habitat; material: faeces | place: United Kingdom | collected 2010/2012 ...
AGCTTGTCAGGGGTATTCTTCTTGTTCTTCATCGTGTTGTAGTTTCTCTGCTTGCACTCATTGCATCTCAGGGTGATCTTCACGCGCATTAACGGCACCTCCTTATTAGATTAGGTCCGAGGACCCTTTGCCTCCCTGCCGGATGCCGGCTCCCTGCGCGCCCGAAGCGAAAAGCGCGCAAAAAGAAAGCACCCACTCACAGGTAATGCCAAGTATAGCACGGTTTTTGGCAGAGGTCAACTGATTTTTTGGAAAAAATACAGCTTTTTCGGGGGTTTTCCGACTTTTCCGGTTGCAGGCGGCGTTCTTTTTGTGTATGATAATGCCACTGAACGGAAAGTGCAGGTGCATTACCTATGAAAATCATGGCTATCGACTACGGCGACGCCCACACCGGCATCGCCATTTCGGACTATACCGAGACGCTGGCGGGGCACTCCGAGGTGCTCCACAGCCGGAAGCAGGAGGAGGTACTGGCGGGCATCCGGCGGCTCATCGCGGAGCACGACGTGAAGCTGCTGGTGCTGGGCTATCCCCGCAACATGGACGGCAGCGAGGGGCCCCGGGCGGAGAAGTGCGCCGCCTTCGGGGAGCTGCTGCGGCAGGAGATTGGGCTGGAGGTCATCCTCTGGGACGAGCGGCGCACCACCATCGACGCCCACAATATCCTGTTCCAGAACGGGCAGAATGCCAAAAAGCGGAAAAAGACCGTGGATGCGGTGGCGGCGGCGCTGATGCTGGAGGGTTATCTCACCCGCCGCAGGCTGGAGGCGCAGAAATGAGCCGGGATGTCATCATCATCGGCGGCGGCGCCAGCGGTATGATGGCGGCGCTGGCCGCCGCGGAAAACGGCTGCCGCGTCACGCTGCTGGAGCGGCAGAGCCGGGTGGGACGCAAGCTGCTGGCCACCGGCAACGGGCGGTGCAACCTGACGAACCACAACGTCTCCCCCGCCCGCTATCACGGCGGCGACGGATTCTGCGCCTACGCGCTGGACGCCTTCGACGTGGGGGCTACGCTGCAATTTTTCGCCTCGCTGGGGCTTCTGACGGTCGCCGAGGACAGCGGGCGCGTCTATCCCATGAGCAACATGGCGGGCAGCGTGCTGGATGTGCTGCGCTACGCACTGGAGCGTCCCGGCATTGAGGTCGTCACCGGTCAGGCGGTCTCCTCCGTGAAAAAGACGTCCGACGGCTTCACCGTGCGGACGGAAACGGACACATTCTCTGCCGAAAAGCTCATTCTGGCAGCCGGCGGCTGCGCTGGCAGCAAGGTAGGCGGCGTCATGGACGGCTATCAGCTGGCCAAGAATCTGGGACACCACAGGACGCAGCTCTACCCCTCCCTCGTCCAGCTGAAGACCGACCCCACCTACCCCCGCGCGCTGAAGGGCATCAAGGCCGAGTGCGGCATTGCCATCCGGCGAGGCAATGCGTCGGTGGCAGAGAACCGCGGCGAGGTGCTGTTCACCGAGTACGGCGTCAGCGGCCCTGCCATCTTCGACCTCTCCCGCGCCGTGTCCACCGGCGGTGAGGGGCTGTACTGCGTGCTGAACTTCTTCCCCGACTGGGATCTCGAGGAAGTGCTGCACTGGCTGCACCTGCGGCGGCAGACCATGGCCGCCCATGAGGCGTCCACCCTGCTGGTAGGCTCCTGCCACACCCGGCTGGGGCAGATGCTCTGTAAGGCCGCCGGCTTCACCAATCAGCCGGCCGTCTCCCTTACTGACGATGACCTGTGCCGCATCGCCGCACAGGCCACAGGCTTTACCCTGCCCATCACCGGCACCTGCGGCTTCGATCAGGCGCAGGTAACGGCGGGCGGCTTACAGACCGGCGAGTTCGACCCCCGGACCATGCAGAGCCGTCTGGTGCCGGGGCTGTACGCCTGTGGCGAGGTACTGGATGTGGACGGTGACTGCGGCGGTTTCAATTTGCAATGGGCGTGGTCCTCCGGCCGATTGGCCGGGCAGCTCCGATAAAAAAAACGAACCAACCCCTATTTCCGGCGGCAGCCGCCGGAAATAGGGGTTTTTGCCGTTTTTGGCAAAAGGCCGCCTCCGACCATTTCCGCCGGAAACGGATGCTATAATCCTCCGCGAAAGGCAAGAGGCTTGCCGCACTGACGCAGGACAGGAGGACGGAGCGATGAACAGGTACGGAAGGACAGGACTGCGGGTACTGGGCGGCCTGCTGGCGCTGGTGCTGGCGGCCACGCTGCTGCCCGCCGCAGTATACGCCGCAGGCGGCGCGTATCAGGTGGACGAGGACAGCGTCTATATGAACATGGAGGACAGCCGCCCTGCGGCCTTGGCAGCGCAGGTATCCAGAGTCCCGGCGGACAACGTGACCATGCAGCTGTTCAACTACACGGGGGCCATCAACGGACAGGGACCGCTGGAGTTCTATCACAGCTGGGGCGCCTCGGTGGACGGAGACGCCAGCGGAAGCGGAGCGCGGCCCAGCATGTCCCCCACGCTGGAGGACAACAAGTGGCCCTACGTCACCGGCATCCCCGGCAGTAAAGCCAGCGGCAGTCTGGGCTATCTGTTCAGCGACAGCGCCGTCCCCGGCAAGACCGTCTATTCCGTGGGGCGCGGCGGCAGCACGGGGCTGTTCCAGCGGGACAGCAAGGGCTATCTCTACTATGATTCTCTGCGGAATGCCGCCAGCTATGACGCGGCCAGCGGGCGGTTCCAGCTGTATGACGGCATCGTGCGGCCCTGGTACACCGGCTATGTGGAGCCTGACGGCAAGACGGTATTCGACGACAGGACGATCGCCTTTAACGGAAACTTCCTGCCGTTCAACGACCTGACCGGCGCCACAGAGACCCCCAGGGGCAGGAGTCCCGCCGCCTACCGCCTGCCGGATGGCAAGGTGGACCTGTGGTTCGGCATGTCCATGTCCTTTGACTTCTACATGCCCGCCGACGGAAAGATCAACGGCGAGGATATGATCTTCCAGTTTCTGGGGGACGACGACGTGTTCGTCTACATCGACGGCGTGCTGGTGCTGGACATTGGCGGCACCCACGGTGCCAACAGCGGCTCCATCAACTTTGCTACCGGTGATGTGACCCATCCCAGAGAGGGGGTGTCCGGCGCGGCGGAGGCCGATGACTACGTCACCACTACGCTGGCAAAAAAGTTCCAGACCGCCGGTATGACCGGCAGCTTTGACGGCAGCACCTTTGGGGACTACACCAAGCACACGCTGCAGTTCTTCTATCTGGAGCGGGGCGGCAATGTGTCCTACTGCTATCTGCGGTTCAACACGCCTACCCTTCCAAACAACTCCCTGACCGTGGCCAAGGAGCTGTCCGGCGGCGAGCAGGAGCTGAACCACTATCTCGCCGGCGCCATGGACTATCGGTTCCGCGTGCTGCGGCCGGACGGCAGCCTGTACGTGCCGGAGGGCACGGCGTATCAGCTGCTGGAGAACAGCACCGCTGTGGGCAGCGGCACCGTGGGGGCAGGCGGGTACTTCACCCTGAAGGCGGGGCAGATGGCCCAGTTCACCGACATGCTGACGCTGGGCGGCGGGAGCTATGACTATCTGGTGGAGGAGACCATGCCGGACCGGCTGACGGGACAGTACCGGCAGGTGCAGTACACCGTGGGCAGCGGCACCGGCACCACCCTCAGCCCCACGGCGGAGGAGGATTTCACCGGCTTCCGCACCGATACCCTCACTGCCGCGTCCACCCAGCTGGTGACGTACCGCAACGTGGTGGATACCAGCGCTCTGGGCGAGCTGCGGGTGACGAAACAGGTGGCGGAGGGCTCCGACGCCGTGGCGGGGCGGGCGTTCGACATTGGCGTGGCTCTGGGCGGCGAGGCGGTGCCGGCGGGCACACCCTACACGGTGAACGGTGAGGAGCGGACGGTGGAGACGGCGGGCATCGTGCCCCTGGCCCATGGGGAGACAGCGGTGTTCACCGGACTGCTGGCGGGCACGGCCTACGCCGTGACGGAAACGCCGCCGGAGGGCTGGCGCGCCGCTTTTGACGCCGCCGTCACGGCGGAGGGCGTCACCTCCCCCACAAGCGCCGACGGTGAGGTGCCGGTGGGCGGCAGCGTGGCCGTCACCGTCACCAACGCCACCTATGACTACGCCATCTCCCTGCCGCTGACCAAGACGCTGCTGGGCGCGGCGGCAGGCCAGCGCCAGACGTTCCGGTTCCTGCTGGAGGAGACGGACGCGGAGGGGAATGTGCTGCGGCAGGTCCACGAAACGGGCATCACCGTCACCGGTGAGGAAGCTGCCGATGGGCGGCTGGTCATCGGTCTGGCCGCCGGCGACACCGCGCCCCGCTACTACCGCATCCGCGAGGCGGAGTCCGACGGCTTCTGGTGCGGCGGCGAGATGTACCGTGTGGCGGTGCTGCCCAACGGTGTGGATGGTGCGGTGCGTATCACCGTCAACGGCAGCGTATGGGACGACGGTGCGCTGGCCTTTGTAAACCGCACTTCCCGGAGTCTGACCGTCCGCAAGACGGTGGAAGGCGAGATGGGCGACCGGTCGAAGGCATTCCCCTTTACGGCGGTGCTGACGGTGGACGGTCAGGCCGTTCCCTTCCCGGCCGGCGAGGGCTACACCGTGTCCGGCGGGCAGGCGGTCTTTGCCCTGCGCCACGGGGAGAGCCTGACCTTCACCGGACTGCCTTACGGCGGGGTCGTGACGGTGACGGAGACGGAGCATGCCGGTTACACCGTCACCAACAGCGGCCGCAGCGGCGACAGCGGTGCGATGACGCTGGGGGACGGCGGGGAACTGGTGTTCGTCAACACGAAGCGGGCCGTCCCCGATCTGGGCGTAGCCGGAGGCACCCTGCTGCCGGCAGGAGCGCTGGTATGCTGCGGCGGCGGGCTGCTGCTGTGGAGTCGGAAGCGCCGCGCCTGATCTTTTTTGTGCTGCGCCGCATCTGCGGTTTTGATACAGCAGAACACATTATGTTGCAAGGAGGACTACGTATGAAAAAATGCTTTGCCCTGCTCCTGACGCTGCTTCTGGCGTTGGGACTGACCGCCACAGCCTTTGCTGTGGAGGGAGAGACGCCCACGAGACCCAGCATCACAGTGGACGGCCAGACCTACGAGGACATCACCGAGGTGCCCATCACCAAGCTCTATCAGCTGGTGAACGACGGGACCGTCAGTCCCGCCGAGACGTTCCGCTTCTCCATCGCGGCGGACAGCGTGACGGACTCCGCTATCACCGCTGCGGCGGATATGCCTGTCTTTACGCCCAGCACCTTTGACATCGCCTTCAGTGAGGGCGCCGCCACGGCGGCCGGTGCGTCCGGCAGCTTCGCGCTGCCCCTGCCGGAGTTCTCCAGCGTGGGCATCTATACCTATAAGATCACTGAGAGCGCGGGCAGCACCGCCGGTGTCACCTACAACGGTCAGGCGCTGTATCTGAAGATCACGGTGCTGCAGCCGGAGGGGGAGGGCAAGGTTCGCGTGGCCGCCGTCCATCTGGGCAGTGCGGATGGCAGCAAGCAGGATAACATCCTCAACACGTATTCCGCCGGTACGCTGAACGTAACCAAGACCGTTGCCGGTCTGTTGGGCGACCGTGACAAGGACTTCCGGTTCCATGTGACCCTGACCAGGCAGTCGGGCTATGACATGAACAGTACCATCGGCTTCTCCGTGGCCGGCGTGGACCAGAGCTTCACCCCGGCGTGGGATGACAACGGCCAGTGTACTGTGGACTTCACCCTGAAGCACGGGCAGACCGCCAGCCTGACCAACCTGCCCTACGGCATGAGCTACACCGTCACCGAGGATGACTACACCGGTGAGGGCTACACCACCGCCGTTACCGGCGACAGCGGCACCATCGAAGCTGCCGCCGCCACGGCGGAGTTCACCAACACCAAGGGCGGCAGCATCGACAACGGCGTGCTGCTGGACAGCGCTCCCTACGCGGTGCTGCTGACCATGGCGGCGGCAGGCGGCGCAGCGATGTTCCTGCGTCGGCGCAGCCAGAGGAGCTGACGGCGGTATGACGAGAAGGATACCGGCCGCAGCGGCGCTGCTGGCCCTGCTGACTGCGCTGTGTGTCGTCACCGCCATGGCCGCCGGCGCAGCGGTAGAGCTGCCGGTGCGCGTGACGGTCAGCGGCGATGCGCCTGACGTACCGGAGGTGTTCACCCTGACGCTGCGGGCGGCATCCGACGGCGCGCCCCTGCCGGAGGGGAGCCGTAACGGCGCGTATACCTGCGCCGTCTCCGGCGGCGGCAGCGCGGTGCTGACCATCCCCTGCACCCGGGAGGGTCGGCATGTATACACTCTGCGGCAGGAGGCGGGACAGCGCCACAGCGGGCAGTACGATGACCGTGTGTACTACATCGCCATCACGGTGACGCCGGAGGGCCGCACTGCGGCGGTGTACGGTGATGCCGGCATGCAGGGCGGCAAGTACGACGTGCTGGAGTTCCGCAACCGCTATCACGGCGGGCGCAGCCCCGGCGATGCGCCTGCCGTCTCCCCCAAGACGGGGGACGGCGGGATGGCGGTGTACGCCGCGCTGGCGCTGGTCAGCGCGGCGGGCATGGCCGTCACCGCGGGGCAGAAGCGGGATCTCTGAGAACAGAGGCGGAGGCGTGAAAAGCGTCTCCGCCTCTGTTTCATCTTAAAGGATTCTTAATCCGCCGGTTCCTTGTTTCTTAATGGCTTTTTCTCTACCATAGGAGACACAGAGAAAGAAAGGAAGTGTCTCTCATGGAAACTGCTCTGCGGACCGTGAACGCGCTGATCTCGGCGCTGTTTTTTATCTGCTATGCCTATCAATTCCTCTACATACCGCTGGTGCTGGCCAAAAAGCAGCGCCCCCTTCCCTGCCCTCCCTCGCCCCACCGCTATGCTGTGCTCATCGCGGCGCGGAACGAGGCTGCCGTCATTGGCGGTCTTCTGGACAGTCTGCGGCAGCAGACGTATGATCCCGCGCTGCTCACGGTGTTCGTGGTGGCGGACAACTGCACCGACGGCACCGCCGACATCGCACGGCGCCGCGGCGCCGTGGTGTATGAGCGGTTCAACCACATCAACGTGGGCAAGGGCTACGCCCTGGACTTTCTGACTCAGCACATCAAGGCCGACTATCCCGACGGCTTCGACGGCTATTTCGTGTTCGACGCGGACAATGTGCTGTCGCCGGACTACATCGAGAGGATGAACGCCGTGTTCTCCGGCGGGTACGAGATCGTCACCAGCTACCGCAACAGCAAGAACTATGCCGACAACTGGATCAGCGCCGGCTACGCCCTGTGGTTCCTGCGGGAGAGCCGCTACCTCAATGGCGCACGCATGCGGCTGGGCACCAGCGCCGCCGTGGGTGGAACAGGCTTCCTGTTCTCCCAGCGCATTCTGGACAAAACCAACGGCTGGCAGTTCTACCTGCTGACGGAGGACATTGAGTTCTCTGTCCGTCACATCACTGACGGCGAGGTCATCGCCATCTGCGAGGACGCGGTGCTCTACGACGAGCAGCCCACGGATTTCCGTCAGTCCTGCCGCCAGCGGCTGCGCTGGGCCAAGGGCTACATCCAGGTGTTCCAGAAGTACGGCGGCAAGCTGCTGAAGGGCGCAGCCCGGGGCAGTTGGAGCTGCTTCGATATGGCCATGGCCATCATGCCCGCCTTTGTGCTGACGTGCGTCAGCATCCTGGCCAATGTGACGCTGGCGGGCATCGGTCTGGCCGAGGGCGCAGGACTGTGGTTCGCCATGCGGTCCCTGCTGGAGTGCCTGGGCGGCATCTATCTGACGCTGCTGGCCATCGGCGCCGTCACCACTGCCACCGAGTGGGACCGCATCCAGGCTCCCGCCTGGCAGAAAGTGATGTACACATTCAGCTTCCCCCTGTTCATGTTCACCTATATCCCCATCTCCTTTGCGGCGCTGTTCATGAAGGTGGAGTGGAAGCCCATCCGCCACGGCGCGGCGGCACGCCTGCCGGCAAACTTAATGAAAAACTAAACTTCCCCTATTGTGCCGCGCCTCATTTTCCCGTATGATAAACGGAGTATGAAAAGGAGGCGCGGCACATGTATACCATTCTTGTCTGTGACGATGAGCAGGATATTGTTTCAGCACTGGAGATCTATCTGACGGCGGAGGGCTATCGCGTGCTGAAGGCCTACAACGGGAAAGAAGCGCTGGCTGTGGCTGCCCGGGAGGAGGTGCATCTCATCCTGATGGACATCATGATGCCGGTGATGGACGGGCTCACCGCCATGGCGCAGCTGCGCCAGACCAGCAACGTGCCGGTGATCCTGCTGACGGCCAAGAGCGAGGACACCGACAAGGTGCTGGGTCTCAACGTGGGGGCGGATGACTACATCACCAAGCCCTTCAACCCCGTGGAGATGCTGGCCCGTGTGCGGTCCCAGCTGCGGCGCTATCTCCAGCTGGGCGGCGGCACGGTGCAGCCCAGCACGCTGGTCATCGGCGGTATCCGGCTGGACGACAACGCCAAGGCCGTGACCGTGGACGGCGAAAACGCCGCACTGACCCCAAAGGAGTATGACATTCTGCGCTTTCTCATGAAGAACGCGGGCACCGTGTTCTCCCCCAGCGAGATTTACCGCCGTGTGTGGGACGACGTGCCCCTCAACGCCGCCGGCGCCATCGCCGTCCACATCCGGCACCTGCGGGAGAAGATCGAGATCAACCCCTCAGAGCCGCGGTACATCAAGGTAGTCTGGGGAAAAGGCTATAAAATGGAGGGCGGTATCAAGTGAGAAAATGGCTGGACAAGGCCTGGGCCAAGGCCGCGGCCTTCGTGCTGACGCTGGTGCTGGGCGGTCTGACCGTGCTGGGCGGCATCGGCATTGGCATACTGGTCAGCTACAACGTCTTTCTGGACGACGGCGCATACCTGCGGCAGACCCTGTATCAGGAGCAGTGCTACGACAGTCTCAGCATGGCCAACGACTATCTCTGCGCCCAGCTGGACAGCGTAGGGCTGCTGGACAAGTCGTACTACTTCGTCAACACGGACACGGCCGACTCCGACGAATATAACCCGGGAGCCGCCAAGCAGCTTTTGTCAGAGCTGCCCCGGCTGTTTGCCGATGCATTCTCCCGGGAGCTCTCCTCCTGCCAGCTTGTCGTATCCGACCCGGACACTGGCGAGACATATCTGGCCAACTTTGATCTGACGGAGAGCGACAAGCTGCTGTATGACACGCAGGAGCTGTATGTCTACCACCTGTCGGAAAGCACGGGTCTTACCTCCATTCAGGTCGCCATCACCGCTACCCTGCTGGAGAAAAACGGTCAAGCCCCCAGCTACTCCTATCTGGTCTGCTCATGGCTGCTGACGCATACCGGTCTGACCATTTTTCTCACGGTGCTGTGCGGCCTGCTGACGCTGTTCTGCTTCGGCTTCTCCATGGCTTCCGCCGGGCACTGGCATGGCCGCGAGGATATCCACCTGACATGGCTGGACAAGGTCCCCGCCGACGTGTTCGCGCTGGCGCTGCTAAGCGCCTTCTTCATCGGATGGGACACCTTCTATTCAGAATGGGGGCGGGTTCTTTTCTGTGCAGCGCTGATACCGGTCATGCTGCTGTTTCTGTGCGTCTTCGCCGCCCAGTGTAAGGCAGGCACCGTCATCCGCGGTTCTCTGACCGCCCGGATACTGCGGCTGCTGTGGCGCATCCTGCGAGGCGTGACCCTGTGGCTGCGGCGCATCGTTACCGGCATCCCGCTGGTGTGGAAAACGGCGCTGGTGGGGCTGGGTCTGGCGCTGCTGGAGATCGGACTGTATCAGATGAATTACTACGGAGAGTATTTTCTGGTGCTGAAGCTCGTGGAGCTGCTGGCGGTGCTGGCCATCGCCCTGAACCTGCGGACGCTGGAGAAAAACGGCAAGCAGCTGTCAGAGGGCGACCTGTCCACGCCGGTGGACACCAGGCGGCTGTTCGGCGCCTTCCGGCGGTACGGGCAGGCCATGAACCGGCTGCAAAGCGGCATGGAAAGCGCCGTGCAGGAGCAGATGCGCGCCGAGCGGATGAAAACGGAGCTGATCACCAACGTGTCCCACGACATCAAGACGCCGCTGACCTCCATTGTCAACTACGTGGATCTGCTGAAGAAGGAGGACATCCCCTCCCCCGCCGCCCAGGAGTACATTGCGGTGCTGGCCCGGCAGAGCAAGCGGCTGAAGAAGCTGACGGAGGATCTGGTGGAGGCGTCCAAGGCGTCCTCCGGCGCGCTGCCGGTGGACGTGCAGCCCATAGATGTGAGCGTGCTGTTCAGCCAGATCGCCGGCGAGTATCAGGATCGGCTGGCGGACTGCCATCTGACGCTGGTGACCCAGCCGCCGGAGGGGCAGCCCGTGGTGGCCGCCGACAGCAAGCTGCTCAGCCGCGTCATGGACAATCTGGTATCCAACATCTGCAAATACGCCATGCCGGAGACCCGCGTCTACGTGTCCGGCGTGGTGTCCGACGGGCAGATGACCCTGAGCTTCAAGAATGTGTCACAGGCAGAGTTGAACATCTCCCTCGACGAGCTGATGGAGCGCTTTGTGCGAGGAGATACCTCTCGCCACACGGAGGGCAGCGGGCTGGGGCTTTCCATCGTGCGAAGCCTTGTGCAGCTGATGGGCGGCACGTTCCGGCTGTCCATCGACGCAGATCTGTTCCGAGCAGATGTAACGCTGCCGCTGGTCCAGCAGGACTGACAGCGAGAGAACGATACAAAAAAGCAGCAGAAAGCGGGCAGAAAATCGCCCGCTTTCTGTTGCTTTTTTCCGCGCGGCATGGTAGGATGGGAGAAATATAAAATGACCACAGACAGAAAAAACTTTATTTTTACCGTTCGCCGTGGTATCATGGCAGAAATTGAATATCCGGGTATAGCGAAGTTGGTATCGCGCCTGGTTTGGGAGTGCCGTGGCTATATCCGGGACAGGGTAAGGCGAAATGCCGCAAAGCCTTGCGGCACCTGCGTTTGCGGGATTTCACCCGATTGCCGAAAACGGCACAAAAACGGTTTTGACCACAGGAATGACCACAGACAGAAAAATCTTTATTTTTACCCCTCGCCATGGTATCATGGCAGAAATTGAATATCCGGGTGTAGCGGAGTTGGTACCGCGCCGCATTTGGGATGCGGAGATCGCACGTTCAAGTCGTGTCACTCGGACCAAAGCCCCCAGGAGCGCGTCGCACCTGGGGGCTTTTCCTTGTTTATTGCGGCGCAGAATTTTTCTATAGATTGCTACCAGCAT
>ERZ857480.81964-NODE-126985-length-11226-cov-6.0000_pt1 | contig 11226 bp, 12 predicted proteins | sample MGYA00519767_ERZ857480 | MGnify/ENA primary metagenome ERZ857480 (study PRJEB31778, sample SAMEA3449210) | human gut metagenome | biome: human gut; feature: human-associated habitat; material: faeces | place: United Kingdom | collected 2010/2012 ...
AAACAGCGGATCATTTCCTCCGGTTCCGCGCCAAGCACATCGCGAACCGTTGCAAGATTCGACCACGCCATCGCCATTGTGGGATCAAGGCTGAGCGCCTCTTCATAAAGCTGCTTTGCCTGCGCATATTCCTTCTGCTCCTGATGGCAGCGCCCTGCAAGGAAACGCGCCCTTGCTCTGATCGCGGCGTTCTCCGTTCCATTATACAGGCGTTCGAGAACGGAGACCGCCTCTGCATTTTTGTTCTGCTGCCAAAAAGTAACCGCGCGGATAAAAAGCTTCCGTTCTTTTTTACAGCCGTCGAAGGCGCGATCCATAAAGCACTCCGCCAGCTTTTCATACCGCCTTCTATCCTTTTTCCCAACCTCTGGGATAAAGGTTGCAAGGAAGCAGAGAAACGGCACCACGGCGCTCCCTGCCGCAGCGGCGGTGTGCGCCTCTCCTGTTGCGACTGAAACAATCAAAATTCCCAGCGCCGCCGCGAACAGGATTAAGAAAAAAACGCGCAATAGAAGCAGTCTTTTTTTCATTTTCTTGAACCGTCCTCCTCGGGTTTGCCCGCAATCAGCAAAAGCTTCTGCGCCCTTGTCATCCGCTTGATCTGCGCCTCTCTTTTCAGCGCCGCGGATTTGTCCGCACAGCTCTCGCTGTAGATAAGCTTCACCGGCTGGCGCGCCCTTGTATATTTCGCGCCGCGCTTTTCCTGATGCGCTTTTACCCGCGCTTCAAGGTCATTCGTCCAGCCGGTGTAAAGCGAGCCGTCGCCGCAGCGCAGAATATAAACAAAGCTGCTCATACGCCCGCGTGAATCCGCACAAGCGCTTTCAGGATTTCCGTCACTTTGTCAAGCGACTGAACGGAAATGAATTCAAACCTGCCGTGACAGTTGTGCCCGCCGGTACACAGGTTGGGACACGGAATTCCGCGGAACGAGAGCATCGCTCCGTCCGTTCCTCCGCGCACCACCGCGCAGTGCGGCTCTACACCGCAGCCGCGCATGGCCGCCTGCGCATTTTCAATCAGTTCCATATGACCGTCGATAATCTCGCGCATATTGGAATAAGAATCGCGGATTTCCGCGCAGAAGGTATTCTCTCCGTAACGGTCGTTCAAATAGGCGCAAATCTTCTCTACGCGCTGTTTTTTCTCTTCAAGCTTTGCGCGGTCATGATCGCGCAGAATATAATCCATCACGGCTTTGTCCACGTCGCCCGTCATGCTGCAAAGGTGATAAAAGCCCTCGCGGTCCTGCGTATACGCCGGATTTTCAAACTGCGGCAGCATCTGCTGGAATTCCATGCCCAGAAGCAGCGCGTTTTTCATTTTCCCCTTCGACGAGCCCGGATGCGTGCTCACGCCGCGTATCGTCAGCTTGAGCGACGCGGCGTTGAACGTCTCGTAGCCGATTTCGCCGACCTCGCCGCCGTCTACCGTATAGGCCGCTTTCGCGCCAAATATACCGCTGTCGAAAAACGCCACCCCGTTTCCAACCTCTTCGTCCGGCGTAAAGGCAATCCGCAGCTCGCCGTGCGGAATCGACGGATCAGATAAAAGCGCTTCGGCAAGCGCCATGATTTCCGCAACCCCGGCTTTGTCGTCCGCTCCCAGCAGCGTCGTGCCGTCCGTCACAATCAAGTCCTCGCCGATATACTGCTCCACCTGTGGAAACTCTGACACGCGCAGCGTATATTCGTCATTCAATTGGATGTCGCCGCCTGCATATTTTTCAATAATACGCGGCTTTACATTCGCGCCTGAAACCGCGTCGGAAGTATCCATGTGTGCGATTAGGCCAAGCGGCTCTGCCTTCTCGCAGCCTTCGGATGCGGAAATCGTCGCATAGACGTAGCAGTGTTCCGTATCATAGACGACATTTTTTGCGCCCATCTCATGCAGCTCTTCGGTTAAAAGCTTTGCAAGATTGTGCTGTTTTTGCGTGCTCGGAACCGTTTCGCAGTCCGGCTTCGACTGCGTGTCAATTGTAACATATTGAAGAAAACGTTCGGTTGCGGTCATGAAAACCCCTCTTTTCTCAGATTTCTGTATCCATTTTAAAACCGCCGAGCAGGCTTGTCAAGAAAATCTAACGCATGGCCAAGTCTCAGACGCGCATGCCATTTTTGCACGGTTCTCTCCGCCATCCGCCGTTTTAGCATCCGTTTTTTCCAAGCCTTCTCAAAAAAACAGGAGACGGCTTAAAAGCCGTCTCCTGTCGAAAGCGCTTATCGAATTATTCGCCTTTCATTTTTGCAAAGCAGTCGCTGCAATAAACCGGGCGGTCTTCTCTCGGCTTAAACGGAACGCGTGCTTCCGCACCGCAGGAAGCGCAGGTTGCGGTGAACATTTCTCTCTGGGGCTTTGCACCGCCGTTTTTGCGCGCCATACGGCACTCTTTGCATCTCTGCGGCTCGTTCTCGAAGCCTTTCTCAGCATAGAACTGCTGTTCACCGGCAGTGAATACGAACTCCGCGCCGCAGTCTTTACAAATGAGGGTTTTGTCTTGATACATGATTAAATACCTCGCTTAGGATAAATTTTTTACCGCCCGCCGACGGAGTTCCACCGTCTATTGGAAACCAATGCTTGATTTAAGAAAGCTGACAGGGCATATTTTTAAACAGCATCTGCTGTTATGGACCATGATCTGTTTTTTTACAGATCGTTCAGAACTGCTTTCAGCTTTCTTCTTGCACGCTGCAGGGCGTTATCCACCGATTTCGGCGAGGAATGAAGCTTTGTTGCGGCACTTTCGTATCCGCAGCCGTTCAGATAAAGGAAGAAAACCTCTTTCTCATAGGGAGAAAGCGTTCGGTCGATCAGTCTTTCAACCTCTGTCACAGTCTCCCGGCTGATGTATAAGCCTTCCGGGTCGCCGTCTTCGTCAAAGCCGCAGTCTCCCATCTCATCAAATGATAAAGCATCAAGATGCAGCCGTGACTTTTTGGTCATTGAGGCGGCGCGCATATTTTTTAAGCTGTTGCCGACGCAAACGTGCGCATAGGTGCGAAACAAAACGCCCCGCTCCGGATCATAGGTGCGAATGGCGTTCAAAAGCCCCATATAAGCCTCCTGCAAGAGATCCTCCGGGTCGCTTCCCTCCACCACCGTTTTGGAAACGGCGTGATGCAAAAGCCCCGCATACCTCGCAAGCAAAGCTGCGGCCGCCGTCTGGCTGCCGCCGCGGCACTTTAAAATCAGCGAAAGATCACTTTCTTCTATACAATCCGCTTTCCCGCTCTGTCTGCACATACGAATCCACCGACTACAACTATTTATTATAGTATAGTGTTGTTTCCCCCAATTGTCAAGCCCCTTTTCAACAGTTTACACAAAAAATTTCTTCTTATAAAAGAAACGCTTTAGCACTTTGAAGTAAAAGCTTTATCCTCTGCCAAAGCGCAGGAAGGGACTCCGTATTGCATACAGCATTTCTTCATCGCCGCTTTTCCAACTATTTTATCCGCGAAAATTCCGTCGGAACATAGACTTTCTTTTCACTTTATGCTACACTGTAAGAAAATAAAGCAATTAGAATATACTTTTGGGGGGCGCCAATGGAATATCTTAATGAAGAAAAGGAGGCTGTGCCGCGCAAACAGACAAGGTCTGTCTATCGCGCAGTAAAAAAGGTTTTTGATGTCTGCTTCAGCCTGATATGCCTCATCGGTCTGATTCCGCTCTTTCTCATAATAGCGGCAGCCATCCGTATCGATTCCCCGGGACCGGTGTTTTTTGTGCAGACGCGCGTAGGAAAAGACGGAAAGCCATTTAGGATGGTAAAATTCCGCAGCATGTGTGCGGATGCAGAGGAAAAGCTCGACTCCCTGCAAAAACTGAACGAGCGGGACGGTCCCGTGTTTAAAATCAAGCACGATCCGCGCGTTACACGCGTCGGACATATTCTCCGCAAAACCTGTTTGGACGAGCTGCCGCAGCTTTTTAACATTCTGCGCGGCGAAATGAGCTTTGTCGGACCTCGTCCCGCACTGCCCAAAGAGGTGGAGCAGTACACGCCATACCAGCGCGGACGTCTTGCCGCAACGCCGGGTCTCACCTGTTACTGGCAAGTGAGCAAGGATACCTGCACCACTTTTGACGAATGGGTTGCGCTCGACTTAAAATACATACGGGAGCAGAGTGTGCGCGTGGATCTGCGGCTGATCTTTGCAACCATCCGTATCGTATTCTCCGGCAAAGGCGCCGATTGATTCCTATGAAAAAGCGTCGACGTTTTCTAAAGAAAGGATTGTTATCATGCCGAAAGCAAAAAAGAAACTGAAAAAGTGGCAAATCACGCTGCTTGTCATTTTAGGCGTTCTGCTTTTGCTCTTTTTGTTCCTGCTCTGGTTCTACTATGCGAAGCTGAGTTTGATGCAGTACGATACCTCAAGCGGCGTCAGCATTGATACGGAGGTCTCGGTTGACGACGATGATCTTAACATTGAAACCTCCGGCGTTTCCAATATCGATATTCCGGCGGGTGAAATCTATCAAAATGACAACGTCATCAATATTCTGCTGCTCGGCACAGATGAACGCGCCGCATCCTTCAGCGACAACGCGCGCGCCGACAGCATGATGGTGCTCTCGATTGACAAAAAATATCACACGGTAAAGCTTGTAAGCTTTGAACGCGGCTTGGGCGTATCAATTCCCGGACGCAACGACGACTGGCTGACGCACACCTTCCGCTACGGCGGCGCCAATCTGACCATGCAGACCATTCGCGAGACCTTCTGTGTAGACGTGAATCGCTATGTGCGCGTCAACTTCAACACCTTTGAGCAGATCATCGACACAATCGGCGGCGTGGATCTGACGCTCTCGGCTGAGGAGGCAAACGCCCTGCAATATTCAACCTCCACTTCGCTCAAGGCAGGCGTCAACCATCTGTACGGAAGCGACGCGCTTCTTTACTGCCGCCTGCGCGCGATCGACAGCGACTGGGTGCGTGTCCAGCGCCAGCGCAACACCATTCAGGCGATCATCAATCAGACAAAAACGCTCGACCTGTTAGAGCTTAACAGCCTGCTTGACAAAATCCTTCCTCTTGTCAGAACCAATCTCACCAAAGGTGAAATTACAGGCCTTTTATTCGAAGCCCCCTCTCTGATGGGGGCGCAGACCGATCAGATGACCATTCCAAAAACAGGTACCTATTGGGGTATTACCGGTGTGGACGGCCGCAGCATGTATGCCTGCGATTATGAAGAAAACCGCCGCACCCTGCGCGAGTTTTTCTACGGGCCGTATCTGTCTGAGGAATAAGCGCGAAACGGCGGAAATGAATCGCCCGCCCAAGATTGATTATCAATATCGAAGAAAAAGCGGCTTTTCCGGTAAAGCAAAAGAATCTCTGCTTTGCACTGACTGCGGTTAAGAACGTCATCTGTTATCAATTCGCTGTTCCCTTCTATCTGTTAAAGCATACGGCTTATCGCAACAGATTGTATATTTTAACGCTGCTTACATTTAACTGCCGATGTAGTTATGGCATCATATTCAGGGAAAAAACAATCCTTCAAAGGAGCTGTAAACAGATGATAAGTCATGTAGTTAAAATGATAATCGGATTTTGGATGATTCTAACTGTTTTAATCGGATATATACCTCAACCAGAATATTTAATTGAACTGACTTGTATATCAAATATGCTCGGCGGATTACTTTTACTTGCAGACGGAATACTCGGGATCGCCAAAAAAGAGATCCATCTTAATGCCTTTTACTTAAACGCCGTCGTAAGCATACTGATAGTCTTCTTTATTTGTCTGCTGAGTCTAACCGGTGCATATCAATTCAATTTTAGCGGCGCCTTTTTCTTTCTGCATACATTCAATCCCGTAGCTTTTACGCTCTGTTATCTGTTCTTTATTGACGAACAAAATCGTACTTTCAAATCTGTTTTGACCGCACCGGTCATGCTTATGACATATTTTTTGTTTGATTATATGCGTTATCAGTTAACAGGCGAGTTTGTTTATGGCTTTATTGAGCTAAGTGATTTTGCGCTTCCTATTGCAGCAATGGCAGGAGCAGTTCTCTATGCTCTTATATTTCTGTTGAGTCTGATTCCTTTTATTTTGAATAAGGTTTTGCACAGGAAGCGTCAAAATTCAAATTAGTATTGGCCTGTTGAATTCATGTATATCTTCATCAGCATTTTATTTTTCCGTTGGATCAAACGGAAAGGGATAGATCGTCAAAAGACAACAGGAAGCAGAAGCAGGAATTTCGGTCCCGCGTACCTTTGCCAGCTAAAAACGTACCGCTGGCACGTTCGCCGCCTTTTGTCGATTCCCAGCTTCCTTCCGAAAAGATAATCCCCTGCCGGACGGCAGGGGATTATCTTTTGAAAGCAGTGACTTATTTTAATACCAAATACGCACCTACCCGGACTTTTCGTTAAAAGGTCTCCGATTATTAAAAGGCAACGCCCTTAGATTCCAATGCGCTTAGACGCAAAGTTTCCTGACAAACTGGAGGTTATTATCTTTTCTTTGCCGTTTTAATAAAGCAAACACTCACAACTGTCATTAGTACCGCAAGTAAATCTGACGCTGCTAACTGTCCGATAGCCGCCGACGGTATAGGCTCAAACGGCCAAGGTTCTATAAATGTCGCAAGACAAGCACGGAACAACCATACTGCGGTAAGAAAATAATAAAAGTAAATTACCTCTCTATTTAAATTCAACGCCCGTTTACCTAAAATAATCAACATGACGCTTAAGCCAAACAGCAACAGGGAAAAGCAATAATTTGTATAATCTATCCCGACTATGAGGTTTTCATACTGCATAGGCAAATAATCGTACCACTGAAACATCCATGGTACAAAAAAATGCCACAATCCTATCAAAGCGCTTATTACAACCGTAATATAATATAGAACATGTATTCCCTTTTTCATATAAACCACTTCTACAACTTTTAATTTTCCAGAAATTTTTATAATTCTGCAACAATAACTAAAAAACTGGATACCCGTCATGATAACCACTGTATCAAAATCGATATCCAGTTTTGAAGCAAATCACATACAAGTTACGAACTTTGCTCTCTTTCTACAAATATTCAAATAATCTTTATTAAATTTCAATGGTAGTATGGTAAATTTGTGTTGTTTATTGTATAATTTTATTGAATTTAAAATTTGATAAATGGAGGAATTAAAATGAAGTTTTATATAGGCTCGGGAATGAAAAATTGTGAATTAGTTAATTACTATGCCAAGATGTTAAAAGAAAATGGTTGGGAACAAACTTATGACTGGGTAAAGAATGTTAGTGATGATGTGTCTATAGAAGATATGATAGAATATGCTAAATTAGAATCAAAAGGTATTGCTGATTCTGATGTTGTTATTATATTATTGCCAGCAGGAAGAGGTGCTCATATTGAGTTAGGGATGGCAATGGCACTTAATAAAAAAGTATTTTTATGTTCCGTTACTAAAGAAGAATTTAGTATTGAAAATACAGTTGCCTTTTATGAATTATCCAAGGTTGTTAAGTTAGTGGGAACTGCTGATGAGAACTTAAAAGAAATAATTAAATTGTAAAGAGGAATTATATATGAAAAAGTAGTAATTGCAGGTAGCGCTAAATTACAAGATGATATAAATTATTGGAAAGAAATTTTAAAGGACTGCTTTTTTTGCAGCCCTATTTTTTCGCTTTGTTTTATATAAAATAAAAACTTATGAACTTTAATTAGTCCGTAAGTTGTTTTCAAATGGAGCGAATAGCGGGAATCGAACCCAATATTATATGCCAAAAATCTTAGTGTTTAACGCAGGAAATTATATTTGTGTTGCATTTTGTGTTGCATAATCTGTAAAAGCAAAAAAGCGGGATTGTTTCGGCAATCCCGCTTTCATACTGCCGATCAAATCGAATCTGCATAAACGATAGAAAGGGCAGTGCAAATATCATATCATACAGTCTGCCACGACGTCAATGATTAAATTAAAAATTTATATAACAATCAGCAAAGATATTCTTTCCATTCATCTTCGGTTTCTGTTGGAAATCCCATTAGCTTTAGTTTAACATGAGGATATTTATCAAATAGTTCCGATATAATATCAATAAACTCACGCCAGTGGCGGTCTTGCGGTAAAAGATGCTTCAAACAGATTAGTGTCGCATAAACTCTCACATTACTTATTTTTGAGTACTCAGCATATAATTTAGGTGTCTTAGATAAATTTATGTTGTAAATTCTTCCATAGTGTGCACATATATTTCGCACAAACGCTATATGTTCAAACCAACTCTCCAAGTATGTATATGTTATTCCGTATATTTTTGCAATCTCTTTCTTATCTTCATTTTTCATATTTTTATAAAACTTAGAGAGAGCCCCAAAACTAAAAAGCTCTATTAGCGCATACATAGGGAGTTTTTTTCCTTTGTAATTATTTTTGAAATTTTTCACAAAAGGAGATCGCTCATTCCGTTTTATCTCCAAGTTAATTTCTTTTAAGAAATCAGCGTGATATTTTGTGTTCACAAAATTTGAAGCGTTTTCATATCCTAAAACGCCGTACTTATAAGAAAAATAATTAGCTATCCTGCATCTTAAATTTATCTCAACACGCTCAATTTGAGTAAACAATAACTGTCGGAAATTTGCATTAAATAGATATAATTCAACAATTTCTTCAAATGTTACACCATCATTATAATTTCCGTTCGTTGATACTTTAAGTCCAAGACTATAGGCTTTTATTAGTCTAAAATAGGATACATCGTTTAAAAAGGCTTTCGCGTAGTCTTCATCTTTAATTATCAACCCTATCGATTTCAAATTTTCAATTTGATCATCAATACTCATCGCAGGCTGATGTTCTTTTAAACACATCGATTTATCTCTTCCTATATAAATTAAATGGCTCGACGTGGTACGCATCGTTGAGAGGCGTGTCGAGCTCTGTTAATGTTATTATATGCAAAGCCAGATAAAAAGTCAACTAAAACAAAAAATTATTTTAATAAAATACGTCTTTCGGGTTTGCTTTTATTATCACCAAAATTACTCGTCTTTTTCGTCCTATTTAAAAAGCAAAAACGGCCGCCCAAAAGGACGGCCGTTATCTTTAAGCCCCCGAACCCGAAGGACACCGGAGGACAAACTGGCAAACTTTTTTACGGCAGCTTAATCGCCTGACCGGCGTAGATCGTGTCCGTTGGCTTTTTGCCGTTATACGCCGCAAGCTCCGCATACCTTGCCCCGTCGCCGAGCTGGGAAGCCGCAATGCTCCACCAGCTGTCGCCCGCCTTTACCGTGTACGTCCTTGCCGCAGAGGCTGTCTTAACCGGCAGTTTAAGCACCTGACCGGCATAGATCGTATCCGCAGGCTTTTTGCCGTTATACGCCGCAAGCTCCTTATATCTGCTTCCATCGCCAAGCTGTGCGGCGGCAATGCTCCACCAGCTATCGCCCGCCTTTACCGTGTAGGGCACGGCAGTTAATGGCTGCTGGCTTACTGTCGGCGTACCTGCTTCTTTCCCACATCCGTTCAGGCCCGCCGCTTTGATAATGGACGGAAAATCCCGGTAGCACTCGCTTACATCCACATTGCCGGAAACGCCGTTTACGCTTCCCTTGCTCGTGTACTGCCAAATATCGCGCTTCAGCGTCTTGTTCGCATTGCTTCCGCGATAATCCGCAAGCCAGATCGTGTATTTCGCCGACAGCGCGGCGTGATCGAGCTTTCCCGTAAACCAGCTCGTATTGGCGTAGACTCCGACGAAATAACCCGCGTCCTCCATGGCCGAGCAGAACGTGTCCGCAATCTCGGTAAGCAGCGCCTTAGAAAGCTTGCCCTGCCGCTCGTTGTTCTCGAGATCGTAATAGATTGGCAGCTCAAACCGCTTGCCCTTTAGCAAAGACTGCACGAATTCCGCTTCTTTTTTGGCGAAGTCTACTGTGTCCGCTGTACTGTAGTAGTACGCTCCGACCGGCACGCCTGCGGCCTGAAAGCCTGCATAGTGCTTTTCAAAGCATTTGTCCGCGTTGAGGCTGTGAGAGCTGCCCCAGCCGGTATAGCCGCAGCGCAGAATCGCACCGCCGATACCTGCGGCTTTTACCTTTTCATAGTCAATATTCGGCTGATACTCCGATACGTCGATGATTTTTGTCATTGTTATTCCTCCGTTTCTGTTTTAGGCGTGTCCGTTTCTATGTATGTCCGGTCTATGTCGATCGGATCAATTGCTTCGTCGTACTCCACTCCGTCGCGGGCGATTTTGTATGTATCGCTGTAGGTGCGGCGGTACTGTCTGCCGCCTATGGTCACGGTTTCTATGTAAAGCATTCCTCAGTCCTCCCACTCTTCCGGCGCGCATATATCCGGATAATCCTCTATCGCGCGGAACTGTGCTGCATATACTGCCCAGTTTGTAGCTGTTTTGTAATCATCGATCAGAGCGCGCGGAACGTAGATATAACCTGTGCCTTTGTATATCGGCACTGACGTATTAAGCGGATTCCCACTCGCTATGCATATCCCGTCTGTACGCCGTAAAATAAGCGCAGACAGCTTAGTTGACGACCAAAATGTAGTGCTGGACACATACTGTGCTGACGGCAGATCAATTCTTTCAGCGTTTGTAAGATTAGCAAATGCGGCTACGCCAATGTATAGCGCGCTGTCCAACCGTAAACGCATCAGCTTAGCACAGGCGTTAAACGCGCGCTCTTTAACATCTGTCGCTCTTGGGGCTTGCACTTCGACCAATTCAACGCATTCTGACAAACAGTTTGTGCCCAGTTCTACAGCCTCTGGTAAAACGATCTTTCGGAGTGATTTTGCATTGCAAAGTGCCTGATACCCCAGTGACCGCACACCAGTTTTTAGATATTCTATTGATCTGTCCAGTATCTGATTCGCGACCGCATCCTCGTTTGCTATATACTGATCGATCAAAGCGTCCATCTGACCGATTACGGTCTGATCCGGCAGAGCAGTCGCCGACTGTGCCTTATCTATCACGTCTTGCAGCTTGGTCAGCGTATCCCTTGCCTCCGCATCCTCCCCGATCAAGGCGTTAATCTGATCGATGTAAGCGATCATCTGGCTGTAATAGGACGACGCTTCCGGATCAGACGGCTCGGGGCTTTCCGTGTAGCCGGATGGATCGATCTTCACCCTTGCGCTGTCCGCTGTGATGAGATCCCCGCAGTAACACGATACCAGCATAAGCGGCGCTTTGAGAAC
>ERZ857480.40990-NODE-63404-length-11223-cov-7.9874_pt1 | contig 11223 bp, 10 predicted proteins | sample MGYA00519767_ERZ857480 | MGnify/ENA primary metagenome ERZ857480 (study PRJEB31778, sample SAMEA3449210) | human gut metagenome | biome: human gut; feature: human-associated habitat; material: faeces | place: United Kingdom | collected 2010/2012 ...
GAATTGAAGCACTTTTCCGTTCCGCTCCGCTCCACTTCAAAGGGCTTCAATTCCTGTATCTTACCATATCTCTTCTGGAAATTATTCTTTTTGGGTCACATCTATTGACAACACAGAAATATTAAAATAAAAACCAATATTTTCCGACTTACCCCCATTCATTGACGTTTGAACACTTATTTGTAAAGATATTGTATATTTTTATTGCAAAAATAAAAATATTGTAGTATAATACTAAAGGGTATAATTAATAAATCGGAGGTAATTATTATTTATGTGCGGCTTTGTCGGTTTTATTAACAGAATAGATAATTCTAACGTAGTTTTGGAAAAAATGATGGACAGAATCAAACACAGAGGTCCTGATGCAGAGGGAAGTTATATTGATTCCAATATTGCATTAGGACATCGCAGACTCAGTATTATTGACGTAAGCTCTCAGGGCGACCAGCCGATTTATAATGAAGATTCATCAATGGTTCTTGTCTTTAATGGTGAAATATATAATTATAAAAAAATAAGAGAAAAACTCGTTGAAGCAGGTCATGTCTTTAAAACCAACACCGATTCTGAGGTTCTTATTCATGGATATGAGGAATATGGAGTAAATTTACTTAATATGCTCAGAGGAATGTTTTCCTTTATAATTTGGGATAAAAATAAAAAGGAACTTTTTGGTGCAAGGGATTTTTTCGGTATAAAGCCTATGTATTATGCTGAAATGAACGGTACTTTTATGTTTGGTTCAGAAATAAAAAGCTTTCTGGAGCATCCTCATTTTAAAAAGGAGTTGAATCTCAATACTCTGGAAAATTATCTGACATTTCAGTATTCTCCTACCTCTGAAACATTTTTCAAAAATGTAAATAAGCTTTTGCCTGCACATTACTTTATATACAATAACGGAAAACTTGAAATAAAAAAATATTGGGATGTTCATTTCAATGCTGACGAAAAAACTGACCTTAACACCTGGGTAAATGAAATCTCAGACGTTTTTCATAATTCAGTCGATGCACATAAAATTGCTGACGTTGAAGTGGGTTCATTTCTTTCAAGCGGAGTTGATTCAAGCTATGTTGCTGCTATTGCAAATGTAGACAAAACATTTACAGTCGGATTTGGCAATGACGAAAAATACAATGAAATCGGCTGGGCAAAGAATTTTTCAAAAGCAATCGGCAAAGAAAATACAAGCAAAGTTATTTCAGCCGAAGAATACTGGGACAGTCTTTCTAAAATACAGTATCACATGGACGAACCCCTTGCTGACCCATCGGCTGTTGCTCTCTATTTTGTCTGCAATTTAGCGTCAGAAAAGCTGAAGGTCGTACTTTCAGGAGAGGGTGCGGACGAAATTTTCGGAGGATACAATGTTTACAGTGAACCTGACGGGACTGCCTATGACCGTCTGCCAAAGGGAGTTAAGAAATGTATTGGTTCGATTGCCCAAAAACTGCCTGCAAAAAGAGGTGTTAATTTCTTTGTAAGAAAAGGAAAAGACCTTGAAGAACGATTTATTGGCAATGCATATATGTTCACTCCTGCTGAAAGAAAAGCCCTTTTGAGAGTAAAAACTAATGCACCTTTACCACAGGATATTACTAAACCTTATTATGATAACGTAAAGAATAAAGATGACGTAACAAAAATGCAGTATCTTGATTTGCATTTGTGGATGGCTGGAGATATTCTTCTTAAAGCAGATAAAATGAGTATGGCTAACTCACTTGAGCTGAGAGTTCCTTTTCTTGATAAAGAAGTTATGTCATTGGCAGAAAGAATACCTCTCAGATATCGTGTAACTCATAAGGAGTATACAGATGAACATACAAAATATATAACAAAATATGCAATGAGATTGGCTGCAAAAAAGGATACACCTAAGCAAACCTCCAAAACTGCGGCAAAGAAAAAACTTGGATTTCCTGTACCAATCAGAGTATGGCTCAAGGAAGAAAAGTACTATAATACAGTTAAAAGCTATTTTAAAAGTGATATTTCCAAAAAGCTGTTTAATACTGATATGATTATAAAGCTGCTTGATGATCACAGGAACGGGAAAGCTGACAACAGCAGAAAAATATGGACTGTTTTTACCTTTCTCATATGGTATAATGTATATTTTGAAAACAACGGGAAATTTGCATAAACATAAATGGGGAGATTAATATGGCAAGTATAGTGACATACAAATATATAAAACAAAGTCCTGATATAATGGAATATATCAGAAGAGCTGACAAAGCACTGGAAGCACAGGGGTTTACAGAGCATTCATTTGCTCATGTTGAAAAGGTAGCTCAGACTGCCAGCATGATACTTACTGAGCTGGGATATGATGAACGTACTGTCGAGCTTACAAGAATTGCAGGCATTATGCATGATATCGGCAACGTAATAAACCGAATTGACCATGCACAAAGCGGAGCCGTTATGGCGTTCAGACTGCTTGACAACTTAAGTATGCCTGCTAATGAAATATGCTCTATTATTTCAGCAATCGGAAATCATGATGAAGGGACAGGTCAGCCTCTTGACCCGATTTCAGCCGCACTTATCATTGCGGACAAAACAGATGTAAGAAGAAGCAGAGTCAGAAATACTGATTTGCTTACTTTCGATATTCATGACAGAGTTAACTATGCAGTTGAAAAGTCCGAAATACACTTCAATGAAAGTAAAACCTCTATCATTCTTGAACTGCAGATTGATACCGATATTTCTTCTGTTCTGGAATATTTTGAAATATTCCTGCAAAGAATGCTTCTTTGTAAAAAAGCATCATTATATCTTGGATTAAGATTTGAAATGATAGTAAATGGTGCAAGTGTACTTTAGGCAGTATTGCTTTTGGAATTTCTGTATGTATAAGAATCAGGAGGATAAAAAATGTATTCAAATTATCAGCATTTAATCGACTTGAGTGATTATCCGGTTAACTGGTGGAAGGGCATTATTGAGCTTGGAGAGGATATAAAGAAAAATCCTGAAAAATACGCTCATGAGTGCAACGGAAAAATAATGGCAACCCTTTTCTATGAACCCTCAACAAGAACACAGATGTCCTTTCAGACTGCAATGCTTCGTCTTGGAGGACAGCTTATCGGTTTTGACAATCCTGCAACGTCATCAGTTTCCAAGGGTGAAAATTTAAAGGATACCACTAAAATAGTGAGCAGCTATGCTGATATTCTTGTGATGCGTCACCCAATAGCAGGTTCAGCAAAAGCAGCTGCACTATCAGCAGATTGTCCCGTTATTAATGCAGGTGACGGCGGACATCTTCATCCTACTCAGACTCTAACAGATCTGCTTACATTAAAAATTGAAAAGGGCAGGCTTGATAATCTCACTCTTGGTTTATGTGGAGATTTGATTAACGGAAGAACAGTTCACTCACTTTGCAAGGCTATGAGCTGCTTTAAAAATAATAAATTCATCCTCATATCAACACCTGAATTAAAACTTCCATTCTACATAAAAGATATAATTACTGCCAATGGCAGTAATTTTGAAGAAGCATCTTCAATTGAGGATGTAATAAATAGACTTGATGTTCTTTACATGACAAGAATTCAAAGAGAACGCTTTGCTGATGAAAAAGAATATCTTGCTCAGAAAGACATTTATATACTTGATCATAAAAAAATGCTTAAAGCTAAAAAGGATCTTGTTGTACTTCACCCTCTCCCAAGAGTAGATGAAATAGCAACAGAGGTTGATGACGATCCGAGAGCTTTATATTTCAATCAGGCAAAATATGGTGTATTTGTAAGAATGGCACTGATAATGACAATGCTGAAAAATCAAGCTCCTTCAGAACTTTTAAAGGGAAAAACTTATAACGGCATAAGATGCAATAATCCAAAATGCATTACAAACAGTGAAAAATACTTACCAAGCAGTTTTACGGGGTCAAGAGATAATACACTCATTGAATGCGAATATTGTGATGAACGTATGCTTATATAATCGAGTATGAGGAGTTTTTCATAACTCAAGACAGTTTATACAAAGAATAATTTTATCTCAGTCACTCCAGCAACTAATTCAGATTTGTCCAAAAGCCCTGATTTCAAGCAAGAAATCAGGGCTTTTGATAATCTGTGTGTATATGTATATATGTACGCCAATTTACTTATGTTGATGATGTTATAGACTACTCAAATTCATGTTCAGGCATCTCTATGTAACTGCTTGTAGTAATAACATCTTCTGTTTTAAACTCTATGATCTCAATATGAGCTTGTTCATACTTTTCTTTCACTTTATTCACCTCTTTTAACCGTTGTAAGCTTTTGCAGCTTGATTATATTCATACATTGCGTTTATCAGGTTTATGAGATTCTGATTGTCAGCATATGATTCTGCATTATCAAGAATATTCTTCATATATGAAAATGCATTGTATCAAGATACTGAGGACAAATGTTTTTAAGATATACATAGCAGTAACCGCCTGATTTTACAGGTTCAATTGCAATACCGTCACACTTGAATGTATAATCCTCAATATTTTCACCCTCGTCAAGCTGATATTTTACTCTGATCGTTGTATTTGCACCAATCAGAAGTGTTGCACCTTTAACCTTTATACCGTCAATTTCACCTTCAAAACTATGCTTATATTCATCACCAATGATTGCATTTTCAGTATAGTCTGTTACATCTGCTGCAAGGTTATCAATGTTATTACCGGTGTATTTTTGAGCAAATGCACCGAATTTCAGCATTGCATCTGCAAGAACCTTTTCATTTTGGGATAAATTCTCAGCATATTGTTTAACCGAATATGTTATATCGCTACCTTCTGTTGTATCACCGTAAACAACTTTTGCAGTAATTTCATCTGACATCTGATCAGGACGAAGTTTAAAACTGAATTTGTATTTTCCGTCAACTTCGCTGCCTTTAGAAAGCTTGATTTTTTCATCAATTCCCTGTTCAGATGTAAAATAAATATATGCTTCTTTGTCATCCAGTGCTTCATGTGAAAGAATCATGTAATAATTCATGATTACGCCGTCTGTCAGTGTAATAGATGCACTTTTAAAGCCGTCCTTACCGTTTTTAAGGGCATCACAATTCTTGCAGACACCGCCTGATGCATAGTCATGCTCTCTATAAATCGGATTGATAATCTCTGTATTGGAATAAACATAGTTCAAGTCACCCTTATACGCTTCGCTGCAGCCTGTATAAGTTACATTTCTGTAAACTCTTTTGGTGCTGTCAAGAACAGGATAATCATTTGTACCAATTAACTGACCCCATACTGAGCCTTTTTTACCTTGTGACAAAAGAAATGCAATTTCTCCGCTCTTGAACTCGACGGTGGTTTTGCCTATATTTTCACCTGAATTATTTTCCACACCATTCCCAGTATACTTGTCTTTATCATAGCAGCAATTTGTTATCATATTTAAGTTATAACCGCACACACCGCCAACATACTCATTACCGCTCAGGCTGCCGCTGTTGTAACTGTTGGTTATAGTACCAAAGTTAGCACCGCACACACCGCCAATTCGATAATCTCCATAAAAATAAGAATTAATCACGCAAACATTACGGATTTCAGCTTCTTCTGATATCTTACCGAACAGACCGGCATCTCTTTGTTCTTTATTATTTAAATATAATCCGCTGATAGTATGTCCGTTTCCGTCAAATAATCCTTTGTAGTAAACGATTTCGGGTAAGTCATCATGATTGATATCGTAGCAAAAACCAATTGGCATCCATGTACGGAACTTGTCTGCGTCATTGGTGTTCAGTGTGCCGTCCTCATTAAGAACAGAATCGTTGACTGTAATATTACCTGTTAACTCGGCATTAATAATGTTGTTACTGCCATTGACGATTGCCGCAAAAGCATAAAGTTCGTCAGCTGTTCCGATGTCATAATAACCATTATTATCTTCATCCCTTAGTATGATTGTACCTGCCGTTATCAATAACAACAGTTAATTCATCTGCCGCAGATGCGGTAAATGATTTGAAAGTGTTGCTTGGAAAGTTCGGCAGTATACTGCCAAACATTGTTGCCGAGGCGAGAACCGCCATGGATTTTTTTAATCTGCTCCTCATAAAATTTCCTCCTTTGTAAAACTATGCTCAAGGCATATCACCTTGAATCACATACTTTCTTCATAAACTCTGCAAAAAGATGTTTGCTCAGGGCAGTGAAGTTTTTAATCCACTGTCCAAAAATACAGAATCTTTTAAAATATTTCTGATGTTCTATTTTGTAAAAATTATAACACATTTTGGCATGAAAATCAACTATTTTGTTAAAAATAAGCTATAATTATTAAAAAAATGTCTAAGTTAAGGCAACATAGCACAAAAATTGTGCGGTATTGGTTTTAGAGACTGAAATACTTTTCTTGCAATTATTATGCTTTTATGCTATAATCATTGCAAAAGGGGGGATATATAAATGATAGCAGGACTAATACTTGAATATTTACTTATAGGCATAATGCCGAATCTTTATCTCATAGGTCAAATTGTCGGAAAAAATATGACTTTATTTGAAATTGTATCATGGTTTTTTCTTTTAATAATAATTTTTGTTCCAATAAGGAAAAATTTCTCTCTAAAGAAAATGAAAAAACTCTCGTTTGGAACAGATCTACTGATACTCTTTCTGCTGACAACTGCCACGAATGTCATAATATTTACGGTGGCTGTTATGAACGGTTCGCTTTATGGAGCAAAATCAAGATTAATCTATGGATTAATAGTATTTTTATCAGAATTTTTTGTTTTTTGGAGCGGTATAATACGTGTGTATATCTACTCAAAGCAGGTCAGTTTAAAGCTTAAGTTACTGGGAATTTTTTTCGGTTTCGTTCCGATCGTCAACCTTATACTCCTGATAAAGATTATTTCAGCGGCAAAAGCAGAGGTTTCATACGAAACAAAATTTGAGAACGAACAGCTTGCAAGAGACGGAAAGAACCTGTGCAGGACGAAATACCCGATACTCCTCGTTCATGGAGTTTTCTTCCGTGACAATAAGCTGCTGAACTACTGGGGCAGGATTCCAGAGGTCCTGAAAAGAAATGGGGCAGATCTTTTCTATGGACAACAGCAGTCTGCACTTGCGGTAAAGGACAGTGCTTTGGAACTTCACAATAAAATACAGGAAGTCCTGAAACAAACAGGAGCGGAAAAGGTAAATGTTATTGCTCATTCAAAAGGTGGTCTTGACACAAGATATGCAATTTCAAAATACGGTGCAGACAAATATATTGCTTCGCTGACAACAGTAAACACTCCTCATCGAGGCTGTATCTTTGTGGATTATCTTTTCAGTGTTATTCCTGAAAGTATGAGGAATAAAATGGCTTCCACATACAATGCAGGAGCTAAAAAGCTTGGCGACACAACTCCGGATTTTATTGCCGCAGTCACTGATTTAAGCGGAAGTGCCTGTGAGATTTTCAACAGTGAAGTTAAGGATTCTCCGAACGTTTACTATCAAAGCGTAGGTTCAATGTCGAGGAATGCAAAAAGCGGACGTTTTCCTCTGAATGTCTCTTATCCGCTTGTAAAGGCTAAGGACGGCGACAATGACGGTCTTGTTGCGGTAACTTCAATGAAATGGGGTGATAATTTCAAATTCGTCAGTGTAAACGGAAAACGTGGAGTTACGCACGCAGATATGATCGACCTCAACAGGGAGAATATCCCTGATTTCAACGTGAGAAGCTTTTACGTTGACCTTGTGAGTGACCTGAAAAATAAGGGTTTCTGATAAAGAAATAATCCAAGTATATATGAAACGTTGGTAATGTCATTAAGATGTTACCACCATTTGAACATACCTCATAAAAAATTATGATTGCATAAAGGAGTTTATTATAATGATAAGTGGTGTTATCTTCGATATGGACGGACTTATGCTTGATACGGAAAAACTTTTGGTCAAGTTTTGGTGTCAGGCAGCAGCAGAGCATGGCTTTGATATGAAAAAAGAACATGTTTTGGAAATAAGAAGCCTGTCAAGAATTTATGCTGTTCCGCATTTAAAGAAAATCTTTGGAGAAAGTTTTGACTTTGAATCAATCAGAGCACGAAGAATAGAGTTAATGAATGATTATATCGATAAAAATGGTTTTGAAATAAAAAAAGGACTTTTTGAACTACTAAAATATCTTAAATTCAATCAATTTAAAATTGCAGTTGCAACTGCGACAGATTATGAACGAACAAAGTTGTACCTGAATAAAATAAATGCACTTTCTTATTTTGATAAAATAGTCTGCGGTAATATGATAAAACGTGGGAAACCTGACCCCGATATTTATTTTGAAGCATCAAAGCAGCTTCAGCTCTCACCTGATGAATGCATTGCACTTGAGGACTCGCCAAACGGCATAAAATCAGCATATAGTGCAGGATGTCACGTTATTATGATTCCTGACCTTTCTCTGCCGGATTCTTCTTTAGAAAAAAAGTTAATGACAGTTTGTAAAAGCCTTGATGAAGTTATAGTTGTATTAGAAAAGGAGAAGGTCTAATGAGTGTTTCAAAGATTTTTGATATTCCGAAATTTTATTATTTTCAAAGCGGGAATGATTACTCAGGAAGCAAAGGAAATTTCAGTTATAAAATTCAATATGGCGAAATACTGAAATGTCTTATATGGCATGGAAAATTATGTTCAATGAAAGCTGAAATTGAACATGAAAAAGAATTTGAACTCACACAGGAAGGTTTTGACTCAATGATAGAATGGATGGAGAACATCTATAAAACAGATAAATAACAGAAACTTCAAAATTAGCAGACTTAAAAATTCTGCTAATTTTAGGTTGTAATATTTTGTGATTTAATGTCTCTAGATTATAATATTAACAATTTTGAATTTGGCGTATTATTTCGAAAAACATATAATCAGCCATTTTAAATGCTTCTACTTCAATCAAATTAAATATTTCGATATCTTTAAGAATTAGGATTTCTGACGGTTTTTACGAAACAATTGTTACCAATCTTTGGGATGATGAGTTTTCTGTCAAAGATATCAAAATGCTCTACAAAATGCGTTGGCGAATTGAAAACTATTTCAGAGAATTGAAGTACAATGTTGGTCTGATTGCTTTTCATTCTAAAAAGAAAGAATGCGTGATACAGAAGATATTTGCAAGTTTGATTATATATAATTTCTCTATGTTGATAACAGAAAACATCTTTATAGACAATGATAATCATAATAATTATCGTTACAAAATTAATTATGCCATTGCTATACATGCCTGCATCAGGTTCTTTCGCTCTACTCACACAGATTCTTATGCTTTAGAAAAACTGATAGCAAGAAAAAAGTGTCCTGTCAGACTCGATCGTGTTTCTGAAAGAAAAACTCGTTATCATTCTGCCATTGGCTTCAATTACAGATTATCATAATTCTTATTCGCTGCTAATGATTTTTCCGGCAGATCTTTGATTTGTCTTTTTGTCGTGCTTCTTTTTTAACCAAGCCCAAAGGAGTATGTTTTCTGTTTCTCAAACATATTCCTTTTTTCTCTATTCACTTAGCTTAATGACATTAAGTGGAGAGGACTTGATGGTACGGATAAGGATTCAGACAACCCTGAAATAACACAGAATGCAACATCAACGAATCTACCAAAAAAGTTACGGTCAGAAATCGAGAGTTCAGAAGAAGGAAAATCGAATGGTTTTGGTAGAAAAATAAAGTTGACTGAAAATTTTTATCTACCAACAAATCTTCAAGATCAACGTAAATTCGGATAAAACATTGATTGCAAGAGTGGGTTCAAAAAAATCAGTGTCTTGTGACACAAAATATTTCAAAAAGGTTATCGGAATATTTTTATAGGTAAAATGGTAAACCAAAGACCTGCACTCAAAATCCTTGAGTACAGGTCTGATTTGCATGTTATAAATATTTTACTGGCCTTTATATTCAAGTGAAGCTCGAATAAAATCAGCAAAAAGTTTCTGCGGTTTATTTGGTCTTGACTTGAATTCAGGATGAAATTGAACACCAATAAACCAAGGATGATCAGAAAGTTCTACAATTTCCACAAGTCGTTCATCAGGAGAAAGACCTGCAATTGAAAGTCCTTTTTCCATTAACATTGTGCGATAGCTGTTATTGAATTCCCAACGATGACGATGACGTTCATAAATAAGCTGTTCGCCATAAATTTTACTTACAAGTGAATTTTCTGCAAGCTTGCAAGGATAAAGACCAAGTCGCATTGTACCGCCTTTATCTGTAATATCTTTTTGGTCATCCATAATATCGATAACATTATTTTTGCCGTCAGGAGTAAATTCGGAAGAGTTAGCATCAGCAAGACCTGCAACATTTCTTGCAAATTCAACAACTGCCATTTGCATTCCAAGACATATACCAAAAAGCGGAATCTTGTTAACTCTTGCATAATGAATGGCTTCAATCATTCCTTCAATTCCTCTGTCACCAAAACCGCCAGGAACAATGATTCCGTCACAGCATGAGAGCTTTTCTTCTGCAGTATCAGCTGTTATTTCTTCAGAATTTATCCATAGTATTTCCACGTCGGCATCATTATTTATACCGCCGTGACGCAGTGCTTCTGCAACTGAAAGATATGCATCGGGAAGGGCAACATATTTACCTACAAGACCTATTGTAACAGTCTTATTTGCATTTTTTTGTCTTTCAACCATAGCAGTCCATTCTGAAAGGTCAGGTTTTCTGTTTTCGAGTCCAAGGTGATGACAAACGCTGTCAGCAAGTCCCTCATTTTCAAGCATCATAGGAACTTCATAAAGTGAAGGAGCCGTCATATTCTGAATAATGTCCTCTTTTCGCACATTACAGAAAAGACTTATTTTTTCTGCCATATCCTTTGGAATTTCAAGTTCTGTACGGCAAACTACAATATTTGGCTGAATACCGATTGAAAGAAGTTCTTTGACAGAGTGCTGTGTAGGCTTTGATTTAAGCTCGTTTGAACCTGAAATAAAAGGTACAAGTGTAACATGAATATACATTGCATTTTCACGTCCGACCTCACCTACAAACTGTCTTATTGCTTCAAGAAAAGGAGTGCTTTCAATATCTCCTACAGTACCGCCTATTTCAGTAATTACAACGTCAGTTGATGTTTCCTTGCCAACACGGTAAATACGTTCTTTAATTTCGTTTGTAATATGAGGAATAACCTGAACAGTACCTCCGAGGTAGTCACC
>ERZ857480.43400-NODE-67082-length-11222-cov-66.7266_pt1 | contig 11222 bp, 8 predicted proteins | sample MGYA00519767_ERZ857480 | MGnify/ENA primary metagenome ERZ857480 (study PRJEB31778, sample SAMEA3449210) | human gut metagenome | biome: human gut; feature: human-associated habitat; material: faeces | place: United Kingdom | collected 2010/2012 ...
AATTCTAAGTGCCGATACGGCGAGTGAGGTGCGGCAGATGCTAAGCCAAAAGCGCAGATAATACTTTGTGTATTATCGAGCATTTTGGCAACGCAGATGCCGTGCCGCAGCCGCCGGAGCGGTGCTTAAGCCGTCAGGTGGGAATTGTGCGGTGTTGCCTTAGTTCTTGTACTTGAAGTACTCAACCAGGGTGCGGTAACGGAAGTTGCCGCCATCAGTGTAGGTAGCAAAGGTACGGGTCAGATTGTTGCTGCTGTTCATACCCATGCTTTCCTGGTTGGTGTAAGAGATGCGCTGGTTGTTCTGGCGGATCTCGACAACTTCATCGTTCTGGAACTTGATGGAAGCGCTGGTGATCTTGTCATCGGTGACAAATTTGCCGCAATGACGGTCGAACAGCGGGTTGCCAGCGCCAATATTGTTATCGCTGGAGAGTCTGAGCACGTTAGAATAGCCGTTGGAGTTGCCGCTGTTGGTCCAGCCGGCCAGGTGGCCGTTGCTGTCATAGCTCCAGGTGTCAGTACGCACGGTCTTGTTGCTGCTGTTCACAATGGTCATCTTGGTGTAACGGTTACGGCTACCGCTGCTGGTCAGGTTGACGATGCAGGTAACTTTGTTCTGGCCGTTGTATTCCCAGAACTTGGAAACGCTGCCCAGGCTGTCCCACTCTTTGGCAGTCCAGTAGCTGTACAGGTACCAGCCGCCATTGTAGCGGTAAACGGAGATCTTGGCAAAGCGGTTGCTTTTATCATACTCATAGCGATACTCGTAAGAGTAGTTGTCGTTGCCGTACTCGCGGTGGGTATGCTTGGTCAGCATGCCGTTGTATTCATAATAGAAGTCGTCCTGAACCTGCAGGTTGCCGGACTTATCGCGGCGCTGCTCTTTCAGCAGGCGGCCCTGTGCATCGTAATCGGTGGTCAGGGTATTCATCACGCTGCCGTCAGCATAGTAGTTGGTGCGCTTGATCTCGCGGTACTTGGTCACATCCACGTTGGTGGACTGCAGAATGCCGGTGTTGTAATCAAACACGCAGGTAATGCCGTCGATCACAACGGTGCCCTTTGCCATAGCGCCGGTGATGAGGTCAAAGTAATAAGTACCCTGAGAGTTGGTATTCCAGCCCTTGATCATATGGCCGTTGGCATCATAGCGGACCCACTTGCCGCCGTTGGAGTCCTGATAGACATCCTTGCTGACAGCCATTGCGCCGTTATTGACGGAATCCAGCCAGTACCAGGCATCGGAAGCGGGGTCATAGATTTCCTTGCCGCGGCCAGTGGTGCCCTGGCGCTTGCCGCCTTCGTACCAGAACTTGTCGCCGTTGATGTTGACCCACTGCTTATCCAGGCCAATGCCTGTGGTGGTATCAAATGCGCAGGGAATGCCGTCTATCGTACACATCCCCTTTACCATAGCACCGGTCACGAGATCGAAGTAGTAAGTACCCTTCTCGTTGGTATCCCAGCCCTTGACCATATGGCCGTTGGCATCGTAACGCACCCACTTGCCGCCGTTGGAGTCCTGATAGACGTCCTTATTGGTGGTCATAGCGCCGCCCTGAACAGCATCCAGCCAGTACCAGGCATCGCTCTTGGGGTCATAGATTTCCTTGCCGCGGCCAGTGGTGCCCTGGCGCACGCCGTTTTCGTACCAATACCAGGGGCCGCCGGGGTATTCCTGATACCAGCCGTTCTCCGGCGGTGCATCATAGGTAGCGGCGTCCTCTTTCACGTTGTCCTCTGCCGGTTCAGCGTCAACTTTCGGTTCCTCGGTGGCTGCGGTTTCCGGGGTAGCAGTTTCCACCACTGCAATGCTTGCAGCGGTTTCAGCCTGCGGGTTCGGCTCCTGTGCAAAAACGGGCAGTGCCATAGCGGACACCATTGCCAGCGCCAGCAGGAATGCGGTGATTTTTTTCTTCTGCATGTTCCGTTCGTTCCTCCTTATAAATGGGCGTACCCGGGGATTTTCCGGCTGCACCCGGCAGCCTGTTCGGCCGCGCGTTGCTTTTTTAATCAAATGCGGCCGGGCCGAAAAATCAACCATAAACCGCAATTTCATTTATTATACCACACGCCAAAAAATTCCACAACATTTTCACCATTTTCGAATTGTAAAAATTCAGGGCGAGTTTTCGGGTTTTTTACCCGGTTTATCATTTTCTAAAAATCGTTATCCCGTCAGGTTAGCGGGCGCACAATGGGCGTTCCAACGGGTAAGAGGCAGGTTAAATGGTGGTAGTGCATTATAAAGGCAATACCGCACAATTCTAAGTGCCGATACGGCGAGCAAGGCACGGCAGCTGCTAAGCCAAAAGCGCAGATAATACTTTGTGTATTATCGAGCATTTTGACAACGCAGATGCCGTGCCGTAGCCGCCGGAGCGGTGCTTAAGCCGTCAGGCGGGAATTGTGCGGTGTTGCCCTGATTTGTAGGGGCCGCTGCTTGCATCGTCCCACATATCAGGCCCGCTTTTTACAATTTCATTACTACGCGCTGCATAGGGAACCGCCCCCTCAGAGGGAAGCCAATTTCCTATTTGGGTTTTCATCAAAGCACCTTACGTTGGGTCGTTTTAAGTGCCTCACTCGATCACAATCCCCGTTCCATCCAGTAACCTTACCACATCAGGAAAGCTGAACCTTGCGCCTTTCAACTTGTTGGTCTCCAAATCAATGGCGTATTCTTCGGCGGTGCGCAGGTCGGCTTTTTGCAAATCGCAGCGGGTGAACCGGGTTCCGCCCAGCCGCACACCGTAAAAGCTGGCCCCGGCAAGGCGGGTATCATCAAAGGTGCATTGCTGCAGTTCCGCCCCGGTCCAGTCAAAGCTGTTCAGTGCCATGCCGGAAAAATCATTGTAGCGGAACGCGCAGTTTTTGATTTTGCCAAACGGCTGGAACACCCCGCTTTTGCCCTGCAGCCCGCCCCACGCCATGGAGCGGAACGCACTGTTCAGCAGCCAGGCATCTTTCATGGTGGTAAAGCTGAACACCACGCCGGAAAAATTGCAGTGGTCAAAGGTACAGGCGTTGAAGCGGCAGTTCTGCACCCGCGTGCCCAGCCAGCGGCAGTGGTCAAACACACAGTCCTCGAACTCGGCGTTTTCCAGCAGCTCGCCGGGGTCATAATTGGCAAAGGTCTCCCCTTGATAAAATCGGCGTTCCGCCATCAAAACTCCTCCTTGTGCTGTTGGAAAAACTCAAAGGTATCCCGCACGCTTTCCAGCTCGGTCCAGCGGCGGGTGCGCACCGGGTCACTGTCCAGATCATAAATGCGGGCACCGGGGATTGCCAGCAAAAACGGCGAATGGGTGGCCAGCACAAACTGGCAGCCGTAAAACCGGGCCGAATCTGCCAAAAAATCCGCCAAAGCGATCTGCCGCGCGGCGGAAAGGCTGTTTTCCGGTTCATCCAACAGATAAAGGGCATCCCCGCGCAGTTTTTCCTGGAACATCAAAAAGGCGCTTTCGCCGTTGGAGTGGGTGCGGATGTTGGAAGACAAAGTTTTGCGCGCCACCTGAGATTTGGAATAGCGCCGTGCCGCGCTGACCTGCTTGAGCCGGTCATAATCCTCCATGCTGTGCATCTGGAATTTGGCGGTGCGGGCCTCGGTGTATTCATCAAACAGGCTGCCGCGGCGGGTATCAATGTTATCGTTGATGGCGCGCACATCCAACATATAGTCAAACACATCGTCGCTGGTCAAAATCAGGCTGCCCGCCGGGATGGCGTGCAGGGTGTGGAACTGGCACAGGGAAACATAATCCGGGAAGAAATCACTGCGGTTATACTGTGCCCCGCGCTGCAGGCGCAAAGCGTCCGCCATCACGTTGAGCGCTGTGGTTTTGCCGGAGCCGTTGCCGCCGTACAAAATGGTCACATCCGCCAGGTCCAGTGCTTTCAAGCCCCGGCCCGCAAACAGGCCAAAGGGGTAGAAAGAATCATAGCAGGTCATTTTGGCCCGCGGCGACTCGGCAAGGTAGTTAGCCTCGCTGTTTTGGCTGGGAAAATAAAATTCCGAAAGATAGATCACATCTCTCTCCTCCCTTCCGGTTTCTTTCTCAAATTATACCATACCGCCGGGTAAAGGCAAATGCCTTGCATACAGGCAGCGGTTTTGGGGATACGGCAAAGATTTTGCGGGTCAAAAATAAAAGCATGTGCACCCGCCCTCCTCGAAAACCCAAAATTTTCGATTTGTTTTGTCATGCACATGCTTTTGTGTTATCTGATGATACGCTGCAGTTTATGCCGGGAGGCACCGGAGTGCCGGAAATTCAGCCTGTTTTTTATAAACACAGCCGAATTTTTGCCGTACAGCTGGTATAGATTATTTCTTCTGAACGTACTTGAGGCAGTCCAGCATAACAGCAACCAGAATGATGATGCCGGAGAACACGAACTGCAGGTTCGTATCAATACCCAAAGTGGTCAGAGAGTAAGTCAACGCGGTGAAGATGAACACACCGACAACCACGCCGGAAATCTTGCCGATACCGCCGGTGAAAGAAACGCCGCCCACAACGCAGGCCGCGATGGCGTCCATTTCCCAGCCCTGACCATATGCAGCGGAGCCGGAGCCCACCATACGGATGCATTCCAGCCAGGAGCCGAAGCCATACAGAATGCCTGCCAGAATAAACGCACCTACCGTAACGCGGAATACCGAGATGCCGGAAACAGCAGCAGCTTCGGCGTTGCCGCCGACTGCGAACAGGTTTTTACCAAAGGTCGTCTTGTTCCAGATGAACCACACAATGATCACAGCTGCGATAGCCCACAGGATAATGGTGGGGAAACCGCCAATCTTGGGGATGATCATGCTGGGGATGTTGCCTTCGATACCGCCAAAGGAAACACCCTTGGTTGAATAGGTGACCAAGCCAAAAATGACCAGCATGTTCGCCATCGTAGAAATGAATGGGTGCATTTTGAACTTGGCTGTAAAGAAACCTGCGATGGTGGTAAAGACTGTGCACAGGACAATGCAGACAAGCAGCGCCAAAATAACGCGGGCAACGACCGGCAGCCCGGTAAAATCAAACACATGGCCAAAAACCGCACCGGTGTTGATTCCCTTGTGCATAATGATGGTAGCGGCAGTCATGCCCATACCAACCATACGGCCAATGGACAGGTCCGTGCCGGCCAGCAGGATCAGCCCGGCAACGCCCAAAGCCAGGAACATGCGCGGCGAAGCCTGCTGCAGAATGTTCAAAATATTGTTGACGGTAAGCAGCGGCACTTTTTTGCCGAACTGGGCAATCAGGCACAGTATAATAAAGATGATAACGATTGCAATGTACAGACCGTTGCGCAGCAAAAAGTCACGGCGATTAAATGTGTACTTGTAGTTTTCCCACTTTTGCGCCAGAGACTCGCCAACCGTAAACTTGGACAGGCGCAGCATATCGATCAGGTGATATTTGTAATCAAACGCGGCATGCCGGCGGTCCTTGATTGCCTGGCAGTCCTTATCCAACTGCATTTTGGCGTCAAACAGGCGGTTCTTGTGGACATACTTTTCGTCCTTGATTTCCTGCTGATTGCTCAACTTGGAAAGCGCCGTCTCGTGTTCCTTTTTCAGCTGTTCTACAGTTGCCTGATATTTCTGCTGGGCTTGTACCTTTTCCTGCTTGCAGCTGGCCACCACCGCCTGGTAATAGTCGCTGTCATAATGGGCTTTCAAATAGGCTTCGGCATCAGCGATCAGCTTGTTGATCTGGCCCTTGTTTTTTTCTTCAACTGCCTTGGCCGCTGCCAATTCAGCCTTCAGTTTGGTCTCACGTTCCGTTTTTTCCTGCGCGGTATAGATGCGGTCGCGCTTCAGGTTATCCAGCTCATTCTGGATATTGACAGCTTTTTCAGTACCGTCAGTACGAAGTTCATCGATCTGCGCCTGGATTTTCCCAACATATTCATCGATTGGCTGGCGAAGCTTGGCTTCCTGCTCCGCCGAAAGAATTTTTGAAGTTTGTGTTGCAGTTGCCATAGATCATTATCCCCCATTACAGGTATTTTGCGCTGAGTCTCAAAAGCTCTTCCTGATTTGTTTCCTTGGTATTCACAATGCCGGAAAGATGTCCGTTGGACATAACGCCGATCCGGTTGGTGATACCCAGAATCTCAGGCATTTCAGAGGAAACAACAATAACCGTCTTTCCCTGTTTGGCCATCTTGATGATCAGCTCATAGATTTCGTACTTTGCGCCAACGTCTATACCGCGCGTAGGTTCATCCATCATAAAGACCTGGGGTTCGCGTTCCAGCCATTTGCCAAAAATGACCTTTTGCTGGTTGCCGCCAGACAAACTGGTGATCATATCGTCAGGTCCCATGCACTTGGTGTGCATGACCTTGATCTCCTTGCTTGTGGCTTTTACCATTTTGGGCATTGACAGCCCAAGGCCACCTTTGTACTGGTCCAGGTTGGCAATGGTAGTATTGAATGTCAAATCGCTCTTCAGGAACAGGCCGTTTGCTTTGCGTTCCTCGGTAATCAGGGCAAATCCATGCTCGATCGCTTCGTGGGCATTGTTGAAGTTCATCAGGTGGTCGCGGAAATACACACGACCTGCCGCACGGGTACGCACACCGAAAATGGTTTCCAGCAACTCTGTACGTCCGGCGCCCACCAGGCCATACAGACCAAAAATTTCGCCCTCGCGCACATCAAAGCTGATATCCTGCAGATAAGGCGCATATTTGGTGGACAGATGCTGGATGGACAAGATCGGATCCCCGGGGATATTGTCCACCGGCGGGAAGCGGCTTTCCAGCGAACGGCCAACCATGGCAGTGATCAGCTCGCCCATGTTGGTGTCCTTGCTGTCCTTGGTCATAACCAGGTTGCCGTCACGCAGAACCGAAATCTGGTCACAAATTTCAAAAATTTCGTCCATCTTATGTGAGATGTATATCAGCGCAATGCCCTGTTCTTTCAGCATGCGCATCATCTCAAAGAGTTTATTCACTTCCTGCACCGTCAGCGAAGAAGTCGGCTCATCCAGAACGATGACCTGGGCATTGTAAGAGATGGCTTTGGCAATTTCACACATCTGCCGCTGCGAAACCGACATATTGCGCATGGGCTGGGTCAGATTGACAGTCATGCCCAGCTTGCGGAACAGATCGGCTGCTTTCTTCTTCATCTGCCCTTCGTCAACCACGCCCATAGAGTTGACCGGGTACCGCCCCAGGAACAGGTTATCAATCACACTGCGCTCCAGGCACTGGTTCAGTTCCTGATGCACCATTGCAATTCCGTTTTCCAGCGCGTCTTTCGGGCCGGAAAAACTGATCTCCTTGCCATTGAGGAAAATCTTGCCCTCATCCTTTTGATAAGTACCGAACAGACATTTCATCATGGTAGACTTACCGGCGCCGTTTTCGCCCATAAGCCCCATAACTGTACCGCGTTTTACATCCAGATTGATATGATCAAGTACTCGGTTGCGGCCAAACGACTTGCACATACCGCGAATTGACAAGACAATATCGTCTTTCGCTTCTGCCATTCTCGTCACTCCCGTCTTGCAAATTGGCAAACTGCCCTACGGCTGCTCACCTGTTTTCATAAAAAAACGCTATTAGAGAAAACTTCATTCTCCCCTATGGAGAAATACATTCTCCCTAATAGCGTTGCCGTTACTTAACTGTCAGTTATTGCTGTTGCCGTTGGATCACTGGTTCAGCAGAGAAGTGTACGAAGCAGCGTTATCGGTCTTAACCATATTGATGGCAAAGGCATCGTATGCGCTGGGATTGCCCAGGCGGTTGGTGATGTTGGCCTCGGTCTGGCCGTCGCCGCCGATGTAGTCAATCTTCAGGTTCAGCAGATCATCATATTTCTCCAGCAGGGGCTGGTAAGTAGCGCTCAGGAAGTTATCTGCGGAGTTGTAGATATCCAGCCAAACGCTCTTTTCCGGGCTGGTAGTGGCATCCAGCTGGTTGGAAACAGGCTCATACGGCTTGGTAGAGTCGGTGAAGTCCGTGTAGTTGTCTGCCGTGACTGCCACGTTCAAAGCATAGTAGGAACGCTCGTCCTCATTGTAATAGTAAACATCGCTGCTCAGGACATTGCCTGCAGCATCCGGAGTGGCAATACCGGTGTTGATGTCCACGCCGTCCAGTGCATTACGCAGCAGGCGCAGGGTCAGGTAGGCCTGCACGTCAGCGTGCTGGCTGATTGTTCCGCCGTAACCGTCGGCAATGGCAGCAACTGCATCAGCGTTTGCATCGTAGCCAAAGGTGGGAACGCCATTTTCCTGCGACCAGGAGTTAAACATTGCCATGCCCATGCCGTCATTGTTGGAAATAACGATATCGATGGAATCTCCCAGAGAAGAAGCCCAGGCGCTGATGGCGTTGCTGGCGGTGCCGGCATCCCAGGTAGCGCCGGCGGAATTCTTCATTTCCTGAGAAGCAAGCTCACGAACGGCGAAGGTCGTGCCATCCACATCAATGGTGCCGTCCTGAACCTGGGTAGCGGAACCATCCGCATTGGTACCGACAGGATCAGAAACAATGCCGCTGCTGCCTTCCACTGCGGTGCCCAAAGCGCTACGAACGCCACGGGTACGGGCAATCGAGTCATTATGGCCGATATCGCCGATTGCCAGAACATAGCCGATAACGCCATCGCCGTTGCGGTCGATGGTGTCAGCATGTGCTTTAATGTAATCTGCGATCATCTTGCCCTGCAGTTCAGCACCCTGGTTGGCATCGAAACCGACATAATAAGTATTGCCGTTAAAGTTCAGCGCTTCCGTATCCAGCTCGCCTGTGGTGCTGTTGGAAGGCTGACGGTTAAACCACACCAGCGGCTTATCCTTATTTTCAACGGTACCGCTTTCAGCAGCCGTAGAGGTAGCTGCCGAAGTATCGGTAGATGTGCTTTCCGTGGATGTTGCGGCACTGGAGGCACTGGAGGCACTACTGCCGCAGGCAGCCAGGCTCAAGGTCATTGCAGCTGCCAAGGTCAACGCTAATGTTTTTTTCATAATGGTTCTCCTTCTTTATATGTCGGGATGCTACTTTCGCTCCCGCTCATTGTTTTTATGGTATAGTAAAACCGAAGGAAAAGCAAGGCGCATTTTGACTAAAATAGTTGCAGAATTTTGTACGCATTTGGCATATTGCAACATCTTTGTGTTCTGTTTTTGTATGTTACGCCCATTCCGGCTGCATTTTTCCCTGCAACGCCATGTCACAGTGCTGTACCCGCATTTCATATGCTCCACCCGGCAGCAGAGTATCCTGTATGTTCCCGCACCATTTATATATTAATATTCAATACTATACCTGATTTTATAAAGGCAACACCGCACAATTCCCGCCTGACGGCTTAAGCACCGCCCCGGCAGCTGCGGTACGGCATCTGCGTTGCCAAAATGCTCGATAATACACAAAGTATTATCTGCGCTTTTGGCTTAGTAGCTGCCGCACCTCGCTCGCCGTATCGGCACTTAGAATTATGCGGTATTGCCTAAAATATCGCCCGTCCTGCTCATCTGCAGGGCTGTCCGGCAGCCTTTTTGACGCTTCGGAGCATGATGACAAAATAAAAACATGATGACAAAATAAAAAACTGTGCTCCCTAAATATAATCAGGGAAGCACAGTTTGTGGCGTATTTCTCCGCTGTTAAAGTTCAGCCTGTTTTTCGCGGCATTCAGGACAGATGTAATGGATGGTCAACTGGTAGGAACGCACTTCGGTTCCAATGGCATTTTCAATTTCGCGCACCAGGCCGATCACCGGCAGGTCCTGCAGGCTGCCGCAGCAATCACAGTACAAATGGCCGTGCGGGTTGGAGGTTTTATCAAACCGGTCGGGGCCATCCGGCATTTCCAGCCGGGCAATTTCCCTGGCCTGTTCCATCAGCTTTAAGTTGCGGTACACGGTGCCGCGGGCAATGCCGGGCATCTTCTCCTTGGCAATGGCAAAAATTTCGTCCGCCGTCAGATGTTTGGGGCTGTGCTGTAAAATTTCCAAAATCAAGGCACGCTGGCGTGTCATGGCGGGCTCCTTTCTGTATGGAATGAGTTGTAAGAAAATTTATAAAATAAGACATGGTAAGATATCTTTACCATAAGAATACACATATTTCGTGTATTTGTCAACGGTATTTGCTGGCAAGCAGGATATTTTTTTAAGAGCTTGTCCGAATTCATGGCAGAGCAATGCCGCCGCACCATCCACGGTGCAGCGGCATTGCCTGTGTTAATTCTTTTCCGGGTCCAGGCAGGCGCCGGCTTTGCGGCATTCCAGGTGCAGGTGGCTGCCCTGCTGGGCTTCGGCGGGCACGTTGCCTGTGGTGCCAAGGCGGGTCCCGGCGGTTACTTTTTCGCGCTGGGTCACGGCAACTTCTTCCAGCCCGCAGTAGCGCCACACGCGATCCTGCGCGTCGGTCACTTCCACCACGCGGCCCCACAGAGCGTCATCCGCAATGGCGGTCACGGTACCGGCGGCCACCGCCGTTACCTGTTCGGCGGTATAATCCGTGCCGTTGTGGGTGCGCCAGTCCCCCAGTGTGGGGTTATACACCAACGTATTCCCGCTGAACGCCTGGCTGACTTTACCGTTCCAGCCAGCGTACGGCAAGGTTCCCTGCTGCGCAGACGAAGCAGCAGAGCTGCCAGTCCCGCCGGAGGCGCTGCCAGATTGCCCAGCCCCCTGCTGTAAGGATGACGATGCAGACCCCGCAGCTGACGGCGCGGGCGATGGCTGCGCTGTCGCCACAGGAACATCCTGTGCGGGCTGGTTTACGGCGGCATCCGGTGAATCCCATACGTCTGTTCCCTCCTCCAGGGCCTGCTTTTGGATGCGGGTCAGGTCCTCGACCCCGCGCACCACGCTGCGGATGGCGGCAATTCCGGTAATGGTTGCCGCAAACACCAGCGCAAGGCAGACAAGATATAGCCCTTTTGCCTTCAAAAATGCTTTAATGCTGTTCATCTTCCCCCGTCCTTTGCTTGCCGTACGGCCAAAACATCGGGCGCAAAACCTGCCGCCCGGAATTTTCAACCGCACCGTTCGTGTTGTGTATGCCATTAGTGTTGCGCGGACAGATTGGATTTATGCACAAAGCGGGCAAAAATACCGGCAATACCGCATAATTCTAAGTGCCGATACGGCGAGCGAGGTGCGGCAGCTGCTAAGCCAAAAGCGCAGATAATACTGGATGTCTTATCGAGCATTTTGGCAACGCAGATGCCGTGCC
>ERZ857480.73376-NODE-113651-length-11184-cov-9.5830_pt1 | contig 11184 bp, 10 predicted proteins | sample MGYA00519767_ERZ857480 | MGnify/ENA primary metagenome ERZ857480 (study PRJEB31778, sample SAMEA3449210) | human gut metagenome | biome: human gut; feature: human-associated habitat; material: faeces | place: United Kingdom | collected 2010/2012 ...
CAGACCCGCGATCATCCGCAGGGTGGTGGACTTGCCGCAGCCGGAGGGACCCACCAGCACGATGAACTCCTTGTCGGCGATCTCCAGACTGAACTGCTGGACCGCCACAACGCCCTCATCGGTGATCTGGAGGTTGCTCTTCTTCTCCGGCTCCTCGCCCTTCTTGGCCTTTTTCTTCTTCTCGGTGTTGGGGTAGACCTTCTTCAGGTCCTTCAGGATGACCTTTGCCATACATTCCTGGCTGTAACTGTCCTGCCTCCGCAATGACAGCCTCACGCAGGGCGGAATGTCCCATGCGCCTTACGACAAGTCTCCACATTGCCGCACCGCCAGCCACAGCGGCTCATTCTCCTTTTCTTTTGCCGCCGCGGCGCAAGAAGTGGAGTGCGCCGTGGCGGTAGGAATACGGTGAGTATACCCGATAACGTTTCCGATTGCAAGAGTTTTTTGTGCAAAATGCAAAAAAACAGTGCCTGCCGTTGGCAGACACTGTATCGGGCACATATTTCCGCCGTCCGCCGTACGGCCGGCAGCGGCTGTGCAGAGAAGGGGCGCTGCCCCTTCCGCCGTCTTTTTACAGCTCCACCACCATAGGCTCGTGTCCCGCGGCGGGCAGGAGCTTGTCCAGCACATCGGCGGTTTTCAGCCGCAGGGTGCTGGTGCAGATGCAGGGGTGGCAGGAGAAATACGGCGCATTGTACACCTCGCGGTCGATGAGCAGCTGCACGCGGCGCTCCGTGTCGTTGGCAAGGCCCAGCACGGTGGCGGAGCCGGGGGTGCAGTGCAGCAGCTCCCACAGCAGCTCCTCCGGCGCGAAGCTCAGGCGGGCGGAGTGGATCTGGGCGCTGATGTCCTTGGTGTGGAACGGCTTGTCCGGCATCATGCACAGCAGATAGAACTGGGTTTTCTGCCGGTTGCACAGAAACAGGTTCTTGCACACGCTGACATCCAGCGCGCGCCCCACCTCGGCGCACAGCTCCATGTTGAAGGCGGCATCGTGGCTGACGCGGTCGTATTCGATGCCCAGCCGGTCCAGCAGATCGAAGGCCGCCGCCTCCTGGGGCAGCAGCTCACCATCGGGACGGCTGTTGTGATAAACAGGGGAGAGGTTCATTCCGCGTCACCCCGGTTCAGAAGCATTTCACCGGCGCGGTAGATGTCGCCCGCACCCACGGTGATGATCATGTCCCCGGGCTGAGCCAGTCTGGCCAGCTCCTCCGTCACCTGCTCCAGCGTGGAGCAGTACACGGCGCCGGGGATCTGGGCCGCCAGATCGCGGGAGGAGATGCCCAGCTCGTTTTTCTCGCGGGCGGCGTAGATCTCTGCCAGCACCACCTTGTCCGGCATCCGCAGCACCCGCACGAAATCGTCGAACAGCGCGGCGGTGCGGGTGTAGGTGTGGGGCTGGAACGCACAGATCAGCCGCTGGTGGGGCAGGGGCCGCGCCGCATTCAGCAGGGCCTCTACCTCATCGGGATGGTGGGCGTAGTCGTCATACACCTCCGCCCCGTGATAGGTACCCTTGTACTCGAAGCGCCGTCCCGCGCCGGTAAACGCGGTAAGGCCCTCCTCCACGGCCTTGCCGTCCACCCCCAGCAGATACGCGGCGGCTGCGGCGGCCAGCGCATTGGACACGTTGTGGCTCCCGGGGACGTGCAGCGTCACGTGGGCATAGCGCTGCCCGAGGATCATTACGTCGAACTCACCGCACCCGTCGAACATGGACACGTTATCGGCATAGCAGCTGGCGCTGTGATCCCTGACGCTGTACGTGAACAGAGGACGGTCCAGCCCCGCCACGGCGGCACGGGCGCCCGCATCGTCCAGATTGGCCACCACGCGGCCGGTGCCCTCCGGCACCAGCTCCGCAAACCGGTGGAAGGATTGCTCGATATCCGCCAGATCCTTGAAGAAGTCAAGATGGTCGGCGTGTACGTTGAGGATCACCGCCACGGTGGGGAAGAAGTTCAGGAAGGAGTTGCAGTATTCGCAGCTCTCCAGAATGATGGTGTCGCCCTGTCCCACCCGATAGCCGCCGTGCAGCAGGGGCAGCGTGCCGCCGATCATGACGGTGGGGTCCTTCTGTGCGGCCATGAAGATGTGCGTAGCCATGGACGTGGTGGTGGTCTTACCGTGGGTGCCGGAGATGCACAGGGCGTTGCGGTAGCTCCGCATAATGCCGCCCCAGGCCTGGGCCCGCTCGTATACGGGGATGCCCCGGGCGATGGCGCCGGCGATCTCGGGATTGCCGTCGTGGATGGCGGCGGTGCGGATCACGGCGTCGCAGTTTTTCAGATTCTCGGCGGAGTGGCCGATGGCCACCTCCATGCCCAGGGACCGCAGGTGCCGGACGGTGTCGCTGTCCGTCATGTCGGAGCCCTGCACCACAAGGCCCATGCCCTGCAGTACCTCGGCCAGCGCGCACATGGATACGCCGCCGATACCGGCCAGATGGACGCGCTTGCCGGGCTGTAACAGTGTGCGGATGTCCGCAGCGGGATGCATCATAGAAAAGACCTCCAAACGGCGCGGTGCGCCGGAAAGTGTGGTATGGAAATTGACAATTCCAGAAATCATGCTAATATCTAATTATAGTACACAGACCCCTGAAGTGCAACTGGCTTTTTTGCCGACTTCTGGCACTGCGGGACGAAGGGAGGCGACACATATGTTCCCAGCGCAGGTCAGCGCCATTCTGGAGCGGCTGGAGCAGGCGGGCTTCGCGGCCTATGCCGTGGGCGGCTGTGTGCGGGACACGCTGCTGGGCCGCGTGCCCCAGGACTGGGATGTTGCCACCTCCGCCCGACCGGAGCAGACCGCCGCCCTGTTCGCGGGCCGCAGCATCCCCACGGGATTGCAGCACGGCACCGTCACTGTCCGGCAGGAGGGCCTTTCCGTAGAGGTCACCACCTTCCGCGCCGATGGCCCCTACTCCGACCATCGCCGCCCCGACGCGGTGTATTTCTCCGACTCGCTGGCGGAGGACCTGTGCCGCCGCGACCTGACGGTGAACGCCATGGCCATGGACCGCCGCGGTGTCCTCACCGACCTCCACGGCGGCAGGGAGGACCTGCGCCGCGGCCTCCTGCGCTGCGTGGGGGAGCCGGACCGCCGCTTCGACGAGGACGCCCTGCGCATCATGCGGACGCTGCGCTTCGCATCGGTGCTGGGTTTCACTGTGGAGGAGCGCACCGCCGCCGCGCTGCACCGCTGCGCCCCGCTGCTGGGCAGCATCGCTGCGGAGCGGCTGCTGTCGGAGATGGACCGCCTGCTGTGCGGCCGGTACGTGCTGGCGGTGCTGCTGGCGTACCCCGACGTACTGGGCGTATTCCTGCCGGAGCTGCTGCCGTGCGTGGGCTTTGACCAGCGGAACCGCCACCATCTCTATGATGTGTGGGGCCATACGTCCCGCGCCGTGGCCGCCGTCCCGCCGGAGCCGGTGCTGCGCTGGACCATGCTGCTCCACGACGTGGGCAAGCCCCCCTGTTTCACCGTGGACGATCGGGGCGTGGGCCATTTCTACGGCCACCCCAAGGTATCGGCGGAGCTGGCGGAGACCGCCTGCCGCCGACTGCGGATGGACAAGCGCACCGCCCATCAGGTGGTGACGCTGGTGCAGTGGCACGATCGGGACATCCCGCGGACGGAGAAGGCCATCGCACGCGCCGTCCACCAGCTGGGGGAGGGCACTTTCCGGCAGCTGCTGGCGGTAAAGCGGGCGGACAATCTGGCCCAGCATCCCGACTACCGCTATCGTCTGGCGGACATTGACCGCGCGGAGGAGATACTGAACACCCTGCTGGAAAAGAAGGCATGCTTCTCCCTCCGCGACCTGGCGGTGAACGGTCGGGACCTGACGGCCCTGGGCCTGCGCGGCCCCGCCATCGGGCAGACGCTGAACGCCCTGCTGGCACAGGTGATGGACGGTGCGCTGCCCAACCAGCGGGACGCCCTGCTGAACGCCGCGCGGCATACCATAGGATGAGAGGAAAACGGAGGAGACGTGAGTCTCCTCCGTTTCGTTATGCGTTTTCCTTCACCCACGCCCTGGCGAACTCCGCGAACTGCCGGGCGGCGGGGCCGGTCTCCACGCTGCCCATGGTCAGCGCGATGGTACGGTAGGCCGGCGGGTCCAGCGGCCGCAGCTCCACACCCTCATTGTTGCCCCGCAGCAGCAGGGACGGCATGATGCTGACGCCCAGCCCCTGCCGCACCATGGCAATGACGGCGTAGTCGTCTTTGGTGCGGAACCGGATATCCGGCTTGGCACCCACGGCGTCCAGTGCCCGCCGCACATCGTGGTTGGAGGTCTCCAGCAGGGAGATGATGGGCTCCTTGGCGATCTCCGCCGCAGGGCACACCGGCAGGCTGCACAGTCGGTGCCCCTTGGGCAGTACGGCCACCAGCTCGTCGCGGTACAGCGGCACGCACCGGCTGTCCGCCTCGGCGGGCAGGGCCACGAAGGCCAGATCCACGCTGCCGTCCGCCAGCCACCGGTCCACATCGTGGTAGTCGCCGTTGAACAGCTCGAACTCCACCTGGGGGTGCTCCTGCTGGAACCGCATCATCATGGCCGGCAGCCAGTGGGTGGCCACGCTGGTGAACGTGCCTACCCGCACCTTGCCCGCCGCCAGCGTGTGCAGCTCCTCCGCCGTCTGGCGCAGCAGCCGCTCCTCCGCCACGATGGCGCGGATGTGGGGCATGAGGCGCTCACCCTCCGGCGTCAGCCGTGCGCCGGTGCGGGTGCGCTTCAGGAGCGGCAGACCCAGCTCCGCTTCCACCGCGGCCACAATGTGGCTGACGCCGGACTGGGTGAGGCCCAGCTCCTCCGCCGCCTTGGTCAGCGACGCCCGCTCCACGACTTTTTCGACAACAGCATACTTTTTTGTGTCCATTTTGTGAATTTACCCCTTGCATTTTTGAATGCGTGGTGCTATGATACGCCCATGTATTCAAAATCTTTATGAGACACATTATAAATCTTCATGTGTCAACTGTCAAGGAGGATTTTTCCCATGGATGGAGCAAACATTCAGCACCTGCTGGCTATGATCCTGTATATGCTGGCGGTGATTGTCATCGGCATCGTGTTCGCCCGCCGCGCCAACAAGGACGCAGAGTCGTATTTTCTGGGCGGCCGCAGTCTGGGCCCCTGGGTCACGGCTTTCAGCGCCGAAGCGTCGGACATGTCCGGCTACCTGCTGATGGGCCTGCCGGGCCTTGCCTACTGGACGGGCCTTGCCGACGCGGGCTGGACTTGCATCGGCCTTGCCCTGGGTACCTATCTGAACTTCCTCATCACCTCCCGCCGTCTGCGGCGGTACAGCATCGCGGTAGACGCCTTCACCGTGCCTGACTTCTTCTCCAAGCGCTATCACGAGGGCAGGCACAAGACCCTGATGGTGCTGTCCTCCCTCATTATCATTATCTTCTTCTCGGTCTACGCGGCCCAGTGCCTCAGCACCTGCGGCAAGCTGTTTGCCAACCTGTTCGGCCTGTCCTACCAGAGCATGATGATCGTGGCGGCGGCCTTCGTGCTGATCTACACGTTCCTGGGCGGCTTCTTGGCGGAGAGCGCCTCCGATTTCATGCAGGCCGTGGTGATGGTGACGGTACTGGTGCTGATCCTCATCATGTCCGTGGGCGCTGCCGGCGGCCTGTCTGCGGCCATTCAGCACGCCGAGGGCATCGACGGCTTCTTCTCCCTGGTCCAGTCCGCTGCCCCCTCTGCCACAGAGGTGGACGTGTTCGGCGCCGCCAAGCCCTACGGCGTACTGTCCATCGTGTCCTGCCTGGCCTGGGGCCTGGGCTACTTCGGCATGCCCCAGGTGCTGCTGCGGTTCATGGGCATTCGCTCTGAGAAGGAGCTGAAGCTCTCCCGTCGTGTGGCCATCGTCTGGGTGGTCATCTCCATGGCGGCCGCCGTGTTCATCGGCATCGTGGGCCGCAGCATCGCGGGTCTGGACTACCTGTCCAACAGCGATGCCGAGAACATCTTTGTGGACGCGGCCATCATGTTCCTGCCTCCCGTGCTGGCGGGCTTTGCCTGCGCCGGCGTGCTGGCGGCGGCCATTTCCTCCTCCGACTCCTACCTGCTGATCACGGCCAGCGCCGTCAGCCAGAACCTCTATCGCGGTATTGTAAAGAAGGATGCCACGGAGAAGCAGGTCATGTGGTGCTCTCGCATTACCCTGATGCTCATCACGCTGGTGGCCATGGCCATCGCCTGGAACTCCAACTCCACCATCTTCGGCATCACCGCCTTTGCCTGGGCGGGCTTCGGCGCGGCCTTCGGCCCCCTGATGCTGTTCTCCCTGTTCTGGAAACGTACCACCCGCGCCGGCGCCATCGCCGGTATGGTGGCCGGCGGCGCCATGGTATTCTTCTGGCGCGGCGTGCTGAAGCCGATGGGCGGTGTGTGGGGCATCTACGAGCTGCTGCCCGCCTTCCTGTTCAGCGCACTGGTCATCGTGGTGGTCTCCCTGCTGACCCGGAAGCCCAGCGCCGACATGGACAGCGAGTTTGACCGCATCAAGGCCGGTCAGGTGTAAAAACGCAAGAAAAGAAAACCCTCCGCCTGTGCGGAGGGCTTTCTTTTCTGCCACGCGGAGGGCCTTTTCCTGTCTGAGCGCCGCCCTGCGCTATTTTTCCGACCCCGCTTGACAGAGAGGCGGCGTTGTGCTATATTTAATTCAAATTTGAACAATACAAAGTTGAAGTAAAGGAGATGGCACATATGCACGCCAATGTGGAGTTCGCCCAGAAGGTCGCCCTGGCCTACGGCGCGGTATGCAAGCCGCTGTGCCGTGAGCTGGGCCTGACACAGACAGCCTTCGACATCCTGCTGTTCCTGGCCAACAACCCGTCCTACCGGACGGCGCGGGACATTGTGGAGGTGCGGCACATCAAGGCAAATCTGGTGTCCGTCAACGTGGACAAGCTGGTGCAGGAGGGATACCTGACGCGGCAGTCGGTGGCGGGAGACCGCCGCAAGACGGCGCTGGCATGTACCCCCAGGGCGCAGGAGGTCATCCGCCGCGGACGGCAGCTGCAAACAGCGTTCTTCGACAGCCTGTTCCGCGGCATGGAGCCGCCGCTGCGGACGGCGTTCATTGACGCCATGCAGATCATTGACAGCAATCTGGATCAGCTGCTGCGGGAGGAGCGATAGTATGCAGATATGGATCACGATCTTAGTCACGTTTTTCGCCGGTATGGGCGCGGGCCTGGGCACCGGCTTTGCCGGTATGAGCGCTGCGGCGGTGATCAGCCCCATGCTCATCACATTTCTGGGTATGGACCCCTATATGGCGGTGGGCATCGCCCTGTCCTCCGACGTGCTGGCCAGCGCCGTCTCGGCCTATACGTACCATAAGAACGGCAATCTGGACGTGAAAAACGGCCTTATCATGATGGGCAGCGTGCTGGCATTCACCGTGGTGGGCAGCTACGTTGCCAGTCTGGTGCCTTCTGCCACCATGGGGAATTTCTCCGTGTTCATGACGTTCCTGCTGGGTATCAAGTTCATCGTCCGCCCGGTGATGACCACCAAGGAGTCCATGCAGAGCGTGTCGGCGAAGAAGCGGGTGGTCCAGTCGCTGGTCTGCGGCATGCTCATCGGCTTCATCTGCGGCTTCATCGGCGCAGGCGGCGGCATGATGATGCTCCTGATCCTTACCACCGTGCTGGGCTACGAGCTGAAAACGGCGGTGGGCACCAGTGTCTTTATCATGACCTTCACGGCCCTCACCGGCGCGGTATCCCATTTCGCCATCGGGGGCACGCCGGACTGGCTGGTGTGGACACTCTGCGTCATCTTCACACTGGTGTGGGCCCGCATCGCCGCGGTGTTCGCCAATATGGCACAGCCCAAGACGCTGAACCGCGCTACCGGCATCGTACTGGTGGTGCTTGGCGCGGTCATCATGGGCGTAGGCATTCTGAAATAAGCGCCCTATAAAAGCAGCCCTCCGCACTGAATGTGAAGCGGAGGGCTGCTTTTATACGTTTTTCAGCCGGAAGCTGCTGCGGTAGAATTCCAGCAGCCCCTCCCGCTGCATCCGTCCCAGCTCACGGGACAGGGCGCTGCGGTTGACGCCCAGTACCTCCGCCATCTCCTGACGGGAGTAGGGCACGCGGAAATAGTCGCTGCCCGCCGCCTCCCGCCGGTCCCGCAGGAACAGCAGGATGCGCCGCCGCAGCTGGGGCTCCGTGAGATAGGCCACCCGCTGCCGCAGGCCCCAGAATTTGCTGGCCGTCTCCGCCAGCAGATTCCGCCGCAGCGCCACGTGGCAGGCGCAGCCCCGCCCGCAGTCGGACAGAATACCCTCCAGCGGCAGGAACAGCACCGCCGCTCCCTCCGCCGACGCCACCAGTGACAGGGGACTGGCCTGCCCAGCTGCCATCAGCAGGTCGCCGAACACACCGCCCTTCTCCTGCCGCGCCGTCAGCACCGCGCCGCCGTCCTCACCGTACTGCACCGCATCCACGCAGCCCTCCAGCACGATGCCCGCCATGGGCACCGCGTCGCCGGCATGCCACAGAAACTCGCCCCGCCCGTATCGCCGCACCGGACAGTGCAGGCAGTCCAGCAGCCGCCGGATGTCCCCGTCCTCCATGCCCTGAAACAGGCCCGTCCGCCGCAGCAGCGCCGTGTCGATATCCATGCGCATCCTCCTTTTTGTTGCTGTGGCAACGTAAACTTCTTCCAGACATGCTATCATAAAGGAAAAGAAAAAGAAAGAGGTTTCCGCATGAAAAATAAAACTTTCTGGATCGCTGAGACGGCGGTCATGATCGCGCTGCTGGTGGCGCTGCAGTGGGCTACCAAGGCTCTGGGCCAGTTCGTCACCGGCTCCTGCGTCAACCTGGTGCTGGGCGTGTCCACTCTGGTGGGCGGCGTATGGTGCGGCGCGGTGGTGGCTCTGGTCAGTCCCTTCTGCGCCTTCCTGGTGGGGGTAGGCCCCGCCAAGCTGGCCATCGTGCCCTTCATCGCCGTGGGCAATCTGGTACTGGTGCTGGTACTCCACTTCATCGCCGGCGGCAAGCCCCTGGGCCTGCGCAGTTACCTGGCGGTGGCCGCGGCGGCCGTGTGCAAGTTCGTGGTGCTGTTCCTGCTGGTGACCAGAGTGGCCATTCCTGCTCTGAACTTGCCGGAGGCGGCAGCCTCCGCCATGTCCGCGTCCTTCTCCTGGCCTCAGCTGGTAACGGCGGCCATCGGCGGCGTCATCGCCGTCACCATCGCCCCCGCCATCCGCAAGGCTCTGAAGCGCTGAACCTGTATAAAAAAACATCCCGTGCCGATGCACGGGATGTTTTTTTGCATCTCAGTGGCCGCTGGGCATCTTCCATCCGAAGTGGTCGGTGTGCAGCAGCATATGGGCCTTGTGACCCAGCGGCTGGCGCAGGTACTCCTTATACAGCGCCTGTACGTCCTTGTTCTCATGGGAGAAGCGCACCTTCGTATTCTTGTCGATATTCCACAGCACGTCGCCGCGGCTGGCTGCCATCTCCACACTGTCGTGGATGGGCTGTCCGCCGCCGCCGGCGCAGCCGCCGGGACACGCCATGACCTCCACGAAGTCATAGTCCACCTCACCGGCGTCGATGGCGTTCATCAGCTTCCGGGTCGCACCCAGACTGCTGACCACCGCCACGCGCACGTCGCCTGCGCCGGGGATGGTGAACTTCGCCTCCTTCCAGCTGTCCATTCCTCGGACGGCGTGGAAGGCGTCGGGATCGGGGTTTTTCCCCGTTACCAGATAATAGGCGCTGCGCAGAGCCGCGTCCATGACGCCGCCGGTGGCGCCGAATACCACGGCTGCGCCGGTGCCGAAGCCCAGGGGGCTGTCGAACGGCGTTTCCGACAGGACGGCGGGATTGATCTGCTCACCGCGGAACATGCGGACGATCTCGCGGGTGGTCAGCACCACGTCCACGTCGGGATCGCCCTCGGCGTTCCGCATGGTGGGCAGGCCCGCCTCCGCCTTCTTGGCGGTGCAGGGCATGATGGACACCACGAACAGCTTTTTGGGGTCCACGTTCAGCTGGTCGGCCAGATAGCTCTTGACCACAGCGCCGAACATCTGCTGAGGGCTCTTGGCCGTGGACAGGTTGCCGATGTAGGCGGGGAACTGGCTCTTGACGAACCGCACCCAGCCGGGGCAGCAGCTGGTGAACATGGGCCAGTGGTACTTGTTGCGGTGGGTAAAGCGCTCGATGAACTCGCTGCCCTCCCCCATGATGTTCAGGTCGGCGGTGAAATTGGTGTCGAATACATAGTCGAAGCCCATGGTTTTCAGGGCCGTCACCATTCGCTCCGCCGTGGCGTACTTGGGGTCCAGGTGGAAGAATTCCGCCCAGGCCGCCCGAACGGCGGGGGCCATCTGCACCACGGTGATGCGCTGGGGATCGGCCAGAGCGTCAAACACCTTTCCGGTGTCGTCGTGCTCCTGCAGACCGCCCACGGGACAGTGGGTGACGCACTGACCGCAGAATGTGCAGTCGCTCTCGCCCAGCGTGCGGGTCCGCGCCACGCCTACGGTGGTGTGGGAGCCGGTACCCATCAGGTCCCAGATGCCCATGGTCTGCACCTTGTCGCAGATCTGGATGCAGCGCATGCACTTGACGCAGCGGTTCTCGATGCGCACCACGGGATTGGAGAAATCCGGGGGCGCGTTCCGCAGGTCGTCGATGTAGTGCTCGCCCAGCAGGTTGTAGTCATTGGTGAGCTGCTGGAGCTTGCAGTTGCCGCTGCGGGTACACTTGGTGCATTTGGTGTCGTGCTGGCTCAGCAGCAGCCGCAGGTTCACCCGCCGCGCCTCCCGGACGCGGGGGGAGTTGGTGTGTACGGCCATACCCTCGTCCACCACATTGTCACAGGCGGGGACGAGCCGGGGCTGACCCTCCACCTCCACCATGCAGATGCGGCACGCGCCGATCTCGTTGATGTCCTTCAGATAGCACAGAGTGGGGATGTCGATATGTATGGAGCGGGCCGCCTCCAGAATGGTGGTGTCCTTCGGCACCGTAACGGTGCGCCCATCGATGGTCAGCGTTACCATTTGACGTTCCTCCCTCCCCTGAAAATACCGTAGCCGAAGTGGTCGCAGCGCAGGCAGCGGGACGCCTCGGTGCGGGCGCCCTCCTCGGTAAGGCCGCACTCGATGTCCTCAAAGTCGCAGC
>ERZ857480.92082-NODE-142849-length-11173-cov-10.9638_pt1 | contig 11173 bp, 8 predicted proteins | sample MGYA00519767_ERZ857480 | MGnify/ENA primary metagenome ERZ857480 (study PRJEB31778, sample SAMEA3449210) | human gut metagenome | biome: human gut; feature: human-associated habitat; material: faeces | place: United Kingdom | collected 2010/2012 ...
AAGCCGCCATGTGCATCACCCACTTTTATGATAACAGAAAATGAAGGAATGCGAAAGAAAAAGTGCAGGCAGCAAGATAACTTTTGCCTACACTTATGTGGCGCAGCCACTTTTTTTATCGTTGCTTTCTTTACCACCCACGTGTGCCGCAGGCTGCGCGTCTGCGTATTTGCGCTCCTTTGCGCCCAAATCCTTTTTGCCTTGCCCGAAGCGTTTCTCAACGCGCATAGGATTGCGATCAACCTTTGCGCCCAAGTCCTTTTTGCCTTGTCCGGAGCGTTTCTCCGCGTCTAGTGCCATTCCCACGCGAGTACTTCCGGCAGATCCTGCCCGTACTCAGCGATGTAGTTCTTGTGTTTGACCAAAAGATCGTTCATTTCCTGATTCAGATGTCCGCCGCGGTTTCCAAGCTGCGGCAGATGCTTGAGCGCTTCCTTGACGAGGCTGAAGCGGTCGATATGGTTCTGCACGCGCATATCGAAGGCCGTCGTGATCGTGCCCTCTTCCAAATAGCCATGTACGAAGAAATTCTGTTCGTTGTGTCTGCCATGCGTCAGTTCGTGAATCAGCTTCGGATAGCCGTGGAACGCAAAGACTACCGGTTTGTCCTTGGTGAACAGCGAATCAAACTCCGCGTCGGTCAGTCCGTGCGGGTGCAGCATGTTCGACTGCAGCTTCATTAAATCTACCACATTGACGAAACGGATTTTCAGCTCCGGCATGTGATCCTTGAGGATCGTCGTCGCCGCCAGCGCCTCAACCGTCGGCGTATCACCGCAGCAGGCCATGACCAGATCCGGCTCCGCCTCCTGATCGGTGCTTGCCCACTCCCAGATGCCGACGCCCTGCGTGCAGTGCACCACAGCCTGATCCATGGTCAGCCACTGCATGCTCGGATGTTTGGATGCCACGATGACATTGACGTAGTTCTTACTCTGAATACAATGGTCGAAGCAGGACAGCAGGCAGTTCGCGTCCGGCGGCAGATACATGCGGACGACATCCGCTTTTTTGTTCGCCACATGGTCGAGCATACCCGGGTCCTGATGGGTAAAGCCGTTGTGGTCCTGCTGCCATACATTGGAGGTCAGAATCAGGTTCAGAGAAGCGATCTTCTGTCTCCATGGCAGCTGATTGCAGACCTTGAGCCACTTCGCGTGCTGGGAGACCATAGAGTCCACCACGCGAATAAAGGATTCATAGCTCGCGAAGAAGCCATGCCGTCCGGTGAGCAGATAGCCCTCCAGCCAGCCCTCGCACATGTGCTCGCTGAGATAGGCGTCCATGATGCGCCCTTCATGTGAAAGGTCCTCGTCGAACTCATAAATTTTCCCTTGAAAATCTCTTTGATCGACTTCAAACGCCTTGTATAGCCGATTGGATTTTGATTCATCCGGCCCGAAAATACGGAAATTACGATTTTCGCGGTTGAGCACCATCACATCTCTGACATAGGCGCCCAATTCCAGCATGTCCTGCGTCTTGACAGCACCCGGCCGCGGCACCTCGACCGCGTAATCTTTGAAATCCGGCACGCGCAGATCCCGCAGCAGCTTGCCGCCGTTGGTATGCGGGTTCGCGCTCATGCGGGCATCGCCCTCCGGCGCCAGCTTTCGCAGTTCCGGGATCAGGCGGTAATCGTCACCGAACAGTTCCTCCGGCCGGTAACTCCGCAGCCACGCCTCCAGCTGCGCCAGATGTTCTTCCTTTTCCATGCTGATCGGCACCTGGTGCGCGCGGAAGGTGCCCTCGATAACCTTACCGTCAACCTCTTTCGGTCCGGTCCATCCCTTCGGCGTCTCTAAAATAATCATCGGCCAAAACGGTCTTTCGGTCACGCCTTCTTCCCGCGCTTTGCGCTGAATCTCCTTGATCTCGGCAACGCACTGATCGACGACCTCTGCCATCTTTGCGTGCATTTCCATCGGCTCACTGCCGCTGACTACATAAGGCTTCCAGCCGCAGCCCTTAAAGAACCACTCCCGCTCCTGCGGTGAGATTCTCGCAAATACCGTCGGATTACTGATCTTGTATCCGTTCAGATGCAGGATCGGCAGCACCGCTCCATCATGCTTCGCGCTCAAAAATTTATTAGAATGCCACGCCGTCGCCAGCGGACCGGTCTCCGCCTCGCCATCGCCGACCACGCAGGCCGCGATCAGATCCGGATTATCAAAAACCGCGCCGAACGCGTGCGCGAGCGAATAGCCCAGCTCTCCGCCCTCGTTGATGGAGCCCGGCGTTTCCGGCGCCACATGGCTGGAGATTCCGCCCGGGAACGAGAACTGCTTGCACAGCTTCGTCAACCCCTCCTTGTCCTGCCCGACGTTCGGATAAACCTCACTGTAGGTTCCCTCCAGATAGGCGTTGGAAACAAAGAAATTGCCGCCATGTCCCGGCCCCGAAAGCAGAATCATGCTCAAGTCATTTTCCTTGATAGCGCGGTTCATATGCACATAGACAAAATTCTGTCCCGGCACCGTCCCCCAGTGGCCGACAATCTTTTTTTTGATGTGCTCTCTGCGCAAAGGCTCTCTCAAAAGCGGATTGTCCAGCAGATAAAGCTGCGCTGCGGACAAATAGTTTGCGGCACGCCAGTATGCGTCCATCTTCTGTAAATAGTCTCTCGATACAGTCATCATTTCCTCCTATTCGGTCTTTTGGGTGATTGCTTCTTTTACTTCCTTTTTTCGGAAAACAGATTCGCCGCGTTTTTTTTCGCTCGCCGCAGCCCTCTTTTTGCCTTACGGTCAGATGTACCTGCTTCCGGCAGCATCTCAGTAGAAGGTCGCGACCTCGTCCGCAATCGGCGGTATCTTCGTCACGCTGATTACATGAAAAACCGGACCCTCACTCTGATACATATCGTTGTATTCCCGCTCGATCTTCGCTGTCATATCGACCCAGCCGCCATGCTCCAGGCTTTGCGCGTCTTTGTATTTTGCGACCAGACCGCCGAACTGGATGTCCTCCACGCAGCAGGTCATAATGTGACGGCCGATGACAAATTCGTCATCCTTCAGACCGCCGCCGAGCAGACTTCTGCCCTTAAAACGAATGGTCTTGCCGTAATATTTCGCTTCCTCCTCGGTCATATCGGCGTACCAGACCGCGTAATCCTTGTCCGCGATCTCGATGATCGGCGCATCGATGTCGAACGGCAGCGGATCCTCAATATTGTCGATCTCTACATCGTTCGGTCCGTATTCGTAGATGATATCGCAGCGGCGATTGATGGCTCTGACAATCTTGTGATAAGCCATCTTGTCCATCACCTTCGTAAAATGCTTGAACACGATCGTCTCTGTGGATTTCATTTTATCGACGGTCAGATTGCGCATATTCGCGTTGTAGGTCAAATAAGTCCGCGCGTCCGCGAAGGTCATCTCCTGATAGACCGTCCAGCTCGGCGGCATCGCGCTGTAGAACGTATCCAGCAGCCACATGCCGTTATACTCTACGACCACCCGCTCAAACTGCAGTTTTTCCTGCAAATCCGCGAGATAGCTCTCGGTGAGCTGTTCCTCCTCATCCACTGTCACGATCTTGCAGCCCGAGGCCGCGAATTTGATCGGAGAAAGCTCCGTTTCTCCTTCCTCGCAGAGCAGGATCAGCGTCTTTTGTCCGTCGTTGAACTGCGGGTCCTCTAAGGTCTCCTGAATGAATGTGGTCTTGCCTGCGTCTAAAAAGCCGGTAAACAGATATACCGGAATCTCTCTGGTCTGTGCCATTTGGCTCTCTCCTTTTGTTGCTGTTTTTTGTTTTGCCGGTTTGCTGTGAAGTGCTACGCTTCAAACAGCTTGCGGATCGCGTCTTCCTCCAACTTGGAGCCGATGACACAAAGTCTGCCCGTGATCTCCGCGCTGCCGGTTCTGACATCCGGTTCGCCCGGTACATAGTCGAAGTGGATCCACTGTCCGTCCTCGCCCTCTACGATGCCTTTTGCTCTGAGCACGAAGCCGTAAGCGTGCGGATCTTCCAGTGCTTCCAAGGCTTTTTCGATCTTTTCGATCGTATATTTTTTCGGCGTTTCGATGCCGATGCTGTCAAAGACCTCGTCCGCGTGATGATGCCCCTCATGTCCATGGTCGTGCCCGCAGCAGCAGTGATCATCATGGTCGTGGTGGTGATGTTCGTGTTCATGCTCATGGTCGTGATCGTGATGGTGCGCGTGCGCCTGTTCTTCTTCCAGATGGTGCAGCGCTTCGTCAATCGTATCGCGCTTTTCCATTGCAGCCAGGATCTTCTTGCCGTCCAGCGCGTCCCAATCTGTCGTGATGATCGTCGCGTGCGGATTGTGTTCCCGCAGCAAGGCAACGACCTGCGTGAGTTTCTCCTCGTCCATGCCCTTGGTATGGCTGAGAATGATGGACGACGCGTGTTCCACCTGGTTATTAAAGAACTCGCCGAAATTCTTCATATAGATTTTAGCTTTCTTCGCATCGACGATGGTTGTAAAACCGTTCAGCTGCACATCCGCAAGATCTAGGTTTTCGACGGCCTGGATGATGTCACTGAGCTTGCCGACACCGGACGGCTCGATGAGGATGCGGTCCGGATGGAACTGCTCTACGACCTGTTCCAAAGCCTTGCCGAAATCACCGACCAGACTGCAGCAGATGCAGCCGGAGTTCATTTCATTGATCTCCACGCCGGAGTCCTTGAGGAAACCGCCGTCAATGCCGATCTCGCCGAACTCGTTCTCAATCAGCACGACCTGCTCACCCTTGTACGCCTCCTCGATCAGCTTCTTGATCAGCGTCGTCTTGCCGGCTCCTAAAAAACCTGAAAAAATATCTACCTTTATCATTTGATTCATCCCTCTCTGAAGTATTGTTTCGATAGAATTATTATACCACTTTTCCCCAAAAATGAAAGGTGTGTTTTTTGTGTAATTCGCACCGCGGGCGGGTATATAATACAAGAGACTCGCCCGCGCCTAGACAAAGCAAACGGATCGAAGCGCGGTGAGCAGATTGATAAGGGAGGACAAGATTCATGGCTTTGGAAGGAAAAAACGCGGATTATCTGATCTGTGTCTGTAAGAAAAAAACGCTCGGTGAGGTGCGCGATTTTATCCGCGCGAACCATATCACCGACTTAAAAACCCTATGTGAAAAAGCCGATATCGGCAACAAGTGCGGAGCCTGCCGCGAAATGCTCGACGAGCTTTTGCAGACGGAAATGCAAGGGTAGTGCAGGCAGTTTCGCCTCACTTCGTATTACTTCCGAAGAAAATCAGCAAAAAAGATTTCGCAGCTGACAAAAAACAGTTGACAAATCTTTTTTTATGTTGTATAGTTAGCCTATGCTAACCATTTATTTTTTAAATGCTGCTTAAATTTTTAATTGTCATTTGAAAACGATCCGGCGGGTGGTTTCCGATCGCCCGCCAAAGTTTTCTCAGGTAGTTAGCTATCGCTAACTGCTACTCAGAGGGTCAACAATTGGTTTTTGGAGCCGTCTCAGCGTCTTCGTTCCGACGACCATTCGCCGCTTTCGCCGCAGCGAGAAGCGTGTAAACCTTTGGGTCTTATCGCCTTACGTTTTGGCAGCTGTTAGCAAAGTAAAATACGAAATCAACATAGGAAAGGACACGGGCTTTTCATGGAACAATATCTGATCAATCACTGCGCGCCGACACTGGCGTCACTCAAAACCGCGAATCTTTTTAACTATAGTTTTGCCTCCGAGGCCGAGCTTCACGCGCAGCTTCTGCGATTGAATGACATGCTGGCAATCAAGGGCGTCAGCCTAACCGTCATCCGCAAGACGACGAGCAGCGCACTGATCTATGTCTACCGCAAAAAGAATCTGGCACGAGATCTCACGAGCAAATCTGCTGCCTGCATACTCAAAAAGCTTGGCTATGATGACCTTTCTCCGGAAAGCGCCATTGCTCACCTCGCAAAACGTATCAACCGTACCGGAGAGTTTCCGCATGAGATTGGTCTCTTTTTGGGCTACCCGCCCGGCGATGTCATGGGCTATATTCAAAACAACGGCAGGAATTGCAAATGCAGCGGCTGCTGGAAGGTTTACTGCGATGAATGTGAGGCACGCAAGACGTTTCGCAGATTTGACAAGTGTAAAGAGATGTATCGTCTGATGTTTCAAAAGGGTAAAACGGTCTGTCAGCTGACGATCGCGGCATAGGCGCGGAATTCGGCGAGGGAACCGCGGCGCCATACGGCGCGTCGCCTCATCTGACAACATAAGTACAGCGAATAAGGACAAGGGCGCAAATGACGGAATCAGAGCATTTCGCGCGCGTGCCACGCATGGAGGCGCGGCGCACTGCAAGGTGCTTTTGTCATTATTCAGACAAAAAAGAAAAGAGGTAACGAATATGAGTAAAGCAGCAGTTGTTTATTGGAGTGGAACAGGCAATACAGAAGAAATGGCGAATCAGGTCGCCGCAGGCGCCAAAGCTGCCGGCACGGATGTCAGCGTGTTCACCTCCGCGGATTTTAATGCGGATATGGTCGCGCAGTTTGACGCGATTGCCTTTGGCTGCCCTTCTATGGGTGCGGAAGAACTGGAAGATACTGAGTTCGCGCCGATGTTTGATGCTTGCGAGCCGAAGCTGCGCGGCAAAAAAATCGCCTTGTTTGGTTCCTATGGTTGGGGAGACGGCGAATGGATGCGTTTATGGGAAAAACGCTGTGATGACGCCGGCATGATGTTCGCCTGCGACTATGTCATCTGCAACGAAGCGCCGGACGATGAGGCGAAGGAGGCTTGCGCGAAACTCGGCGCCGCGCTCGCGTAGCGCGATGCTTCCTCGGACACAGGAAGCGCGTGAGTGACGCGGCTAAAAAAGCTTTCTCACGCGGTAAAAAGCGGCTCCTTGTGAGCGCTGATACAAAAGGGGCTGGCGCCCTAACGGTTATTTCCGTTTATGCGCCAGCCCCTTTCGGTACTGTTTCTATGATTTGATATGGGTTCAGGTGCTATGCAGAGTAGATCTGCCTCGCCTTAGTTTCCGCTGCCGCCGGCATTATTGCCCGCCTTCCGCAGAGCCTTTCTTTGGAATTGTCGCGGTTTCTGTGTGATTGCAGCGTGTGCAAGTGCGCTTCTTCTCACCCGCTTCAGTAGCGGTTGCGGCTTTTACGACTTCCCACTCACCAAACTGATGTCCAAGCTTGGTTCCGGATTGTTCCATGCAGACGCTTTGATGACATTTTATGCACTGGTAATATTTCTTTTCGTTATCTTCGCAAGTTGCCGGTGTAGTGCTTGTCGGCTCGTTTCCTATCTCATGTCCTTGCGGTATTTTCATTTTCTCTACGGTGGTTTCCTTTGTACCGCCTTCATCGCTAAAAACTTTATGACATGTATTGCAGGTCCAGTACTCCTTAGTTCCATCCGTTGTACACGTTTTTTCAACTCTAGGATGATTTGTCAACTGATGTCCGGTTGCTGCTATGGTCACTGTCTCCTTTGTCGTTTCAGTTAATCCGGCTTCGTCGGCGAACAAGGTGCCGCAAGCAGTGCATTTCCAATGCTTATGTTGTCCTGCTTCCGTACAGCTCGCCGCTTTCTCTGCCTGTTCTGTGAGCTTATGCGGCAATTTTGGAATTTCTCGCGTGCTAACTACGGTACCACATCCATGAGCACAATAGTTTGCTTCCGTCCCCGTCGTTGTGCAGGTCGCTTCTTTCGTTACTGTCCACTCTCCACTTGCTTTATGTCCGGTTGCCTTTATCGCGCGCGTTTCGCTCTTCTGGCATTTTTGGCATGTGCGTGTTTCTACGCCGTCTGCTGTGCAGGTCGCGGCAGTTGTTATTGTCCAGTCGCTCCAGTTATGTCCCGTTGCCGGTATGCTCGCGGTAACACTTTGCTTGCACACGCTGCAGGTTCCGGACTGGCTGCCGGCTTCGGTACAGGTCGGCGCTTTCGTTACATTCCAATTCTTTACCTGATGGCTGCAAGCGGACGAATCGCCGGAAATCAGCGCCGGTATGGCTTCGGTTTCGAGTACCTCACCGCATACGGTACAAACCTTGCGCCGCTCGCCCTCCTTGCCGTAGGTTGCTGGCTTCGTAATCTCCCAATCGCCCGGCTGGTGGCCTTTCGCTGTGAGAGTTTCCTCTTTGATGATGTGGCCGCAGAGCTTGCAGCTTATCACCTTGGAGCCAGCTTTCACGCAGGTCGGCGCGGTAATCTTCGCTTTGCCCGGCTGATGCGCAAGCGCCGCGGTCTGTCTGCGCTCGATGATCTTGCCGCAAACGCCGCACTTCTTGACTTTCAGTCCCTTGCTCTCGCAAGTTGCCTTGGTTTTGACGGTCCAGCCGGAAAGCTTATGCGCCGCGCGCGGAAGAGTTTTTTGCCCCTTTGTTTCGCCGCAGACCGCGCAAACAGTCTTTTGCAGCCCCGTCCGCGCGCAGTCCGCTTCGCGAACCGTCACAGTCTGCCAACTGTGCTTATGCTTCTCATCGCCATTCGCCTCAGAAAGCTTCTGTTTGAGCAAAGCCTCCAACTCGTCTCTGTCCGCGTCGATCTCTTCATTGTCATCGATATAGGCGATGATCTGGCGCAGAGTGCCTGCCGGAAAGGCTGCGTAATCGATTGGCGCAGTGTGCTTACCGCCGCTGCCCCCGATAAATTCCGAAAAGGTCTCATCGGCTCGAATCGCCGCAGCTGTTCCTGCCGGTATGGTTTCCGACACGCCGTTGTACTTGCCTTCGGTCGTCTTGAGTCCCACTTTGACGGCGCCGTTGAGCACCGCAAGATAGGTATAAATCTTACCGTCTTTGCCCTCGCGCACCTCTACGCGGAATACCGTCCCGCGCACTGCCATGGTGGAGTTCGGGGTGTCCACCTGATAGACCGCGCCGTTCTCCAGAGGATTGACGATACGGTTCAGCGTCGCCCCCTCGTCAAGATAAATGACGGTCTTGCTCTTTTCCTGGCTTCCCGATGCTTTGCTCAGCCAGAAATGCGTGCTTTCCTCCGCGTACATGTATTTGTCCATGTCAAAAAGCATCGTCAAATCCGAAATTTTCTGTACGGTTACGTCATTGCCCGCTACCAGATGCATGCCCTTGTAAGCGTTGGTACTTGCTTTTTTAGCGTCCAGAACTACCGTAGTTCCGTTGGTTTCTTGCACTACAACGGTTCTCGCGGTTTCGGCCGCGCTGCCTGCGCTTGTTTTTGTGTCATCCGCGCCTTCCTCGCCGACGCTCAGCGGTTCGGCGCCGCAGCCGCTCAAGAGTCCGATGAGCAAAGCCACCGCGCAGCACATCGCGAAAAATCCGCGCTTTGTTTTTTTTGGTCGATGGTATCAACCATTTCACCTCCCTTTAGTTTCTCTTTGTATGTCTTTCTTACTCTATCTCCAGAACGCGGTACACTGTGACCGCCTTCGCTTTTCCCTTCAGTTCCATCTGTCCGACCTCTTCCGTCGTAATCCTGCCCTCCAGCGCGTCATGTACGGCCTTGCTGATGAGAATCTCTCCCGCCGCCGCGCGGCTTTCGAGTCTCGCCGCGGTATTCACCGTATCCCCGATGGCGGTATAGTCCATACGGAATTCTGAACCGATATTCCCGACAACCGCTTCGCCGCAGTTCACGCCGATCCCGAACGAGACACTCCTGCCGAACTGTTCCGCGAGCTTGCGCGAAAGCACATCCGCGCCGGCTCTCATATCCGCGGCGGCTTTGACCGCTTTGTAGATATAATCGTCTAAGTCGAAAGGCGCGTTGAATACAGCCATCGTCGCGTCACCGATAAATTTGTCCAGCATGCCGTAATTATTCAGAATACTCGTGGAGGTCAAGTCAAGATATTGGTTCAAAATGCTGACCACCTGTTCCGGCTCAAGGCTCTCCGAAAGCGGCGTGAAGCCTCGAATATCAACAAAAAGCACCGCGACCTTCCTTTTTTCTCCGCCCAGCTTGAGGTCGAAATTTCCCTCTTTTTCAAGTTCATCAACGACCTGCGGCGCTACATATTTTTTGAATGCCGAAAGCATTTTTTTCCTTTTGTACTGCTCGATCAGATATTTTTTGACGATAAAATAACCGATCAGCAGCAAAATCAGAAGCGCGAAATAGGCCTGCGTTATCGTGTATCCCTCCGCCGCGAGCCGCCTTCCTACGAGCATGTGAAGCGCGAGAAGTGTCAGGCAGGTCAGCAGGGTTGGCAAGAGTTTTTGTCGCTGCGCTAAGAAGAAAAAGATCAGCAGCAGCGGACAGACAACCGCCAAATACATCCACGCCGGTACCGCCAGCGCAGTCTTGCCATCCATCAGTGCCTGGATGATATTCGCTTGAATTTCAACGCCGTACATCGGATTTCCGCGTTCCGCCGCGGAAGCGTAAGCGTCTTGGAAGCCGGGCGCGTAAGGGCCGAGCAGCACGATGCAGTCTTTGAATTCGCTTGCCGGAACAGTCCCGTCCAATACGCTTTTTAAGGAAACGTGGCTGAATTCGCCTACCTGTCCGGAATAGAAGAAGTGCAGCTGTCCCGCGTCGTTTGTCGGAGGCAGTGCCGGCTGCCGGCCGCGCGCGTTTTCATAGATTTCATAGAGGCTCCAGGCGAAGCTCTCGGCGTTCGTGTTATGATCTTCAAAAAGCTTGGTATATCGGATGCGTCCGTCCGCCGCGACAAAGGCGTTGGTATATCCCATTCGTCCCGCTTTACGCAGTGCCGCGTAAGGTTCCTCCACCATGTCCACATGCATCGTGTCGTAATACAGTTCACCTTCGCGGTTCTGCTTGGTGGAACCCCGATAGACTAAATTTGAGGCGAGGACAATCGGGCAGGCCTTCTCTGCCGCTTCCGCCAGCCGCGCATCCGCGCGCGCGTCGGATTCTCCTGTAAACAGGATGTCCACGCCGATTACCGCCGGCTCGTTCTCCTGATCCGCGCAGAGCAGCTGGAGCAGATCCGCCGTTTTTTGTCTGGACCAGTTCGCGAAATTCCCATAAGCCTCCAGCGTTTCCTCATCGATCGCGATGATGCGGATGTCGTTGCTGACACCACGGAAGTTGGTATACAGCTTATCGCAGATCGCCGCGTCCAGGGAATAAAAAGCCGACGCAAAAACCGGGTAACCAAACTTTCGTGGGGGCTGTCAAAAATGGGGGCACTCCGTGGGGGCTGAACAAACCCCATAGAAATTTGGAATTCACCCCATGAAACTTTGGATGGATTTTCAAATTGTAT